>ENA-OUQC01001130-OUQC01001130.1-human-gut-metagenome-genome-assembly--contig:-NODE-1130-length-15028-cov-3.298871_pt1 | contig 15028 bp, 10 predicted proteins | sample MGYA00237942_ERZ548815 | MGnify/ENA primary metagenome ERZ548815 (study PRJEB26490, sample SAMN05194722) | human gut metagenome | biome: terrestrial biome; feature: human-associated habitat; material... | reverse complement strand
TTGGGTATGCCTCTTTGTGGTTTAGCGGACAGTAATAGTTGGCAATAATTGAGTTCAGGAAGGCTGCAAATGTTGGAAGTCCATGGGGAATGTATTGCGTTGCTTACTGCTATGAAACAGGGCATGGAGTAGAGCAAGATATTTGCAAAGCCAATAACTGGTATGTGTCAGCTGCCAAAAACGGTTTTTTAGAAGCGATTGAATACTGCGAGAAACATAATTTAGACTACAAATGATAGCATTGCGCCAAAGCCTCTATTCCGCAGCACATCTGCGGCGGGGAGAGCGGAGCTTGTAGATGTAGTAGAAGATGCGGCGGCAGTGAGCGTCCACCTCGGCTTGGGTCAGGTCGCCTCGCTCTATGGCGGCGAGGATGTCGCGGCGTGCCGCGTCGGTGTCGGCGGGAGCAAGCACCAGGTCTGCCCCGGCAGCCACTGCTTTCCATGCGGGCGCACCTTCCGCGCCGCCCATGTTGAGGGCATCTGTTAGTATAAGTCCTTGGAAATTCATGTCGTTGCGCAGCAGGTCGGTTATCACTGCCGCTGACACGGCGGCTGGCTGTATGTCGGGGTCTACCGCCGGCACGGCGATGTGTCCGACCATGATGCCTGACATGCCGCTGTCAACGTATATGCGGAACGGCAGCAGGTCCTGGCTCTGCAGCAGGTGAAGGCTCTTGTACAGCACCGGCAGCGTGCGGTGGCTGTCCTCGGGGACGCTGCCGTGGCCGGGGAAGTGTTTCGCCACGGAAATCACGCCCCCCTCCTCGAGTGCGCGAGCGTATGCCGAGGCGAGGCGTGCCACCCGCGCCGGGTCTGCACCGAAACTGCGGCGCGACATTATGGACTGCCCGCCTTCGGGGACTACGTCCACTACCGGACCGAGCACCATGTTTATGCCGAGGCGGCGGCATTGCTGCGCCACGCGCGAGCCGTATGAGCGCATCAGCCTTTCGGAAGCGTATGTGGCAAGTTCGCCGTTTACGGGGTATGACGGCGCGTCCTCAAGGCGCATTCCGAGTCCCCATTCAGCGTCGATTGAGAGTATCATATCGGCGCGTCCCATGCTGCGGAGCGTGTCGGCGATGATGCGGGCCGACAGCGTGTCGCCGCGCAGCAGCACGATGCCTCCGGCGTGTGTGTCGAGGGCGTAATGACGCAACTGGCGCAAGGTGGGTGCGTCGTGGCGCGTGAACATAGCCGGCATCAGCAACATTCCGGCACGCTGCTCCGGGGTCAATGCGCGGACAGCGGAGTCGGCTCTCACGCGCAAGAGCGAATCAGCGACCGCCGCGCTGTCAACAGCAGCAGCCTCCGTGCGGTCTGAAGACGGACGGTGCGGCGAAGAGCATGCCACGGTCACCGCCAGCAGAGGCAGCAGCAACAGTGTCATCGTCCGCCACACCATATCCATGTTTACTTTAGAGTCAGGGTATTGTCACCTGCTTCTGGAAGCGTCCTGTCGGGTCGGGCGCTATTGGCAGCCCGAGCTGCGTCAGGTGGTTGATATACCGCATTATAGGCACAGCCATCACGTTGCTGTCCGTCCATATCACCTTGCCTCGGGCTATGGCGTCAAAGCCGTCGTTGCCCTCGATGATGTATGAAATGGTCGAAACGATGTATGTCTGCGAGGGGTCTATCTCGTTGCCGTCAAGCACCATGCGCACGAAACCGCCCTTGCCGTCGGTGACTACGCGCACATTCGCGCTAACTCCTTCAGCACCGGCAGGAGATGCAGCGACGCTCTTCATGGCATCTATCAGGTCAGAGCCTTTCACCTCGGTCAGCACCATGTTGTTGGCAAAGGGGAACGTGCTGAGCATCTGACCCTCAGTCACATCGCCTTTGGGCATGTCGTGGCGTATGCCGCCCACATTCATGATGCCTATAACCGGGCGGCAATGACCGATGCCAAGGCTGTCGAGCTTCTGAACGCCGTACCAGCGGGCGAAGTCAGCCGCCCAGTTGGCATAGCCGCCGTTGAAATTGTCGCTGTCGAGGTCATATAGCGATTTTGCGATGACGCGCGAGTTGACCGAATCCACCACGTGGCGGAACGGCTTTAGGAACTCCGTCATGCGAGCATCGAGACGGTCAGCGGGGAAGCGGTCAGTGACTGGAATGAGCTTGTACTCGGCAGCATCCGCGCCACTCTTTATGCGGTCGGTGTCAATAGTGATTTCGCCGATGTACTTGCCTCCGCGCCCGGTCTGCGCCACCAGCACGTCGCGGCCGTCAGCGTTCTTGACCACCGACGGGTCTTTGCCGGCATTGCCGGGGAGGATGACAGAATGGGAGTGACCGCCGATGATGATGTCGATGTCGTGGCTCGTGCGGGCGATGTCATAGTCAGTCGGCTTGCCGTTTTCCTCCACGATGCCGATGTGCGACACCACTACCACCAGGTCGCATTTCTTGTCAGCCTTGAGGAAATGCGCCGTCTCGTTGGCTGTCTTGACAGCGTCCTTGTACACCAGCCCTGGATAGTTTGCCTTGGAAATCAGCTTGTCCGGGTTGACGTTGATGCCGATGAAGCCGATCTTCTTGCCGCCTATTTTCTTGATGACGTATGGCGAGAACATGCCGTGCAGCGGGGTGGCAGAGAAATCGTAGTTGGCAGAGAGGCGCGAGGCCTTCACGTCCTTGTAGTACCGGGCGAGGCTCTCGAGGCCGTTGTCAAACTCGTGGTTGCCCAGTGTGCGAATGTCATAGCCCATCATGTTCATCAGCGGATACTCCACGTCGCCGCCGAAGAAACTGAAGTAGAGCGTGCCTTGCACCACGTCGCCGGCATCTATCAGCACCACGTTTTTCTGGACGTTGCGCACACTGTCGATTATCGCCTTGCGTTGCAGCACACCGCCCGCGCCCTTTGCGTTGGGGTCAATGGCAGAGTGAGTGTCATTGGTGTGCAGCAGCACCACCGTGTCGGCAGAGGCGACAGCCAAAGCCGACAGCATCAGGGGAACAATTATCCTGCGTATACGTTTTAATGTCATAGCCTTTGCGTTGTTTATGCCGTGAAATTACACATTATCGGCGAATTGGGCAAATCCAGCCGCCCGAAACAGCGCAAATGCCATGTCAAACCCCAAAACAACGACACATAATGGACGAAAAGACACTGAAAGGCTCTCGCACAGAGCAGAACCTGCAAGCCGCATTCGCCGGAGAATCGATGGCTCGCAACAAGTACACCTACTATGCCTCCAAAGCCCGCAAGGACGGATATGTGCAGATAGCCAAGATATTCGAGGAGACGGCAGCCAACGAGAAGGAACACGCCAAGCTGTGGTTCAAGCTGCTGCACGGCGGCGAAATCGCCTCGACGCTCGACAACCTGCGCGACGCAGCCGACGGCGAGAACTATGAATGGACAGACATGTACGAGCGTTTCGCCGCCGAGGCCCGCGAGGAAGGGTTTGCGCAGATTGCCGCCCTGTTTGCCATGGTGGCGAAAATCGAGAAGGAGCATGAGGAGCGTTACCGCCGGCTCATCGCCAACATCGAGCAAGGCCTCGTGTTCTCACGCGAAGGCGACACCGTGTGGGTATGCGGCAACTGCGGTCATGTGGTCATCGGCAAGAAAGCACCCGAGGTATGCCCCGTGTGCAAGCATCCGCAGGCATACTTCGAGATACGCGCCGACAACTTCTGAACGGGACAACTGCCTGTCAGAAGGGGAGCGGGCCTTCGTCCTTGCCAGGCATGATGTCGGGCATGGATGTCGAGTTGGCAGACTGGGCAAACGAGTCGGTCAGGCTTACGCCGCCGTCTGCCGGCTCGCTGTTCATGCGGCTGGGTATCTGCTGAATATTCGGTACGCTGTTGGCTGCGTCGAATGACGAGAACGACTCCTGGTAGTTCTCGAATTTCGCAAAATTCTTGATAAATCGCAGCTTGATTGTCCCCACTGCGCCGCTACGGTGCTTTGCCACAATAAGTTCCGCCATGCCCCTGATGTCATTGCCCTGCGCATCCACGCCCTCGCGGCTGTAGTATTCGGGGCGGTGGATAAAGCACACGATGTCGGCATCCTGCTCTATCGCGCCCGATTCGCGCAGGTCGGAGAGCATCGGGCGTTTGTCCTCGCGTGATTCCGTGGAACGGTTGAGCTGCGACAGGGCGATAATGGGTATGTTCAACTCCTTGGCAAGGGCTTTTAGCGAGCGAGAAATCGTGCTGACCTCCTGCTCGCGGCTGCCGAGGCGCATACCGGCGGCAGTCATGAGCTGCAGGTAGTCTATCATTATCATCTTCACGCCATGTTCGCGCACCAGGCGGCGGGCCTTGGTTCGCAGCTCCGTGATGCTCAAGCCCGGGGTCTCGTCGAGGTACATCGGCGCACCGTACACGCTGGAAAGCTGCGAATTGAGGTAGTCCTGCTCTGCGTTGCTCAGCTGTCCGCTCTTGATTTTCTCGCCCTCAATCGAGCCGATATTTGACAGCAGACGCTTGACCAGCTGTACGTTTGACATCTCGAGGGTGAATATCGCCGTCGGTATGGAATAGTCAATGGCCATATTCTTCGCCATTGAAAGGACAAAGGCTGTCTTACCCATAGCCGGACGCGCCGCAATGATGATAAGGTCGGAGTTCTGCCAGCCGCCGGTCATCTTGTCGAGCTCTGTGTATCCGGTCTGCAAACCCGAAAGACCGGTCTCGGTGTTGCGGGCGTTCTGCATCTGTTCGAGGGCGAGATTGATGACCGGGTCTATCTGCTCGACTTCGCGCTTCAGCTGTGTCTGCGAAATTTCAAACAGCTTGCTTTCGGCCTCCTGCAGCAAGTCGTCCACGTCATTGGACTCGTCAAATGCCTGAGATTCAATTTTGGACGCGAAGTTAATGAGGCGGCGAGCCAGGTATTTCTGGTTGACAATGCGGGCGTGAAACTCCACATGGGCTGCGGAATAGACACGCGACGTGAGGTCAGTTATATAGACAGCCCCTCCCACCTTGTCGAGTGTCTTGTCGGCACGCAACTGCTCGGTCACGGAAATCATGTCTATCGGCCGCTGGTTGAAGCCAAGCGATTCAATAGCGGCGTATATCATCTTGTGGCGCGGGTCGTAGAAGGCATCGGGAGTGAGCAGGTCGCACACGCTCATGTATGCGTCCTTCTCGATCATGAGTGCGCCGAGGACAGCCTCCTCGAGGTCATTGTCATGAGGCGGCAACTTCCCCACTGAGTCTGTCGCGGGTTGGGACTTCGAAAATTGCCCTTGTGACTGTTTCTTGTATTCAGGCATGGTGACAGGTGCGTATTTGGATATAGTATTTCGTAGGTTAAGTCAACGGATTGGAGGCGAGGGCAATACACAGGGCGACAGCAAAGACAAGCAGCGTGACGGCAGTCTTGCCGAGCAGCGGGTTCAGAGCCGCGCCGGTGCGCGAGCGTATCTGCCGGTAAAGGGCGATGCCGGCCGCCGCAAGGGCTGCATACATGAGCCACCACCATGGGGAGAGCGACGGCATGGTGACAGCGGCGGCGACAGCGGCCGCTGTCAGTACGGACAACAGATAGACCGCAGACATTACACGCCGTCCAAACAGCACTACCGTGGTTTTCTTGCCCACAGCAGCATCATCGTCCATATCACGGTAATTATTGACAATAAGGACATTGGAGGCCAGCAACCCCACGGCAAGGGCTATGCACCACACCATCGGAGAAAAAGCAACAGTGCCGGCTTGGACGTATGCGGTGAGAGTCACCGGCACAAGCCCGAAAAACACGACTACCGCGACATCGCCCAGCCCATGGTGCGACAGCGGGTACGGCCCGGTGCTGTAGCCTACCGCAAACAATGCTATGGCTATGCCGCAGGGCAGCAGCCACCAGCTGCCGAACAGCAGCAGGGACAAGCCAAGCAACGCAGCCACGCCAAGCGTGGCATACGTTGCATTGCGCATCTGGCGCGGGGATATGTCACCCTCGGTGACACCCCGGCGGAAACCCTCGCGACCCTTGCGGTCGAGACCTCCCTTGAAGTCATAATACTCGTTGGCGAAGTTGGATGCCACCTGCGCCAAGACAGCGAACAGCAGGCATATCACCGCCGGCACGAGGCGGAAGCCGCCGTAGTAGGCTGCGCAGCCGCATCCCGCTGCCACGCCGGCAATGCTGACCGGCAATGTGCGCAGCCGCATCGCCTCTATCCACACTCCTGCGCGGCTTTTCCGAGGTTCGGTCATGTCAGTCTACCGGTTTCAATGGTTTGAGCATCTCAAGCACGTCGTTCATGTCGGGCTGGTTGCGGTTCTTGGAGTGCACCAGTGTGCCTTGCAGGTTCTTGGACTGCTCCAACGCCTTTGGGAAGAGCGCGTCAGCCTTGTCAGCCGGCACTATGTCCTGCAACAGCACAGTGCAGTCCCCCTCGCAGAGCGGATTGCCCTTGCTCGAGAAGCCGCGAGACACAGGCAGGTCGTCCACCTTGTCGAGGCGGTACATCAGTATGCCGGCGGCGTTGCGGATGAACGACACAAGGTAGTTGCTGCGGTCGGCAAGGTTGACATGGGTGATTTTCGCGTCAGCAGGCAAGTCAATCTTTCCGCCGTTCACGAGGTCATTGACCTCGCGCATATCCACGCGGCAGACGGTTTTGCCGTCATACGTCACCACCATCCAGCCGCCGGTCTCCTTCTCTGAGACAGCGAGGCTGAGCCGCCCGTCTTCCCAGCGGTCTTCCGCCGAGGCATAAATCGTCTTGTCTGAGAAATACAGGTAGTACGCCGGGTGTATGAAGCCGGGTTCGTAGTCGTGGAGTATGTTGAGACGGTGTATGCCGGTCTGTATCTTGTCGCCGTCCTCGGCCTCGACAGCCGCTTTCGGCGCAGCCTTTCGCGGTGCGGGCGCAATGTCCTGCACCTGAGCGGCGGCCTCTTCCTCCGCAGCGGCTTCCTCACCGTTCTCCGCAGCGGCGGTTGCCATCAGGCGAGCCATCATCTCGTCATAGTTCTGCTTGCGGGCTGCGATGAAATCATCACGGTCAAGCCCGGTCTTGGGACGTGTAGAGGAGCTGTGGCGCACGAATATCTTGCCGTCGAGTTCCACAGGACGGTCTACCGGAGTTATTTCCACGCGGATTACCCCCTTGGTAGATTCCTGGTCGTTGGAAATCTGTATATGGTCGGCGGCAAAGCCGGGGAGGCGGTTGTGGATAACGGACTCGAGGTCAACAATCATCGCGTCGATAGTGTCCCTCTTGCCACGGCTGCGGCGGAACCGCTTGTCGTCGGAAAGGCCGGCCTCGTAGCCCAGGTCGTTGACACCGATGTACAGCATGCCGCCGGTGCTGTTGAGGAAGCCGCAGATGATTTCCATGATTTCCTGCTCCTGCGCTTCGGGACGCGGACGCATGTGATCGGCCTTCTTGTTGGTAAACACGAGCGACGACTTGAACTCGAGGTGCTGGTCCTCCTCGCCGTAGTATTTCAGCACCGTCTCGCTGCTGTTCACATTCAGTATCGAGGCGATGTTGTTCTTGATCTTCTTCTGCACCTCCTCCTCGGCATCGTCGGCGATGAGGTTGAACGAGAGCGCGAGCGAGGCCAGGCGGCGTTCCGTCTCGTCGCCGTGGTTGGCAAACTCCCACAGGTCGGTATTGTTTTCGGGCGAGTCGAGCGAAGCCACTATCTCCAGCTTGCTGTACAGCTTGGATAGCATCGGGTGTCCCTTCACAGCCTCGCTGTGCTTGCTCAGCTCGTCGAGGTCAACACGCTTCTCGCGAGCGTAAGACTCGAGGTGGATAAGCAGTTCCTGGTGCAGGCGCATCACGTCATACAGGCTGCTGTCGCCGATGATTTTCGCCAGCAGGGCGGCAAGGCCGAGGTAGTTGAATGCGTTGAAATACTCCTTTTCGGTGAACGCCTTGCGCTGTAGCATACGCACCAGCTCCGCCACATCCTCGTCGCTCATCACCTCGCGTGCATCGATCACCTCCTCTTCCTCGCCGTTGTCGTCAGAAGCGTTGGGGTTCTCCTCGCCGAGGTTTTTCGCTATCGCCGCGAGCGGGGCTTTCTTGCCGTATGAGGCGCCGCTGCCCGACATCACGTCTATCAGCTCGCCTACCATGTACAGGTTGGGGCTCGGGTCCTGGCGGTCCTCCTCAAGGTAGCGCACCATCACGACAGTGCCTTTGGAAAGCGTCTCCCCCTCCCAGAACGGCACTTTTAGCGTATAGCCGTTGTCGGAGAGGCAGATGTACTTTTTGCTGCGGAAGTCCACGTCGCGGATGCACGCACGGGAAATGTCGCCGGCTTCAGCCGAGTCGCGGAGCATCTCGTTGATCTGCCGCTTCAAGGTGAATGTGCACTCCGTGCCGGCATTGAGCACCACTGCCGGATAGAGCAGCTGGTTGCCGTTCTCGTCGCAGTATATGCTCATGTCACCGTCGTAGTTGTTGGGGATGTCATACTCGTTGAGCCAGGGGACAAAGGTGTCCGGGCCGACGTTTATCCACCCTTCACCCTCATAGTCATCGTCCACGATAGTGGCGTGCAGCCGCAGCCGCCGCCATTCGGGGCGCGTATAGTCTATCTTGTAGTAGTCTATGGTGATCATCACCTCGTCGCCGTCCTCCGGAGCCTGCTTGCGCACCTCGCTCGCGTCCTCCTGCCGGTTTTCAGCAGTCAGCTCGCGCTCTATGTCAGCCCACATCTGCTTGTACGCCTTCAGGTTCTTCTTCTTGGACGCGCTGGGGGTCTGCACGTTGCCCTTCATGAGAATGGCAGGCTTCATCCAGGTCATGAGCGAAGCCGGCAGCACCGAATCATTGTCCTCGGCGCGACGCTCGCGTATCAGCAGCTCCGCCGGGCGCAGCTCGAGCGAGATGTCGCCGTTGTTGTAGACCTTCGGCATTGTGGTTGACGCAGACACCGCGTCGCGCATATTCGAGGCCTTGGTCAGCAGTATCTGGAACGCCGACGTGTCGTTCCACCCGAAGTCACGCGAATACTCGTTGCCGAGCACCGAACCGACTGCCTTGTAGAGCAGGTTGTCAACCTCCTGCGCGTGCAGGTCAGCATTGCTGCCGTGGTAATATGTCAGGTAGCGGTAGAACATCGCCTTGTTGTGCAGTATGTCCACATTGTCCTTGGCAGAGGCGAGCAGCGACTGTATGGCGATGGCGCGTATGACCTTGTTTAGCAGCTTGCTGTCCTTCTGGTCGGTCTCGCCGGTGCTGTACTCGCTGTCAGGGAGGGTGTCGAGGTAATCGATGTTCTGCGTGATGAATATCTCCAGCTGGTCCACAAGGGCTGTGCGGAACGGCTCGCACTTCCAGTTGGCGGACGGCCACAGGTGCAGGGCCTCGAACAGCTCGGTCATGTACTTGTTGATGAGCTCCGGACGCAAGCGCAAGATTGTCATCATGATGCGGAACTGGCGGTCAGGGCGGTACAGGTAGCCCGACTGCTTGAGCCGCGTGAAAATGTCAGCGATGAACTCCTCGTCGCGGTTCTCCTCAATCAGCTTCGCCGCCTGGGTGAACTGCTTGAACAGCTCGATATGGCGCGACATCGCCTTCTGTATGCTGGTGCGCCTGTCAGTGTCGCACTTGCCCAGGTAGCCCGAACCCTCGATGACATACAGGCACAGCCGCCCGGCTATGTCCATGGCCTTGAACAAGTGGCGGTAGGCCTGCTTGTTCCCCTTGTAGCTGATCAGGTAATGCGTAATCTGCGACGAGAACACGTCGAGCATCGTAAAAAGCCAGTTGGCATTGCCTGAACGGTACTGCCCTACCGTTTCCGTGTATTCCGGGTAAAGCTCCGCATTGTCGCGCACCACCTGCTCCATGCGCCCCTCGCCTACGGCATCCAGCCAGTAGGTCAGCGGCTCGAAACGCAGACGCAGGTCAGCGTCTGCGCTGCCGATGTATTTCAACAACACATACACGCCGTCGAGACGCTCTATGCGGCACTGTATCTTCTTGCCTATCGGCAGGCCCGCCGGCGCACTGTTAAGCTTGAAAAACAGGCCGTACTCGTCCTCGACCTCATAACTCTTCTTGGCGCGGCCGCCGAATGCACGCGAGCGTATGCGGAACGTATACTCCCCGCCCTGCTTGTAGAACTGGGGGATTATCTTGGCAATGTCCTGACCTACTGTCACATATCCGTCTCTGACATCCTTGACATAACAAGGCAGCGTCTCGGGGATGTCACGGTGCTTCTGGAACTTAAGTTTCTGGAGCTCAAACTCCTCTCCGTCATCGGTCACTACCACAAAACTGTTCATACGGCACTTCTCCGGCACCGTACGCAGGTCGCACTTGGCGCCCTTGGTCATTTCCGTAAAATTCATTGTTTCAATCGTTTATAAAATTATTGATGTATGTATATGCAAATGTATCGCCGTTTCAACGCCGACAGGGGAATGTGGGTTCACCATAACCCTCATCCCCGGAAACGAAAAGCCACAGCCCTTAATGCAGGCTCTGCCCTCCTCCGCGTCACTCGGCGGCAAGGCCGCTTATTCGCGCAATGTACTTGCCTATGATGTCAAACTCGAGGTTGACCCGCGTGCCGCGCTCGATATTGTGGAAATTGGTATGCTCGTAAGTGTACGGGATGATTGCCACACGGAACGAGTCGCGCTCCGAATCGCATACCGTCAGCGAAACGCCGTTGACCGTCACCGAACCCTTCTCGACGGTGACATACCCCTTGGCAGCGAGCTCCGGGCGGAACTCGTAGCGGAACTTGTAATAACGGCTGCCGTCAGCCTCGCTTACTTCCTCGCAGACAGCGGTCGTGTCAACGTGTCCCTGGACTATATGACCGTCCAGGCGGCCGTCCATCTTCATGCTCCGCTCCAGGTTGACCTCGTCGCCCTCGCGCAAGTCGCCCAGGTTGCTGCGTTCCAAAGTCTCGCGGATAGCCGTAACAGTATAAGAGCCGTCGCCATGCAACTTAACCACCGTAAGGCACACGCCGTTGTGCGCCACGCTTTGGTCAATGCTAAGCTCGTCGGCAAAAGAACACTGTATCCGCAGATGTATGTTACCCTCTTCACGGGCCACCGCAACGACGCGGCCGGCCTCCTCTACTATACCTGAAAACATAGTCGTAAAAAATCAGTATCTGGTTCAGACTGCGAAATTAACGATAATCCGCCGCATTTTCCGCGCCACCCTACAAAATATATGTTAACCGCCTTATCCCCCACAGTATATAGACACAACACGTGGTGCAGTTCAGGTGTCCAAAGGGTAGCAAGCTGGTATTTTATTGATTTGCAGCAACTTCAACGCGGACACGGCACGCCTTGTCCCTGCATTGACAGCAATCACCCTAAACAGATGTCCCAACCCGCCGATTTGTCATTTGCCGGTCCTCCTCACACGCTTGGGTATGTACTTGTTCATCTCGCGCAGTGCCAGCGGCGACACCGGCAGCTTCGGCAGCACCTCCAGCATGCGCCGCTCCATGCCAACAGCACGCAGCAACGCCAGGAAGTTGGACATCGTCAGGTTAGGCTTCACACCCTGCTCGAAATGGCAGATAGTGGTATAGCTCACGCCCGACTTCTCCGCCATTTCGCGCTGGCTCATCCGCGCAGCGAGGCGGTACTCCTTGACACGCCCCGAGAGTATCTCGAGGATGTCCCTGTTGGTGAGGAAATCATCGGCCATAGTTCAATATAATGCTATTTAACCGCAAATTTAGCAATAACTATCCATATACACAACCATCAACAGCGATTCTGATGTCGAAGAATACCGCAGCCAGCCATACCATTGGCAGCGCAACATTCTCCCCCCTTGCGTATGTCGGGAATGTTCATTAACTTTGCGACACGGTATAAACGCTTAAATCCAAAATGAAAGCATCTGACAGAAACAAGCTCCGCAACCGTATCCGCACCCTCGAGGGGCTGACGGACGACGAGCGCAGCCAGCTGCTCGGCCTGCTCAACGAATCCAAGACTTACGGCCTCGTCTGGGAGGACAAACCGGAGAAAGTCGAGGAACAGTTGCGCGAACAGCTGCCCATTTTGCGCGAAGTCAGGGAGAAAGCAATTGTTCGGGGGGGGTGATAACTCGCTAATTGACAGTGACTTATCGAATATTCCAAATCATATTCTTATCGAGGGGGACAACCTCGTGTCGCTGACAACCCTCGCCTATACACACGCCGGCAAAATCGACGTCATCTACATCGACCCGCCATACAACACCGGCAACAAAGACTTCGCCTACAACGACGACTACGTAGACCGCGACGACGCATACCGCCACTCCAAATGGCTGTCGTTCATGGCCAAGCGCCTCAAAATCGCCAAGAAGCTCCTCTCCGACCGAGGCGTAATCTTCATTTCAATCGACGACAACGAACAGGCCAACCTCAAGCTCCTCTGCGACGAAATATTCGGCGCAAACCACTTTATTGCGGATTTAATTTGGCAAAAGAAATTTGCCCGCGCCAACGATGCTCTTTACTTCTCAACAATGCATGACCACATTTTATGCTATTGTCAAAAACGCGTTGGAGAATGCGCTAATGCTTGGAAAATCGGGCTTCTACCAAGAAGTGCGGAGATACCACGAGGATACTCAAATCCAGACAATGACCCAAGAGGACCTTGGGCATCCACCATATTATCCGCAAAATCCGGCTCTGATTCATTACTATATGAAATAACAACCCCATCAGGCAACAAAGTTTTACCCCCGAGCGGTCGATACTGGAGTTGTAGCAAAGAAACTTTCAAAAAATGGTGTGATGATAATCGGATATGGTTTGGCAAAAACGGAGATTCATCCCCTCGAAAGAAAACGTTCTTAAACGAAGTCCAAGGAGGACTTAGACCAAATACGATATTATTTCAAAATGAGGTTGGTCATAATCAAGAGGGCAAACAAGAATTGAAAGATATATTTTACGGAGAGGGCATCTTCGATGGTCCAAAACCAACACGATTACTTAGGCATCTTTTCACTATTGCAAACTCTAAAACATGCTACATCTTGGATTTCTTTGCGGGGTCGGGGACGACGCTGCACGCGGTGATGCAGCTGAACGCCGAGGACGGCGGAAAGCGGCAGTGCATCCTCTGCACAAACAACGAGAACGGCATCTGCGAGAATGTCACCTACGAGCGCAACAAGCGTGTAATCCAGGGATATACAAAGCCTAACGGCGAGAAGGTCGAGGGGCTGCACGGCAACAACCTCCGCTATTACCGCACCGAGTTCATCAGCCGCTCGCGCTCGCTGCGAAACATGCAGAAGCTCGTCAACCTGTCGACCGACATGCTCTGCATCAAGGAGAACCTGTACACCGAGCAGCATACATTCGGCTCTGTCAAGACGCACCCGCAGATATTCCGCTATTTCACCGACGGCGACAGGCAGATGCTCATCATCTACCGCGAGGAGTATATCGAGGAGATAGTCGGCATCATCGCGACGGTCGAGGTAAAAAGCCCGATAAAGGTATATGTGTTCTCGCCGAGCGAGGACCCGGCAAGCGACCTGTTCGAGCCTGTGGCTGACAAGGTCGAGCCAACAGCTCTCCCTGCCGCTATCTACAACACCTACAAGCGCATATTGCCCCGGCAGCGCGACAAGGTCATCGCTGTGCCGGAAAACATCACAGCTGGCGAGGACACCGGCCTCGGCGGGCTTTTCAATACGGAAGGAGGTGAGGCATGAAAAACCTGGAATACCAGCAGAAGGCGATAGCCGAACTGATTGACAAGACTGTCCAACTGCTCAACCTCGGCAAGACGCGCTGCAAGATAGTTTTCGAAGCGCCGACGGGAGCGGGCAAGACGGTAATGGCGTGCGCAACGCTCGCGGGCATCGCCGACGAGCTGAAAAGCCGAGGCGACTCGCGCTGGCAGGAGTGCGCGTTCATCTGGTTTGCGCCGCGCAAGCTGCACATACAGAGCTACGGCTCGCTCAAAAACGCTTTCGGCGAGACGCGCAAGCTGCGCCCGGTGATGTTTGACGAACTCGACGCCTCGGAGGGGATACAGCCCGGCGAAATCCTCTTCGTCAACTGGGAGAGCATCAACAAGAAGAACAACCGCATGACCAGCGACTCGGAGAGCAACGCAAGCATCTATGAGGTGGTGCGGCGCACACGCGAGGAGGCGGGACTGCCCATAATCGCTGTCATTGACGAGGAACATATGTTCTGGTCGGCAACAGCTGACAAGTCTGCCGACGTTCTCAAGAGCATCAACCCCGATGTGGAGATACGCATCTCGGCAACGCCAAAGACACAGAAGCCGGACGCGCTGGTGAAGGTGTTCCGCGATGATGTCATCAGTGCCGAGATGATCAAAAAGGAGGTGGTGCTGAACCCCGACATCGACGTGGATGCCGCCTCGCCAATATCGCTCGACGAGCGGCTGCTGCGCTCTGCCCTCGCCAAGCGCGAGCAGATAGCCGAGGAATACCGCCGGCTCGGCGTGGACATCAAGCCGCTGCTGCTGATACAGCTTCCCAACGACACCCGAGAGACGATGACAGCCGACGACACCGCTGTAGCTGAAACGGTCAAAGCTTATCTGAAGGGAAAAGACATCACGACTGAAAACGGTAAGCTCGCGGTGTGGCTTGCTGGCGAAAAGGAGAACCTCGAGGGGCTTGAACGCCCTGACAACCTTGCGGAAGCGTTGCTGTTCAAGGAGGCTATCGCCTTGGGATGGGACTGCCCGCGTGCCGCAGTGCTGCTGATATTTCGCAGGCTGCAGAGCAACCAGTTCACTATCCAGACCGTCGGGCGCATACTGCGCATGCCGGAACAGAAGCACTACACCTCCGAGTTGCTGAACATCGGCTATGTATACACCGACATTGCCAAGGACAGAATCGAAATCGTCACAGCCGACCAGGACTACATACTCAGCAACTCGCTCATAGCCCGCCGCCGAGAGGGGCTGACCAACGTGGAGCTGACGGCTTACTATGCCGAGCGTACCAACGTGATGCGCAATTATCTCGGCCCGGACTTCCGCAAAGTGCTGTATGAAACGGCTGTCGAGTTCTTCAACCTCCCTGCCGGCCCGGGGC
>ENA-OUQC01001128-OUQC01001128.1-human-gut-metagenome-genome-assembly--contig:-NODE-1128-length-15052-cov-13.701740_pt1 | contig 15052 bp, 30 predicted proteins | sample MGYA00237942_ERZ548815 | MGnify/ENA primary metagenome ERZ548815 (study PRJEB26490, sample SAMN05194722) | human gut metagenome | biome: terrestrial biome; feature: human-associated habitat... | reverse complement strand
ATACATACCCTTTTCAATTGTAATATTTTCAAAATTTGCCATAATATCTTCCTCCTTTTGCTAAGGTAACATTATTCCGCTCTTTTGCTAAGTATTTGTAACATTATTCTTAGCCTTGATGTAGTCCATAACATCGTCAATGTCGGCATAAAGCCAAAATGATACATCGTCATCGTTAAAATGAGGACATTTGCGTGCTGACTTGCACCTTCCGGTAGAGACATTAATGTCCTTACCATAGTTATATCGACATACTTGTTTATGTAGACATGACATACGCTTACTCAACTTTTATCCAATCCTCCTTATTAACCACGAAAAATACTTCTAAACTCTTCAGGAGTGATTTTGCCTAATTTCATATCAATATATGCGGGTAAAGTTCTGCCATTAATAGTAGTCGTATCATAGAGTCCCGCAGCAATACGGAGAACAGCTTCATCAGAACACATATGTTTTTTAGATACCTCACTACAGATAGCTCTAATCGACTCTTGATTATGAAGTAACTGTTCAATAATGTAAATCAATTGCTCATTTGATAAACTTTTTATTACTTGTTTTTCACAATCTAACATTATACAGCCTCCCTCTCAGTTTTCTTAATCACCTCTCTGTAATCCTGCTCAAGAGCATTCATATACGCTTTTGTGGTTTTTATGTAGATATCAAGGCTTTTGATTTTCCTCTCAGCCTTCTTTAATTTTCTGTGATTTACAGCAATACAAATATTGCAAGCGATTGCAATTATTACCGCAACTGCCGAAACCACAAGTGATATAATTGTTGTTATATCCATTTCTTACACCTCCTTAAAATATGTATTTTATTAGCCGATTCCTTAATTCTCATATATTATTCCTTTCTATTATTTGATGACAAAACAAAGCTCCAGTCATATACCTTATATGGGTTCACAAGTTCGCAACAACACAGCTTTGAATCATAAACTTCACCTTTTTTGTGAGAGCATTCCAAATATTCTTTACCACACACACTACATTCGTATTGCTCAACGGCACAATGAATATTGACATCTTTAATATCTCCTTTGAGGGCTGCAACAATAATATCCTCGTTATTTCTACAAAAAGGAATATATATCTTTGCTATAAGACCAGCATAATCATTACCTAATGCTGTTTTTTGTTTATCGCTTTTTACAACATCACAACTAATTATTCTTGCTCTTTCACTACGATGCCTTTTGTAATCCATTACTTCCGCTTTACCAACCAAAAGTTTTTCAAGTTCATAAAGCGACTCAGTTGTAAAGCGTTCTCCGTCACGATCAACATCGTTGTCACATAACATAGCTGAAACCAAACATACATCGTTCTCATCTACCACATTTCTTGTATAAGCGTTAATAAGTTGTAAATCATCATCAGTTGGTTCGATATTGTCAATCAATACTTGATACATATGTTTAATCACCCTTTTCTAAAACACATTCTTTGGTATTAAACCCAGCAGCACCTTTATGACCGCCACCGCCATACAACATAGCAACCTTTGAACAATCAACCTTCGTTGAACGCAGAGAATATCTCCATTCGTGACCATTGAAAACAAAGCCAATCAGTATATCATAATTGTCAATGTTACCAATAACAAAATCGTCACTACTCATTATTCCCATATTAACAGCAAAGCATTTGCAACCGTTAAACATCACCTCAAAACCGAAAGTTTTACAATAATGTTCCATTGTTTCTTTTCGATACTTAATTCTTGAAACACCTTCCTTGATTAAAGCATCTGTAGCACCATAATCATATACAGGATCATTTAATTTCATCCAACAATTACTGAATGGAGCTGTGTTTGATAGTGTCTTGAGTCCTGCGTGAAATTCTTTGGTCAAATGCCCATACTTGAAAGTCCACACATCATAATCAGCTATCAGTTTTGTAAACATCGGAGCATCTTCCGTCATACTTTCCTCGAATGGTTTAATATTGCCAATGCCTCTATCTGTCATATGCTTCAGATAACAATATGTAAGCATACATCCTGCTACTCCGTCATACCTAATACCACGAATTTCTTTATCGTAGTTTTTATACTTTTTAATAGCTGAAACATGGTGGTCAATCCAAGTAACATTCGGCGTGATTTCGAGAAGCTTATCCATTTCACTTGGTTCGATTGAGTAATCAACAATATATACTGTTTCATTTTTCTTAATCTTATCAAACGGAAACTCTCTGCCGTAATCCATTTCTATGTAACCAATATATTCCTCGGCATAAGCAAGTTCCTTAACCCAGAAACCTGCACATTCACCGTCTGCGTCATTGTGATAAACTATTTTCATTTTTTGCCTCCTACTCATCTGTATTCATTCTTTTAAGCATTTCCAATATACATTTAACTCAGGATTGTCATAAACATTACCGATAACTTCAACTGTACATTCATATTCATTCCAAACACTCTGGGCAAGTCCAATAGCACAAACAACTGTGTCATATTTAGAGCCCTCTTTAGGTACATTTATACACAAAGTACAAAACTTATGATAAATTACAGTTAAATAATTATAGCTTTGATTAGGACTACTAATTTTAATGATATCTCCTTCAAACATTTCCGTATCATTTATATCAGTCATATCGGTACAGCTTCCTAAAGTATCCAAATCAATAAATTTAGGTATAATACATCCAGATTCTGTTCCAGTGAGTATGCAAGGATATAATCCGCAACATTTAGGATATAAAGTATAATAACCATATACCCATTCACCTGTATTTTCCTCTTTAGCTCTACATAATTGAATCATTTACTTTCACTCTCCTTTTTGACCTCCTTCAAAATTAACAACCTTTCTATCATTTTGTAATAACGATAGTTGGTAGTTTAAAATTGAATTGCATATTCTTCCCCCCCCCTCTTCACTATCAATTTGAGCTTCATATGATGTCCCCATTTATATCACCCTTATCTCAACATACTTCGACAATGAAAATATATGTGCTTTTTATAAATTTTTGCCCCACAAGGTTTGCCGATAACTTTGAGAGGTCTTGGTAAAACTTCATCATCTTCACAATAATATTCATCAATGGCATAAAAATCATAATATTTACCGAGGGTTGTTCCGTTCATTTTTCACCGTCCTTAATAGGCTGATTCCAGCATTTAGCACACGCATTGTCTACTTCGCAATTATCTAAACTCGTCGCCCCTAATTCATACAGACATATACCTTTAGGAGTTCCATCATCCTTAAGTGGAGTGTTTGGAAAGATTTTCAAAAGCTCCGTAAGATATGTTTTCTGTGGATGCTCATCCGACCATTTCTGTACAATGGCAATTGCTTTTTCGGGATAGCATGTTTCAAAGTCCGAACATGCCATATTATCGGTTGTACCATTATTTAAACTGTTTAAAGGACATTCAGCACAATTAAGTTTGCATATATATGTACCACCATTTAGTTTATGTTTTTTCGTCAATCTTGCTTTTTCAGCAAAATAATTTGCAGTAATATTACAATCAATCATTCTTTACACCTCTACACTATCTTATTTAAATGTTGAATTTATTCGTGGTTTTTCTCAGTTAAATTCCAATAAAACCTCACTTTTATTCTTCCCAAAGTTTTGGTTTACCATTTTCATCAACAAGCAAAGTCATTGTTCCTCTATTATATGCTACTTCTGATATTGCGTACATAACTTTAGTTTCTGTATCATAGACAATTTCAGAGCTGGTTTCTGAACTGTACCCTATGTATTCAAACATATCGCTGGTTTTAGTTGATGCTTTGCCAGATATACAACCAACCAGCAACATTAATATTAATGTCATTGTCAAAACACAAGCAAGTATTCTTTTCTTCATTCTTTTACCTCCACAAATTCACCGTCTCGTAAAGTGTAATATGTATCTGCTTTAATCTTTACGCCATCCACTATTGACATCTTTGCTCCAACAAAAAACCAATCGTTATTAAGATTATCATATTTCCATTCAGCACAAACAATATGAGCACCAATACAACCTTTTCGCCTTACTTTCATAACCCCACGCTACTGCAACGGCTGTAGAATTATCAGCTGAGGAAGCACCCTTATATCCTGTAGCTGAGGAAGCACCGTAATCTCCTGTAGCATCCTGCATTGTGACGGTTTTGGATTTGGTGAAATCTATTGCAGCCTGAACGAGTCCAGCTATGCTTAATTTTGCACCAATTTTAATCTTAGTTGATGCAATTTTTGAATCTCTACTACCAGAATCGGATGAAAATTCGCCTGTCTGCTCAACTTCATGATATACACTTGTATTTGGTGGATAATAACCTAAACAATCTAAAGGGTGTTCACATGCATGAAATCCTTCATTACAAACAACAGCTTTACTTGTTTCATATTCTTTGCCTTCTTTGTACTGAAAGCCTCTGCAAGTCATATCTTTATTAAAACCTTTGTAACTTTTAACTACTTTTGACATTATGTATTCTCCTTTATACTCTTAATATTTTTAACCACAATTGTGGGTTTTGGGACTTTCTTCCTTTTGAGAATCATTGTCATTCTGTGATGCTCAATTATTGTATCTTTAATATTTATGTATATCATATTTGCAATGAATGGAATGAACAAAATCAATAATTCGCCACCGAGCATTTCTGATTTTCGTTCATTCACTGCTCCTAATCGAGCAGTGATAAACAATGGAATCGTAACAGAAATTGATATTGCACTTATCCAGAACCGCATTCTATGTAGTTCAGCTTTTAACTTCTTCATTGGGCTCTTTCCTTTCTTTTATTTGGACGGACTCAGTTCATTCTAATGAACAACCACAGACCGTTATGGTGACGCTTATCCGTCATGCGTCAAGGAGGTTACAAAATGAGTTTGTGCCGATTGCACTCACTTGTAAATGGTGGACTGTCAGGGAGTCGAACCCTGTACCCGCAAATTATGAGTTTGCCGCTCTAACCTGTTGAGCTAACAGTCCATATGGTGACACAGAAGAGATTTGAACTCTCACTTTACAGATTTTAAGTCTGCTGTCTCTGCCGTTGGACTACTGTGTCATATTCGGTATTGTGTAGATTGAAGGCTGACGGAACAACAGTCAAGGGACACCGCCATTCCATTCAACGCCAAACTGAGTAACTGATCAGTATAAAGTCTTTCTACAATAACAGTAGATTTTTATTTTGAACCGCAAGGTTATAAAGCTACACAATACCGTTTGGCTGAGCAGGTGGGAATTGAACCCACGATACTGGAGTCAAAGTCCAGTGCCTTAACCGCTTGGCGACTGCTCAATATATTTGCAAGCAAAATGGTTTCCGAAAAACTTGCAATGAATTTTCATTAAGAATTTAATAAAATCCCACCAGATGTTATTAGCATCTACGCAAGTCTGCTTTGATACATTTCATAACATCCTGCTTAAATTTACGAGAATACTCCTTCATTACATTTTCAAAATACTCTTTTTCAATCATTGAGTAATATGCATATTTACCCATCATTTGTTGGAGTTGTGGCAACTCCCAAACTTTACCGCTTAGCCTATCACACATATAATTAAATAATGTAGCTTTGAACTCTTTTTTATTCTTATGACCGACTGTAATGTCGCAATTTTGATTATACATAACACCTAATACGAACTGATTTCCACTTTTAAACTTTGTTTTTTCTTTCTCAATTGTAAACGGAGCGTGAATTTGAGTTAGTGTTTCGTGGATGAATCCAAGAACTTCGTCTGGATTAAACTTCCTACGGTGTGAAACTTGTATATCATCGCTATATCGGGTATATACATAGTCTTTTTCACGGCACTTTTTTGTCATTATGTAGTCAAATGGTATCATCATAATATTAGTAAGCATTGGACTGATTGGAGTTCCTTGTGGCAAACCCCCATTAAGAAAACATAAATCCAATGCCCTGCTTAAACACTCTTTTCCAAAATCTCGTTCAATAACTGCACTAAATGGAAATATTTGTGCCATCATAGACATAAGAAAATCTTTGGTAGTATTACCAAAAAAGTTTTGAAAATCAGTTGTTATCCACCAGCGACTATGGTTGTACTGATGCTTGGAAACTGCATCCGAGGCTGTTCTATGTCGAACATAAGCGTATGCGTTGGTATGATGTAATGAAACACCCGCAGTCTCGAAAATCTCTTTTAAATCCTTCAATGCTTCAGATAATTCATCATCCGGAGCGCAGATTTCTCTCCATTTAACTCTGCCATATTCGTCTAATTTCTTTTTTGGAATATAAAAATGAGAATAATGTTTTTCAATTTCTTGTCCAAGATAACTCCATTTTTTATTAAAGGCATCCAATGTGCCAACAATAAAATTGACATTGTACTTGTCTTTTGCACTCACAGGTATAAAATCAACTCTGCGAGTTACTGTGGCTGCCGCAGATTTAGTACCCCATAACCACTGTGGAGAATGTATATCACCTTCAAGCCAACTCCAAATGTTAGGCTTCGATTCGGTTTTTGGCAAACACACATAGTAACACATACTTGTCCCTCCTTTACATTACTACCGTGTCAAATTTATATGGAGAAGATATAATCAAAGGGCTTAATTTTCTTTCGGTAATCCATTTAAACAGATTCGTTGTACCTTTAAGTACAATATCTCTTACAACAATAGATTCACCAATCTCTACTCCACATGCTGACACTGGAGTTTCGGCTTTTGCTTCTTCATGTGTGAAATTCATTGTTTTAATCAAATTATCCACACTTGGTTTATCTCTCCACTCTACCGCATAGTGCTGTGCATCGTATCTTGCAGTACGGTAATTCAACATTACCTTTATGTATGGATTAAGTCTATTCTGCTTGCAAATATTTCTGCACAAATCAATATTGTCAGCACAAAGAATTACGATTCCGTTAAGTCGCTGATTAATATAGCCTTGCTCAAACACCTGAACTTCGATATCAGGATTAACGGAAAGCAAGATGTTTTTTAACGACTCTGCTTTGTTGTGGTTTAAATCACAATTAAAAAACATCTGGTTGCAAAGATTTTTACTTTCAACGAAATCAAAATCATATAATTTAAACTTACAAAAGCCATATCTTGCAAGAAGCTCTGCCTGCGTACTACCTACGCTCCCACATCCAATTATATGTATAGTGGTTGACAACTCCTTCTGATATGGGTTAATATCTCCTAATTTACTTAAATCCATTCCGTAAGACCTCCTTAATATATATACAAACTTGCCTGTTCAATCAATGATTTCCTATCGTTAGTTATCGCTCCTTTATGTACAAGATCACTCAACTCATCATGTACATCTTTGGCGTCCAAATAAGGAACACCGAATATATCTTGAATTTCTCCAATAGATAGTTCAATAGAACTCTGGCTTTTTACACCCGTATTACCGTAGTTGTAAGGATATTCATAATACGAATACAATACTCGTTTTGGTTCTGTAACCATATCGTTTAATTCTTCCTTGAAAGACATCAATGTATCGTAAACTTCAGGTGAAACACAAAGTATTTTTCCAAACGACTGAATATTATTTGTGTTTAATGTTATCTCAGGCTGAGTATCCTTACTTGTAGACTTATATGCTAAATTAAGCACACCATCATAAAGATATATATTAAAATCACCTTTTTTATTTATAATCATAAAGATATAAAAATCAGTATTATCAATCATTTTCACGATGTCTTGCTGAAATTTTGTATCAACAGATGATGCCGATGTTCCCATATTTACATGAGAATGCCCGTGAAATCTAAGACTGTTATGTATATCATCTGGCAACTCAGTCTGCCATTCGTTATACTCTTCCTGAGAAGGCTCAACGGTTGTTGGAGTAACTACTTGAGGATATACAAAGATATCAGTAATAACAAAGTTGTTGTTTTGCCTTTCGACTGTACCATGCCACCCCACCTCTTTGTCATTTACCTCAACAAGCATCATCATTTTGGCAAAAGCTAATGGAGTGAAAGACATTGTAGGTGTTTCTATACCTGTCGGTATCTTTAAAAGTTGCATTTTATTTTCTCCTTTCGTTCCATTCGTCTACTGTCATAACTTCTCCAGACTCCTTATCCATAATACACGAGTAGTCTGCCTCATTGAGCAGAGTTCCCAACTTGTGCATCACCGTAGAATCCATAAAATTCAAATTTTGTGACGCAGTAAGAATAAGCTGTATTGCATAGCAGATATTGCCTTCTACTAATGCAGTTGCGATATCTACGCTAAAACCTCCAAAACAACTAAATAAAGCCAAATGAGGATGAGGCATATAACCGTATATATTTGTCTCACAAGCATTAAATGAATTGTTATTAAGATTTATACAGATTTTACATTCGGTTAATAAATCAATTCTGCCATCAACCATCCAACATAAAACATCCTTACTTACGCTTGGCATATTATTAATAGTGGAATTTTCTGATTTTAATATTTCGGCAAAAGCATCCTCATCATACTGAGTAATCGGGTTGCATACTACAAACTCAAGGTCTCCTTCGTTAATTTTCACATCAGAAATCGCACTGTTGTTTGTAAGCATATCTATCAATGCAGTATTATCATTATCATTATCATTGTATAATGATAATTGTTTTTGGCAATTCAACAACTTTTCGTAAACCTCTGCTGCATATGCTACATAATGTCTATAATCTGATTCATAATCCTTAATCCTTTCGTGCAGTCGCTCAAGAGTGCGTTTCTTTTTATATTGTGCAAGATCGGCAATTTGAGCATTTAACACAACCTCTGATAATCCTTTTTCTTCTGAAATTTTCTCGGCTAACTCGTACAATTTATCATCCAAACCTTGGCTTATTTCATCAACAATTGGTTTGAATTTGTTTTTGATCTCTTTTGCTGTGCAAATAAAATCAAACAGCGGAATAAGGAAAACGGCTATCGTGTATTCTACAAGTTTGTTATAAAACGGATTCGCCTCTACCCAAAAAATATACTGATTGTCACCAACCCATCCTTTTGATTTATTATGGGTTGATTCACAATACTTATCATAATTCTCATACGATTCCACACTACAGTTAAATTTCTTATTAATTCCCTCTATAGTGGGTTCTATGTCGTTATACCATATATAAACAGCTTTGTCTGTTGCGGCTCTCTGTGGTGCCCGTGCGCCGGAAACACAACCAAAAAATACAGATGGCAAATCACCGTTCTTAGTGTAATAAGGTTCATAAACACATTTGACAAATGTTTCGATTATCTTAGGGCAATCATCTCCAAATGTAAGACGGCTATCAAAACAACTCCGTGTGTGTAAATTTGTAATTAAATCCATTTCTATACCTCCTTAGATTTTGGCATTTCTAAGTACAATTGTAGCAGTGAGGAGCCGACTACGGGAAGTTTGGTCATTGGGACTGTAGCTGCTTTCGGTAGTAAGCCGTGGATTCGCAATCTCCTTTTTAGTTGTAACCATGTGAGCTATTCGCCGCTAACCATTTTAACCACCGTGCATTTCATTCACCTTGCCTTCAGCAGCATCCTCCATCCTGATGAGTCTTCTGCTCCTAACCTTTCTAATACTTTACTTTAAGTAAAGCAGTCTTTCGACAATGCAAATGCCAAAGGGAGAGCGTACTCTCCCTTGTTTCAAATCAAATTATGCACAATCAGCTTTGACAACCGATGCAAGAATGTATGTATCTCTTGCACCAACAATGTCAGACAGTGTTCTGTTGACATCCTGTGCAGATACCACAACGCCGTTAAGATTGAGAATACCATTACCCATTTCGAGCTGGGCTTCATTGAAAGCCTGCTGAACTGTCATTTCATCTGGGTTGCCAATGATTGTTTTTGACTTAAGATTGTTCTGAACTTTAATGCTTTTCATTATTATTTCCTCCTTGTTTACGCTGTTACGATCGAGCCGACAATTTTTGCAATGTTTGCATCAATATCAATACAAGCTTCCGATACATTTCTTTCAATCTGTTCAAGATTTGTCAGAATTGAACCAAAGTTCTCTGCAATCCACACCTTTGTGTTGTCGGCAGATTCTGACGGGAGAGGAATTGTAATTGATGCCTTCGACGCTGTGTAAGAATTACTTACAAAAGAAATTCCGCAATCGCCAAAACTCTCCGTATACTCGCTTGGCTTTACAGCGAAAAGCATATTGCCATCGTCATCCTTTAAGGACAATACATCCGGCTTGTGTTTGTAAACTTTAAAAAGTTCCTCCATTGAAAAGTTGGCTTCAATAACCATCACATTGTTTAATGTTTTTACAGTCATTTTGTGACTCCTTTCTGCCTCGTATGGCACTTTAATTTATTTCTACTTTAGCATTACCCAGTTACACCACGAGGAGGTAGTAGTTTTGTAACCGCTCACCCCTATCTAAAGGGGGTGCTGCAACATTTCTTAAATAAAAGATCGATTCTTGAGAAGAATCAGTTGATTAAACTTTTGTTGGCTAATCTATCTGGGTTTCCACCTTCATCGACTACTACTGTAATCTTTATCTGTGCTTTTTGCGATTAAGTTTGGTCTCGGAAAGTGTCTTTTTGGTTTAAGAGCTCTGATTTCATTAAGCATATCCTGTACCTAAGCCTGTCCAGTTTCCACCGCCTTCAGACTGTATCCCGTTCTTCTCTCTAACCTTTCTAACACCTTACTTAAAGTAAGGCGGCTTTATTTAATAAAGCAAGCAAATGTTACATTATTCAAATCCTATTTCTTTATACGCTTCAACAGCTTCTGTTTCGGTGTCACCCGAACACAACACATTGCCATGCTCATCAATAACTTCAAAGTGACCATTCTTTGCAATTACCGTCATATTACCCCTCACCTCCTACTCTTAATGCCGCCTCTTTTAAAACTGCAACATAATTATCAATCTTCTCTCTATCGGATTCTTTTGCTTGTGGCAAACAAAAACGAATTGTTTTTGCAATATTGTCAAGTTCTCTTGACAACTTTTGATCTTCTGTCATAATGTTTGCTCCACAATGTGAGCAATAATATGAACCCACTTCGTGTTTATCTTTGCCGCACTTAGGACACGCCTTTTTAATGCCTACAAGACTAACAGATGAATTAACCGACGCTCTGACTAATTTAGAAACAGTGGGATATGATACCCCATACAATTCAGCTATGTCTTTCATCTTTTCGCCTTGTCTATAAGCCGACACAATCTGGGCTTTTAGTTCCTTACTAATAGTTCTGCCTGCCATTTTTGTAATCTCCTTCTACTGTGATATTGTGTTTTGCTATCAATATAATTTATTTTATAACCTCCCTAAAATTGTTCATATGTTAGATATATTCCCAAATATCTGGCAAATTATCATCAGGTATAAATTCCAACTCTTCCCTACAACAATACCAGCCAGAATACTGCCCAGATTTCCCGTCACAGTTGTGTAAGTAACTGTGAGGAGTCGAAAACTCAACACCTATACTAGTTGAGGCGCTTGACACCTCACACACTCTGCCTACTACTCCTACATACGGAAAATCAGGATAGGCTGATAGTATTGTTGGAAGTATTTTAACCTTATCTCCAACCTTAAACATAAAACCACCTCCTTACAAAATTCATTACCAAACATCAACTTTCTGGCACGAGTGATAAGTAATCTCCGTCGCACCACCAACCATCTAAGTGCGGTGTAAACCCTGTGCAACCATGTAACCGATCATCATCAAAATCAAAACTTACAGCATACCAATTTACACCTCTATCATCTTGACTCTCAAACTGTATGATGCCTATTTTGTTAATCAAGAACTGACTATCACAACCGTCCTGTTGTGTTATGCTTGGTAATGCTTTTACTCTGTCTCCGATTTTAAACATTGATTTACCTTCTCTCAAATATAATTCCAAATACTGATATTAGCTGTTTCGGACGGTTGAATTTTCTTGAGATGTTTAGGAAAACAACGCCAAGTATTGTTGTCTTCATCGATAACCTTGATTTGTACTGAATTGCTTATCAAATTATTAGAATATACTGCATTAATAACCGCTGTATGTCCAATAAATATCTCAGGTATTCCAACTATAACAGCAGAAGGCAATATTTGAACTTGATCTCCAACCTTTAGCATAAGAAGCTATTCCTCCTGTTCTAATCGTTTAATTATTAAAATACGACAGTAATTTTCAATCGCAATTTCGGTTGTCTTGGTTTCGATTGTTCGCACAATCTGAGATGTAACCTTTACACCAAAATCCCTCAATACATCAATATGTTCATCACGAATATCTTGTATTGTTTTGACACTCTCGTACACTCTTACCACCTCTTTTTAGGTAAAAGAAAAGTGTATGCAAAAATCTATCGCATACACTTAATTGGTTTATATTTACTTTTTGTCACTCTTATAAAAGAGTGATTTTATGGTAGCGGTTTTGTTTTGACTCGCATCCGCTAAACGAGTTTACTTAATCTTTTGGCTTATAAGCAGCAAAATTCAAGCACAACTCTAAATTTCCACTATCATTTACTGAAAATGAGATTAGCGTACTGTTCAACGCAATCTTACAGAACGCCTCAATATCACTCATACGGAATTCAATCGGCATACCGTCTTTAGAACGAATTATTACAGAATTGGAATAGTTAGGTGTCAAGTCTAACGAAGCAAGTGAGATATCCTCGTCTTTGCTTGCAAATTTACTTAAGAAAACTATTGCATCTGTGTACGCATCCATCCCTCGTACATCTTCTACAAACTCGTCTGCCGACTTATTTAGATTTTGAGATATTTGTTTACGCAGAACTTCACCCAAACCGTGCATAGACTCTTGTGGTGTATTCTGGTTGCTGCTATCAACCGTGTTGTTACTCAAGAACATTCCCTCTCTTTTTATTAATTGACAAACATCGTTTATCTTGCCGTGATATAATCACGCTTCAGGAATATTCTACCATTTTTTACACGAGTGTTCAAGCGAACATACTTTCTATTCGAGTTTTGCGTACTGTCTTGACTTATGGCAAATCTTAGTCATAAGTAACTCAGACATTTTCTGAGATAGCTTCGGAAATTCAAGCCTTACTTTGCTTGAACCTCTATCGGGACGAGTGGCTTCAAAAGTCACTTCTTTGTCATGAAGAAACTTAGCAACATATTCATACGCATAATTTTCCACCCATACAACTCCCATCCATCTTTTCACCTCCTTAAAAATCAAAGCTTATAGCGATATTTTCGCCATAGTGGTCATAATAAGCCACCTCAATGGCTTTGATTTGTGTATCGTTTAATGTACTCAACTCACCCCATGAGATGCCGTGGCACTCAAGAAGTTTTTCAAGCTTATCTTTTTGACTCATCGGTATCCCTCCTATGGTGCAATTAAGACTAACAGTTTGCAAAACCAGTACAAGCCAATCAAACTTAGAGCTCCTGCTAAACAATAGCCTACTGTCATTATAGTAAGCTCAAGCTTAGTCAATTTATTATGTTTTTGTGGACGCATTACTAAACCTCCTTAAAAATAAGCATACGCTTTGGTAGCGGTTTTGTTTTGACTCGCAACCGCTAAACGAGTGTGCTTAGATATTACTTCTGCTCATCTGTAGTTTCTGTTACTGTGCTTACATCTTTAGATTTATCAGAATCCTGCGTGTTGGTAGCCTTCTGCTCATCTGTAGTTTCTGTATCTTCATCATCAGAATTTTTTGCACCTTCGTATTCAAGTGCAAACCCTCTGCCTTCGATTACACATCTCATCATTGAATAAAAATTTTCTCTAAACTCTCTACCTTGAGCCGCAGAGAGAGAGCCCCACTTTTTACCACGCTTAGTAAACAGGTTCATAAACTGTTTTACCTGATGACCTGTAATCTTTAACATATTTTTACCTTTTTTATCAGGCATAAACAGAGTTTCGTCAACAATAGACTGTAACAGCTTAGTCATAGATGTCATAGATGTAGGAACAGCAACACCCTCAATATCTTTATCGCCGGCATTTTTCAAAAATTCCACAGTACGAGCCGCCTCGTCAATATAGTAACAATCTCTCAGCTTTTTTAACTGAGCAGACTGCTCCGCACCGCTCGTTTCTTCAAGTGTCCATTTTAGCGCACAGATGAGCGATAATTTTTCAAGACTTAAAGCCCAGTGGTCATTCAGCTTACCTTCTTCTGATTTTGCTTTACAAAAATCCAGTAAATCAAATTTCTTCTTAGCCTTTTCGTCAAGTTTGCATTTTGTGATGATGTGAGTTTCCTTTGAACGCTCAGTTTTATGACCAAGCACAGTGTACTGCTCTTTGAGAATAAGCTCCTTTACAGGAAAATCGCAAGCTACAAACTTGTCGTATTCCTGAAGTTTCTTAGTGTGAGCATAATCCTTCTCAAGCTCATCAAGCTCATAAAAGAGCTTGTCACGCTTCATAGCGTCCTTGTCTTTAATTGCAGTGTTGATATCTGCAATTTTCGATATGATAGAATCGTATAACTCAGTTAATGTTTTCATAATGCAATCTCCTTATTTTCAAAATTTGCTCCGTAGAGCATATATTAAAGGGCACTCAGAATAACCACTGAGTGCCCTCGATATATACACTCATATTGAGTAATAATCAAGTTAATTTTCACATTTCCTCAAGCCAAGTTTAGGTTTGTGTAAACCTGCGAACGCTCTAACAGTGACGCCGCCGCCGAGAATTACTCAATCGAGTTTAGGGTATTCTACACCTACTATTTCTTATGCAAATAGTTACAGAATAATTTATTTGATATTACTCACACCCTTGTATGTTTTTTGCTTTGTCATACCAAAGGTTCGCTCGCTCATAGCTACACTTATCTTTGCGATGTTTTAAACTCTCGTGGAGAACCTAAAACGCTCAAAGGCACAAAATAAGCGTACCCCTCGTAAAGAAGTACGCTTTGCTATGTGCTATTAAGTTTGCTCAAATAAGTAAATTCTTTGATAGAGCTAATGGAATAGAACTGTTTATGGTACAATCCTTTAGAAACCGCCGAGGGTGTCCGTTCCTCTCTGACTGTTGTGTCGCCGAGGGTGTCCGTTCCT
>ENA-OUQC01001127-OUQC01001127.1-human-gut-metagenome-genome-assembly--contig:-NODE-1127-length-15066-cov-5.750583_pt1 | contig 15066 bp, 10 predicted proteins | sample MGYA00237942_ERZ548815 | MGnify/ENA primary metagenome ERZ548815 (study PRJEB26490, sample SAMN05194722) | human gut metagenome | biome: terrestrial biome; feature: human-associated habitat; material... | reverse complement strand
GGGGGGGTTTGTTTTCTCAGGCGCTTTTGGGGCGGAGCAGCTTGCAGATCAGGTCTGCGGGGATCACGGAGAGGGAAAGCAGCAGGATCTGCCCCAGCATGGGGAGGGGGAGGGGCTGCGTCCGGAAGACGACGCCGCCGAAATAGAGCAGCGCCAGCTGCACCAGCCCCGCCAGCCCGATGATGCCCAGAAATGCCCGGTTGCGCAGCAGCCCGGAGAGCAGATCCGGCCCTTCCTTTCTGGCGCAGAAGGCCGCCGCCAGCCCGGAGAAGACAAACAGCGCAAAAAATGCGGAAAGAAACAGGCCGTTTTCCCAGTGAAACAGTCGCCGGAACAGGGGCAGCCGGAGAAATGCCACGCAGAGCGCCGTCATATACAGGCAGAGCCCGCCGATCTGCCGGACCATGCCCCGGGTCAGCACCGGCGCGTCCCGGGGGAGGGGCGGACGGCGCATATACTGCTCCATGGGCGGCTCGCCGGCAAAGGCCAGCCCCGCCAGCGTGTCCATGATCATGTTGATCCAGAGCATCTGGATCACGGTGACGGGGGTCTCCACCCCCAAAAATGGCCCCAGCACGGAGACGGCCACGGCGGTGAAGTTCAGCGTCAGCTGAAACACCAGAAAGCGCTGGATGCTGTGGAAGATCGTCCGGCCGAAGAGGATGGCCTTTTCGATGGAGGAGATGTTGTCGTCCAGAATGATGATGTCGCCGGCGTCTTTGGCAACGCGGGTCCCGCTGCCCATGGCAAAGCCCACATCCGCCAGCCGCAGGGCCGGGGCGTCGTTGATGCCGTCGCCGGTCATGCCCACCACATGGCCCGCATTCTGCGCGATGCGCACCAGACGGCTCTTGTCCGTGGGCAGCGCCCGGGCCACCACCCGCAGGGAGGGCAGCTGCTCTGCGATCTGCCGGTCGGTCATCTGGGAAAGCTCCCGGGAGGTGAGCACCGTCCCGCCGCCCCGCAAAAGCCCTGCGCCCGAAGCGATGGCCCGGGCGGTATCCGGGCTGTCGCCGGTGACCATCACCACCTGGACCCCGGCGCTCTGGATCTGCCGCACGGCGGCGGGAGCCTCCGGCCGCAGACTGTCGCGGATCAGCGCCAGCGCCAGCAGCGTCAGCCCGTCCTCCTCCGCGCCCCCGGCGGCGCAGAGACAGAGCACCCGCATACCGTGGGCCGCTTCCTTCTGCCACAGGGCGGAGAGGGCGGCAGGGTTCAGGGGCTGCGGGCCGTCCTTGCCAAAAAACTGCCGGCAGCGGGGCAGCAGAAGCTCCGGCGCGCCCTTAAGATAGCAGGGGAAGCGCCCCTCCGCCACCGACGCCGCCGCGTATTTCCGGGCGGAATCAAAGGGCTGATAGCGCAGCCGGCGGGCCTGGACCGGCACCCGCCCCGCCAGCTCCAGAAGCGCCCGGTCGGTGGCGTTGCCGCCGGTGGGGCCGTGGGCGCTCCAGGCGGCGGAGGTGTTCAGCAGACAGCATTCCCGGGTGGCCTGCCAAAGCTCCGGCAGCTGCCGCAGGGCCTTGGGCGTCAGCCGCTGTCCGTCGCCCAGCAAAAGCCCCTCCACCGTCAGACGGCCCCGGGTGAGGGTGCCGGTCTTGTCGGTGAACAAAAGATCCAGGCTGCCCGCCGTTTCGATGCCGGTGAGCTTTCGCACCATGACGCCGTTTTTCTGCATCCGCAGCATACTGCGGGAGAGCACTACGGTGATCATCATGGGCAGACCCTCCGGCACGGCCACGATGATGACGCTGATGGCCAGCGTTGCGGCGTGGAGCAGCAGCTCCAGCACCGAGGGCAGATGGGAAAGCTGGGCCAGCATCAGAGAGGGGACGAAGGCGTTTGCAATGACGATCTGGTGAAACAGGTCTGCCAGCGCCACCAGCAGCGCCGCGCCGTAGCCCAGCCGGCTCATGGAGCGGGCCAGCTTGCCCAGGCGGAGCTTCAGCGGGCTTTCCCGGGGCTGCTCCTGCAGAGAGAGGGCCATGCTGCCGAAGAGCGTGTGCTCGCCGGTGCGCAGCACCTGCATCATGCCCTCTCCTGCGGCAATGCTTGCCCCGCGCAGCAGCAGGTGCGGGCTTGCGGGATCCCACTGGGCGGGCTCCTCCGGCGGGGCCGGCCGTTTGCAGACCTCGCGGCTCTCGCCGGTAAGGGCAGACTGGTCGCAATGGAGCTCGCCCTGGACCAGAACGCCGTCGGCGGGGATGCCTTCTCCCGCTTCCAGCAGCACCAGATCGCCCACCACCAGCTCCTCCGCCGGGATCTCCTTCAAAAGCGCCTCCCGCCGCACCCGGCAGGTGATCCGTGCGGCCTCCTGCTGCAGCCGGAGAAAGGCGTTTTCGCTGCTGGATTCGGAGAGCGTTGAGATCAGCGCCGCCGCGAAGACCGCCAGCGCAATGCCCGCCGTCTCAAACCAGCCCTCGCCCCGGAACAAAAAGAGCATATTCACCGCCAGGGCGATGAGCAGTATTTTAATGATCGGGTCGCTGAGGTTTTCCAGAAGCCGGAGAAAAAAGCCCTTGCCCCGGGGCTGGGGCAGGGCGTTGCTGCCGTGGGCCGCCCGGGCGGCCTCCACCTCCGGCAGGCGCAGGCCGGTGGCCTGATTGGTTTCCATAGCATCACGCTCCCAGTGCAGTTTGGTACAAGCCTATGCGCCGGAGGGACGGGGTATGACAAGCCTTTTTTTGGCATAAGCGCCCCTGCCGCCGCATAGGCTGGACCAGCAGAATTGCAGGGGAGCGTGGACAGCGTGACAGAGAACATGGAGGACCGGGCCTGTGAGCTGGGCAATTATATCGTGGAGCAGCGGGCCACCGTTCGGGCGGCCGCCAAAAGGTTTGGCCTGAGCAAATCCAGCGTGCATAAGGATGTGACGGCCCGGCTTTATGCCATCGACCGGAGCCTGTATGTGCAGGTGCGGGCCGTTTTGGAGGAAAACAAGCGGGAGCGCCATCTTCGCGGCGGGCAGGCAACAAGGGAAAAATATCGGAAGCTGCACGAGGAAGAGGACCTGCGGTGAACGCGGGGCCTGCCCGCCGTTACGGCGGCGAGTGCCGCCGTACGATTTCCGGCAATTTACTTGCCGGAAATCTATGAAATTCCCGGGGCCCCCACAAAATTTATTTTGTGGGGAGAAGGGCAGGCAACACGGGAAAAATATCGGAAGCTGCACGAGGAGGAGGACCTGCGGTGAACGCGGGGCCGAACAGGAAAAAGGCAGAAGAAAAAAGGCTCCCCCGGCGGGGGAGCCTTTTGCGGCGGGAAAGCAATGCTCAGTGCAGCAGCGCGAGATAGGTCTCCGGCGCGTCTACATTGCCAACGGCGGAGAAGGACAGCCGGCCGAAATCCAGCACCTGCCGGGCCAGCGACTGCACATCCTCCCGGGTGACCGCTTCCAGAAGGGCCGCCGTTTCCCGGGGGGAGATATAGCTGCCATAGGTCATCTCGCTGCGGGCCAGCGCCGACATTCGGGTGCTGGTGCTTTCCAGACCCATGAGCAGAGAGGTCTTCAGCTGCTCCTTGGCGCGGACAAGCTCGTCCTGGGTGACGCCATCCTCCCGGAGCAGCAGAAGCTCCTCCCGGATCATGCCCAGCGCGTCGTGCTGCATTTCCCGGCCCAGCGCCACATAAACGCCCAAAACGCCGGCGGAAGCATACAGACTGGTATAGCTGTAAATGGAATAGCACAGGCCGGAGCGCTCCCGCACCCGCTGAAACAGGCGGCTGCTCATGCCGGAGCCGAGAATGTTGTTCAGTACGGCCAGCGGATAGCGCCGGGGGTCGGCGGCGGAGACGGCGGGGAAGACCAGCAGAAGATGGTTCTGCTCGATCTCCTTCTTTTTGACCACGGCGGCCTTCTGGTAGCAGGCGGAGGGCAAACGATTCCGCTGCCCGGAGGGCATGGCGGAAAAGAGACTGCAGACCGCCTGCAGATCCTTCTCCGTAAAGCTGCCGGAAAGGGCCACGATGGTGTTTTCCGCCACATAATGCGTCCGGTGATACCGGGCCATGGCGGCATGGTCGATGGAGGCCAGCGTCTCGGCGCAGCCCAGAATGGGCCTGCCCAGCGGCTGGCCGGGAAAACAGGCGGCAGAAAGGATCTCTGAGACCAGATCCTCAGGAGAATCCTCATACATACCGATCTCCTCCAGAACAACGCCCCGCTCCAGATCCAGATCCCGCTGGGCAAAGACGGAATGGAGCACCATATCGCACAAAAGGTCTGCCGCCGTCTGCACATGGGTGTCCAGCGTGCGGGCATAAAAGCAGGTATGCTCCTTGGTGGTAAAAGCGTTCACCTGTCCGCCGATCCCGTCAAAGGCCTGGGCCAGCTGGGCGGCGGTGCGGGTCTCTGTGCCCTTGAAGAGCATATGCTCGATAAAATGGGCCATACCGGCCAGCTCGTCCGGCTCGTGGCAGCTGCCGTTTTCCACCCAGACGCCGATGGCACAGGAGCGGACATGGTCCAGCGGCTCATAGATCACGCGGACGCCGTTGGGAAGAAGCTTTTTTTCTACCATAGAGGAGTCATCCTTTCTGCAGGGCGGGCAGAGCCCGCCGAAATCCAAGGGGGTCAGGGAGCTGCGTGGGCAGGCGCGCCGCTTTCGGCGATTTCCGGGAAGAGCAGATCCTTGCCGTCGAAGCGCACGGTCTCGCCGTAGCTGTATTCCAGACCGAAGGTATCGATAACGGACAGGTTAAATTGAAGCGTATGATCCTTTTCCATCCGGATGGCGAGGGGCTGATCCTCCGGGAAGGACAGCATCGCAATCTGATAATCCATGGCGGGCTCGATGGTCAGATCGCCGTCATAAAGGACGGTGTCATCCAGCGTAACGGTGTAGCGGGCAGAGACGGGCCATTGCTTGTCCAGCGGAAGGAAAAGCTGGAGCTGCAGGGTGTTGTCGGCGGGAGAGGAGAAGGTCGTATTGCCGTTCTGGGCGAAGATGGAGGCCAGACTGTAAAGATTATTGCCCAGCGTGGGCACATAGCCGCTCAGCGCCAGATCCACGCCGGCATAATCCCAGGGGGATTGCTGCAGCGTGCCGTCTGCCAGCTTGAGACGCAGGCACATCTGCAGGCCTCCGGAGGCGTCGCCCAGGGGCAGGAGGATGCTGCTTCGGGCGTCTGGATAGGCGCTGCTCCAGTCGGTTTGGGCCTCCTGCGCTGCGCCGGCGCCGTCGATCCACTTCAGCAGAAACTGCGCCTGCGTATCCGGCGAAACGGTCTTCAGCCCGGCGGAGAGGTCCACCGAAATGGTGTGTGCGCCGATGTCCAGAGCGCGGACGGTGGCCTGCATGCTGCTCACCGGGTTGTCCTGCGTCTCCAAAATGGAGAGAACGGTATCGCGCAGGGAGCTGCTCTGGCTGCTGACGGAGCTTTCCAGCGTGGAGAGCCGCCCCTGCAGGGTGGAGAGCTGGGCCTGCAGCTGGTCCTGCAGCGCGCGGTTCTGCGCTCTGGGGATCAGGATCAGCGCCAGCACAAGGCCGCAGGCTGCCGCTCCGGCGGCAATGCGCGCCCGGAGAGAAAGGGGCTTTTTTTCCGCGGGGCGGGCCTGCTGGCTGTATTGCTGCAGGAGTGCCTCCAGCCGCTGCTCCGCCTCCGGCGAGAGCTGTGCGCCGGGCGCTTCGCCGCCCTCGGCGGCGTTTTCCGGAGAGGGTGTTTCCTCCTCCAGCCCCAGCAGCGTCCCCAGCCGCACATGAAACAGGCGGCTCATCAGGATCAGGGTATCCAGCTCCGGCACGCCGCCATCGCCCTCCCATTTGCTCACTGCCTGCCGGGAAACATGCAGCGCTTCGCCCAGAGCCTCCTGACTCAACCCTGCTTCCTTTCGGAAGGATTGAATTCGTTGTCCTAAAGTCATCATGGTTTCGCATCTCCTTTTCTCAGGTTGGCTGTAGCGTAGCAAAAACCGGAGAAAATGACCACCAAACGGGCGTTTCGATTTGTCAACGCTCCGTTGACAGGAGAAATTTTTGAAAAATAGGCAGGCGTTTGCCTGCCTATGAAGAGTTTGTGAGGGAAAGGGAGGGATTATTCGCCCTTTTCGGCCATTTCCTTCAGCGCCTGCTTGCGGGAAAGATTGATGCGGCCCTTTTCATCGATCTCGATGACCTTGCACCAAGTCTCGTCGCCGATGTTCAGAACATCCTCCACCTTTTCCACAAAGCGGTTTTCCAGCTGATTGATGCGGATCAGGCCTTCCTTACCGGGGGCGATCTCCACGAAGGCGCCGAAGTTCATGATGCGGGTGACCTTGCCATAGAACAGATCGCCCACCTCGGGATCCTTGGCGATGGCTTCGATCATCTGGCGGGCCTTTTCGCCGTCGGCGGCGTTGACCGCCGCGATGCAGACGGTGCCGTCGTCCTCAATGTCGATCTTGGTGTTGGTCTCGGCGGTGATCTTCTGGATGACCGCGCCGCCCTTGCCGATGACCTCGCGGATCTTATCGGGATTGATGGTGATCTTCAGCATCTTGGGGGCAAAGGGGCTGACCTCGGGCCGGGGCGCCGGAATGGCCTTCAGCATGACCTCGTCCAGAATGTCCAGACGGGCGTTGCGGGTCTTTTCAAAGGCCTCCTCGATGATCTCATAGGTGAGGCCGTCGTTTTTGATGTCTACCTGAATGGCGGTGATGCCCTTCTTGGTGCCGCCCACCTTGAAGTCCATGTCGCCGAAGAAATCCTCAATGCCCTGAATGTCGGTGAAGGTGATATGACGGTCGCCCTCGGTGACCAGACCGCAGGAGATGCCCGCCACAGGGGCCTTGATGGGGACGCCGGCATCCATCAGGGCAAGCGTGCTGCCGCAGATAGAGCCCTGGGAGGTGGAGCCATTGGAGGAAAGGACCTCGCTCACCAGGCGCAGGGAATAGGGGAACTCCTCCTCAGAGGGGATCACGGGCAGCAGAGCCTTTTCGGCCAGCGCGCCGTGGCCGATCTCCCGGCGGCCGGGGCTGCGGGAGGGCCGGGCCTCGCCCACACTGTAGCTGGGGAAGTTGTAATGGTGCATATAGCGCTTGCCGGTCTCCTCAAAGGTGGTGTCCAGCTCCTGCGCATCCCGCAGGGTGCCCAGCGTGCAGATGGTCAGCACCTGGGTCTGGCCGCGGGTAAACATACCGCTGCCGTGGACGCGGGGAATCAGCCCCACCTCAGCGGCCAGCGGCCGCACCTCCGTCAAGCTGCGGCCGTCCACGCGCTTGCCCTCATCCAGAATCAGGCGGCGAACCACATACTTCTGCAGCTTATACATACATTCGCCGATCTGCGCGGCGCTGTCGGGATACTCTGCGGCAAAATGCTCGGTGACATCGGCGGTGATGGCATCGATACGGGCGTCGCGGACGGTTTTGTCGTCGGTATCCACGGCGTCCTTGACGGCGGTCATGGCATAGCCCTTGACGGCCTCAAACAGCTCCTCGGAGACCTTCATGCTGGGATAAACGGCAGGCTCCTTGAAGTTTTCCGCCTTGATATTGCGGATGAACTGGATCAGCTCCTGAATGACGGCGTGGCCGCGCTTAATGGCCTCCAGCATCATATCGTCGGGGAACTCATCGGCGCCAGCCTCGATCATGACGACCTTTTCCATGCTGCCGGCCACGGTCAGATGCAGCTGCGAGCGCTTGTACTGATCACTGTTGGGGCAGACGATATAGCCCTCCTCCGGCGTGTAGCCCATCTGGACACCGGCAATGGGGCCCTTCCAGGGAATATCGGAAATAGACAGAGCAATGGACGCGCCCAGCATGGCGGCCACCTCGGGAGATTCGTTGTAATCCACGCTCATGACCGTGCAGTTGACACAGACATCGTTGCGCATATCAGAGGGGAAGAAGGGACGGATCTGACGGTCGATCATTCGGGAGGCCAGGATCGCCCGCTCACCGGGGCGGCCCTCCCGGCGCATAAAGCTGCCGGGGATGCGGCCCACGGCGTAGAGCTTTTCTTCAAAGTCAACGCTCAGGGGGAAGAAGTCGATGCCGTCGCGGGGGGCCTTGGCCATGGTGACGCAGGTGAGGACGGTCGTGTCGCCAAAGGAGACCAGGGCCGCGCCGTTGGCCAGACCGGCCATCTTGCCAAGCTCCACCTTGAGCTTGCGGCCGCCCAGCGTGGTTTCATAAACGCGATAGTTGGGGAAGGTTGCATGCTTTACCATTTCAGGGATCCACCTTTCTTAATATATATAGTGTGTGGGTTCCCGGGGCGGCTCTTAGCATTTGAAGCAGGGCGGAGGCGAAGCTCTGCGCTCCTTCAACTGCTAAAAGGCTCGTCCGGGAAGCGGGCGGGATGACACAGAAGGGGGACGCTTCCGTCCCCCTCCAGGCTTTGGCTTACTTACGCAGGTTGTTTGCGGCGACGGCAGCACGATAGCGCTCAATGTCCTTCCGCTGGAGATAGTCCAGCAGACGGCGGCGCCGGCCGACCATCTTCAGCAGGCCGCGCTGGCTGTGCTTGTCATTGCGATGCACCTTCAGATGCTCATTCAGCTCGTTGATACGGGTGGTGAGAATGGCGATCTGGACCTCGGGAGAACCGGTGTCGGTCTCATGCAGGCGGTGGCTCTCGATGACCTGGGTCTTGGCTTCCTTGAGAATCATGGGGATATTCCTCCTTATCATAATTTGTCCGGAGGGCTGAGTGGCGGTGTGAGGAATGTGGCGGCCATGGGCCGCGGCGGGCCGGTCACTAAGCGCCTGGACATGCAAAGGTATCATAACACAGTTTTCCACAAAAGTAAAGGAAAATGTGATGCATTGCACGGAAAAGCGAAGGAAAAGCAAAGGAAAAGTAACAGGGCTGTAACAGTCAAGGAACATTCTTAACAAAAATTCGGGGCAATTATTGCACATATCGCTGAAATAGCAAATGAGGACAAGGGAAAAGCACAAGGCATGATTGATTTTTACTGAAAACTATGGTAAAGTCGCTATTTTAATGAAGGGCGAAAGCCCAAACAAAAAGGAGAGACACCCATGAAGAAGTATATCGCTCTGCTGCTGGCGGCGATGCTGGTTCTGGCGTGTGTGGCCGGCTGCGGTAACAACAATACCGATCAGCCTGGCAACACCGACCAGCCCAACACCACCGACCCGACTCCCAGCACGCCTACCGATCCCACGACTCCGGACGATTCCGAAGCCAAGGTCGGCCCCGATGGCCGTGAGTTTGCGGATGAGCAGGTTTATCGCTCTGTTTATTCCTCCGAGGTCACGACCATGAACTACCTGATCTCCAGTACTACCTACGAGCTGGTGGTCGGCGCCAACACCATCGATTCTCTCGTGGAGAACGACAGCTACGGCAACATCGTTCCCTGCGCTGCGGAGTCCTGGAAGGACGAGCTGGAGACCTACACCGTGAAGAGCACCGATGAGGACGGCAATCCCATCGATGTGGAGGTTCAGGGCCAGAAGTGGACCTTCAATCTGCGCAAGGGCCAGTATTATTATGACGCCGCCGGTAATCAGAAGGATCCCGTCACGGCGCACGACTATGTGGCCGCTGCCCGCTATGTGTGCGATTCCGCCATGGACTGCAGCAACAGCTATCTGATGGACGGCTGGGTCGTCAATGCGGAAGAGCTGCTGGAGTACACCGCCGCCAAGCTGGTGGCCGTGGAAAAGGGCGCTGAGACCTGGAGCAAGGACGAAGACGGCGATGTCATCTGCGATGATTATGTCATCGAAAACGGCGTTGTCTACACCATCCTCTGGACCGACGACGGCAAGGTCGAGGGCTATGAGGAATATCCCGAGGTCAAGCCCGAGGATCTGGGCGTTGAGGCTCTGGACGATTACACCCTGGTGTATCATCTGGTCAAGCCCCGTCCCTACTTCCTGACTGCCCTGCAGTTTGGTACCTATTGGCCCGCTCCCGCTTCTCTGCTGGCCGAGCTGGGCGAGAACTACGCGCTGGACAATCAGAGCATGTGGTTCAACGGCGCCTACATTCTGGAGACCTTCAATCCCCAGGAAAAGCGCATCTATGTCAAGAACGAGAACAACTGGGATGCGGAGCATATCTACATTGAGCGCATCGAGCAGACCTACAACACCGAGGCTGCTACGCTGGAGACCGAGCTCTTCCTGCGCGGCGAGGTCGATGGCTGCGGCATCGGCTCCGATATCGTCAACGACTGGCTGTCTGATCCCGAAAAGTCTCAGATGATCTGCACCAGCCGCGTGATCGGCGACTATTCCTACTTCTTCGGCTTCTGCTTCGAGCCTAAGTTTGACGCGCAGTATGAGCCCGAGAACTGGGTCAAGGCCGTCAACAACGAAAACTTCCGCAAGGCCATCTTCCACGGCCTGAACCGTGAGCAGTATACCGCTGCCCGTTTCCCCGGCGACGACGCCAAGATGCACCTGATCAACACCGTTACCCCCAAGGGCTTCTCTGTGAATGACGGCAAGGATTATGTCAACTATGGCGGCCTGGCCAAGTACACCGAGACGGAGAGCTTCAACGAGACGGAGGCCATCAAGTACCGCGATCTGGCCAAGGCTGAGCTGGAAGCTGCCGGCGCCACCTTCCCCATCAAGGCTCCCGTGAACTACAACCCCTCCACCTCCTCCTGGGGCAATGCCTCTGTCCTGCTGGAGCAGCAGCTGGAAGGCCTGCTGGGCTCTGATTTCATCGACATCGTTGTCCTTGAATTCGCCGGCAACTCCTTCCTGAACGAGACCCGCCGCAACGGCAACTACGCGCTGCAGGAGCTGAACTGGGGCGCCGACTTCATGGATCCCGAGACCTGGGCCGATCCCTTCGAGCGCGAGAACAGCTACAACTTCTTCTGCCACGATACCGATTCCTACAGAGTCTTCCAGGATACCAAGACGGACGAGACCAATGCTCTGATCGACGAGTATTATGCTCTGGTCGACCATGCCCGCGAGTGCTACACCGATATGGACGAGCGCTATGAGGCCTTTGCCGCTGCCGAGGCTTTCTATCTGGACCACGCCATCGTGATCCCCATGTTCATCTCCGGCGGCTCCTATCAGGCCACCAAGCTGAACGCCTTCGAGGGCCAGTTCGCCATGATGGGCCAGTCCTCCAGCCGTTACAAGGGCCAGCATGTCTATAAGACTGCCATGTCTCAGGATATGTATGACGCGCAGTACGAAGCTTGGAGCGAGGCTCTGGGCCAGCACTGATCTGACCGAATGATCCGCTGGGGCACGCAAGTGCCCCAGCATTCCTGCGAAATAACCGGAAAGCGGCTCTGCTCTGTTTTTTCGGAGCAGGGCCGGTTCAAATTTCCGGCGGTTTTTCCCGAATCCTGCCGGCGGTCGCCCGCCGATCCAACAGGAAGAAATGAAGGAGATACAACGTGTTAAAATACTCGATCAAACGCCTTCTCCGGTCGCTGCTGACGCTGGTGATCCTGATCGCGGTCATCTTCGCGCTGCTGCGCTTTATGCCAGAGGAAGGCTACTTCAATAACTATGAAAAGCTTTCTCCGGCCCAGATCAAGGTGGGCCTTGAGAAAATGGGCCTGAACGACCCGCTGTATGTGCAGGTCTTCCGGTTCATCCGCAATCTGCTGAAGGGCGATCTCGGCATTTCTTATCGTTATCGCGTGAACGCTTCCATTTCCAGCATTATTGTTTCTAAAATGGGCATCTCCATGAAGGTGGGCCTGATTTCCATGGCATTGAGCCTGCCGCTGGGCATGATCCTGGGCGTCCTGATGGCGCGCAGCAAGGGCCGCTTTATGGATAAGCTGGGCAATGCCTACATCGTCTTTATTCAGGCCGTTCCCAACGCCGTTTATTTCATCTTCATCCAGCTCTATGGCTCCACCTGGCTGAAGGTGAGCATGCTGTATAAGGCGGATCAATGGTCCTCACTGATCCTGCCTGTGATCTCTCTGGCCTTGCCCTCCATCTCCAGCTATGCCATGTGGCTGCGGCGGTATATGGTGGACGAGACCAATAAGGATTATATCAAGCTGGCCCGGGCCAAGGGCGTCCCCAATTCCACCATCTGGTTCCGCCATGTGTTCCGCAATTCTGTGGTGCCCATGGTCAACCTGATCCCCGGCTCTATTCTGCTGACCATCTCCGGCTCCATCTACACCGAGTCGCTCTATTCCATTCCCGGTATGGGCGGCCTGCTGGTGGATGTGATCAAGCGGCAGGATAACAACATGGTGCTGGCGCTGATCGTGATCTTTGCCAGCCTGAGCATCGTTGGCCTGCTGCTGGGCGATATCCTGATGGGCATCGTGGATCCCCGCATCAGCTTTTCCAAGAAGGAGGGAGCCAGATGAGCAAGTATTCTCCCAAAAACAAGATCAGCGGAAAGCTGGAGGAGGGCATCACGCAGCAGACCATGGCCGCGACCCTTGCGGACAAGGACGATCTGACTCCGGAAGAGATCAAGCTGCTGCCCGCTTCGGAGTTCGAGCCCGTTTCCTACGACGAGGCCGCCGCGGAGCGCACCGGCTATTCCAACTATTCCTATTGGCGATCCACGGTGATTATGTTCTTCAAGAACAAGGTGGCCGTGGCGATGCTGATCGTTATGTTGGCGCTGATGATCTTTACCTTCATCCAGCCCCTGCTGCCCAATCAGTTTGATCCCAATATGGTCAATTATTATGATCCCAAGGCCGTCTGGCTCACCGTCGCGGAAGACTCCAAGGTTACCCTCACCGGCGTCCGCCAGACCAGCAAGGGCTATCCCGTGGAGGTCCCCGACGGCATGACGCTGGCCTATGTGCAGGTGGCGGATTCCTGGGGCACGCCCCGGTTCTTCTGCCAGGGCGACGACAAGATCGCCAGCGAGCTCACCGGCGCGCTTTCTCCCAAGGATCAGGGCTGGTATTATGTCCTGGTTCCCACGGCGACGCCTTATCTCTATGTCACCTCCGAGGACGGCAAGGAGACCACCTATCAGCAGGCTGTCTGGATCACGCTGGGCATGACCAACAGCGGCATGGGCGCGTATTTCTCCAGCTCCAAGCAGACCGACGGCGACCTGATCGAAAATGTTCCCGCCGGAACGGTCCTGACCTACCTGCAGATGCCGGAAGACTGGGGCAAGCCCAATGTCATCGGCGCCGGTATGCTCAACGGCTCTGCCAAGGCGCCCGTGGAGTTTACCCATCTGGAGGACAACTGGTACTACGCCTTCGTTCCCGAAGAGCAGGTCAAGCTGACCATCTCCTCTGAGGACGGCAGCCAGAAGTGTATCAACCCCGCTTATGCCCGCGTGGCCGAGCCCACCAATGTTTCCCCGGTGACCGGCTTCGTGGAGAATCAGCGGCCCAATAAGATCTACTGGTTCGGCACCAACGATATCGGTCAGGATCTGTGGGCCCGCATGTGGTCCGGCACCCGTACCTCCCTGCTCATCGGCCTGATCGTGGCTGCGCTGAACGCCTTTGTGGGCATTCTGGGCGGTCTGCTCTGGGGCTATGTGCGCAAGCTGGACTTCCTGTTCACCGAGCTGTATAACCTGGTGAACAATATTCCCTCTACCATTATCCTGATCCTGGCCTCCTATGTGATGCGGCCCGGCGTCAAGACCATCATCATCGCCATGTGCATCACTGGCTGGATCGGTCTGGCCCGCTTCATCCGCAATCAGGTGGTCATCATCCGCGACCGGGATTATAACCTGGCCTCCCGCTGCCTGGGCACGCCGACCCGCCGCATTATCGTCAAAAACCTGCTGCCGCAGATGGTTTCCGTGGTCATGCTGCAGATGGCTCTGGCCATCCCCGGCGCCATCGGCTCCGAGGTGTTCCTGGCTTATATCGGCCTGGGACTGCCCATCAAGACCCCGTCGCTGGGCAACCTGGTGAACAAGGGCCGCGCCATGATGATGGCGCCTACCCTGCGGTATCAGCTGATCATTCCCGCTGTTATTCTTTCCATCATCACGATCTGCTTTTATCTGGTGGGCAACGCCTTCTCTGATGCAGCAGACCCGAGAAACCATGTGTAAGGAGGGGTCATGATGCAAAAAGAAGTGATTTTGTCTGTCCGGGACCTGAATGTGAAGTTCAGCCTGCGGGGCAAGGTGCTCCACGCCATCCGCGGCATCTCGCTGGACCTGTATAAGGGCGAGAGCCTTGCCATCGTGGGCGAATCCGGCTCCGGCAAGTCGGTGTTCACCAAGAATTTCATCGGTCTGCTGGATAAAAACGGCTGGGTGGACTCCGGCTCCATCCTCTATAAGGACATGGACCTTGCCAAGTTCAAGACGGAGAAGGACTGGATCAAGATCCGCGGCAAGGAGGTGGCCATGGTCATGCAGGATCCCATGACCTCCCTGAACCCGCTGAAGACCGTGGGCTGGCAGATCGAGGAGGCGCTGGAGCTGCATCAGCAGCTGAAGGGCGAGGCCGCAAAGAAAAAGGCCATCGAGATCCTGGCGGATGTGGGCATTCCCGAGCCGGCCCGCCGCTACGGGCAGTATCCCCATGAGTTTTCCGGCGGCATGCGCCAGCGTGTGGTCATCGCCATCGCCATGGCCTGCAACCCCCGGATCCTGATCTGCGACGAGCCCACCACGGCGCTGGATGTGACCATCCAGGCCCAGATCCTGAACCTGATCAAGGATCTGAAGGAAAAATATGACCTGACCACCATCTATATCACCCACGATCTGGGCGTGGTGGCCAATGTGGCCGACCGGATCGCCGTGATGTACGCCGGCGACATCGTGGAGATCGGCACCTGCGAGGAGGTCTTCTATAATCCCAAGCACCCCTACACCTGGGCGCTGCTTTCCTCGCTGCCCCAGCTGGGCATCAAGGGTCAGGATCTTTACGCCATCAAGGGCACCCCGCCCAACCTGTTCAACCAGATCCGCGGCGACGCCTTCGCGCCCCGCAATCCCCAGGCGCTGAAGATCGACTTCGAGCACCGTCCGCCGTATTTTGAGGTGTCGCCCACCCATAAGGCCCGGACCTGGCTGCTGGATCCCCGCGCGCCCAAGATCGAGCCGCCGGAGGTCATCCGCCATATCCGCGAGATCAAGAGAGGGGGCGCGCAGTAATGGCAAAGGAACTGAATGAAGTCCTGGTGAGCGTCCGCAATATGGAGGTCAC
>ENA-OUQC01001126-OUQC01001126.1-human-gut-metagenome-genome-assembly--contig:-NODE-1126-length-15071-cov-3.369606_pt1 | contig 15071 bp, 17 predicted proteins | sample MGYA00237942_ERZ548815 | MGnify/ENA primary metagenome ERZ548815 (study PRJEB26490, sample SAMN05194722) | human gut metagenome | biome: terrestrial biome; feature: human-associated habitat; material... | reverse complement strand
GGCAGCGTCAGATGTGTATAAGAGACAGCCCTTATGCAAAAGAAAACTCCGTTCACTACGTTCACTACGTTTCCTTTTGGGTATATCTTTGGATATATTACTTCCTTCTAGGGTACATACAGGTAAACTTACTATACCCTTACTACCTGTATAACCCTTATTACCCTTTATACCATTCTTACCCCTTTCTTGGTTCTTTCTTTTATATATTTTCTTTCTTGTTTCTTTAGGGTGGGGGGTTAAGGGGGGTTTATGCAGTCCGGCCTTGAACAACACCCCAGCCAGGAAGGAGCTGTATGCCAGGCAATCCTCAGGGGTTTCCACGAGGTCGTTCAGCCCATACACAGCACACACAAGTTCCTCATATTCAGAGAAGTTACAGTATTCAGAGAAGGCTTCGCGGAAGGTATCGCGGAAGGCGCTCTTGGAGTATTTCTCGGTGATGATGTCGCGGTATTCTTTCCAGACGTCAGTTGCACTAGCCTCCTGCATGGCGATGAAGTTTTGCACCACCCCATGGATTCCATATTCAGCCTGGTGTAAAAATGCACCACCCTCGATATGGCCATGGCGCGTTTTTGCACCACCTATTGTGTCGTGGGTCATTTCTGCACCACTTACTGTATCATGGTGGTGCAATTTGAGATTGGAGGTAGTAGATTTTGCACCACCCTTCGTGGATTTCTCGGTACAGGGGTGGTGCAATTTGGAATTGGAGACATTCGATTTTGCACCACCTGATACTGTATGGTCGTCAACATAGCCAAGCTCTTCCAGCACCGAATAGTCTCCTTCATCCAGCGCTTCACAGTACTTCTCTCTGTCCTCTTCCGATTTAAGCGAGGCATACGCAGCCACAACAGAGTCGAACTTGTCTGCGTGGAATGTGCAGATGTTCTCGTCCATGGTTACGAATCCGATTTCCTCGAAGTGAGAGAGAACAGCACTGGCCACTCTCCGATTGATTGAGTGCTTTGCTGCGATGTTACGGACGCTAATCTCGAACACCACCGGCTTGCCTTGCTCCGCCATTTCCTGGCGCTTTCCGAGCAAGTACAGCATCACGCTCAAGCAAGCCGGCTTCCCCATGAGTTCAGGGAGCAAGCTGTACAAAGTCGTGTTTGGTTGTATCGTCATATATATTATATATAATGTATAGGAGTTGGAGGAGAGGTTGCAACCCCAGATTATTTATTTTGTTCTTCGTTCCACTGCGTATACAGGGTTATCATGTTCTGCACGCTTTCAAGGAGGGTCATCACGCCAGCCACTTCCTCGTAGTCCTCGTTATCTACCATCTCCTGCTTGAACAAGAGAATGTCGTACTGGGCTACTCCGAGCATACACATCAGTGCATTGTTGGTCGCGATTGACTGGGGGCAGTTCCTACCGAGATTCCCCTCGACGAAAGCGGTGAGCTTCCCGACAGTCTTGGCGAGGTGAGTTTGGCTTTCCACCAGCTTCTCTTCCAGGATGTCAATCCGCCGGTACAGGTTGCGGGTCTTAGCGGCTATGAGAACCGCCAGCAGTGCTGTCAAAATTACTGTTGTCATAAATCGTGCTTTTGTTGATGTATGAGGGGCAGTTCTCCCAGCCAGGCGTATGCCATTCGGGGATCTGGTTCCATGGGCCGTCAGGTTCGGCAAGTTCCGCAACATACCACAGGCATGAGTAGCGGTCATAGCAACCTTTCTTGAAGCATTTGAATCCGGGGCGGTTCTTTACCATAATATATATATGGCGCGAAATCTCGACTGCCGTGTCGGGGTGGTTCTCGCGAACAGCTGGAGGCAGAGTGCCGTACAGCTTCACGGTTATCACGTCCCTCGGCTTCATGTCGGTAGTGAGAATGTACCTGTGGCCGAAATCAGTCTTCAGCAGCTGGTATTCGGGGTGAACCTTGTAAGCCTTCCGGTCAATGCACCCGAAACACTCGCCGTCGATTATCTGGATGTCCGGGTTGTCATCTTCCAGCAGTGTTTCCCAGTAGGCGCACTCATGGCAGAGCTGCTTGGTCGCCATGCTCGAGATGAGGTGGCCTATCGAGGTGTAGTCCCTCAGGTCAACCCAGCGGTGGCACTGTAAGCACGAAAATGAATAAGGCGTGCTTGCGGCCCGTTTGTGTTTCCTCATTGTTGTAATCATTTACGCCGGAAGCTGGTTGGCTGTCCCGGCAGTTAATGTGAAGATATACGGGCGTGCGCGAACACGCTTCAATTTAGTATGGGGTGGAGAGAGGAGGAGTCAGGCGGTCACTCAGAACCGTATGGAGTTGTAGACCTTGTCGATCTCGTCCTGGGTGATGCCTATATAAGTCTTAGTGACCTGGATGCTCGTATGGTTGAAGATCTTGTTCAAAAGGAGCAGATTTTCGGATTTGTTCGGTCCATGGTCATACACATACCTCCCGAAAGTCTTTCTGAAGGTGTGCGTGGAGAAATGGTTTATCTTCAGCCGGTATCTGTACTTGAATAGCTTGAGCGTCCGGTTGACCTGCTGTATGGTGATAGGCTCGCCGGTCATGCTGCTGAAAAAGACAGGAGCGTCGAGGTCGGGAGAGTTGAGCAGCTTGTAAAGGCTCGCAATCTTTTTCCGGACGGATTCGTTGAAGCTGATGATGCGAGCCTTGCCAGTCTTCTTCTCCTTGATGCAGACCCTTGGAACGTTGAGGATTTGTCCCCAGCGCAGAGCAAGGATGTCTGATGCACGGCAGGCGGTACAGAACCCGAGCCGGGCATAGAGTTCCCAGAAGTATTTCTTGTCCTTATGTAGACCGTCAAGCAGCTTCTCGTACTCGGTGTAGGGAAGGTAATCGCTTGTTGTCAGTCTGTACTTTTCTGCCATAATAATGCGTTATTGGTTTAATTACGATGCAAAGTTATGATTTAATTTCGGAAGCGACAAATATTATCGACATAAATTTATGGATTTGTCGCGTTATTAAATGTTACATCACTATTATTCAACGGCATAACACCGCGCATTGAGATACTATGCCGTTGAAGTTATAAGAAAGCTCTCAGTCAGAGGTGGGCAACAAAGTCTTCCAGTGTCAGTATCGGCACTCCAAGTTCCTTAGCCTTCTCAATCTTGCTTGACGACCCTTCAGTGTCCTTCACGATGAGGTGGGTGGTGTTCTTGCTCACACCGCTTACGACACGGCCGCCCTGCTTGGTGATTTCCTCTTCCAGTCGCTTGTCACGCACGCCAGAGAAACAAACAGCCCAGCCATTAAGTTTTCCGTCGCTTCTGTCATCTGCCGCGATATGTCTGAACGGAATCTTGGTGTCGTCCAGGAATCGACGGAACGGTTTTATGCCCTTGAGGAACGACTGCATGGTCTTGCTTAGTTTCTCGAACTCGTCTTCAGGAGGCATCAGCAAGTCAACCTGGCCAGTGAGGAACGAGCCGTATTCCTCGGGTGTCATGTCGTCGAGAATCTTCTGTGCCTTTATGCGACCGATGCCCTTGAAGCAGTCGCTGGCGTGCATCAATGTCGCGAGGTCGATGCCTTCCATGATACGGCGGTTGTTTTCGAGGACGGTGTTGGCTACGCTGTCACCAAAGCCATCAATAGCCACCAGCTCGTCGTATGTGATTTCAAGGATGTCCCGAACTGAAGTGTAGCCGGCATCGTATATTTTGGCCAAGGTTTCCTCGCCCATGTTCTCGCAGCCGATAGTGGTGTAGAAAAAGACAATCTTGGCCAATTTTACACCAGGGCAAGCTGGGTTGACGCAATAAAGCTCCGTCATGGTGTTGTCCCACATCGTCGGTGCACCACAATTTGGGCAGAAAGCCACACTGTCCCACAGTTCTTCAATGGAACTTAGCGGTGCAGAAGCGAGCGTCTCAAGGATTTTTGGGATTACACCGCCTGAGCGTGTCACGAGTATTTTTGCACCACTTGCGATGTTCGCGTTTGAAATCCAGCCGGCATTGTACCCTGTCGGATTCTCCATGCTGCAATCGCCGGTATCGACAGCTTCGATGTTCACCACCGGCTTCAACGCGCCGGACTTACTTACCTTCCAGCTTACGCCCTTTACTGTGGTTGTAAAAGCCTCGGTGAAATCAGGGTGCTTGTACGCTATGGCGTAGAGAGGATTGCCAGATGTCTGGTGACGGCCTACCATATCCCAGAGAATCAGGTCGTCCATGTAGATGACAAGACCGTCGATATAGTACAGCTGCCGCCATTCAGCAAACAGTTCGGCAAGCATCTTCTCGGACAGCTCGCTGACCCGGACAGTTCTAAGCAACGCAAGCTGCCCGAATACGTTACAGATGTCCTTCAGCACTTCAGTGTATGTTGAGCGGTATCCGAGGCTGCTTTCGTCAACGCCGTAGCGCACGAACTCTGCAAAACGGATTTCTTCAGGAGCTTCGTCACGGTTTATGAAGCCCGCGACCGTGTTTCTCGGCGACTTGTACTTTTCGCCTGAAGATGGGGAGACTTGACCTGCGAAATTATCCTCCCAGCCATTCACGCTGAATACCAGTTCGCCGAAAGTGCAGTGTACAGGGAGTTTGGAGTCGCTGGAAGACAGGGGCTTGAACCCGCCCGCAAGGAAATTAGAAGAGCAATCCTGTCCTTCATTCTCCGAACCGCCTCTGGAATAGGTTATCCCCGAGACTTCATCGCGCAGCCACGAAATGCCGTCGTATTTGGGGGTTATCACAAGCCGCGCATTGTCAGGCAGGGCAAGCGACTTTATCCACTGTTTAAGTTCCGCCATGCTCTTCACCTTGTTCAAAGACTTCATAGGGATAGGCAGTTTCAGCTTTCTCCCGGCCTTCACCGTCGCAGGTTCGGGCTTGGAGAACCATTCGTTTCCAGGGTCAACAACGCGGAGGTCGTCCACCAGCTTGTCATAGTCAGCATCAGAAATCTCCGGCTTCCCCAGTCTGTACAGCTCATTATACCGACGTATGGCATCGACAAGCTGCTGTATGCTTTGTTGTGTCATAATCTTTTGTTTGAAGCGAATCCTGCCACAGACCTCAAATCCATGACAGGATTCTTCGTTTGATTTCGATTACTTGATTCCAGAGTGTCCGAAGCCGCCATCTCCTCGCTCGGTTGAGTTGAGTTCGGCGACAGGTTCCCATTCCACTGTCTCATACTTGTTTATCACCATCTGGGCGATTCGGTCTCCGTCATTTACAGTGAACGGTTCTTGCCCGAGGTTTATGAGGATTACACCCACGTCGCCTCGGTAGTCGGCATCCACGACACCCACGCAGTTTGCACAGGTCACACCGTTCTTGAGGGCAAGGCCGCTTCGGGGGTGAACCAGCGCCTCGTACCCTTTGGGCAACTGGATGTGAAGGCCTGTCGGTATCAGCGCACGTTGCATGGGCTGAAGGGTTACAGGTTCATCGATGTTGGCACGGAGATCCATGCCGGCAGACTGCTCGGTTGCATATTGCGGGAGCGGATGCTTGGAGTTGTTTACTATTTGGACTTTCATACACGGGTTGTTTGATTGGTTCTTGTTCTTGGTTTTGCTTTTGGTTTGGGTTTTGACTTGTACTTCATTCCTTGCCGGGACATTCTCCTGTCGGGGTAGATTCTGCGGTCTACTTCGCACAAGGCATCGTATTCCGACAGGGTTAGTACACCCAGGTCTTCACGGCCGATTTGGATGTCGTCCTCAAGCACGCGGAAGTACAGACCCTTGCAGGAGATAGACTCTCCAGTACAAGCGGCTCGTATTGAAGCCGGCGCAGTACCAAGAGCTTTGGCTGCCGCGAACATTGAATGATACAGGCCTATAAAGCGTTGCATATTGTTGAATACAAGCACAATACGCCCTTTATCTCTCATACTTGCCATCTCTTGACGAAATCAGGATTTCCTCTGGCAGACGGCGACGAGCCTGTTGCAGCAGGTATGTGTCTGAAACCGTGAAGCCGACAGAGAACATCTCGTCGATGCGGTCAAACATATACGCCAGGAAATCAGGGTTAACGAAAGAGATGAATAGGTAGACTAAGCTACTGTCAATTAAAATGTGACCTTCAGCATCGAGAACGCAAACCTTGTCCTCGTCGAGACCGTGCGACTTGATTATGGCCTCTACAGCACCTTTGTAGTCGGCAAAGAAGGTGTTGATTGAAAGTCCTGTATTTTGAAGATATGCAGAAGCGTCTATATATGTGACGCCTTTATCAGTTTTCCCGAAGAGCAGCTCGGGGAACTCTGGGAAGTCATGCTCGGTACATTGGATGTTTATTGGACTCCCAGATACTTTTACAGACATCAGGCTGCGTCTGAACTTGCTTTTTGTTTGTAGACATCTTCAGGCCAGAGAATTGACTCTGCCTTGTCGAACTTCGCGTCACGGACTACGAAGTCAATCGAATCTCCGAGATGCTTCTTGATGCGCTCGCTTGCGTCAGCGTTTGAAGTAGCTGGAGTGTAGATTACCTCGTGGGTATGTTTCTCCTCGCCGTTCTTCTCGTTGAGGGCGGTAAACATCACCTTCACGCCATAGAGTCCAACGCCTGTTTCCTCGCTTTCGGTGAAGTAGGTGCATACAAGCCCCGCCACAAGCCCTTCATCTTTGGCAAGGATATTGCTATAGAGCAATGTGGTGATTTTGGTCTTGACTATCTCGATGTCGAAATTGTCAGAGAACCGGTCTCTCTGCTGCCCGGCAATGAGAGCGTGGGCAACCTTCTCGGCCTCGGTGTAGCTGCTTGCGTACACCAGCTCTTCTGTCTTTCGCTTGGAGAGTGAGCCGTCAGTTGCCTCGCCCTTCCAAGTGGTCTTGATTCTGTAGTAGTTGAATCCTTTGTCCATATTGGTATGGTTTTGAATGAAACTTGATTTGTCGGCACAAAGGTAAGTCAATAAATTCGTACTCACAAATAAAAATCGTGGATATATCTTCAAAGTTTACGCCTACAGTCTGTAAATCAGCGAAATAAAAATTTTACCCGATAACAATAGTTCTATCATATTACTCTGACAATTTGTTTTATTACTTCTCTGAACGGCTTTTGTAGCTTTGGAAAATTATTTGGTTGCATGGTTGTGTCTTTAAGTAGAAAATATTACCTTTGCAGTGCCAACACAAAACATCTCCAAAGCGATTGGTGTTACAATATAATCCCATGAAATGAATTGAACTGAATATGAAAAGAGTAATCAACAGGAGAGCAATCAGACAGCAGCTAAACGAAGCCTTCGTCAATGGGCTTTGCAGCTCAATGTCTATTTTCGGGATGAGGTCAGACTTTCACCTCGCAACACCTGAAGATGATGCAGATGCCTTGGCTTCTGATTGGGAGAGTGTTGGTCAATACATTTATGATGCTTCTCAAAAACTGAAAAGATAGAACTCATGAAGCAACATAAGAAGACCGATCACAATGAAAAGTCTCTTGCCGAAGTTACCCCTGAAGCTGTAGACGCATTGCAAAAACTCGATAAAAACGAGATATTGCAAAAGCTCGATAAGGAAACGCGAGCCGAAGTCTTGTCTTTGATTTCCATTGAGCGTAAAACCTTCAGTGGACCAATACCACATCCTGATTTGTTGCGTGGCTATGAAGATGTAAAAGAAGGTTTCGCAGAGCGGATTGTCAGCATGGCTGAAAAACAACAGGAACATCGTATGGAATGTGAGAAACGCCTTATCAAAAGCACCACGTCCCAAATACTACGAGGACAATGGATGGGGCTAAGTGTTGCGATGGTGTTTATTGGAGTTGCCGCATGGCTTGGTTATTTGGGGCACGACGTGTTGGCTGGGACAATCTGTGGAGGAACGATTGCGGCAGTCGCAGCGATTTTTGTACGACAGCAAAATACGGCAAACAAAAACAAAAGTAAGTAGCGCTGCTTCGCTACTTTTATAGCACAATGGGACAAAATCGGATAGAAGTATTGGCAAAGATGTATGAGTGGGCAATCGAGCGTGCCGGTCATACTGTTGGAGAGTTCTTAGAGGCTCATCCAAAATTTGCCGCATACGTCTCCGGTGAGAAACAGCCTACTATAAAACAGCTTGAGCAATTCGCCAAATCTGTTCATGCACCAATAGCATATCTTTTGCTACCAGAACCACCTAAAGAAGTTTCTCCCATCCCCATGTTCAGAGGGAAAGCTGGAAAGGGAAAGTTTGACCTGAATGTGTACCAGACCATTTTGGATGTTCAGGGTAAGCAAGAGTGGTTGTCCGATTACCTTGCCGAAAACGAATTAGATGAATGTCCTTTCGTTGGCAAGTATGACATCAGCGTTTCTGTACAGGATATGGCTGTAATCATCCGCAATTATCTCGGAATGGAGATAGACTGGATGTTGCAGTTCCGTTCTCCAGATAAAGCAGTTAACTACTTTGTTGAGAAGATTGAGTCCGCAGGTATATGTGTATTTTCTAATGGAGTGGTTGGAAACAATTCTCACAGGCCGTTAAGTGTGGACGAGTGCCGAGGCTTTGCATTGGCCAGCGATACAAACGCTCCGATGATTTTTGTCAACAACAGAGACAGCAAGACCGCGCAGATGTTTACGTTGGCACATGAACTCACTCATGTTTTAGTTGGTATCAGTGCTGGATACGCCGGTATCGACGGAGATTATCAAGACAGAGTAGAAACATACTGTGACAAAGTTGCTGCGGAATTTATTGTGCCAGCAATTCTATTGAACGAGAACTGGACGAGCATAGATAGCTGTGCAAAATTGTTCAATGTTAGCCGGCTTGTTATAGCGCGGCGTGCCCACGACCTTGGATTAATCACAGACACGGGATACCGCACTTTCTTTTTGAAATACAAAGCCTCGCTCACAGACAATAAAAAACAAAGTTCCGGAGGCGACTTTTACCGTACATCAGCAAAACGTGTGGGCAAACTGTTTGCTGCATACGTCTACAGTGCTGTTCGCTCTGAACAGTTGTCTTATACTGAAGCATACAGACTGACAGGATTGTATGGCCGTACATTTGAAAAATTCATGACTGACAAAATTTGATTGTTGCATGAGTCCCCATCGCTATCTTCTCGACACAAACATATTCATCACAGCCAAGATTCGACTGCCATTCGACATATACCCTTCTTTTTGGAGTGCGTTATCAAGACTGGCAAACAATGGTTTTTTTCACTCAATCAAAAGGGTTGAAGAGGAAATACTCAAAGGCAACGATGATTTGGCTGAATGGGTCGTCAAGAATCTGGATAAAGGGTTCTTTATTTCAGAAGACGACAAGACATTAATTGCGCTGTCAACTGTTTCACAGTGGTCTCAAACCAATACATCATATACGCCATCAGCCAAGAATGAATTTGTCAATGTCGCAGATTCTTGGCTCGTGGCAGAAGCTCTCTCGCAAAACTTTACTGTGATTACATACGAGACACCCGACCCGAACTGCAAGCGCAGGGTCAAGATTCCCGATGCTTGCAAAGCGGTCGGCGTAAAGTATTGCAGCCTTAATGATGCCTTCAGAACATTGGGTATCAAAATCTAACCTTTATTCTAGCAGCCACAAACACTCCTTTCAGCCGTCATCTATTCTTCTGTAAAAACTACAGACGAAATGACGACAGGTCCGACTGAACAGGAGAAATTCAATATCGACTTGCTGGAGTGTTTCTACCGCACCAGCAAGAAGACCATTCAGGAATACGTCAGGGAAATCGAGCGGTGGAACAGGTTCAAGTCCATACAGCATCAGGTGCTTGACGGAACTGTTCTAGATGACCGTAGCCGCTTGATAGACCTCTATGATGCGTGCGTGCAACAGGACGCGCACCTTGCTTCTGTACTCGAAACGTTGGAATCCCAGATTTTGGGAGAACGGTATATGCTCGCTACAGAGAACGAGAAGGGGAAGTTCGTGAAGGATGTCGAGGAAACAGACAAGATACAAGGCACGCAGTTCATCAAGATAATCAAAGGCATAGCTGAAGCCAAGCTGTACGGCTTCACTGGCATAGAGATATTGCCTGAAGTAGACTCCAGAACAGGACGGCTTAAGCAGGTGAACTTGATAGAACGCCGCAACATACTTCCAGACCAGCGCCGCATTGTGCGCCGACAAGGTATTTGGCTACCTAACTGGTCTTTCGATGACCCGCAGTACGAGAACTACTATATCCTTATAAACACAGGGACACTCGGCTTTTTCTCTGCCACTACCCCATCGATACTGGCCAAGAAGTTCACGGTAGCTAATTATATCAATTTCTCGCACACATACGGCCAGCCGATTATCCATGGAAAGATGGAATCCGAAGACAATCAGGACAGGCAGCGGTTCGTCCATGAGATTGCCAGTGCCGCGCAGAACAAGATTGTCGTCACAGGCAAGGAGGATGAGCTGGATATAAAGACCTTCACCATGTCGAACTCGGAAAAGATTTTCACCGGGCTTATCGAAATGGTGAATCAGGAGGTTTCAAACCTTATACTCGGTTCGGAATCGATGGCTGGGGCCATGCAGTCGTATGTAGGAGCAACAAACGCCCACCAGGACATCTTCCGTGACCGTGTCGAGGTCTACCGAGAATACATAGAGAATGTCATGAATGAAGAGGTTATACCTCGCCTTGTCCTTATTGGCTTTCTCAAGCCAGGCCGCAAGTTCAAGTACTCTCGGAGACTGGAGATGTCGAACAAGGACCAGATTGCCCTGTACAATATGCTGTTGACGCACTACCGCATCGAGCCGGACGAGATTGAGAAGGAGTTCGGCGTAATCGTCGGAGAGCAGCTCGAAGCTCTCGGCGGTTTTGCAGGGACAGGCGGAGAAGACGGAGATTTCTACGGTCGCCGCCGAATGTCTGATGAGGAATACTTCCACCGCTACGGAAAGCATCGCGGAGAAACTGCAAATTTTCTGGCGGAGAGAAGGTAGGCAACGCCTTGCTCTCCGAAATCCAAGCAAGAACGTTGCCCAAAATTGACAAAGAGAAGGAGCAGGAAGAGTATCTTGCCATAGTTGCTGTATTCGAGGAGTTCATCAAGAGAGTTCATAATGGGCTGGAACCAGATGAGGCTTTCGAGGAACTTGTCGCCCTTAGGGCAGAGTTCGGCATACGCCATGCAATTAAGGGTTTTGACATGGACTGGGAAGAAGCCTTGGAATTGGTTCGGTCTAAAAATGATTTGTCTGAAGCCGACCGCAACCGCCGCGACATACTGGTAGCAGCGATTGACAATATTGTTGACTTTGCTGCGGCCGAAGAATACCAGATGGTAAGTGAACTGCCAGACTTGGAGGATTTTGATGATGAAGGCGACGAGGAAGATGGCGATGGTGACTTCGGCGAGTATGAGGACGAAGAAGAATACCTTGAAGCGTTGCTGGCAATCTGCGCCAAGTACAACAAACGCTATGCAAGAGTAGAAAACCTCGACATCGAATATGCAATGATAGTCGCCGCTGCATTGTCCAAACATTCGGCTTCCACAGTGCTGATGTATATGACCATGGGAGACGAGCGAGTACGTCCATGGCACTTGCAGTACGAAGGCTACACTGCACCCAAGTCTTCATTCCCAGCATGGCTGATTCCTCCCATAGAACACGCTTGCCGCTGTTATCTTGTAGAGGATACCGATGCAGCATCTGCCAGCAAAGTGTCTGCCGTGAAAGAACCGACAATGCCAGAATGGTTCGACCGTACATTTAAGGAAAGCGTAGCACTGGGAGGCCGCATATTCTCTGATGAACACCCATATTTCCAGATTGACAAGGCGCACATCGACCGATTAAAAGCCATATCACTGAAAATCAAAGACAAATACTTCAATGGCTAACGGAGGCATGATTCGCATAACGCCCAAGCGCATGGCGGCTCAATGGCAGAAGCTGCGGCATCGTCTCGAGGTTAACGTATACAACTTCGAGACAGCAGCCGGTTTGGCCGGTGTAGAAGTGTTCAAGAAGTCGTTTGACCTGAAGAAGTTCAATACAAGAGGCGGCAGCTGGTGGCCTGCCCGGAAGAATGACAAAGCCAAGCATCCGTTGCTGCGTGAGACAGGAACACTGCAAAACTCTATCACCTACCAGCTTCAGAAAGGCACAGGCATCAGAAGTGTCAAGATTTTCACCAACCCCAGCGCCTTTACTGGAGCAGCACGACACCCGGGCTTCTGTTATGCCGCCATACATAACGAAGGCGGCAGCGGTTCAGGAGCAAGCGGCGCAGCAGCAAACATATCCCAGCGTCAATTCATCGGAGATTCGACAGTTTTGTTTGAAAGGTTGTTGGCTCTCCAAAAGAAAATATTTAGAGGATTCCCCAATGCTAACACATAAGAAAAACAGACAGCCGGTTGCAAAACTCGAAGATATAAGTGTTTATGCTGACGACACTCCCTCGTCAAGTGAAAGCATACCGTTTCCCGGCAACCCCATGGTGGATATTTACCGGGCTATAGAAACGATTGTCAAGGGTATTCCCAAAGATTCAAACGACCCTGAAGGCGAAAAGTATTTCAAGACCGTGAAGTGGAACACAGGACAGCTGGGTCGGATAAAGAGCAGCACATCCAACGAGGAGTACGGCAACATCGCTTTCCCGGCCGTGTTCATCCACTTTATCAATGTACGAGGACTTGTCGCGACTTCACGCATCGGAGAGTTCCGGGCAGAGTGCCGCATCCAGTATGTGCTTAACCGCCTAAACAACGGTGATGACGAATACCAGACTGAAGGCGTGGAAGTGTTCCAGCTTATAAACAATGCTATAAACGAGAACAAAAGCAAGTTCTCGGCTCTGACAGAACGCTTCCAGTTCACCTACTGGGACCAGCCTGAATCCTTCAGCGATGCGTTGCAGCAATACTGGATAACTTACGAGGTCTGGTTTCGGGATTACAGTTCGTATTATTACAAGGACTATGTCGATGCCTATTTTGTCGCGCCGCCGTTCACGAACCATTCAGACCAAGTGCCTGAAGCAAACCTGAACAATCACGAGAATCACCTGGACGGCAACCTCGACACTGCTGCCGGCATCGAAAAGCCTGTAGGTTAACAACCTGCGTGTCATGCGATTCTATTCTTATACAAAACACGAACAATGGATAAAGACAAACTGAAATATGTAGTCGGGGAAGCGAAGCAGGACAAACCTGCTGTGATACGTTTCTTCGGACCTGTATGCCCAGACACTGTCGAGCGATTCAATGACGAGTTTCTCTGGTTGCAAGATTATGTCAAGCCGTCGAAGATTGTCGTTATGATTAATTCTGAAGGCGGTTCGGTAATAGCCGGCATGGCTGCTTTCTCTGTCATCCAGTCCTGCCCTATCGAGGTACATGGCGTCATCGAGGGCATCGCGGCATCCATGGGCAGCGTAATATGGGCAGCCTGTGACAAGCTGTATATGCACGACTATTCAATCCTGATGATACACAACCCGTTCTGCTACTGCGACGATCCGGACGACATCGACATCAAGAACATGATAGAGGCTTTCAGAGCGCAGCTGGAAACAATTTACCGGAAGCGTTTTGGCCTGACCAAGGAGCAGGTAAAGGAAATCATGGACGGAGAAGGCGATGCTGACGGCACATACATGAGCGCCAAAGACGTCGTAAAGGCAGGAATAATCCCGGCAAAGAACGTCATCAAGACCCCGAAACAGGTCAGCGACAGCATCCGTGAGAAAATTGACGGCATTGCAAGTGCGGAATCCCTGCGAGAAATAATGGGAGCTGCGGTTGATGAGAATAAACTAATCAGCAAAACCCTTGCTATTCTTCATCAAAACAAAATAGCTGAAACCCAAGCAAAAAAGGTAATGGAACAAGAAAACACTCTTTTCGATGCTCTTTTCGCTCAACTTGGACTGCCTAAGGACACGCCGGCTGCAACCGTTACTTCTCGCATCGGTGAACTGATGTCTGCCCAAAGCGAACTCAAGGACGTGAAGTCCCAGTTCGAGGCTCTGAACATCAAGTACAAGGGCAAGGAAGCTGAAGTGTCAAACCTTCAGACAAAGCTGACCGAAACAGAAGCAAAGCTGAAAGAATACCAGGACGCTGAAGCCGCAGCCAAGGTTGCAGAGCGCGAAGCACTGGTGCAGTCCGCAATAGACGCGAACAAGATTCCGGCAGAATCCAAGAACGACTGGCTCGCTATGGCTGAAGTTCATTTCGAGACCGTCAAGGCTACGCTGGCTTCAATCCCGGCACGCGAGGTGATTACTGACGAGATTGCCAATGACAAGCAGAACGTTGACGACGCCATAGCCAACGCGACCAAGACAGCTGAAAAGCTCATGGACGAGAAGGTTAAGGAAGTCCTCGGCGAGAATTTTGAACTTCGTAAATTTGGAAACACACACTAATCAATGGCTGCTATAAATTACGCCGGCAATACCTATTCTGGTGAAGTCCTTGAAGACCTGCTTCGATATACAGTCGAGGAGAATGACACTTTCAAGGAAGGCCTGATACATATTCGCACCGGCATCCAAAAGAAATTTGTTCTTCCGCACATCAACTTGGGCAAGATCGTTCAGGACAATGTGCCGACCCCTAATTCCACCCACGGCGGACAGACAGAAAGCGACGCGACTTTCAACCAGTACACCATCTCCGAGCGTTACCTCGTTCCAGAGGACTTCATGATTTACCTGGAGTTCAATCCTCGCGACTTTGAGCAGTACTGGCGTCCCTTCCAGCCCGAAGGCCCGCTCGTGTTCCGTGACCTTGACCCCAGAGTTCAGGCAAAGATGCTGCGACTTCTCCTCGACAAGAAGGATCAGTACATCAACGACTCCATTTGGGGTGCGCGTCTTGGCGGCAAGGATACCTCGAAGGTAACTGGCCCGACAACCATCACTGACGCTGTTGTGCTTGGCGGCGACTCTGCTGCCGGCCCGATGAAGTACTTCAATGGTGCATTGATGCGTGCAATCCTCAACCTCGCAGAGCAGGGCAAATCAAGCGGCGCAGATGCCAACGAGCTTGCTTCAGGCAAGGTTCTTCTGGCTGGCAACGCTGAAATCACCACTGGCAAGGGTGTCGAGGACGCTCTCTATGCAATGTGGCGCAAGTGTCCTAAGCAGATCCGCAAGCACAGCGCACTCAAGTT
>ENA-OUQC01001121-OUQC01001121.1-human-gut-metagenome-genome-assembly--contig:-NODE-1121-length-15116-cov-3.430715_pt1 | contig 15116 bp, 19 predicted proteins | sample MGYA00237942_ERZ548815 | MGnify/ENA primary metagenome ERZ548815 (study PRJEB26490, sample SAMN05194722) | human gut metagenome | biome: terrestrial biome; feature: human-associated habitat; material... | reverse complement strand
GTTTATGGGAATGTCTGGCAATGTAAGCGAAACAGATAATGAAGAATTATGTCTGGAATTCGTTACAGAGAACGAATTGTCAGTTGAGAAATTCAGTGACCTGTTATTGAGAATATTTAGCATTAATATGGATGCTGATACGAATGAAATGGTTAAGAATGGCAAGGAAACTATTATAAGGATAACCAGACAGAGTGATGTTGCTAAGATATTGCAGACATTAAAATGGTGCGACGACCGGTTTACACAGATTGAACCGGTGTTTGTTGACGCAAGAATTGTAGCTATGGACTGCTGTAAGAAAGCATTTATAAGAGGAGCTTTTATGGAACGAGGTTCTATAAGTGATCCGAACAAGTTCTATCACTATGAGATTGTGTGCAAATATGAGGAGGACGCTGATATTCTTATGGATATGCTGCGTTTTTTCGGGCTCGATGCCAAGGTTATTGTAAGAAAAAACAGTTTTGTAGTGTATATGAAAGAAGGCAATAATATTACTGATACGCTTAATCTTATGGGAGCGGTTGTTTCGCAGATGAACCTGTACAATGTCATGATTCTTAAGGGAATCAGTAATGATGTCAACAGAAAGGTAAACTGTGAGACTGCTAATCTTAACAAAACAATTGAAGCGGCGGTCAAGCAGATTAAGGATATTGAACTTATAAGAGATACTGTCGGGCTTGACAGTTTAAGTGACAGTCTGATGCAGGTTGCTCTTTTAAGACTCGAGAATCCTGACATGAGTCTTCAGGGACTAGGTGAGCTGTTAGACCCCCCGGTTGGTAAATCGGGTGTAAACCACAGGTTAAGAAAGATTGGCGAGAAGGCAGATGAATTAAGACAGAGCATGGGAATCTCTGTCTGATTAAATATTTTTAATAAAATTTTACATTTTCTTTTCAAATAGGGATTGACAAGAAGTGTATAATTGAAAATATGAGATAAAAGAGCAGTCATATACTGCAGAAAGGTTGATTAAGATGACTAAAGTAGATATAATTTCAGGCTTTTTGGGAGCAGGTAAAACAACTCTTATAAGTAAGCTTTTAAAGGAAGCCTTAAAGGGAGAGCAGGTAGTTCTTATTGAGAATGAGTTTGGTGAAATCGGTATTGATGGAGGATTCCTTAAAGATTCTGGTGTTGAGATAAGAGAGATGAATTCAGGATGCATCTGCTGTTCACTTGTTGGTGATTTCGGAACTTCTCTTAAGGAGGTTGTTGATAAGTATCATCCAGACAGAATTATTATTGAGCCTTCAGGAGTAGGCAAGCTTTCAGATGTTATCAAAGCGGTTAAAGACCTTCACATTGAGAATGAAATCGTTCTTAACAGTGCTTCAACAGTTGCAGATGCATCTAAGGTTAAGGTATATATGAAGAATTTTGGTGAATTCTTTAATAACCAGATTGAGCATGCAGGAACTGTTATTTTAAGCAGAACACAGAATGTTTCTGAAGAGAAGTTAAAGACAGCTATTGAGCTTATTAAGAGTGTTAATCCTAATGCACATATTATCACAACTCCTTGGGATGATATTGACGGAACTAAGATTCTTGGTGCAATGGAGAATGTTACTAACCTTGAGTTAGACATGCTTGCAGAGGCAGCGCAGAAGGCTTATGAGGAGCATGAGAAGGAGCACCACCACCATCATCATGAAGATGGAGAGTGCTGCTGTTGCGGCGGACATCATGATGATGATGACGAGCATGAGCATCATCATGACCACGAGCATCATCATGACCACGGGCACACCCATGAGCACGTTCACCGCGGGCTTTCCGACGTGACGGCTGTGATCGAGCAGAGCGATCTGGAGCCGGAGGTCAAGGAGACGGCCAAGAAGATCTTCCGCACGCTGGCCGAGGCAGAGGCCAAGATGCACGGCACGACGGTGGACGAGGTGCACTTCCACGAGGTGGGCGCGATCGACGCGATCGTGGATGTGTGCGGCGCGGCGATTCTGCTGCACCAGCTCAAGCCCGACCGCATCGTCTGCTCGAAGATCAACGTCGGCACGGGCTATGTGCAGTGCGCGCACGGCCTGTTCCCGGTGCCCGCCCCCGCCGTGGCAGAGATTCTGCGCGGCGAGCCTTACTTCATGGGGCCGGGACGCGGCGAGCTTTGCACCCCCACGGGCGCGGCGATCGTCAAGACCATGGCCGATGAGTTCGGCCGGATGCCCGTGATGGAGGTCGAATCGGTCGGCTACGGCGCGGGCGTGCGCGAGATGGATACCCTGAACGCGCTGCGCGTCTTTATCGGTCACGACACAAAAAAAGCGTAGCCCCCGAGGTGGCCGTGCTGGCTGCCAACATCGACGACATGACAGGCGAGGCCTTCGGGTATCTGATGGAGCGCCTGATGGCGGAGGGCGCGCTGGACGTGTCCTTCGTGCCGCTGACGATGAAAAAGAGCCGCCCCGGCCTGATGGCGCAGGTGGTGGCCAGGGTTGAGGACGAGGAAAAGCTGGGCAACCTGCTGCTGAACGAGTCCACCACCTTGGGGGTGCGCATCTCGCACATGCGCCGCATGATGCAGAAGCGCCGCTTTGAAAGGGTTTCGACCGAATACGGCGAGATCACAGTCAAGATTGCGGAGGGCACCGGCCGCGCCTGCCCGGAATACGAACAGGCGGCGGCGCTGGCGCGCGCGAACCATGTGCCTTATTTGGACGTTTACAATGCAGCGATGAGCGCGTATGAATGCAGCAAGGGTGAGGACGGGCTCTGAAACGAATTTTAAGAAGGAGGCAATGCGATGATGGAGCGGCAGGTATTGGTGGTGAGCACCGGCGGGCGCGAGGGCTTTGCGATGGTGCGCGGCATCCGCAGCGCGGGCGTGTTCTGCGTGCAGACGCAGGCCGGGGCGAAGCTTGAGATTCCGGAAGAGACGCGCGGCGCGGTGGTGATCGGCGCGGCGGACGACGCAGTGCGCAGCAGCATCGACGCGCTGCGCGCCAAGGGGCTGCCGGTGCTGGCCTTCGGCGGGGCGTGCGCATCGCTTTGCGAAGCGCTGGGCGGCGAGATCACCGGCCACGCCGTGACGAGCCAGCTCAAGGACGTGCATTTTGCCAACATCGGCGTCTGCTCCGGCGTGGACGGCGGTATGCGCATGATCGACAGCGCGGAATACCTCTCGCTGCCGCAGGGCTGCCGCACGCTTTCGGTCTGCGAGGGCGCGACCATCGCCTTTGACGACGGAAAGGGCGTCAGCGCGGGCTTCCAGTTCATCCCGGAGGCGCACGACGTCGAGGCCAGCGAGATCATCGGCAACTTCCTGTGGAACGTGCTGCATTTGGAGCCGAATTACAACTGCGAGAGCTTTATCGAGCAGACGGTGCGGGAAATCCGCGCAGCGGTGGGCGACGGGCAGGCGGTCTGCGTGCTCAGCGGCGGCGTGGATTCCACCACGGCGGCGTGCCTGGCGCGGCGCGCGGTGGGCGACCGGCTGCACTGCCTGGTGATCGACAAAGGTCTGGAGCCGGACGGCGAGGTGGAGCGCATCCGTTCGCTGATCGGCAAAGGGCTGGGATTGGAGATCCGCCAGATCAACGCAGCCGGACGCATGATGGACCAGCTGCAAGGCTGCGTCACGCCCGAATCCAAGCGAAAGGCCGTGGCGCAGTTCATCAGCGACCGCATTGCGGACGAGGCGGCGCGGCTGGGCGGGCGCGTGACGGTGATCCGCGCGACGAACTATCCCGACGTGCTGGAGGGGCACGCATCCAGCGCCCTGCCGGGGGACATCCCCTTTGCGGAGCCGCTGCGCGAGCTGTTCAAGGATGAGGTGCGCGCGGTGGCGGCGGCGCTTTCCGTGCCGGAGGAGATCTGCCAGCGGCAGCACTACCCCAGCGCGGGCATTGCGCTGCGCTGCATGGGCGCGGTCAATGCGCAGAAGCTCTCCATTCTGCGCGCGGCGGATGCGATTTTGCAGGAGACGGTGGCGGAATCCGGCCTGAAAAAGCCCAATATGCGGGCCTTCGTCGTGCTGACGGACTTTGCCGAAGCCTTCCAAAGCGATGCGCCCCGCTATGTGCTGGCGCTGCGCGTGGTCACGGGCACGAGCGAAGAGCGCCCCCATGTGCTGCGCCTGCCGCAGGACGCGGCGGAACGCGCGGCAGCCAGGATGCTGTCCGAAGTGCCCAACGTCTATCGCGTCCTCTACGATTTGTCGCCCATTCCGCCGGCGCGGGTGGAGTGGGAATAAGGTCTGGAATGCCGAAAAGCCTTTATTTTCAATGGTTTTACGTGGAACCGTGAGAACAATGGCATTAAAATGGCATTAGTTTTCCCGTAAACGAAAAAATAGCCCCTGCCGGTTGAGGCAGGGGCTATTATTCCTTTTGGGCGCTCGCTTACGCGGGCGTTCCGCTCTTTGTGGTGATGTAGGTCGGGAAGCCTGCGGCCTTGAGCTTGGCCGCGCAGGCGGTCGCGTTTGCTTTCTGGGCGAATGCGCCTACCTGCACCTTGTAGTAGCCGTCGCTCTGTACGAGGTAGGTGTCGAAGCCTGCGGCCTTGACCTTGTCCCTCTGGGTTTTGGCGTTGGCAAGGTTCTTGAATGCACCGGTCTGCACGCGGTAGAGCGTCTTGGCCTGCTCCTCCGGCTCCGGCTTGGCGGTGTCCGTCGCGCCGAGGCGCTTGTTGACCTCGGCGGCGATTTCTCCGTGCCTGCTGTAGAGGTAGGTGCCCGGGCAGCTCTTGTTCGCGTAGTCGCGGTGGACGGTCATGTTGCAGCCGTTGAGGTGGTTCATGCGCTCGTTCTTGTTCGTAGACCAGACGAGCTTTTTGATGCCGTTCCGCTTGCAGATGTCGGTCACGAGGTCGAGCATCGCGGCGTAGGCTTTCTCGGTAACGGCGTAGGGCTCTTTGTTGTCGCTGGCGACTTCGATTGTGATGGCCCTGTGGTCGTTCACTCCGCTCGAGGTACACCACGAGCGGTCGCCCTCGTCCACGCAGAGGCCGATGCTGCCGTCGTAGCCGACGACGTAGTTGCAGGACGCTTTCTTGCTTGTCGGCTGAAATACCTCGCAGCCGCGCTTTGCCGTTACCTGCGCAACGAAACAATGGATGGTGATGGTGTCGATTTTGTGATTACGCGGGCTGTTTTTGTTCGGGCTGATGAGGGTATAGTTCGCGAGAGGGCTGTTGCTCATTCCGGGGTGCTCCTTTCTACTTCTCCGCGTTTGTCGCGGGCTCTGCGATGCCTCCGATGGTTAGAAATCCGTTGTTGAGGTCGTAAACTGCTGCTTCAATGAGGGCGTCGAGTTTGCTCTCGTCCACGGTCATGCCGTGTTCACGGAGCCAGTTGATGACGTACTCCTTCTTCTCCGCGCCTCGGCCGCTGCCGGTGTAAATCTGCTCGGCGGCCGTGACTGCGATGCGTACCCACGCATTGATTTGCTGCTGCTGGTTGGCCGTGGTCTTCCCTTTGATGTATGGGATGACGAAAGCAGTGATGAGGGCCGCGATGAGGGCCGCTACAGCCTCGATGATGGGGGTGATGTCGTAAATAGTCATGGTGATTCCTCCTTTTCATTGGTCGGTGTGTATTTCATCGTCCGGCGCGGGCGGCTCGTCCAGAATGGGGTTGCCGTCCGCGTCGAGGTGATGCTTGTTCCTGCTCATCTTCTCGCCAAGGCTCTTTCCGGCGTAGGTGATGAGATAACCTATGCAGGCCGTGAAGACGGTCGTTGTGACGTCCGAGGCGGCGTCCTTCTCAAAGGCCGCCAGCGCGTAAGAGGATATAACGGCCGCAGTCGCTATGCAGGAGGCCCAGACAGCGAGCTTTTTCGAGAACTCCGTCTTTTTGGCCTTGCTTTTCCTGCGCCTGCGCTTCTTCCGGCGAAAGAGCCCCAAAAAGGTCTTCACACGGCCCGTCACTCCTCTCTGTGGTTGTGGTTCTCCTCGATGCGGTCGATGCGCTTATGGGCCTGCTTCGCGCTTGCCTCGACGGCGGTGAGGCGCTCAAGGAATTGCGTGTTTGTGTTCCTCTGTTCCCTCTGCTCTGCCTTGATGTCGTCGATGCCGCTCTTGATGTAGCCTATCTCCGTCAAGACGGTGCCGCTCTGCTTGCCCTCGTCTGAATCATCCTTCTTTCGGTTGCGCTTGTAGGTGGCAAGGCCGAAAACGATGGCGCAGACCGTGCCGAGAATGCCGAGGACGGTCGAAACTACTGCGAGTTCATTCATAGGGTTCCTCCTTTCTGCCTAACGGCTTTTTACGTAGAGGCAAAAGACGTAGCCGACGGCGATGTGCCCCTCTATCACTGCGGCGGCGTTGCACCATCCGGCCTCTCGCGGCATGGCTATCAAGAGGTCTCCCTTGTTGAGTGTGCCGATGCTGCTGTGCTCGGTGCTCCGGCCCGTCCTGATGTTGACGTCCTGTCCGGAACAGGTCGCCGGGTAGGCGCGGGTGGAGGCGGTGTCTGTTGCGTCTGCCTTTACGTATTTGGAGGAAATGAAGCCTTTTACGATGCGGCATTTGATGACGGTGGCCGCTTCACACCATCCGTCTGCGGCCGGGAGTGCGAGAATCTCCTCGCCCTTCCTAACGATGCCGAGGGCTTTGTGGCCCTTTCCGGGCCCCTCACGGAAATAAACGGAGTTGCCGGAACATTTGCCGTTGAAAGGCTTTGCCGCGTTTTCCGGGGCTCCTGTGGGCTCTGCTGGCCCGTCTGCGGCGAGGTCGTACTCAAAATATTTATCCATGACGCCCCACCAGCCCCATTGCCGCTGTTTGAGGTCTGTAATGACTACGCCGTAGTCCTTCCCTCTGGCCTCAAGCACCTGCCAATCGAGGGGGCCGCTGCCGGTCTTCTTCCAAAGGTAGCCGACGTGGGTGATGCCCGCCGCACTCGGGCCGCTGAACAGGGCGACGCCGGGAAGCTGCGGGAGGCCAGCGAGGGTGGTGTCTTTCTTGGTGCAGCTCTTGCGGCTGCACCAGTTCGCGTAATTGTAGCGAGCCTTGGTGTCGATGCTCGCGCCGGTCTGCTCCCGGTAGTAGACTTCGGAAAGGCTGTTACAATCGAACACGCGGTGTCCTACCCACTTTTTGTAGTCCTCGTAGTAGCTCTCCCACTTGTCGCCGTAGCTGCTCTTGGCTCGGGCGCGGATGTAGTCGTCGGTGGCCGTGCGGCCGTCGCCGCCCATGACGTAGCCGTATTGGCTCGCGGGCGGCCTGCTGGCCGCTTTGCCGTTGGTCGTAACTGCATGGCCCTCGTAGCTGCGCAGGAAGCCGGAGATTTTGATTTTCTGTGCCATTCGTTTCCCTCCCTTCTAACTGGAAAGGAGGCCGCCGCTTACGCGGTGACCTCCTCGTAAAAGTCGCCTGTGAGGGCTGGCGGCCGCCAGTTTGCCTGCTTCGTGAACTGTCGCAGGACGTGGTAAGTTTTGGCGTAGTCCGTGAAGTAGTCGCCCACGTTGAACACATGGCCGTCTTCCAACTCGCTCCATTTGGGGTATGTGGTCGTTTCGCTGCCGCCAGTGTCGCCGCCTGTGCTGCCGCCGCTGTCCTCGCCGCCCGTCTCGCTGCCGCTCTCGGTGTACTCCTTGTATTGGCTAGGAACAAGGCTCGGGTAGTGCGGCTCGTAGAGGGTGATGCCCTCCGGGTGGATGGGCGTATAGAGTTTGTTGTCCGTGGGGTCGCGGCGAACGCTGCCGTACGGAACGTGCTCGCCCCACGCGAAGTCGAGGTAGCCGGTCTCCGGCTCGCTGCGGATGAGTCGGAACAGGGTGCGGCCGCCCTCCGTGCCCGGGGCCCATCCTGCCTGTGCGAGGTGTGCCTGTGTGCAAATGTAGGTGCTGCCGTCCGAGGCGATGACGGGCTCGTTCTTAAAGATTTGCCCCATGTCGGCGCTCCACGTTCTGGCGTTGCCGACGGTGGCGACGGCTGCGAGCTGGGGGTCGGAAAGGTCGCCGGAGCCGATGACGTCGGCCCGCAGAAGGCTTTCTTGCGCTTTCTGCGCGTGGATTTCCGGGACAGTGATATTGGCTGCCTCGAGGGCGTCAACGATGGCGAGAATGGCGGCCCATAGGTCGCTGTTTTCCTGCGCCTTTTCCTGCTTTTGCAGGGTTCGGATGTAGTCGAGGCTCTTGGTGATGTCGTTCATTTCGTGCTCCTCCTCTCGTTACACGTAAGAACCGGACGGCGGCTGGCACCAGATTTCGTCGTAGCCGGTGGTCTTCGTGATTTTGACCTTGACGCCTACGGCCCACTTCGCGGCCGTCTTGCTGGCGTTCGTGAACAGGTGCTTGAGGCCGGGGGTTGCGGTCTCCCACGTCGGGGATGCGTCCATTGCGTTGTTGCAGACGGAAAGGACTACGGCGCTGTCGGCTGCGTAGTAGCGGAGCGAGACGAGGATTTTCTGTGCCTTTGCGTCGGTCTCGATGGGGCCGACGATGAACTCGATGCCGCTGACGCTGCGCGTGAATGTGGTGGTGCGGGTCGCGCTGTTCCCGGCGCTGTCGGTGACTGTGACCTTCATCGTGTGCTGGCCGTCCGCGAGGCCTGCGAACTGCGCGGCCGTGAGGGCGAATGTGTAGGTCTGATTTCTGACGGCGTCCTCGATGGTGTCAACCTCTACGTCGTCGAGGCTCTTTACTACGGTGAGCTCGTCGGTGGTGTCCGCGTCGTTGACCGTGAAGGAAACGGAGGGCGGGCTCGTGACGGTGCCGAGGTTGGTGTCGCTGCCGGAAACGGTCGGGTCTACATTATGGACGACAGTTCTGCTCGGGCCCGTGAGGTAGCTGCTGTATGCGCCTAGGTTGTCCTTCGCCCGGACACGCCATTGTACCGTGTTCGCGCTGCTGCCTACGCCGGTGTCCGTGTACGTGAGTGCGCTGCCCGCGTAAACCTGCGTGAACGAGCCGCTATTGATTTTGCGCTCGAGCTCGTAGCTGACTGCGCCTCCTTCGGGGTCGGTGCTGCCTGCCCACGTGATGACCGCGCCTTTCCCGCTGCGGATGGTCTCGGGTACCGTGATGCTGGGCGGGGTCGTCGGGGCTTGGTTCCAGACGATGGTGTAGGCCCCGTCGCTGTCTGCGCTGTCAGATACCAAGATTCCAGAGGACAGATTCAAAGCCGGGCGCACGCCGTTGTCGCCGTCGTACGCGTTGTCGTAGCTGCTGCTCCCGTCCGCGTACACGCTGCGCACGTTGTCCGAGTACGACGAGCTCGGGGAGCGAAGCCACCACCACCAGTTTTGCGAGGCGCTCAAGCTGCTGTTGTTATAGGTGCTGTTGCTGACGGCGTTCGCCGTGGGCTTGCAGAGGCGCGAACTGTTGTCGCTGCTGAACAAGGCAAGCCGCGAGCCCTCTGCGATGCTGTTTTCGCTGCCGAGGCCGACCTCCTGTTTGGAAAGCAGGAAAACCTTATCGACGACGCTCTCCGAGCCGCCGCCGTCTACGGTCGCCTTTGCTACGGTGAGGGTGGTATCGAGGAGGGCGGCTTTCATCTGTGCGGAAAAGTCGGTTAGGAATCCGCTCTGGCCGTCGTAGGGGTTGTAGCTGACGTTTCCGCTGCTTGGGGTTGCGTCTGCGCTGTGCTGCGCGACGTACCAAGGCGAGCCGCTCTTATTCAGCCATTGCCGGATGTTGGAAAGGGCGTAGCGGTTGTTGCCGTAGCTTCTGCGGTTGCTGTCGCTGTTGCCGCTCTCTTTTGCGTCGAATGCTGCAATCTTGAGGATGTTCGCCGCGATGAGGGTGACGGAGTTGGCCGGGTAGCCGCTGTGGTTCTTGTCGGCTACCTGCCAGATGATGGGGCTCCCGTAGTAGGTCGTGCCGGTGTCCTTGACCTTCGCGCCTACGGGGAGGCTGCTGATTGCTTTAGACATGGTCTGTGTCGCTCCTTTCAAATATCGAGTTGTAGAGACGGTCGTACTTCTCGATGAGGGCGTGGCAATCGCCGTGGGAAGCGTGTGCCCGCCAGCTTTGGTAGCTTTCGGTTATCTTCTCTCTGGTGATGGCCCCGCTCTCGTACATGACCTTGTACTTGCGGAGTTTCCGCTTCATGCGCTCCCGGCTGGCCTTGCGCAGCTTTCTCACTACCTTGCCGGTGTCCGTGAGGTAGCTGTGGAAGCCGAGGAAATCAAGCCCGTTCCGAAGCGGGAATATCTGCGTTTTCTGGTTCAGCTCAAGCCCTCTGGCGGCGAGGTGCTCCTCGATTTCCTTCCATGCTGCGCGTAGGGTGTCTTTGTCCTCGTGGATGAGGAAAAAGTCGTCCATGTAGCGGCCGTAGTAGCGGATGCGGAGTTTCTCTTTCACGAGGTGGTCGAGCTTGTTGAGGTAAAGCAGCGCGTATATTTGGCTGCTCTGGTTCCCGATTGGGATGCCGACGTCTCCGGGCGTGCTGTCTATGATGGCGTCCGACAGGGCGAGGCTGCGCTCGTCATGAAGCAGCTCGCGGACATCCTGCTTTAGAACGTCGTGCCGGATGCTGGAAAAGTAGTGCCGCACGTCGGCCTTGAGTACCCATCCGTATGCGGAGCCGTGTCGCCGGTAATACTCCCGCATGAAGTCGGAAAGGCGGTCGAGGCCGAAATGGGTTCCTTTTCCTATCTGGCTGCCGTAATTGTCGAGAATGAACGGCCGCGAGAGGGAGTCGTAAAGGACGTTATCGCAAAAGGCGTGCTGCACGATTTTGTACTTGAAACTGTTGGTCTGGATGAGGCGTTTCTTTGGCTCGAATACGTAAAATTCCCGGTAATCGCCGGGCTTGTAGGTGCCCTCGCTCAATTCGTTTTGCAGATAGGCGACGGCCTCGAGTGCGTTCAGCTCTATCTTGGCGACGGTGTTCTTCCATCGCTTTCCCCGGCGCGAGGCCCGGTAGGCTTTGTAAAGGTTCCCGAAGTCGCAAACCTCATCGAAATTCTGCTTGCGGTCTTGCTCCACGTAAACCTCCCTCCAAACACCGCGATAGCCCCGGGGCCCTCTGGGTATGGTTGGGCTCCGGGGCGTCGGTGTCATGTGTTTGTCCTCGGCGTTGCGCCTTTGGACGGGATATTCATTCCTTTGATGGGTGGGCCTCTGCTTTCGGCCGCCGGAACGGCGGTCTACTTGGTCGCGGTGTTCCACCAGAGCCGGGCGCACGCCGTTGTTGCCGTTGTACGCGTTGTTGTTGTTGCTGCTCCCGTCCGTGTTCACGTTGCGCACGTTGTTCGAGTTCGACGAGTTCGGGGAGCGAACAAAGCTCACAAAGGCTGGCGATGCACGTACAATGAATACCCCAATGAAACGAGGCTATCCCTTGGGGCTAAACCGCGTTGCATCCTTCTTTTTCCATGATGCGGTGAGGTTTTTAACGTCGAGTATCTTCTTCGTCCAGTCCTCGCACCTTCGTATGTCGATGTAGCCCCGTTCGAGGGCGATGTCGAGGAGGTTCAGAAGTACCTTGCATTTTGTGAGGGCCTCCTGCTGCAATCCGGCCCGCTTGGCCGCTTCCTCCGGGCTGCGCGGGTATATCTCGTTGGCCTCTATAAGGTCTTGGAGAATGTCGAGTGCTGCCGTTTCCATCCGCTGCGAAAGTGTGAAACGGACGGATTTCGGAAACACTTTGTTGCTGGCCCAGAGGGTGTAGTTCAGCAGGTCTTTGGCTTTGGTTACGGCGGTGAGTTCGCCTGTTCGGTTGACCGTATCAAGCACCTCCTGTTCACGAGTTCGTCGAGCTCCTCTTGGCTGATGCCCTCAACTTCGAGTACGCCCTTCTTGACGGCGATGGTAACGGGTCTGCCGTCTCGGGTCTGGCCGGTCAACGTGAGGCCGGGCCTGCAACAGGGGCAGGGCTCCCGCAGTTCCGCTATGATGTGCGGAATAAGGCAGGACGCGCCCTCGTCGCTGCAAAGCGCGACGGCCGTCACGCCTCGACGAGTTTCGTGTTCTTGTTCCATACGCCGTCGATGATGGTGATGTTGGTAAGACCGGCGAAATCGGCGCTGAATGTGACGCCGCCGGGCATATCGCCAGAAACAAGGTCGTTAAGAAGGTCGATGTCTGCGCCGTGCTTGTCGAGAATGTCTTGCAGGCCGATGATGTCGCTGATGGTGTGGCTGTGGCCGATGAGGGCGTACTTGGCGAGGTCGTCCATCGTCGCGAATGCCTCGGGGTTGATGACAGCCGTAACGAGCGCAACGTTCTTGACGATGGTGACGATGGTGAAGGTTGCGAGTTTGTTTACGGCGTCCGCGTCGGCTCTTATCCACTCGGGGTGCTGCTGCAAGTAGAGGTAGGCGTAAAGGATGTCGCCCTCGTCCGGGTCTTCTGCCCAGAGGCCGAGCTCCGTGCAAGAGAAGCCCTGCGCGAGGTCGATGCTGCTGATTTGCACGACGACGGACGCCTCGCCGGTGGCGCTGCTGCTTACGGAGGCGATTAGGCCGTCTGTGACGTAGTTCCCCAGCTCCGTCATGCCCTCCGGGCTCTTGCCGCTCGGGATGCTGCCGTCGCCTGCTGTGACTTTGGTAAATTTGAGGGTGCCCTCGGATGCGAGCAGCTTGCCGATGAGGGCGTTGCCCTTCTCGGTCAAATAGCTGCCGTCGTTGAAGCTGATTTCTGGCATTGTGCTTCCTCCTTTAGTTGGCTGGTTTTATGGTTACGGCCGTCAGGTAGACGGCTGCGGTGCCCGTGTAGAGCGTTGCCGTTGCTCTGCGGTTGACGTTCGGCGGCCGGGCCGTGATGCGGGAAGACGTCGCAAAGCCGGTGTTGATGTAGACGGTCTGCGTGTAGCTCTTGCGGCTGCGCAGGAAAAGTCTCATGCCGACACCTGCTGCGACTATACGCTTCATAACTGCGGCGATGAGGTCTGCCGTGTCAATCTGTGCGGCCGTTAGGATGTCCTCGTCAACGTATATCCAGACTTTGGCCGGGAACACCTCGTCGAGGTCAACCTGTCCGGGCTGGATGTCGAAAAGGGTTGCGGCCGCGCTGATGACGGTCTCGATGTCGCCGCCGGAAAGCAGGCTTATCATCTTGACCTTGATGAGGAGCCGGTAGAACTTGTCCGAGGCTCCATCCCGCGCTACACCGAAGTTCTCGCCGTATCGGTCGAGCACGCTGCCCTGCGCGTTGTCGAGGTCGTCCCACAGCAGGATTTTGTCTGCCTGCTCATGCACGAGCTCAAGGCCCCACGAGAAGGTGTCAAAGAGGCGGCCGATGTTCGTCTCGAGCGGCAGGCTGTTGTGGGCGTTTCGGACGTCTGCGCGGTTGTATGCGCCCGTAAGAAGGTCGAGCATCTTTCCGAGGTATCCGTGGCTCATGTGATGCTCACCTTGCTTTCTGCCGTGACCGCTTTCTGGCGGCTGCTTATCTCAATGTTGTCGTAGTTGTAGGCGCTGCCGTCGCTGCTGATTTTGAGTTCGAAGTCGAGGACGCCGGGAACGGTGTAAATGACGGCCGGTAGCCGGTTGTAGTAGATGTCCTCGCCGATTGTGGTGCCGCCGTTGGCGTCGCTGCCGATGTAGTCGATGATTGCTGCCTTGATGAGGGCCTTTCCGTTGGTCGGGAACTTGTCTTCATCGGTTACGAGGTCTGTAATCTTCACCCACACGTCAACGAGCGTGGGCCGCGAGAATTTGATGGTGTAGGTCGCTCCGCTGTCGGAGAGGACGGAGACGCTCTTGCCGCCGTGGGTCTGAATGCCTGCGGCCTTGCGCCGGAATATCTGCTTTGCAATGTCTCCATCGAGGCCGCCGTAAACGACTGCCTCGATGCTGTGTGCCGGGAGGCCGTCGCTGTCTTCCTCGTCCGTGTCGTTCTCGTAGACGATGACGGCATAGACGCCCTCTACATTTTGGAGAATCTCGCCCCGGATGGCGTCGGCGTTGACGCCGCCTGCGTAGTCAACGGATTTGTAGTAGCGGTCTCTGTAATCCTCGTCCGTCTCCCGGGCGCGGCCGCCCTCAAACGCCGCGGGATTGCTGACGTTTGTGATTCCTTCCGGGATGCCGGGGTTTACGATGGTCGTGATGGTCTCCTTCTCTACGTTGCCGTCTGCGCCTGCTACGGTGGCCTGCGCCGGTAGCGTTACGGTGCCGTCGCTGCCTATCTCTCCGGCCGCCACAACGACGAACTGATAGCCCGCTACGGTGGCCGCGAGCCAGCCTGCCGGTACGATGGTGCCCGGTGTGCCCTTGACGGTGATGTAGCCGCTGGCCTTTTGCTCCGAAAGGAGGCGAAGGCCGATGGCCTTGCCGAGGTTGTATAGGCTGGTTCCCACGGCCGTATCGACGAAACGGCTGTTATAGACGTCCTCGATTGTGGAAAACAGCATATTCAGAATCCATGCGTAAATCCGTAGGAACAGGCCGATGGGCGAGCGGACGGTGAGGTTGGCCTTGGTGCCGAAAAGCTCTCGCGCCTTGTATTCGAGGGCGTCGAGGAGTTCTGTGTACGTTGGCCGTCGGAAGCCTCTTTCCGTGAGGCCCCATTCGTTGCTGCTCATTTATGCGCTCACCTCCATGCTGATTTTCTGGCCGCTGTAAAGGGTTGCCGCGAGCTCGACGGAAAGGCTGCGGCCGCTCCTGTCCGTCTCAAGGCTATCCACCTGCGCGACGTCGGTTTCTTGGAATACTGCTTCGCGGATTACCTCGTCAACCTCGTCCGGCTCGAGCTCTGCGTTCCTCCGGCCTAGAACGCGCTCGTACTCGGTGCCGTGTGTCTCGTCGAGGGGGAATGTTCCCTTCCACGTGAGGAGCGTAAGACGGACGCATTGCGCCGTGGTGTCGTCTCCGTAGATGTATTCCATGTCGCCGTTCTCGTCGATGGGAATGTCCATGGTCTCGGGGTCTATGCGTAGTGTCTTGTTTCTTTCCATGGCTCTCCTCCTTATGTCGGCATCGGCCCGCCGCCGTGGGTGTGGTTCTTTAGGCTTATTCCTCCTGCTACGACGTCGCCCGTTGCCGTGATGTCGCCGGTCACGGTGAGATTGCCGGTGATTTCAACGTCGCCGAGGATGACGATGCCGGAATCCGTGACGGCGAGGTAGATGCCGCCGTCGTCGGTGCCGATTGCAAAGCCGTCCGGCAGGCCGGAAACACCGCCGCCTCCCGTGGCGATGCCGCCCATGAATACGGCGTCGCTGCTCGAGTGGTTCCGCTCGGTGTTTGGCTCGCCCTCTGCGCC
>ENA-OUQC01001120-OUQC01001120.1-human-gut-metagenome-genome-assembly--contig:-NODE-1120-length-15154-cov-3.191006_pt1 | contig 15154 bp, 10 predicted proteins | sample MGYA00237942_ERZ548815 | MGnify/ENA primary metagenome ERZ548815 (study PRJEB26490, sample SAMN05194722) | human gut metagenome | biome: terrestrial biome; feature: human-associated habitat; material... | reverse complement strand
AAATTTAAGTGTAAAACAACTTATTTCCATAGTACCGACAGCGTTTTTGGATGTCGATGATTTTGCCTGCTTTAACTGCAACAGGCCGGAAGATTACCTGCAACTCAGGCAGAGAGAATGCTGACCTGTCAGATGCGATGACCGTGTCGCAGGCTCCCTCACAAAAAGCGTATCAATCGGCGCAAAATAAAGGGTATCCCATGCTGATAGGCATGGCAGTATGGGATGCTGCTTCCGTTGGAACAAAAATGAAAGCGGTATTCTATCTGCTTCTAGCAATATCAAAATGCTTGATAGCTTAGCCGATCCCATTAATGGAACCGAAAGCATGAGTATGAGTAGCAGAGCATTGCCGGATGGCACGTAGAAAATGTGGAAGCAGAACAAAATCTATTAGATTGATAATTTGAATTTTATTATTTGGCTTATGGATCAAAAAACGAGGGACAAAAGAAAAATATCCGAATTGAAGTCGCTTGATATGCAGAGTGTCCATTATAGGATCTGAGTATCCTGTAATGGACGCTCTGCTTTTATGTGAAAAATGGTGAAAAGCCGAAGCTGTCGATGCTCATCCGGTAAGCGTCAAAGCTGAGATGAGAAAGGGGACAGGAAACTTCCTGCCCCCCTTTCAGTTGACAAAAAAAGCAGCAAATCTTTTCAGACTTGCTGCTTGCGTGGCGTGATGGACGGCGGGTTTATTCAGCTGTTACAGCCAAGGCGGAACTTCAGCAGACTTTCTATCGGCCATTGAATGATGTATTCCTGCATTGTGTCGATCTGTCCGTCTATTCTGGAACACGCTCGGATATATTCGGTATAATAGAAGGGCTCGGATGCAGCGGCCTTCGGGACACCCTCGTTCGCTTTAGCTGTCGTTTCTTGATGTTTCGTTGTCTCTGCTGTGTTGTGCACTATGTATTGCGCTTGATATTTCAATCATCTGAAAGCAGCACTCCAAAAGCATCTGCAACCAACCCCTTTGCGGCTTCTACCTTGTATAACCGGTTGGCAGGGCGGCAGCTTTTGTAAATTGTATCGGCAATTAGAGGTGTGATTTCTCGAATAAGAGCATTATCAAGCTTCTTACCTAACATCATTTCTTCCGCCTCTTTAACGCGGATGGGTACAGGCGCAACCGCTCCCAATGTGATGCGAGCATCCTCGATCACGCCTCTCGCCGATAGGCGCACCGCTACGCCAAGTGACTCTCGCGCAATGGAAACGTAGCTGCGCGACCCAATCTTTTGAAAGCTGCTGCGAAATCCCTCCCAGTGGTCATGATCAAGTCGAATGCCTATTACAGCCTGCCCGGTCTGAAGGCAATTTTTTTTCGGCCCCAGAAAAAAATCTGAAGCAGGAATGAGTGTTACTGCCCCGTTGCTATCGAGCACTTCCACTCCGGCATCGAACAGCAGACACACAGGCAGCATATCTCCCGCAGGAGAAGCATTGCAAAGATTTCCACCGATCGTTCCTTTGTTGCGGATCTGCGGTGAACCGACATTTGCGGCAGCATAAGACAATGCGCCAAACAAGGAACGCAGCAATTTCGAATGCGCGATCTCCGCCATCGTGACTGCTGCGCCGATATACACATCTTTTTCGGTATATGTGATTTTTCGCATCCAGTCGGCCGCACTGAGACAAATCAGAATATCCGGTTCAAATTGAGCTTTGCGTGACTGAATGATATAATCCGTTCCGCCGGCAAGAATTCTGCTGTGATCTGTACAGCAAGCCAACGCAGAGGAAAGCTCTTTCGCCGTTTTGGGAAGGTAACATATCATTTCTGCCCGGCCTCCAATTCTTTTGCTGCGCGCTTTACCGCGCGCACGATCTGCACATAGCCGGAGCATCGGCAAATGTTGCCGGAAAGCGCCACGCGTACCTCCTCATCCGTGGGATGAGGATTCTTCATTAGAAGTGCTGTGGCAGACATGATCATGCCCGGTGTGCAGTAGCCGCATTGGATTGCGATTTCCTCTACAAAAGCCTGCTGAAGGATATCGAGCATACCCATTTCCGCAAGTCCTTCGATCGTGGTAATATGGTGTCCGTCTAACTGTGCGGCGACCGTCAAGCAAGCGTGAACTGACTCACCGTCCAATAACACCGTGCAGGCACCACATTCCCCCTCAGCGCATCCTTCTTTTGTTCCGGTCAAATGAAGATCTTCCCGCAGAATATCCAGAAGACGTCGGTCCGGAGCGGTCTCTATAATAACAGGGATTTCGTTTACAAAAAACGATACGGTCACGGCTTGTTCCTCTCTTTCGACAAATAACTTAGTATCCGATCCGGATCCAATGGCAGGTGCCCAATTTCACTTTTGAGCGCCTGATTTACTGCACCGCAGATGGCTGGAGCTACCGGGACGAAAGATACTTCGCCGATGGATTTTGCGCCATAAGGTCCCTCTTTTGAAGTACCGTCTGTGATCAGCTCCACTTGGATATCCGGCAGATCTGTAGCGAGAAAAACATGATATTTTGAAAGAGAATCGAGAGGCCTTCCCTGCGCGTTGACAGTCAATTTCTCCCGCAATGCAGCGCCACAACCCATCTGCACCGCACCTTGAATCTGGGCAACACACATTGCAGGATTGATAGGCTGACCGATGTCATGTACAGCGAGGTAGTCCAGAATTCGGACAAAGCCGGTGTAGGTATCTACCTCTACATGCGCAAAATGCGCTCCTGTAACGCCGGGGTTGCTTGTTTCGGTAAATGACGCTGTTGCCTGAATGATTCTGCGCAGTTCTGTCAGGCTGTGCTGTGAGATTTCACGATATGTGCGAGAAAAGCTTTCATCATTGCGGCTATACACGCAGCCGTTTTCTGCATAAAGGTCCCCTTTGGGAATATGCCAGAGCAACGAGGTGGCACTGTACAACTCCTGCAATAATGCTTTTGCGGCTTCTTGCGCTGCACGTCCATTTACGAAGGTCGTGCGACTTGCATAGCAGCCATAGTCAAACGGTGTAGCACTGGTATCGCCCTCGCGAAGCTCTATAAGATCCGGCGTGATGTCAAGAGCTTCGGCAATAATAGCCTGCATCGCGATGATTGTCCCGCAGCCATGGTCGTGCAGTGTCATACTGGCGCAGATACTGCCATCTTCATTCATGGAAAGACTTGCGCAGGCAAAATCGTTGTGCCGTGGAAAATAAGTGTTGCCGTGACCACCGCACCCGATGCCAACACCGCGCTGTCGACGTTCTGAGCCAGCGTTAAATTTTTCATCAGCGGCCTTCTTGCCATCCCAATCAAACAGTTCCCGACCACGCAGTATCGCCTCGCGGATGCGAATCTCTTCAAGCGGAAGACCGCTTTTTTCGTCCATATCCCCGGGCAGAAGAACATTTTTCAGCCGCAGCTCGATCGGGTCCATTCCAAGCCGCAGAGCGGCAACGTTCAGGTTATGTTCCATCATCATGGCTTCCTCTGCTGCCGACCAGCTACGGTAGGCCCCGGAAACCGGAGTGTTGCTGCTAACGATACGGGCACGATAATGGGCATAAGGCACACGGTAGCAACGGAACAGTTTTCCATACAGAGTACGCATATAATCTTTGGTATTTCCCATATAGGCCCCCGCATCGGCCAGTACATCGAGGTCCAGTGATTGCAGCGAGCCGTCAGGACTGAAGCGGGTAACCATACGGCTTTTCATCGATGCACGTACATAGGCTGAAGCCATGGCCTCGCTGCGGGAAAAGCAAAGCTTAACGGGACGCTTGAGCTCCTTTGCGATTAACGCGGCGACCGGTTCTGTAAACCATTCCTGTTTTCCACCGAACGACCCACCCATCGGCGCCTTGATGACTCGAATGTGCTGATACGGCATTTCCAGATAATCTGCAAGCATTGTACGGATGCCGAATACCGATTGATTCGGACTGTATACCGTCAATTTGTCCTGATAAGGGTCATAATCAGCAATGCAGGCGTGTGTCTCCATCGTTGCATGATGGAGACGAGGAAAGTCCAGTTCTGTTTCTACGCAGACCCCGCCGCTGCGGGGGGTGCCAAGCGTTGCGGTAAACTCGTCGCGTACGGGGTTTTCGCCCGGCAGAACACTTTTTCCTGCTAATGCATCCTCGATGGTAACGGCGTAGGGAATCTCTTCGTATTCGATTTGCACGAGCACTGCGGCACGCCTCGCTGTTTCAAGGTCCCGTGCTACAACGGCGGCGACACGATCTCCAACGAAGCGAACATAGCGATGAAACGCGCGTTCTTCATCAGGAAGCTCCTGAGAAAATTGCGAGCGGTAACGATTATACTTTCTGCTGCTCGTATTAAAACAATGGAAAACTCCAATTACGCCATCCACTGCCAAAGCGGCGGCGGCATTTACGCTTTTTACATAACCGTGGGGGATATTGCTGTAAATCAAGCAGATGTGCGCCATGCGCGGCAGCATTACATCTGCGACGTATTTCAGGCTACCGGAGGCCTTATTTTTCGCATCATGGATGGGGTGGCTTTTTCCGACAAACTTCACTAGGAACCTCCTGATAATAATCTAATTTATTAAATTCATCATACTCCTTTTCCGTTGAATAATCGTCAGAAGTCGAGGGGGTTGCATCGGCCTTTTCGACGTTTTTCTTTTATTTAGTTGTCACCGATGATATAGTGTGATACAATTTTATTAAATAGAGATGTCTGTTGCAGAAAGGATTTTAACACTATGGTAAAATTGACAGCAACACTATTCGGAACACCGCAGGTGCTGTTTGAAGGTCATGAGGTGATCCTTCCATATAAAAAAGCTGACGCGCTTCTGTATTTTTTGATATTGAACCGAAAGGCACCGCGCAGCGAGTTAACGGGCCTTTTGTGGACTGACTCCGATTCCACCACCGCGCTCAAAAATTTGCGCCATGCGGCTTACTCGATCCGCAAGGCTGTCGGCTACGACCTTTTTGCAGGGGGGCAACGTTCTGTGCTTGAGCTTGCTCCGGAGATTGATATTACTTGCGATGTGCAGCAGTTTGAAAACGGGAATATTGGTGCCTATCACGGCGAATTTTTGGAGGATTTCTCTATTCCGCAGGCCGATGTATTTGAGACGTGGGCAAACGGTCAGCGCACACATCTTCGTACACAGTATCTCAAACAGATATTCATCGCCGGAAGCGATGCGTTTTCTACCGGGAACTATACATTAGCAGAACGCTATTGCGAGGATTACCTGCGCGCTGACCCGATAGAGGAAAGCGTTGTTGCTATGCTGATGCAGACCTATCAACTGCAAAAAAAATATCGTCGGGCGATTGAATTATATGATGAACTGCACCGAAATCTGGAAAAGGAATTCGGACTGCCGCCGCTTAAGGAAACCTCACAGTTATACTACAGAATTGTTTCCGAATGGAATATTTCTACGGACAGAGAAGATCTTGGACGAGCAACGCAGCCGCTTCTCGGAAAAGAAACGGCACTGTATAAAATGCGCGTTCTTTGTACCGAGGGCTCGCTTGAACAAGGTGCGCACTGCATTTTTCTTCAAGGGGAATCTGGCATTGGCAAGAGCTTTTTGCTTGAACATTTTTTGGAAACCCAAGATTTTTCAGATCGACACATCTGCCGGGCCTCTTGCTATCAGACAGAGATGGACATTTCTCTTGCACCATGGAACGCGATTATGCTGGCATTGGTATCTGAGTTTGTTTCACAGCATATCATTGTACCCAAAAGCTATCTCAAGAGTGCCGCTAAGTTGTTTCCTTGTCTTGCCTTTAATGATGGCCAGGGGAGCGAAGATCTGGAAGAGGTCTACTCCTCACAGAGCAACTATTATACCGCTCGTGAAAGTGCACTTCTTGTGCTCTCGGCTGTTGCTAAACGGATGCATCTGTTGCTGGTGTTTGAGGATGTTCATTGGATGGACAACAACAGTGCCGAGATGTTGGCACTGTTACTGCGCAGGCTGCGCACACTGGATGTATGTGTGATTTGTACTGGACGGGATATTCTCCCGGAACATATACAAGTATTCCTCGAACGAGGCGAAAAAGACAAGCTTATATACCGTCAGCCGCTGCAAAGTCTCTCTTTTGATGAGACGTCCCGCCTAATCAGCTTCTATTTGAAAGAGAATGTAAATTCTGAACTTAGAGAGCAACTCTATAATGGCACGGGGGGAAATCCTTTACTGCTTGTGCAGATGCTCACATCATTGAGCGAGTCACAGGATATTGACGGAATCTTGCAGGACCCTTACAGCATCATTGCACACAGGCTTGCCGGTCTTCCGCCGGAAGCTCGGCAAGTCCTTGATGTGATCTCTGTTTTTGCGGGGAAGGTATCCTTTGATATTCTGACCTCCTTGCTTACAAAGGATGCCCTTGAGCTTATTTACCTCTGCGAGCAACTCAACCGGCAGGGATTGCTTACCGAATCCTCTAATAATGGCCTTCTTGAGTATTCCTTTGCTCATGAACAAATCAAATCGACAGTTATCAGTCAGCAAGCAGAAGTACGCCGTCGTATTCTGCACTTGCGTGTGGCACAGTATCTGGAAGCGCAACAGAGGGAGGCTACTCTGCAAAGCTACGAAACTCTGATCTACCATTTTTCTGCCGGTGGAAATCAGTTTAAGGCATTTAAATACAGAATCCTTTCTCTCAATCTCTATGCTGAATTGTGCTATGAGCTATTGCCCACATTAGAGGCGGGGGTTGATTCCGAGGTTCCCACTGAGGCCAATATGCTACGTTTCTTTGAAGAGCTTGAGCACGATCTCACAGCATTTCGCTCTACCGCTTTCAAATCCTCGCAGGAATTAGATGAGTTGGAGGTCGTTCTGCTCTATGCAGAGAGTCGCTACTGTATTCATAATGGCATCTACGAAAAAGGCTGTGCTTTGCTTGATCGCCTTTTGCAGCGCGAAAACACAATGTGCGATACAGTGATGCTGGTCAAAACTCATCTGCAATATATCTATTATGGGGTGCAAATCTATCGTACAGATATTATCGAGCAGCATTTGCACATCGGTATGGTCTTGCTCGGTGATGCCGTATGTGCAGAACTTGCCATCTATCTGCGACTCAGTGGCCTGTACGAACTGATGATTGGCCGGTATGAAGAGGCACGTGAGACTCTGTTTCGCTCTGTTCGTATGTTTCAGTCATTAGACTCTGGCACAGGCGGCAAGTTTGCTATCAATATTGCGGGTATTTACAATTATATTGCCGAAACATACCGATTGGAGGGTAATTTTCAACAGGCATTCTCTTATTACGATCAGGCCATTACTTACAATCGGAGTCGTAGTTACTATCCTGGTGCAGCCGTGTTCTATACCAATTATGCTGTTGCCGCCTTCCAATACGGAGACAGGAAGGTTGCGCGGCAATTGTTTGAATATGCTCTTACAATCTATCGAGCCTCTCACGAGTACAGTGAACTACCCATTGCATTGTCATATCTCGCTCTGTATGATACGCAGGACGGTAATTATGTCCAGGCTGCCGACCGTATCAGTGAAGCGTTGCGACTTTCTGCGCGTATTGGCTCTCCTTGGTGGACGGGAATCACAATTTTTGTCCTTTGGCAGATACGTTTGTTGCTTGAAGCGGCATCTGTCTCTGTTGCTGCACTGGAAGCTCTGTGGCCTTTCGACAAAGCTGAGCACTGCCGGTGGGGACTTTCTTTCCTATGCAGGCTGGAGCCGCGCGCAGAGCGGATCGAACTGGAAAATGCATTAGCTGCATTGGAACGGAAAGATAACGTGCCCCTATGAATAGCGCAAAAGTACCGGCCCTTGGGCCGGTACTTTTTATATACCCTATGTGCGTTGTTCCGCTGTTATGCGCCGTAGCCGAGAATTACACGAGGCAGCCAAAGAGAAAGATCCGGAACAAAAGAAACCAGCAAAATCATTGGTAACCAAATGCAGAGAATGATAGAAAACGTAGATGGCATCATCTTGCCGACGGACACTTTACTGAGGCGGGAAGACATATACAGTAACGGAGCTGCGGGAGGTGTAACACAGCCCATTCCAAAATTCACAGCCAGCATACAGGCAAACTGGATCGGGTCAACTCCGACACTCTGTACAACTTGGAGCATGATCGGTCCGCAAAGCATCAACGCTGAGCAGTCATCCATCAATAGGCCGAGGAAAACCATGAAAAGGTCTACCAGAAGGATGACAACAACCTTGCTACTGGTGAAAGAATTGATCAGTGCAGTGAGCGTATCGCCAAGGCCCTCGACGACATAGATGCGGCTGAGCATAGATACCGTAAACACCATCAGCGTACAAACGCCGGCGCTGATGCCGGCCTTTGCAAATACACCGCCGACGTTATTGACTTTGATTTTTTTGTAAACGAAGATGCCCACGATCAACGCATAAAGTATCGACACAGCGGCTGCTTCACTTGTGGTCATAATACCACTGTAAATACCACCAAGGACGATTACGGGGAAAATGAGCGCGGGAAGGGAAGTCCAGGTCGTCTTTTTTGCGTAGGCGCGTCGCTCGTTGGGCGGGAGTTTGGGAGCGACTTGAATCGTGGGGACTTTGCGGCATTTATAGCAGAACCAGACACTGAACATAATCATTAAAATAATTCCAGGCAATAGCGTCGAAAGGAAGCACGCCAGCACGGAATTTCCCGTCAGCCAAGCATAAAAAATCATCGTTCCGCTTGGGGGAATAAAGCAGCCCAGCATACTGCAGGAGGCCAGAAGCGAGCCAGAAAGTTCCTCTGGATATCCGGCCTCTTTCATGCGAGGAAGCATGATCGCACCGACAACTGTTTCGGCTGCAAAGGCACTGCCGGAAATCGCGCCAAAAACGCCGCAGGTGACAGTCATGACAATGCCAAGGCCACCTTTAATACGACCGAACAGCATATTGACAAAATTGACAAGATGTTCTCCAACGCCACCGCGTTCTATCACACCGCCTGCGATGATAAACATGGTAAAAGCTATGAACGTGACACTGTTGAGCATATTATAGCTGTAGGGAAGCAGATAGTCGATGCTATAGCCTCCAGCCACTACAAGGAAAAGCGTTGTTGCAAGGAATACAAGTGCAACCGGCAGGCCGATAACCAGCAGGACGACCAACATAAAGAAAGAAACGATCACATACCAAGCCATGATTTATTCGTCCTCCTTGTTCCGTCCGCCTACAAGCAGACCGTGAATGTAAATACAATAGTGCAACAGATCGTACACGAGCATCATAAACCCACAGTAGCAAACGCTGGCATAGCCGATCAAATACGGCAGATGGTGCGTTGTGGTATACATAGGGATTTTGATCCCGCGGCGGACCATATTGATAGCGCACGCGAAAAATGCGCCGTAAAGCAACAGCTCCAGCGTGTTTTTTATGAATGTTTGTATAGCTATTACCTTTTGATTTTTTACAAGGGTATCAAATACATCGGCCGTAAGATGGCTTTTTTCATAGGCCCCGACGCCAGACCCCATAAAGAACAACCACGCCATGCAAAAGAACAGATATTCGTTGATATCGTTTAGATCTGCTTTTAGAATATAGCGTGCAATGACATTGACACACATGATCACAAAAATGGCAAAGCCAAAAATGGCAATCAACGCGCGATTAAATTTAATAAAATAAAGCAAAGGCTTCATTCGGGGATGTGTTTCAAAGAAATTTTCTTCCATGTCTCTCTCCTGATATTCATTTAAAGCGTCAAGGCCGAAAGGTGCAGAGGCAGTACCCTCTGCACTTTTCGGCCACTCGGCCTTTTAACACACGTCCACAGTAACTATAGCCGACTTAGTTATGCAAGACCGTAAGCTGTCATCAGGTCATTGTAGAAATCCTCGCCGTAGCTATCTTTGAGCTGGGACCAGTTTGCGCGGGCAATCTCAACGATAGATGCCATCTCCTCGTCAGTAGGAACAACAACATTTACACCTGCGGCTTCTAACTTGCTATAAGCATCAGCGGTCGCATTTTTGTAGTCCTCAATGCTGTCGGCCAGCTTGTTGCTGCCGTAGCGCTCAAAAGCGGCTTTCTGATCATCAGTGAGCTTGTCCCACAGGACATTGCTAACAACGATGGTATTGACAGAGGTCATCAGGTTGATATCATAGTAAGAAGTAATGACGTCGCTGAACTGAGAAGCGGCTGTCAGTGCGGTTGCACCGATAAAACCGTCAATCACTCCGGACTGCAAGGAAGAATAGACCTCAGTCCAGTCAACGCTGGTGGGGATATAGCCCAACTCGGTCAGGACTGCACGCTGCACGGGGTCGCTGGGAACACGAATCTGCAGGCCGTTGCCACCACCGACAGAGAGAGGATTAGACGGAGAGACTGTTTTAAGCGCCATGCCGCAAGACCCGTTAAAGTCGAAGCCAAGGAACTTGAGCCCCTCCTGTTCGCACAGTTCAACAGTCTTGTTATAAGCAAAGCTGTCCTCGGCAAAGGCCGTCAGTGCATCATCAGGTGTAACGCACAGGTACGAGATAATGGTTGCAGCAGCCAGCGGATTGATTGAAGGACTAAGGCCGCCGTAAATCATTTCAACTGTTCCTTCAATGCATTCAGCGTTGACGGCCGTGAAATCACCGAGTGATCCATTTGCATAAATCTGAAAATCAAATGCATCATTACACGCGGCATTGACATCCTCGGTAAACTTGACACAGCGAGCATAATCGAGAGAGTCCGTATTTTCTGTCATAGAGATTTTGATGACGATCTTTCCGCCTTCTTCGGTGCTGTCATCCGGCTTTTTATCACCGCAGCCGGTCAGACAGGTGAGGACCATTGCAAGGGAAAGGGATGTAACCAAGATCCGCTTTGCTAATCTTTTCATTTTTCTTACTCCTTTTCTATTTTTACCGATTACGGTAAGAATACTTTTTCATTTCTGTGCTTACAGGCCAAATGCCACATCATATCCCAAACGTGTCGCTTCCGCCACGGTAGCGGGTTTGTTGCAGTCGCCGATACGGAAGAAACGTTTTGCACAATCGCGGAGCTTTTCCGCCTCGTCGGATTTCGGAGCCATACCAACTGCCATCAGAATCGAATCTGCAGGGACTACGGATTCAACTCCGTCCTTATCCTTGACCCAAACACCATCGGCCGTGATTTTGCTGCACGAACAGTTGAGCAACGCTTTAGGCGCGCCCGGTTCTTTGAACTGCTTGCTTACCGCCTGATAGTGCAGGTAGGGAGCGCCGAGGCAAACATCATGACGCATTTCGATCACAGTAACATCGTGGCCATCACTCTGAAGATGCAGCGCCTCTTCTGCGCCGATGGGCCCTCCGCCGATAATGACCACACGGTGTCCAAGATTCGCCGAACGCATACGGTCTACCGTGATCACTCGTTTATCATCGATTCCAGGGATGGGAGGAATTACCGGCTTGGCTCCAATCGCACAGATGATCACATCCGGATGAAGCTCATTTGCAAGCTCCGGTGTTACGACCGTATTTAGGCGAACCTCGATGTTTTTGCTTCTGCCGATTCTGCGTTTGACAACATCCAAATAGCGAGCGTAATCTTCTTTGAAGCTCGGACCGATAATTGTGTTAATTAAGCCGCCTAGTTCTTCCTTAGCTTCACAAAGAACGACCCGGTGCCCTCGTTCTGCCGCAGTCAGCGCCGCCTGCATACCGCCGGGACCACCGCCAACTATAAGTACATTTTGAGACGGCCCGGCAGAGATAATATTTTTCTGCCATTCTCGGCCAAGCTCTGGATTTACCGTGCAGCGCGCAATGTGAACATGGAATGGAACATAATGGGCGGGGTCGTAGGCACACGGCAGGCAGTAGTTGCAGCGCAGACAAGGGGTAATGTCATCTTCCTTGCCATTATATGCTTTATCTGCCCACTTCGGATCTGCAAAGAATCCGCGACCGGCAGCCACTACATCTACAACACCATCGGCAATCAGCTTATCCATCTGTGCAAGGTTATCCATGCGACCGACCACGGCAACAGGGTGCTTTGTTATCTTTTTGATTGCCTCGGCAAGTTTGACGTTAACGCCTCTTGGCACAAATGCGCTTGGAAACATATTTCCGCAGGTGGGATCCCAGAAGGTTGATGAGGACACATGGATCATATCGACCTTATCGTCGATCATTTTTACAAATTCAATCGCATCCTCCAGCGTAAGACCACCTTCAATATGCTCGTCTGCAGAGAGCCGCCACTCGATTGGCAAATTAGGGCAACGCTTACGGATCTGTTCGAGCACCATCATGGCAAATCTTGCGCGGTTTTCAAATGAGCCGCCATATTTATCGGTACGATGATTGTATAAGGGAGAGAGGAATTGATTAAACAGCCAACCATGAGCACCATGAATTTGAATCATATCATGGCCGGCATATTGAGCCATTTCGGCTGCACGACCGAAGCAATAGGCGATATCCTCGATCATACTTTCCGGCATTTCGGTTGTTACAATGCCATAAGGATTGACAATTTCGCTCGGCGCATAAATTTTTCCGTTCCACGCATACTCTGCGCTGGTCCATGCGCCAAAATGGCACAAGGAAATAGATGACAGGCCGCCATAACGGTGTACCGCCTCAGAATCCTTGACCATATCAAGGATCATTGCACCGTCATCAAAATCCGGACCGTCACCGCCGCCACCACCGTCTTTTTTGACAGCAATGCCCTCATGGACAATCAAGCCCGCGCCGGAAGCGGCCTTGGTTTCATAGGATATGAGATTCTGCATGGATTTTTCCATTGTGGCCACATTGGGAATAGCCGTCGGTGCCATTTCAATTCGGTTTTTCATAACCAATCGTTTACCGATTGGCAGCGGGCTGAACAAATGCGGGTACTTGTCATGCATATTACTGTCACTCCTTATTAATCTATGGCTTTACGATATGTTGGAGAGCGATGCTATCCGACATTTTTTATCATACTAACATGACTGCGTTGAAAAAACGTCTATTCTTTTGACGAGCTCCTTCATTTTTTTGACCTTTTTAGACATCTGATCATGATTTTTGAGATTATGCCATTAAAATCGTGTGTACTATTTATTGGTTACCATCGTCAAAACGTCGTTGGTCAAATAGACGGTCCACAAAACATCGAGTGGCCTATATTGCATTGAATTTGACGATATTTCAACAATCTGACAGTATAATTAAATTATTATAAACAGTACCTATCAGAACATATGGAGGAACGGAAATGAAAGCTTTGATTCTTGATGGCTCTCATCTTACATTAACAGATCTTTATGCGGTCGTATACGATCGACGGCCCGTAGAGCTCTCCGCCGAAGCATTAAAGCGTGCGACGGCTGCGAGACAGGTCCTTTTTGACATGGCCGCCCGCGGCGAGCCGGTTTACGGACTTAATCATGGTGTTGGCTGGAATAAGGACAAGGAATTTGACAGAGATTTCTTTGAGGAATATAACCATAACCTGATCAACAGCCATTCGCTTGGTATTCAGCCGTATTGCCCGGTGGAAATGGTACGGGCAATGCTTTGCATCCGGCTGAATACTGCGCTGTGCGGATGCACAGGTATTTCCCCGGCGATACTGTCGTTGTATGAAGCATTTCTGAATCGCGGCATTCACCCGCGTGTTCCGGCAAGAGGCTCCATTGGTGAAGGAGACATCAGTACACTTTCTTTAATCGGACAGACAGTTCTTGGTTGCGGTGAAGTGGAATACCACGGCAGGATCATTCCGGCAGGTGAAGCGCTTTCTGCTGAAAACATTACTCCGGCAGTCCTGGGGCCAAAGGACGGGTTGTCTATCGTTTCTTCCAACGCACAGGGAGAAGCTATGGCCGCAGTACTCATTCGCGAAGTGCAGGATATCCTGCATATTGCAAATGCAGTCTTTTGCTTGAGCTTGGAGGGGCTTAACGGCGGTGTTGCACCGCTGGGCGAAACGGTCAATCATCTGCGTGGACTTTCCGGCCAGATTCGGTGTGCGGAGGAATGCCGCCGCTTACTTGCAGGGAGCTATCTCTATCAGACGGATCGCTCTCGCGCATTGCAGGACCCGCTTAGCTTTCGCTGTGCCTCTGCAATCCATGGTTCTGTGCTTGATGCGCTTGATTTTGTTTGTCAGGTACTTGAAAGGCAGCTTAATGCAACAGATGATAATCCTTGTATTCTCTTGAATGAGCAAGCGATTTCTGTCAGCCAGAATTTCGAGACAACTACGCTCGCGCTTGGCGTTGAAATGCTTGCCGGTGCGCTCTGCCATCTGTCTAAGACGATCTGTTATCGCTTAATTCACTTATCCGATCCTGCTTTTACGGGCCTCTCTCGCTTTTTAACACCAACGGATGTCAAAGTTATCGCCTACGGCACAATACAGAAGGTCTACACGGCACTGGATACCGAAAATCGTTTACTGGCCAATCCAGTTTCGATAGATTACATCGCTGTTGCGGGCAGTATCGAGGACCATGCCAGCAATTTGCCCCTTGTCTGCTCTAAGTGTCTCAAACTGCTTGATAACCTTCGTTACATGATCGGTATTGAGGCTATGCACGCTGCACAGGCCATCGATCTGCGCAGCCATCCCACATTAGGTGCAGGTACCGATAAGGTATATCGCGCGTTACGTGATAGAATCCCATTCCTTAGCTGCGATCGCAACTTGAGCATCGACATAGAAAAGGCGTATCAGCTAATAAAGTCCGGAGAGATTTTGCTGTAGCATATCGGACGCTTCGATATCTTCTGTGGTCATATCTCTGCATACATGGGCAAAATCACTTTCTCAGAGCCGTTGTCCTTGCTGCTGTGGCTGCAATCCGGTGCTGTTCCCGGACTGTTTTCCGGAGACTTGGCAATGGCCCCTTGAACGGGCTCTGAAAGTCATCTGCGCTGTTGGTGGTTGCCATTTGCAAGAGGCCTCTGATTTTTACAACACACGTTTTTTCTGAGTCGCGATTTTCTAGACATATGTGAAATCTCTGATGCGGTGTAGAATAGGGACAGTCGTCCTCTCAATGGCAAACAGCAGCAGGCTGCCGGCCTGCTGCTGTTTGCTGTATTTATGCAATTATTTCGTGCTGGGGGAGGCGACGAGAAACAGCATATCGCTGCCGCCCTCGCTCTCGGGGAACGCGCCGTACATGGAGAAGTTATACATCAGGCGCTCGGCGGGGTAAATGCCG
>ENA-OUQC01001117-OUQC01001117.1-human-gut-metagenome-genome-assembly--contig:-NODE-1117-length-15171-cov-4.218444_pt1 | contig 15171 bp, 15 predicted proteins | sample MGYA00237942_ERZ548815 | MGnify/ENA primary metagenome ERZ548815 (study PRJEB26490, sample SAMN05194722) | human gut metagenome | biome: terrestrial biome; feature: human-associated habitat; material... | reverse complement strand
TCTTGGAAACGTAGAAGTCCTTGCCGTCGTTCAGGCAGGCCGCCCAGCCGTTCCAGTCGGCGCTGTGGCTCTCGCGCAGCGTGATGGCGATGCACTTCATGTTCGGATAGCTTTCCAGGACCTTATTGCCGAGCGCGCGGTACTTTTCGCGGTCCAGTTCGCCGGACTCAACATTGACATCAACGGTGATCTCCAGCGACTTCTGTACGTCTTCCTCGTTGGCGATCGCCACATCGACATACTTTGCAAGCTCTCGCATGACCTTGCTGGCCTTTTTGCCATATTTCCAGAGGTTCTTGCGGTAGTTCAGGTCGCAGGAGACGGTGATTCCGCGCTGCTTCGCTTCCTTCACGGATTCCAGCGACAGCTCCATCGCGCTCTCGGAAATCGCGGGCGTGATGCCTGTAATATGAAACCAATCGATGCCCTCAAAGGCCTTGTCCCAGTCGATATCACCGGGCTTGGCCAGAGAGATGGCCGAGTATTCGCGGTCGTAGACGACCTTGCTCGGAAGCTGGTTCGCACCGGCTTCGAGGAAGTAGATGCCCATGCGGCCCTTGCCGCGCAGGATGCGCTTCGTGTCCACGCCAAAGCGGCGCAGCTCGCGGACGCACTCGTCGCCCAGCGCATTTTCCGGCAGGACGGTCAGAAACGCCGCGTCCTCACCGTAGTTTGCCAGCGACACGGCCACATTGGCCTCGCCGCCGCCGAAGGTCGCTTCCATCATATTGCTCTGGAAGAAGCGCTCGTGGCCGGGCGCACGCAGGCGCAGCATGATTTCGCCAAAGGTTAAATATTTCATTGCGTCCTCCTTACTTTTGCAGCAGATGCACGGCAAAGCCGCCGAATTCCTGCTTCAGATACACGGCAATCATCCGATCGCCCTTGTACTTTGCCGTTTCCGGATCAACGGCATAGCCCGCCTTTTCCAGCTCCGCAATGGGAATGTCAATGCGGTTGGTGCGGATGGCGATGTGCCCCTTTTCGCCCAGATAGTTCGACTTCATGACCTCAATTGCGGAGGTCGAGAAGTTGGAGGAGTTGCCCGGCTTTGTTTCAAAGCCGAAGGCACTGTTCAGAGTATCGCACACTGCGGCGGAGGCGTCCGCATCCGGGCAGTTGATGCCGATATGAGCGACCTCGAAGCCGAGGAGGCTGCGGCGTGCTTCCCTGCATAGTGCGGTGATCTTCTCAAAGTTGCCCGCCGAGATGTCGGCCTTCGGGCAGACCCAGCTTCCGCCCACCGCATGGATAAACGGCGCAGAGATGTACTCTGCCAGATTCTGCGCATTTACGCCGCCGGTCGGGATGAACTTGATGCCGCCGAAGGGGCCGGAGAGCGCCTTCATCGCGGCGAGGCCGCCGTACACCCCGGCGGGGAAGAACTTGACCGTGTCAAGTCCAAGCTCCATGGCCTGCATGAGCTCCGTCGGCGTGACGCAGCCCGGAAGCACGGCAACGGAGTTTTCAAGGCAGTGCTCCACGACCTTGACATTCAGGCCGGGTGAGACGATGAAGCGCGCACCGGCCGCAATAGCGTCCTTGCAGTTTTGCAGCGTGATGACGCTGCCCGCGCCGACGGTGACGCCGGGCTTGTCCGCGATGGCGGCGATGGAGTCAAGTCCGGCCGCGGTGCGCAGGGTTATCTCCGCACAGGGGATGCCCCCAGCCATGAGCGCGTCGGCAAGCGGGACGGCGTTCTTCGCGTCGTCAAGGACGACGACGGGCACTATTCCGGTGAGGCTGAGGCTTTTCAGAACGTCGTTCATGCGCCCTTCGCCTCCTTTGCCGCGGCGCGCTTTCTGCGCAGGGAAGCCATGAACTCCTTGGCGTGGCCGCCGCAGAGGCTTATGAGGATGAGGCCGATGAACACCCAGCAGATGGCCGTGCTGAAGAACACAGACGGGTCGCCGCTGGACTTGAGAAGCGCCGTGCGGAAGTTCTTTTCCGCCATTGGGCCGAGTATCAGACCGAGGATGGCGGGGCTTGTGGGCACCTTGACCTTCGTGAGGAAGTAGCCGATGATGCCGGAAATGAGCATGACCCACACGTCGAAGATATTGTTGCGCATTGCAAAGGAGCCGACGACGCACAGCACGAAGATGCAGGGCGTGAGGATGACCTTGGGCACACTGAGCACCTTGGTGAACAGGCGGATGCCTGCAAAGCCGCAGATACACATGAGGGTGTTGGCGATGAACATGCCGAGGAAGATAGTGTAGACCAGCACCTTGTTCGTCTGGAAGAGCATGGGGCCGGGCGTGAGCCCCTGAATGGTGAGCGCGCCGATCATGATCGCCGTGACCGCGTCGCCCGGAACGCCGAGCGTCAGCATGGGGATCATGGCGCCGCCTGTGACGCCGTTATTGCCGCCCTCAGGCCCGATGACGCCGTCGATGCAGCCCGTGCCGAGCTTTTCAGGCTCTTTAGACAGGGCACGCGCGGCGTTGTAGCCGACGAAGGAGCCGATGTCCGCGCCGGCGCCGGGGATGATGCCGATAAACGTGCCGATGAGGCCGGTTATGGGCGCGATGCGGAAGATGCGCTTGAGGTCTTCCTTCTTGGGAAGGATATTCGTGACCTTCATCTGCACCTTATCCTCGCTGAAAATATCCTCGACCCCCTCAAAGGCCTGCGACATGGCGAAAAGGCCGATCATGATGGGGATATAGTTAAGGCCGCCGAGGAAGTTGTAGTTATCCTTCGGGGAGAAGCGGATGTAGCTTGTGACGGAGTCAATGCCGACCGTCGCGGCGAGCACGCCGAGGCAGCCGCAGATGATGCCCTTTTCCATGTCCTTGCCGGAGATATTGCCGATGATGCACAGGCCGAACACTGCCAGCAGGAAGAACTCGGCAGAGCTGAACTTGAGCGCCATTTTGGCAAGCTGCGGGCTTATGAGCCACAGGCACAGCACGGACACAAGGCCGCCGACATAGCTGGAGAGCGTGGACGCGCCGAGCGCGCGCCCGGCATCGCCGTTCTGGGCGAGCTTATAGCCGTCTATCGCGGTGGCAGCAGAGGCGGGCGTGCCGGGGGTATGCAGGAGTATGGCGGAGATGGAGCCGCCGTAGATAGCGCCGCAGTAGATGCCAAGGAGCATGAGTATGCCCTGCGCGGCGTCCATGCCGAAGGTCATGGGCAGAAGCAGCGCCACGCCCATCGTCGCCGTCAGGCCGGGCAGCGCGCCGATGCAGATGCCCGCAACGACACCAAGCAGCATGTAAAGAAACACTATCGGCTCAAAGGCCGTGGACAAAACCTGTTGTAAAAGTCCCATACAGTCCTCCTCTTATATTGAAAAGAGTCCGAATGCCATCGGCACATTAAGCAGATACTTGAACGCGAAGTACACCACGAGGGTGGCCGCCGCGGAGATAGCAAAGGTGATGTAGATCTTTTTCTTGCCGAACCACTGGATGAACGTGAAGAGCATGGCAGTGGTGGTGAGGATGAAGCCGACGGGGTGCAGAAGGATGGTGTAGATTACGAGAATGAGCATGGAGATATACACGCGGCGGGTGCCGGGCGTCCACAGCTCTATCTTCTCGTCATCCTCCGGCTTCATTTTGAGCGTGCGCGCCGCGAGAATTGCCGCGCACAGCAGCATGACGACCGAGATGCAGATCGGCCAGAGACCGGGGCCGGGTACGCCAGTGCCGTAGTCGGCCGCGGTGGGGTAACCGGAGGCTATGGCGATGACGGTGATGCCAAGTATCGCGCACAGCACCGAGACAATAATATTACCCTTTTTCATTGAGTGCCTCCCAACATGATTGAAGTGGTTTGAGGTTCGCGGAAAAGCCGGAGGGGGCGGAGCGAAGGCTCCGCCCCCTGAGAGGTTTTATGTATTGCGCGGATATCAGCCGACCTTGAGGCCAAGCTCATTGACGAGATCGATGTACAGCTGGCGCTGCGTGCCCATCATCTCATAGAAGGAGGGGCCGTCCATGATGTCAATGACGTTGTTGGTGTTGTTCATGAACTCAACAAACTGGTCGGAGGCAGCAGCCTCAGAGAAGATGCGGTAGAGCTCCGCCACGACGTCATCGGGCGTGGAGGCCGGAACGGCAATGCCGCGCCAGGTGCCGAGGACTGCGTCATAGCCGCACTCTTTGCAGGTGGGCACATCGGGGATAGCGGCGAGGCGGTCATTCGCCATGACGGCGAGGACCTTCAGGTCGCCGGACTGAACGAAGGAGTTGACCTCGGAGTAGGAGACGGCGACAGCGTCGATGTGGCCGCCGAGCAGGTCGGTGATAGCACCGGCAGCGCCGTCATAGCCGACGTGCTTGAACTCGGTGCCGGCGGTCTTTGCAAGACCGGCCGCGGCAAGGTGCCAGATGGCGCCGATGCCGGAGTTGCCGACGGTTACTTCGTTGTTCTTGGAGTACTCGATGAAGTCCTCAAGGCTGTTGAAGCGGTCGTCGTCCGCCTTGACGGTTATCGCGGAGCAAGCGGAGTTGACGAGCATGATGGGCTTGAACATGTCATAGGTAAGCCCGGCGTTGTTGCCCATCGCCTCGAGAGTGACGAGCTCGACCGTGACCATGGTGACGACGGAGCCGTCATTGGCCGCATTCGCGCCGTAGAGCATACCGGTCGCGCCGCCCGCACCGGAACGGTTCTCGACGTTGATGTTCTTGAAGCTGCCCTTCGCCGCGTCGGCAAGGCCGCGCATAACGGCGTCGGTGCCGCCGCCGGCGTCATAGGGGACGACGCAGGTGACGTTGAGATTGCTCAGGTCTACCGCGGGGGCCTCGGTGCTGGCCTCGATCTGGGTCTCAGTTTCAGCAGCCGCGGGGGCCTCAGCGGCGGGAGCCGCCTGCTGGCCGCAGGCGCACAGCGCGAACGCCATAACGAGCGCCAGTGCAAGTGCTATAAGCTTTTTCATGGTTGTTTCCTCTTTCTTTTTAAATTTATTTATTTGACGGCCGCTTGGAATTGCGCGCCGTTCAAATTTCTGTTTCAGACGCCTCAGCGCTGCACACGCCCGGAAGCGTTGCCCGCGGCAAGCGCCTCGACCTCGGCTGCGCTCATCTGGTTGAAGTCATGCTCAACACTGTGCTTGAGGCAGGAGGCCGCGACGGCGAAGTCAATGGCCTTCTGGTCGTCCTTGCCGGAGAGCAAGCTGTATATGAGCCCGCCGCCGAAGCTGTCGCCGCCGCCGACGCGGTCAACGATATGGACGCGGTAGGTCGTGGAAAAGACGGCGGAATCGGTCTTGGCGTCGTACAGCATCCCGGCCCAGTCGTTGTCGCTGGCGGAGATGGAGCCGCGCAGAGTGATGGCGACCTTCCTGCAGCCGAAGCGCTGCGCGATCTGGCGCGCGACGCTGATATAGCCCGCATGGTCGAGCTTGCCGCTGTCGATGTCCGTATTCTCGGCCTCGATGCCGAAAACGTCCTTGGCGTCCTCTTCATTGGCGATGCAGACGTCCACATAGGGCAGGAGCTTTGCCATGCATTCACCGGCCTCGGCCCTTGTCCACAGCTTCTTGCGGTAGTTTAAGTCGCAGGAGACCGTGACGCCCTTTGCCTTTGCCGCCTTGCAGGCCGCAAGGCAGGCCTCCGGCATTTCACCGCCGAGAGCCGGGGTTATCCCCGTCCAGTGGAACCAATCGGCCCCGTCGAATATCTTATCCCAGTCGAACTCCGCCGCCTTGGCCGCGGCGATGGCGGAACCGGCGCGGTCATATATGACCTTGGAGGCGCGCTGTGACGCGCCCTTCTCGCAGTAGTACACGCCCAGACGCGCGCCGCCGCGCAGCATGAAGGAGGTGTCAACGCCGTAACGGCGAAGCTCATTCACGGCGCACTGGCCGATCTCATGCGCGGGGACCTTTGAGACAAAGGCCGCGTCAATCCCGTAGTTTGCCAGAGAGACGGCCACGTTGGCCTCGCCCCCGGCATAGGTGGCCTCAAACTTGTCCGCCTGCACAAAGCGGAGGTACCCCTCCGGATTGAGGCGCATCATTATCTCGCCGAAAGTAATAACTCTTGCCATTGTCCTCTTCCTCCCAATTATTCCGCCGCCGAAGCCACAGCCGCGGTCATCGCCCTTGCCGCTTCGGTGAGCTTATCGAACTCGCCCGCTTCTATCCACGCGCGCTTTGCAAGATTCCCACCGACGCCGAGGCCGACGGCACCGGCCTTGAGAAACGCCGCGGCGTTGCCCTCATTTATCCCGCCGACGGCCATGAGCTTCACATGGCTTATCGGCGCACGCACGGCCTTTATGTATCCGGGGCCGAGCTCCCCCGCGGGGAAGAGCTTGACAAAGTCCGCCCCGGCATTGTGCGCCGTCATTATCTCCGTCGGCGTGAGCGCGCCGGGCATGGAGACCATGCCAAGCTCACGCGTGCGGCGTATAACGTCCGTATTCACATCGGGCGAGATGATGAAGCCGCCGCCGTGCGTGTGCGTGAGCTCCACAAGCTCCGTGCACGTGACGGTGCCCGCGCCGACGAACATCCGCCCCGCGTACTCCTGCGCCAGCGCGCCGATGGCCCCGGCCGTCGCCGCCCATGTTTCCGGCGCACGCTGGTCATAGGTGATCTCCATCAGCCTGACGCCGCCCTCATACAGCGCCTGCGCGACCTTCCTGCACTGATCCGCGCCGACGCCGCGGACTATCGCAATAAGCTTTTCCTTCTCGACACTTTCGATTATCTGCTGCCGCATTTCCGGCGCCTCCCTATTTTCATATTATGAAAGCGATTATCACTATTTGATATCCAAGTTCATAATACAAAATTGATTTCCATTTGTCAACAATTTTCCGCCTGACATATTAAACGAATTTTCGGCGTGTTTTAGTGCAAAATGACGGTTGACTAAAAATATTACTCATGTTAAATTATGATAAAAGATTTTTTCAAATTGTGAAAATGGAGTTCATATTATGGCTAACGGCTCACCGGTGCAGTCCATCGACCGGGTTTTTGACATTGTTGAAGCGCTCTCCAACCACTCTCACGGCATGACGCTGACGGACCTGTCGGCGGAGGTGGGGCTGCATGTGAGCACCACGCACAGGCTTCTTGCGGCGCTGACCGCACGCGGCTATGTGCAGAAGGATATAGAGACAGGCAAATACAGGCTGACAATGCGTCTTTTTGAAGTCGGCAGCCGCGTCGTGGGCGGGATGAACCTTGTGTCGGTGTCGCGCCCGTTTCTGGAGCATCTGGCCTCCGCCACGGGCGAGACTATCCATCTTGTCGCCCGCCACGGGGATGAGGTGGTGTATCTATATAAAGAGGACACCAGCAACAGCATCGTGCGCATGGCCTCCTTCGTGGGGCTGCGCAATCCGATGTACTGCACGAGCGTGGGCAAGTGCATTCTGGCCTATCTGCCGGAGGACGAGGTGCGCGCGATATGGTCGCGCACGGTCGTGACGGCCTTCACGCCGAACACGATAACCGATTATGACGCGCTGACGCGGGAGCTTGCCGCCGTGCGGCGCGACGGCTACGCCATGGATAATGAGGAGCACGAGCTGGGCGTGGTGTGCATCGGCGCGCCGATATTCGACTACAGCGGCTCCCCCGTCGCCGCGCTGAGCGTATCTTTCCCGGCCTCACGCATCGGGGAGGAGCGCCGCGTGGCCTTCGCGCGCGACATAAAGACGAACGCCCGCGCCATAACGAACCTCCTCGGCGGCCCGGCGGACATGAGCATGTGAAAAAAATTCATACATGTGGTTTAATATAATTGCGGAGGGCTTCAAGATGACCAAGCATGAGCGGACACTTGTGGACACACTGAGGTATATAGACAAGAACTTCGGGCGGGAAACTATATATAACGAAAAGAAGCTTCTCAGCTTTTTCAGAGATCTTGCGCCGCAGCTCGTCGGGCAGAGGGAATATGCGATGCTGGACAACCTGCTCAAGTGCGGCGGGGCCGGGATGCTGTGCGACGCGCTTTCCGGAACGGAGTTCGACCGTCGGCAGACATCCTCCCGGCTTGTACAGCGCATGACGGACACATACGCGATGGACGAAAGCTCGGCCAAACGCATATGTGCGCTTTTTATGGCGGCTGTATCTGGCGACGATTCATATGCAGGCAAACTTGACGCCTCTGAGAAGCAGCCGCGGCCAGCCCCGCGGGCACCGGCACCGAAAGCGGAAAAGCCGTCACAGCCCCCGCGGGCACCGGCGGCAGAGGCGGAGACGCTTTCGCCCGCGCAGAGGCAGACCGCAAGGCGCAGGCCGGGATGGAAGCTGTACGTTGCCATCATTGCGGTCGTATGCCTATGTGCAGCAATATTTGCGGTCATCTCAAAGCACAATAACACAGAAGCCGCACTAGAGGAGCAGACGTTAATAGATGATGAGTTAATGGTGAGGCGCTGGCTCGACGTGAACGACAGGGTTCTCAACGATATGAACAGCACCGGCTTTGACTATCTTAACAGCAACGGCATGGAAAAATTCGTTGATTTTTTCAACGAAAACGGAGATGACTACGGGATATACTTTCAAAAAAATGATTACGAAAAAGGCGTCCAAATCGATATATACCCCGGCGAGTTGAAAATCACCCCATCCGATTACGATTTTGTGGTTCTATACTTACGTGATAAAAAGAATACGGAAGTAGTTAATGTTGAAAGTCACCATTCTGGCAACATTCAAGTAGCCATGCTTACCAGTCAGATTTCTTCAGGCGGATGCCAAAGTTTCAAGCCATTTCTGCCAAAGTTTGCAGTCGATATCATAGATATGAGCCGTGCCGACATGCTACATTACCTCGGCATTACAGATGAGATGCTGACATGGCTGAACGATACTGACAAATGTTCTCTGGCCTTTGATGAGTACACACCGGCAAACTACACGGCATGCAGTCCGAAATTCACTCTAGGTTCCACAAATGAAGTCCGACACATTCCGTATTACAGCGAACTGTATTTCAACGTGCGGTGCGTCAACGACAGCGGTAATGACGTGTGGGTACAAGTTTCGATTTACTTTGACGAGGAAAACGTATCTCTTGTAGATTTCGCTTACGAATTTTAACGCATATACAGCAAAATGGCACTCAGGCCAGATGACCTGAGTGCCATTTTGTACATTTATATATTTTTTTACACATATTTTGCGGACAGCTTATGCCGCCCCCGCGCATATGCTTTACGGGGAGGGCTGCATATGATCCATAAAAAGAGACTTGTATACAACACTTTTCTGCTGACGGGCGTTTCGCTGCTGATGAGCTGCATAGGCATCGCCTTTCAGGTGTGGCTCGTCGGTCGGATAGGCTCCGCCGGGATAGGGCTGTATCAGCTCGTGCTCTCCGTCACGGGGCTTATGGCGACCTTCGCCGTGTCCGGCATACGCTTCGCCTCGACGCGGCTTATATCGGAGGAGCTGGGCGGATATAGCTGCGGAAGCATACGCCCGGCAATGACGCGCTGCCTCGCCTACGGCCTTCTGTTCGGCGCGGCGGCGGGCGCGGTGCTGTGGCTGCTGGCAGAGCCGATAGGCTTTCTGTGGATAGGCGACGCGCGCACGGTGCGTTCGCTTCGGCTGAGCGCAGTCAGTATGCCGTGCATATCGCTGTGCGCGTCGCTGTCAGGCTACTTCACGGCCTGCGGGCGCGTGTGGAAGCCAAGCCTTGTGCATCTTATTGAGCAGCTTGCGGGCATCGCGCTGGTCGCGGCCTGTCTTGCACGCGTGCCGCGCGCGGATATAGAGCTGAGCTGTGCGGCAGTGACGGCGGGGCGCGTGACAGCGGACATATTGTCGCTGGGGCTGATGTTCGCCGTCTATCTGCACGACAGGCGCACGCACTACGGCGAGGCGTGCCGCGGAACGCGCCTGACGGCGCGGATGCTGAAGATAGCGCTGCCGCTGGCGGTGTCCGCCTATGCGAGAAGCGCGCTGACCACGCTGCAAAATCTGCTGGTCCCGCGCGGGCTTCGCTCCGCCGGGTACTCCGCCGACGGGGCGCTGTCCGGCTACGGCACGATACAGGGGATGGTGCTGCCGATAATATTCTTCCCGTCGTGCATCATGTCCGCCGCAGCGGAGCTCATCGTGCCGGAGCTCACCGAGGCGCAGGTGCAGCGCAGCGGGGCGGAGATACGCGCCGTGACGCGGCGGATGTTCATCCTCAGCGCGGAGTTTTCCGCGCTTGTGGCGCTGTTCCTCTTCCTGTTTTCAGACATGCTGGGGCTGGCAATATACAAAAGCCACGCCGCGGGGCATTACATACGCATCCTTGCCCCGCTCGTGCCGGTGATGTACACCGATATGTCCATCGACGGATGTCTGAAGGGTCTCGGACAGCAGGTGTGGAGCATGGGGATAAACATCCTTGACGCGCTGACGGGTCTGCTGCTGGTATGGTGGCTTCTGCCGCACTACGCGCTGGCGGCGTACATCGGGATAATCTACTTCACGGAGATACTCAACTTCGCGCTGAGCCTTGCGTGTCTCCGGCGGGCACTCAGGACTGCTGTGTAGCGCCGCCCTGCGGCTTCTTGGAGCGCGCAGCGCGCTTGGCGTCGTTCTTGTGCAGGATGGGCGAAATGCGCTTATACAGCAGGAAGGTCAGCGCGGAAACGGCCACGCCCTTGACGAGGTTGAACGGCACCACCGCGAAGGCGACGAGCGTCCACACGTCGGTAATGGCGGCATTGACCTTCGTGCCCATGGCGACGATGGCGTCCATAGGCATCCCGAAGAGCACCGCAAACTTCGGTATGAGGTAAAAGCCGTTGAAAAGACTGCCGAACACCGTCAGCACGAGTGTGCCAACGCCCATGCCGATGAGCGCCGTTTTCCTGCCGGGGCGCGCGTGGTAAATTATGCTTGCCGGCAGGATGAACGAGCAGCCGACGACGAAGTTTGCAAAGTCGCCGACGAAGGCCGTCGATGTGCCCTTGATGAGAAGCTTCACCATGACCTTGAGCAGCTCCGCCGTTACACCGGCAACGGGGCCGAGGTAGAACGTGCAGATTAGCACGGGCATTTCGCTGATATCCAGCTTATAAAAGCCGGGGGCGAAGAAAAGCGGGATCTCCATCACCATGAGCACGCCGGATATCGCGGAAAATATCGCGGTGTAGCTTATATAGTGCGTGTTGGAGAATTGCTTTCTGTCCTTGCACAGATACCTTTCGGCAAGCACGGCAAGGCCGAGGATCAGCGCGAACACGGCGGCGCTGACGAGGAAGAATTGCAGGTTTTCCATAGATACTCTCCTTTTGGGGCGCAAAAAAACGCCCAAAGATATAGTATCTTCAGACGGCAAATATCGAAAAAAGGCGTTATACGCGTCCTCTTCCATCCAGACTATACTGTCGGTCCCGGAATCGCACCGGATCATGCTGTATACAGCTTGCGGACTTTACCGCCGATCGGGAATTGCGCCCATATGAGCGCTCACCCTGCCCTGAAGACGATAATATTCTAGCACAGCATTCCGCCTTTGACAATCCCCTTTTTCAAGTTTATACTGTAGGCATGGATCACAATGTTTAACGGGGAGGGGCTGCGCATGGAAGAGGAAATGACCTGCTGCTTTTCGGGGCACCGCCCCGTGAAGCTGCCGTGGGGGCTGAACGAGAACGACCCGCGCTGTCTGGCGCTGAAGGCGGAGATCGCCGCCCGGCTGGACGGGATATATCAGGCGGGGTACAGGCGCTTTATCTGCGGCATGGCCATCGGCTGCGACATGTATTTTGCCGAGGCCGTGCTGGCGCTGCGCAAGGAGCACCCGGACGTCGTGCTTGAGGCCGCCGTTCCCTGCGGCACGCAGCCGGACAGATGGAACCGCGCCCAGCGCCAGCGGTACAACGAGCTTCTTAACAGCTGCAACAAGGTCACGATGATCAGCGTGTGCTACACCCCCGACTGCATGATGGCGCGCAACCGGTACATGGTCAACAATTCATCGCTGATGCTGTGCTGCTACAACGGACGGCCGGGCGGAACGATGAAGACCATTCTCTACGCCCAGCGCAGCGGCGTGGACGTGATAATAATAGATATATAAGCCTCCACCCGCTCTGTGACGGGTGGAGGTTTTGAGAAATATCCGCTGCGCCTGCGGCCGTGAAACTCTGCGAGGCTTTTTGACATGCGCCGTCTCACAGGGCGCGGCAGTCATGCAGGCGGCAGACTATGTCATATGCGCGCTCACAGTCGGGCTGTCCGGGGGCGCTCGCCCCGTTCAGGCTGCAAAATGTGAGGCAGGAGCCGACGAATTCCCCGGCGAGGCGGCTGAGCACGCCGTCCGCCCCCATGGCGATGGTAAGCACGGGGCCGTCGTCCGCGCCGCGCGTCATGCGCTCTGCCGCCGAGAGCATGGTCAGCATATCCCCGCTGCCGCGCGCCAAGGCCACGCATTTAGGTATGTCCGCACCGAGGCGGCGGCCATGGGCGATGAAATCGCATATCCACTGCTCCTCCGGCATCCGCGCGAAGTCATGGCAGGAATACACGGCGATGACGTCCGCGGCGTGGGCATGTGCGATAAGCTCCCCGGCGCACGTGTCGCCCGCGCGGCCTTCGATATCTATCATGTCGATGCAGCCGGAGTCTATCGCAAGCCGGACGAGCCGCGCGTACTCCCCGGCGTCAAGGCGCATATTTCCGCCCTCCTCCGCCGTGCGGAACGTGAACAGCAGCGGCATATCCCCAAGCGCTTCGCGGATGCGGCGCAGGTCGTCCAGCAGGCGGGAAGCGTCGCGCACATCCGCGCGCCAGTCGGCGCGGTACTCCACCGCGTCGGCGTGGGAGCGCCGCACAAGCGCCAGCGTCTCCAGCGCGCCGTCGATACCGGCGCTCATAACAGGGCAGATGAGCTTCACGCGCCCGCGGCCAAGCTCCAGCCCGCGTACATTTATGTATCTGATATGTCAACACTCCTTACATACGGCGGTATACCGGGATTTTCCCACGCCGCGCGGCGCTTGTCAACCCGGAAAATGCGCGGCAGGGGGCCGCGGCCGAGCCGCACTGTCAGCGCCGGCGCACTTTAGCGCTTTAGCTCTTTACTTTTTGGTGCAATTGTTGTATTATTAGCTCGTGCAATTTAAAGGCAAAAAGCGCGCGGCGCTTTACAAACGATATAACCAGAAACGGAGCATAAAATGAACAAACTTCCTAAAAAACCGAGAAACGAAAACCTGTACAAGGCCATACTCAGCCTGAACACCGTTGAGGAATGCATGGATTTCTTCGACGATCTGTGCACGGTGCCCGAGCTGATGGCCATGGAGCAGCGCTATAAGGTCGCGTCATGTCTGGACGACGGGATGATATACAACGACATCCTCGCGGAGACGGGCGCCTCCAGCGCGACGATAAGCCGCGTCAACCGCTCGCTTCAATACGGCAAGGGCGGTTACGCCACGGTGTTCGAGCGCGTGAAGAAGGGGGCGGACAAGTGAGCTGTTACGGCTCGCTTGCCGCATGGTACGACCAGCTTACGGGCGACGTGCCATACAGCGAATTTGCGGAGTTCTATGAGGCGGAGTTTTGCCGCTGCGGCGGTGAATTCCGCATCCTGCTCGACCTGTGCTGCGGCACGGGCACGCTGACGTGCGAAATGACGCGGCGCGGGTATGAGCTTATCGCCGTGGACGCGTCTGTGGATATGCTGATGCAGGCGCAGGAAAAGGCCGCGGGGCTTGCGCCCGCGCCGCTTTTTCTATGTCAGGAGGCGGGCGGGCTTGATCTGTACGGCACCGTGGACGCGGCGTACTGCTCGCTTGACGGGATAAACTACATCCCCCCGGCGGAGCTGCCGGAGCTTTTCCACAGGCTGCGCCTGTTCATCCGGCCGGGCGGGCTGTGGATATTCGATTTGCGCTCCCCCCAGTGGCTTGAGTCCATGGACGGGCAGATATACGTTGACGAGCAGGAGGACGTGCTGTGCCTGTGGCGGGCGGACCTTGACCGGGAGAACGCCGCCGTCACCTACGGAATGGATATATTCTCGCGCGTGGGCGCGCTGTGGCGGCGCGACTGCGAGGAGCATGTGGAATACATCCACAGCTTTGAGGCGCTGCGGCGGATGCTTGAGGCCGAGGGCTTCACGGACGTCACGCTGCGCTGCGACGGGCCGCAGGGCGGCGCAGGCAGACAGTTTGTTATTGCGAAAAGAGGTTCTTGATCAATGGACAGAATAATAAGGGCGACTGCCGGAGACGGCATGATAAAAATGGCGGTCATCTCCGCAAGGGATACGGTCGAGCGCGCGCGGGAGATACACTCCTGCTCCCCCACCGCCGCGGCCGCGCTTGGGCGCACGCTGTGCGCCGCCTCCATGCTGGGCGAAATGATGAAGGAGGACAAGGCCAGCCTGACCATCCGCATAAACGGCGGCGGGCCTATCGGCAGCGTCGTGGCGGTGTCGGACTCGGCAGGATATGTGCGCGGGTACGTTTCAGACCCGTCGGTGGATCTGCCGCTGCGCGCCGACGGCAAGCTTGACGTCGGCAAGGCCGTCGGGAAGGACGGAATGCTGACCGTCAGCCGCGACATCGGCCTGAAGGAGCCGTATATCGGCTCGACCGAGCTTGTGAGCGGCGAGATCGCCGAGGACATAACCGCTTATCTGCTTGAGAGCGAGCAGGTGCCGTCCGCGTGCGCGCTGGGCGTGCTTGTGGACACGGACCGCACGATAAAGGCGGCGGGCGGCTTCATAGTGCAGCTCATGCCGGGCGCGCCGGAGGAGCTTATAACGAAGCTTGAGGACAACATCTTCATGATGGATCAGCTTACGACGATACTTGACGAGGACGGGGCGGAGGCCATATTCGGGCAGGTCCTGCGCGGACTTGAGCACCACGTTGTCGGCGAGGTCCCCGTCGGCTACCGCTGCTATTGCAGCCGTGAGCGCGTGGGCGAGGCACTGCGCTGCATCGACCGCGCGGAGCTTAAGGAAATGGCCGAAAGCGGCAGCGTCTGCACGGTAAACTGCCAGTTCTGCGACGCGGCGTATGTCTTTACTCCGGACGACCTGAACGAGCTGCTGAGTGAGAGCGAGGATGACGGCGGCGAGGCAGGAGAAAACAAATAAAAAAATCGAATAAATTTTTCAATAAGATATTGACAATTTCGCTTTTTTCCTGTATTATAACGAAGCTGTCACGCGGGAGCATAGCTCAGCTGGTTAGAGCACCTGCCTTACAAGCAGGGGGTCACTG
>ENA-OUQC01001110-OUQC01001110.1-human-gut-metagenome-genome-assembly--contig:-NODE-1110-length-15234-cov-4.805718_pt1 | contig 15234 bp, 8 predicted proteins | sample MGYA00237942_ERZ548815 | MGnify/ENA primary metagenome ERZ548815 (study PRJEB26490, sample SAMN05194722) | human gut metagenome | biome: terrestrial biome; feature: human-associated habitat; material... | reverse complement strand
ACGAGATTCGCCTTAGTCTCGTGGGCTCGGAGATGTGTATAAGAGACAGAAATCACGGCGATTTCCGCCGAAAAAGGATTTAAGGACAGCGTCATAGTTTCCGCATATTCCACGAAAGTGTTGAAAATATCTCCGCTTGTCAACAGGATTGAAGACGGCGGCGAAATCGTCGAAATTAAAGTCGGCGACGAAAGCGTCGAAATCGAAGGCGGCGACTACGTGCTCGGCGCAAAACTTTACCCCGAAAACCTTTCGGGCGAAACAAGGATATTTGAAGAAATCGGCGGCAATCACATTCTGAAACTCAACGCCGTCACGGGCGTGGCGCAGGCGCTGTTTTCGGGCGAGACGCAGGTCAGAATAACTTGTCCCGAAGGACGGGAAGGGCTTAAAAAGGTTTTGACCGTCAAGGTCAACGTCGATACCGACAGCACGGGCTTTGCGGTCAACGGAAAAAGCAGCGGCGCGAAAGTCACCGTGAAAAACAACGCAACAACGGCAAAACTTTTCGTCGAAAGCAAAAACGACGCCCTTGAAATATCCGACCTTACTTTGCCCGAAGGAGTCACGGCAAGCGGAATCGAAAGGATTTCCGAAAACAAATTCGTATTGACCTTGTCTTTTGACAAAGAATTTTCGAACGAAGCAATTTCGGGAAAGGTCGGCGCAACGGACTTTTCTTTGGAGTTTACCGAATACAACCTTGACGTGCGTACGTCGTATTATGACGGCGAAGGCGACGAAATCAAGCAAAAAAATAACACGAAAGTCACCTACGTCGCATATTCCGAAAGCGATGACGACGCGGACGTGACATTTGAAATAATCGACGGCGCAGACGTAATAACCCTTGAACAACACGGGCAGTTTGCAACTATTACCGCAACGCAAAGGGGCTTTGCCAAAATCAAAATCACTGCCGAGCACGACGGAAAAGTCATCAAAGAAATCGAAAAGACAATCCGCGTCGTGCCCAACGTGTATTCGATGGAGTTTGCGGACAGCGCGAAAGAGTACGGCATCGAAAACATACTGACAATCGGCGGCAGAAAACCCAACGGAATACCGGACACAAGGACGATTTTCGTAAGGGTTGTCACGGAAGCGGGCGCCGAAACGTTCACGGACGAGCTTATGAACGTCGCGTTTTCTGACGATAAGAAGTTTTTTACATGCAAGGCGCAACCGGCGACGAACGCCGACGCGGTTTCTGCGGAAATCAGAGCGATGGGAACGGGGCTTGCCACGCTTAATGCGGAACTCAAAAATTATAACCAATATTTCGGCACGAACATCTGCGCGAAAATCAGACTTCGCGCGGTCAAAGAAGGCATAAACGTCGGCAATTACGAAGACCTGAAAAAGGTGACCGAAAACGGAAAAATCGTCGTGCTGACAAGCGACGTGATGCTGGGCGTCAAAAACGACGGCACGGCTATGACCGAAGACGAACTCAAAAAAGACGTCAAAAAATTCACAACCACGTACGACAAAACGTATCTTGAAAACAGCGGCGAAAGCAAGGAAGTCCAATACCTTATCGAGTTCAAAAACCACGTTTACGGCAACGGCTTTGAAATCAACGCCGACAAGTTCACGCAGTGCAAGGACGCGACGGGGCTTCCGAAAATTTTCAAAGGGCCTTTGAATTTCGTCGCGATATCGTCCGCAAGCGTCAAGGGTCAGGACAACATTTCCTTCCTTGTAAGGACGGACAACGTGCTTATAAACAACGTCGTCTTAAAAGGTTGCAGCGACGATAGCCTTCTTGAAGAAGACGGACAATTCAACTTGTCGAAACTCAACTACGTCGGCACTACGCTTGAAATCGCAAAAAGCGCAAAACTGTTGAACAGCCGCGTGTCGAACGGGCGCACCGTCGTCAGAATTTTTGCGGGCGGACCCAAAATGGGAAGCCCCGTTGTTGAAGACAAATCGGCGTTTAACGTGCAAGAAGAGAAGATAAACGTGCATATTGAAAGTTGCGTGCTTTCAAACGCGCGCGAATTCATATTGAAAATCGGCAGCAACCGCGCGCTGAAACAAATAGACAAAGAGCAAAGAAAACTCCGTAAAGAAAAAGACAAAGAATATTATTCGCCTTACGATGATAGCAACAAGACGGACAAATACTTCAACGACAATTATCTTATCAACGACGTTACGCTTAAAAACTCGGTGCTCGAAACGTCGGGGTTGTTCTCGGTCGGTATGGAAACGCATTTCTCGGGCGAATTCTTGTTAGGCGGCACGATAACGACGTGGGAAGGATGCGCGGCGACTTCGTATGCGTCGGCGCTTCGCATTGTCGGCGACGTGAAAATGCTTGACTGGAAAAACCTTTCAAACGTTGACAGCAGCACGCTTATCGAAGTTACCGGCGACGCAAATCCGTGGCTTTCGATGAACGTTGCGGAAATGATGAAAGAAGTCGCAAAGGTAAAGTCGGAATGCCGCGATATAATCCTGAACGTCGGAGGGACGGAATACGTCCACGGCGGCATAGCGTTTTACGGCGGCGGATATAACTATTCGTACCTTGACCTGACGGAAGCGAACGACGAAACAAAGCAGTTCGGCGTGTACGACGTCAATATCTCGGTGCTTGAAAACAGCAAGGACGAGAATATCAGAAATCAGGGCAAAATGCTGCCTATGGCTGCGGGCGCGGGCGATTTCAGATTTTACCTTTATAATAATAAATCGAGTAGAAACCTGTCATGGCAGGAAAACATAAAAAACCAAGAAAGCCAAGGGATGAAAATTCATCCCGTGGTAGCGGAGGATGTTGAATGAGCAAAAAAGGATTAAAAACAATGCTCGTGTGTATCGTGCTCTTAATCGGGCTTGTTACGCTGTTTGCATGCAACAAAAGCAACGTGGCTGACAAAGACGGACAAACGAAAGTGATTGTGAAAATCCAAGACGAAGACGGCAGCATTTACAAGGAAAACGTCGTGTTTTCCGACTTATTCACGCTCAGTCTTCAAAAAGAAGGATACACCGGAAGACTGTATCGCGACGCGGACTTTTTGAAGCCGCTTACAAAGGATTCCAAAGTCAAAAACGGCGATACGGTTTACGTCAAATGGGCGATCAATAAATACACCGTAACGTTTATGGACGGCGAAAAGGTGCTTGAAACCTTTACAAACGTCCCGCACGGCTCTGCCGTAACCGCGCCCGAAGTCCCCAAAAAGGACGGCAAGACTTTTAAAGGATGGGACAAATCGTTCGACAACGTCACAAGCGACCTTATCGTCAACGCAAAGTTTGAAAAACAAAAGTACACGCTGACTTTCATCGACCATAACGATCAGGAAATTCACAAAAAAGTGCTTGAATGGGGCGCGCCTGTTGAAGAAGAATATTACACCGCGAACGGGAAAGTGGAAGAAAACATCACTGGTCCTTTCCAATACGAAGGCTGGTACGATCAATCCGACACAAAAAAGACGATCATTGAAGATTTTTCGGAGTTGAAAATGCCGACGCGCGACCTTACGTATGTGCTGAAATTAAGGCTTATGGATTCCGCAATCGGTGATAATACGGCGATTACGGTGCCGGAAGGCTTTACTTACGGCGAAAAATCGGCAACGTTCACGGTGTCGGGCGAAACGTACGACGGCGTAAATTACGAATACGAGTGGACGATTCTCAAAGACGGAAAAGAATATAAAAAGCAAACGACGACTTCTGGTTCGATAACGATTGAAAATCCCGACGCCGGAACATACGTCGCAAACGTCAAAATCGTCGCGTCAAAGGAAGGATGCGGCTCTGTCGAAAAAGACTTTTCGGCAGGCGAAACGCTTACCGTATTGCGCGCGAACATTTCGGGCATTACGGTAACGGGCGGCACGTTTACGTACGGCGATGAGAATGCGAAAATCAAAATCGACGGTCTTAAAGACGGCGACAAAGTGTTTTACGGCACGGACGGCACAACATTCCCTCTTCAAAACGTCGATTTGTCGACGCTCGACTGCGGCGAATACGATTACTTTGTAAGAGTTAACAGGGGCGACAACTACAACCCGTTCACGTCGGGAAAAATCACGGTAACGATAAAGAAGGCGACAGTTTCCGCCACCGTTACGCCCGACGATGACAAGTTGACATACGGCGATAATTTGCCGAGCCTTACCGCAAAAATCGGCGAAGAAACGTATACGATTGAAAGCGGCGAATACGAATTGCACCTGGGCATGACCTCGATAACGGGCAACGTTGCGAATAACGTCGGCACGTATAATATCGAAAACGTGGATATTTCGGACTTGCGCGCAAAGTATCCCGCAATGAATTACGATATAAAACTCACAACCGTCGGCACGATTACGATTAACGAAGCAGACCTTACGGTAACCGTAAAGTTGGACAAAACCGAACTCACGTACGGCGAAGCTTTGCCAAAAATAAGTTATGCTTTCAGCGGGTTGAAACTTTCGGACAAGGAAGGCGATTTCACGATTACCAAAACGGAATTTGAAGAAAAACTCGACGTGGGTACGTATACGGCGTCCGTAACCCTTTCGGGCGAAAAGACGAATTTTTACAATATCACCGTGAACACGGTCGAATTCAAGGTCAATAAAAAAGCGGCGACAATCACGATAAACAAAGTTGACGATATCGAATACGGCGACAAAGTGCCCGATTTGTCGGCAAAGGTTGAAGTTAAAGGCGTGCTTGACGGCGACAGCCTTTCATACACGCTTAACCCCAACTATGAGGTCGGCAATAAACCCGGCGATTATACCGCAAGCGTCGTTTTTGACGAAAACGCCGCGGAAAACAAAAACTATAAAATCACTGCAACCGGCAGAACGTTCAAAGTCGGCACAAAGAAGCTTACGATAAAACTCAATAATACGCCGACCGTTGCGGTCGGGAAAACCTACAAGGTTGTTGCAGAAAACCTGGAAATAAGCGGACTTGTTGCGGGCGACACCGTCACGGGATACGTCACGATAACAAAGGACGTCAAAGGAACATATAACGCAGACGATTTCGACACAACACACCTTGACGTAACAAATGCCGATTGCTACGTGATTTCGTACGAAATGAGCGTTGAATTTGTAGAGGTCACATTAGCAATAGATTTCGCGGACGTAACGCTGACGTACGACGGGCAACCGCACGGCGTTTCGGTCACTGCCAAAGAAGGTACGAACTACACGATAACGTACGGCACGACCGAAAACGATTGCACGCTTAATAATTCGCCCGAATATACAAACGCAGGCACGTACAAGATATACTTTAAGGTTGTTGACAACAACATCCTTGCGGAGCATGTCGGATACGTTATGCTTACGATAAACAAGAAAGCGGTTGAAATTAAGGTTAAAGACGTCACGATAACTTACGGCGAAACGCCCGCATTTTCGTACACCGTCACGGGGCTTGTAGATGGCGAAACTCTTTCGGGCGAGGCGGTTTACGGCGGCGCAGGCACGGATGCGGGCGTTTACGATATTTCCGTTTCGGGACTTACCGCAAGCAAGAACTATAATGTGTCTTTTGTCCCCGGCAAACTCACGATAAACAAAAAGACTGCCGAAGTCGCCTGGACTATTGCGGAAAACTACGTTTACAACGACGGACAGACTTTGCCCACGGCAACGTATGACGGCAAAACCGCAAGCCTTATATTCACAAAAGACGGTACGGTATGCGAGTTCAAAGACGCTGGCACTTATACGGTAACCGTGGCGGACGACAACTATATCCTGACGAATAACGAAAAAACAATCGTCATCAATAAGGCAAGATACACGGCGGCCCCCGCGCTTTCTCTTTCCGGCACGTACGATCCCAACAAAACGCTTGGAAATTACGCGCTTTCGGAAGGATTTGTCTGGGCCGACGCGGGCGAAATCCCCGTTTGCACAAAGACGGAATACGCGGCGAAGTACAATATGGACCCCGCAAACTACGAAGATTTTGAAACGAAGGTAACGCTCGATCTTCAAAAGGCGACGGTAGCGCTCGCACAAAACCTTTTCGAGTTCAATTATGACGGCGCGTCGCACGAAATCAGCACGACCGTGAGGTACAATAACATCGAAGTAACGGAGCCTTACACCCTGACGTTTGAAAAGAATATGTTTTCTGCGGCAGGCACGCACAAAACAACCGCGACGCTTACGGCGGACAACTTCGCTTTGTCCGACAACGTCGTTTACGTAAAGGTCAAGGGCGCGAAAGTCGGCAACAATTATTACACAATCGAAGACGCACTGTTTAATTCGAAGTCGGGCGATACAATCGAGTTTATCAACGGCGTAAAAGAAGTGTCGTTCGCACCGAGTGACGTTGCCGAGGCGATATATGTCAACAACGCATATCGCACGGTAAAAGCGGGCGTAACCCTGAAACTCGCAAGCGACGAAGACAGTTCCGCAACGATAGGAAAACCCACATACGGCGCAGGTTCGGCAAGATACGTGGACACCGATTCGTCAAAGATAAAATACAAACTTATTCTCAACGAATCGACCGTGCTTGAAGTTTACGGAAACATTCTCATTCAGGGCTTGTTGGGATTAAACGGTCAAGCGGGTTATCAAGGACATACGTCGGGTAATCATAGTCAAATTATCAACAACGGAAAGATAAATCTGAACAGTGGCGCGATTCTTGATTTACGCGGATATATCAAGGGAACAGGCACTGTCGAAGCAAGAAGCGGAGCAAAAGTTTATAGCCCGTTTGTCGTTCGCGACTTCCGTGGCGGAACAAGCAGTTCAGGCACGTATTTTAGTGGTGTTTCCCCATTCAACGTATATGAAATGCCAAATATCCAATGTTTGTACCATGTGAAATACGGTGCAACACATATGGCATATATGGACTTATTTGCGAGCGGAAAGCATAACAGCGTAACAAACAATGCAATCGCCAGCAGTTCGGCAATTTTCATATTAAAAGATGGTTCAGGGTTAGTCAAAACATATGACAGAGAAAGCGAAAAATCAACCATTACCATATATGGAAATGTTGAATGGGGCGACCTTTCAATGGAGGTGAGTGGTACGACAATAAAAATGTCAAAAGTACGCTTCCCGATACCATGGAATTATAATATAAACATCGGAGACGGTATAGCAACAACAAGATTTGATGTAAAAAATGATTACAAGATTATGACAGGTGCAACGGTGAACGTTAAGAAAAACGCAACGGTGAATCTGACAGGGACAGTGGTTATTTACAAAGAGTTTACAGATCAGGCATTTGGCGGTTGTGTATATCCGAACAAAGAACCTGCAAAATTTTGTGTTGAAGGGGAAGTCTCGGTTAGTGGGGAACTTCTTGCCAAAGCTGGTATTGCGGGGGAAATTACCGGTCTTAACGGAGGAAAAATAATTATAGGAAGAAAGTATGTAAATCTTCAACTTAGCTCAAAAGAAGGTCATGCAACAGGTCTCTTACCGACTTCGTTTGTAGAAGTAGCAACAATATCGGCAACGGCTGAACTGGTAAATGCAGACGGAAATAAAATCACGGCGGCGACAAACAAAACCTATAATTACAACAACGGAACGTGGCAATAACCGCGCCCCATCTCAAAAAACAAAGTATGCGTCCGAAAGGGCGCATATTTCTTTGAAAATCGCTTGCAACTTTTCCCCCGCGGTGATAATATATCGTGAGAAAATTCAAGGTGAACTAATGAAAAAACCGCTTAAAAAAATAATCCCGAAGACCGCGGAACTTATGTGGGTGCTGGGCATATTCCTTGTCGCGCTTGGCGTGACGATGAGCAAGAAAGCCGATCTCGGAGTTTCGATGATTGCCGCGCCGACGTTTATCGTGTACGAGGCGATAAAGCCGCTTTGGGCAGTGTCGGTGGGCACGGTTGAATATCTTGTGCAGGGCGCGATTCTCCTTATAATGTGCGCCGTCGTGCAACGGGTGAACTGGCGATACCTGCTGGCGTTTGCGGTGGCGGTAATATACGGCTACGTGATGGACATGTGGATGTTGGTTTTCAAAAACGTCGTGCTCACAGAAGCGTACTTAAAATGGATTATGCTTATCGCGGGCGACGTGATGACGGCGGCGGGCGTGGCGTGCTTTTTCAGGACGTATATGCCGCTTCAAGTGCACGAACTTTTCGTTGCGGAACTGTCCGACAGATATTCCCTGAAAATAAACAGGGTGAAACTCGTTTTCGACCTTTCTTTTCTGGTGCTGTCCGTGGTGCTTGCTCTTACGATATTCAGGGACGCGAATACCTTTGACTGGAAAAATATCGCCACGACTAGTTATCATAGTCTGGGGCTTGGGACGATTGTCACGACGTTGATAAACGCCCCGATAATCGCGGTAATCGGGAAAGGGCTTGACAAAGTTTTCGACTACACCCCGCTTTTCCCGAAACTTGAAAAGCTGATAGGCCGCAAAAAGAAAACGGACACGCCGACCGAAACGGAACAAAATACCCCAAAAAACGAACAAAACCAACCTGCGGAAGAACAAGCCGCAAACGACGAGAAAGAATAAAACCTAAAAAACCCTCGCAAACTCGCGAGGGTTTTTAATTTGAAAAATCTTCCTAAAATTGAAAAGTGTTCCGAAATCTTAAAATGCTCCCGAAAACTTAAAATGCTCCCGAAAACGGGGAAATTTAGATGAGATTGTGTTTTTCTCGGCAGGTTCTGAAAATTCCAGTGTACTTAGCGTACACGAATTTTCGGGTTCTGTCGAAAAGGCAAAATATCACTAAATTTCCCCGTTTTCATCTTGACGTTTGTTTTCTATAATATTCAAAGCTACGGTTATCGACGGCACGATTACCGCAAACAAGCAAAGTTCGACAACGGTGTTGATTGCAACCACGCTTGACAAAAGCCACTTGAAATTTATGACAAGTCCGTCGTAGTTTTTGCCGTGCGCGAACGCCAGAAACATTGAAAGGAACAATATCGTGTTGGTGATAACGCCGCAAATCGTTGAAAAACAGCCGATTGCAAAGTTCACGGCGCGGTTTTGTTTTTCGGTGCGCGGTTTTGTCGATTTCGCCGCCGCCTTGCTCAGTCCTTTGTATACGAGCGCGCAGACAGTGCCGCACAATATACGCGGAAGCACCGATACGAGCGGGTTTATCGCAACGGCGTACATGGGAATACTGCCCGAATAAATAAGCGCGATAAACAAACTTACAAGCCCGAATACGCCGCCCGAGATCGCGCCGAATTTCACGCCGTAAACCTGTCCGCAAACAAAGACGGGAATAAGCCCCAGCGCAAAACTTATCGGCAGCCCGAATTTTTGTATGATTTCCGCAAGAGCCTGCAACACGACGACAAGAGCAAGCGTTATCCCAAGCGTCGCGATTTCTTTGTTTTTCTTGTGATTTTCAACGTTGTTCATAAACGTTATTATACAAATATTTTCAAAAATGAAAAGCAAAAGCGCTTACAATTTATTCAAACGTCGACGTGGAGTTCAGCAAAAACGCTTTCAGCTTCTCGGTTTTGGGATTGTCGAAGATTTCGTCGGGCGTGCCGTATTCGGCGACTTCGCCGTCCGCCATAAACACGACGCGGTCGGCAACCTTTCTTGCAAAGTCCATTTCGTGCGTTACGATAATCATTGTGCTGTCGCCTTTAAGCCCCTTTATGACTTTCAGGACTTCGCCCGTAAGTTCGGGATCGAGCGCGGACGTCGGCTCGTCAAAGCACAAGATATCGGGGGAGAGCGCAAGGGCTCTTGCGATTGCGACGCGCTGCTGTTGTCCGCCCGAAAGTTCGCAAGGATATGCCGCGCATCTGTCCAGAAGCCCGACCTTTGAAAGTGTCTCTTTCGCGCGGGCGTCGATTGCCGAAAACTCGGCTTCTTTAAGTTGCTTTTTTTGCAAACTCAACGCTTTACCGCGCACTTTTTGCTGTTTTAACTCCTTAATTTGCTGTTTTATCTTGTCTTTTGCCAGTAGTTCCGCAGATATTTTCACGTTCTTCAAAACGTTCATATGCGGGAACAAATTGAACTGCTGGAACACAAGCCCGAAGTGCAGCCGCTTTTTCCGAAGGTCGTTGTATTTTTCGTTTTTGTCGCTTGCGCCGTCGAAAAGAGTTTCGCCGTCAACGATGATTTGTCCGTCGTCGGCGGTCTCCAAAAAGTTTAAGCACCGAAGGAGCGTCGTCTTTCCGCTGCCCGAGGAGCCGATAATCACCACGACTTCGCCTTTGTCCATTTCAAAATTTATGCCTTTCAGCACTTCCTGCGCGCCGAACGATTTTTTCAGATTTTTAACTTCCAGAATTGCCATTTTTTATACCTTATAATAGTCCAGCTTCTTTTCGATGTAGCGGAAAAGAAGAGTGAGCAGTCCGCTGAATACGAGATAAAATACGCCCGCATAGAAAAGCGGCCACAACACGACGTAATTGTTGACGATTTGCTCGCTGAATTTGATGAGTTCCACAACGCCGATGACGCGCGCAAGCGACGTGTCCTTGACAAGCGTGATTATTTCGTTGGACATCGGGGGCATAATGCGCTTCACGACCTGCGGCAGGGTTACGTAAAAGAATGCCTGCGATTTCTTCATGCCTAAGACCGCCGCCGCTTCCGTTTGTCCGCGCGGTATCGACTGGATCCCGCCGCGATAAATTTCCGAAAAGTAGCAGGCGTAGTTTATCACAAACGCCACAAGTACCGCCGTAAATCGCGATTGCATCGGATAATCGAACAAAAGCCCCGGCACGTAAAATACCACGATGATTTGAAGCATAAGCGGCGTGCCGCGGATAATCCATACGATAAGTTTTGAAAGATATTGAAGCGGTTTGAACTTCGACATCGAGCCGAAGCAGACGATAAGCCCCAAAGGCACGGACAGGACAAGCGTCAGAATAAACAGAAGACACGTCGTCCCGAACCCCGTGAAAAGTTGCCTCGTCACTTCCGAAAATGAAATTGTTGCTGCCGATAAAACCATATTTATAAGTCCGTAAAAAAAGGTAGATTTCGCCGTTTGCACGGCGAAATCGAAAAAGTATTTTTTTGTTTAATTATTTTATGCCGAGAATTTCTTTTGCGGCGTCTTCGCCTGCCGAGCCGTCTTCCGCCACGATGCGCGCTTTTTTCAAAGCGTCGTAGGAGTTGTATTTATCCTTGTCGGCTTTTCTGATGACGGCGCATTGTTTGTTTTCAAGGTAGTTCATCGTCAGAGACCATTGTTCGGCGCGAGCAGGGGTGACGGTCAGACCGTTCCATACGCAGTCGATGGTTCTTGCTTCCATTTCGGATTCCTTCTTGCCCCAATCGATAAGTTTGAATTCGACCGCGATGTTTGTGCCGAGATCACTGTTGATTTTTGCAAAGACCGCTTTTGCAAGGTCGGTGTCGAAACCGCCCGTCGTTTTGTCGCCTTCGCCGAGAGCCATGGGCGCGTTCAAGGTGAATCCGATGACGATTTTGCCGTTTTTCTTGATATGGTCGAGTTCGGTGTTGTCCGCTTCGCCCGTGGGTTGGGTGTAGGTCAGGTCAAGAATTGCGCCGTCGATGCCGTAGTTTTTGGCAATTTCCTTATATTTGGTGTCTTTGAGGTCGACAAGTGCCTTGTTTACAAGGTCGGTGAGCGCGTTGTATTTGCCGTCGGCTGCCTTTCTGAAAGCGATGCCATAGTATTCCTTTTCAAATTCCACGTCGGCGATCGTCAGATTTTTCGCCATTGTGGAGTCGACGCTCAGAAGATAGTTCGCCATCGTGTAGTCCATTATGCCAACGTCGGCGGTTTTGGAATTGAGCTCCTTGAAAACGTCTGCCTGCGCCGAGAGCGCGGTGTAGCCGGGTTTTGTTTCCTTGTTGCAGGCTGCAAGCGCAAACGCCATCACGAACACTATTGAAATAATCGAAACGATAACGGTGATTTTCTTTTTCATATTTTTACCTCGGTTTAACGCGTTAGTAATTTAGCGTAATAAAGTGTTATGAATGGATAATACCATATAAAAAAGGTTTTGTAAAGCAAAAAACAAACATTTTCAAAAATTTTTTTGCTTATATAATAATAAAAATAATTATATACGATAAAAACAAAATAATAAGCCGTTTGCGCCTTTTCTCCACGCAAGTACAAAAGTATCTTGCGTGGGTTTTAGACAAGGTAACCCTTCCGGGAGATTGCCACGCTACGCTCGCAATGACAGAGTACTTCGTACGGAAAGGAATAGGAGTTTGTTTGCAAACAATGATGACGTGATATAAACACGCTCTTTATACTATCTCGTGCAACGCACTTTATGTCATTGCGAGGAGCGTAGTGACGTGGCAATCTCCCGGAAGGGACACAATGTGAAAAAGCAAATAAAAACGGACGCAGGGTTGCGTCCGTCTTGTGCGACATAACTCTTATTTGTTGTTGCCGTTAAGCAGTGCGAAGTTCTGTTTGTTCGCCTTATAAAGGTTTTTGAACACTTCAAAGCCCTTATCGTAAACTTCCGCTTTCAGCTTCAAATTGGGCTTAAACGTCTTTTTTGCGGGGATAAAGTCCTTAACTTTGTCAAACGAAGGAATAAGGTTAAGCCCGATTGCAACGCATACCGCCGCGCCGACCGCGCCCACGTTTTGCGGACTGTCAACCGTTTCGATAGTGTGTCCCGTGACGTCGGCAAGGAGCTGGCAGGTAAAGTCGTTCAGCGCGCCGCCACCGACAAAACGAATGACGTCTGACGTTTTGACTTTCCTTTCGCTTGCTTCCAGCATCCAGCGTTTGTGATAGCATACGCCTTCCAGCACCGCGCGGATAAGTTCGGTTTTTCCGGTGTCAAGCGAAATGTTGAAGAACATACCGCGTGCGTTCGGATCCTCAAACGGGCAACGGTTGCCGTGCAGCCAGGGCGTGAAAATTACGCCGCCCGAGCCTGCGGGGATATCGTCGACGACGGTTGTCATATATTGATACAGGTTGAGATATTTGGATTCAAAATCTTCCGCGACGTGTTTTTTCTGAATGTAAATGCCGACTTCGTCCAGGGCGATATGGTCTTTCACCCATTCCAGACACTTGCCCGAGGTTTCAAGTTCCGCAAAGTAATTGAATTTGCCGGGCTGCGCCGCGACGGTTGCCGCAATCATTGTGGTTACGTCCACGGCGGATTTGTCGGTAACGGTCGAAACCCAGCCCGAAGTGCCGCTGTAAATATGCGTTTCGCCAAGTTCCGTGCTGCCCGCGCCGACGCCGATAAGAGAAGCGTCCATACCGCCGCCGAAGACTTTGATGCCTTTGACAAGCCCAAGTTCTTTCGCTGCTTTTTCGGTGATTTCGCCCGCGCAGTCGGACGATGCGATAAGTTTTGGCAGGTGGTCGTAATTCACGCCGCACATTTTGCACATTTTTTTGCTGATGCACTTGTTTTTAAGGTCAAGTAAAAGCGTGCCGAACGCGCTGTCGTACGTCATGACGAATTCGCCGGTCAGACGGCAGATGAGATACTCTTTCACGTCCAGCCATTTGTAAACGCGCTTAAAGTTTTCGGGCTCGTTATTTTTCACCCAGTTATATTTCCAGACGGGGTCTTTTACGCTGACGGGTGCCGCGCCCGTTATCATAAGCGCGGGGATAAGTTTGAAAATATTTGCGCCTGCGATTTGGAGCCCATAGGAAATGCCTTCCTTGATTTCTTTTCTCGCGCGCTGATCCATATAAGAAAAGGCTCTGCGGATTGCGACGCCGTCTTTGTCGACAAGGACAAGCCCCTGTGCCTGTGAGCAGAAAGAAACGCCTGCGATTTTGTCGGGGGAAATGCCGGATTTTTCAAGTACGACGCGCGTTGTGGAACACATTGCCGCCCACCATTCGTCGGGATCTTGTTCCGCGCCGCCGTCGTCGTAAACGTAAAGTTTGTAGCTTTCGGTTGCTGACGCCAGAATTTTGAAGTCCTTATCGATTTCGAAAATACAAGTTTTGATGCCTGTCGTGCCTACGTCGTAGGCCATAATATATTTTGACATAAGTGTCACCCTAAAAATTTTTATACCAAAATTATACCATAGTGCATTTTTAATGTAAACAACTTTTTTACAAAGAGATAAAAAAGTATAATAATATTAAATTTGTGTCAGTATGACACACAAGAGCGTGTAAAACCGGCTCAAAAACGCAAAAAAAGTCGGCACAAATGTCAAAATGACAGTTATGCCGACAGTAAAAACGCAAGTGTGTTTTAATTATTCGATTGAAGTTGTTTGCGATAACAATCGTTTTCGATGGAGCAGCCGCCGCATTTCGTGCAGCCTTCCTGTTTTTTGAAGTCCAGATTGTATTTCACGAGAAGGCCTGACAAATGCGTCGCGATTTCGATAAGATCCTGCGTTTTGCACCTTGTCGAAATGTCGACGGGCGCGTTGTCAAGCGGACGAATGGGCATAACCGTTGGGAACACGCCGATTTTTGCCATCTTTTCACATTCCGCCATAATGTCTTCTTTCGGCTGGATTCCCGCAATCAGCACGGAAGATACCTGTCCCCATCCGAAAACTCCCACCGCTTTTTCAAATGCCTTATAATAATGCTCGTACGAAATTTTCGATTTTCCCGGGCAAATCTTTTTCCTTAATTCGTCGTTTGCGACTTCCAGATTCATTATCGCGACGTCCGCGCCCGCATTTTTCAGCGCTGCGATTTTTTCAAGGTCGGACGGCGGGGCAAACTCGATTGCGATTTTCGCGTCCGAAAACGCACGGATTTTTTTGACAAGGTCAATCCAGTAATCCGCCATGACGTCCGGGTTTTTATAAGTCCCGCCCGAAAAGTTGAGCATATTGTCTTTTGACAGTTCAAAAAGTTTTTTTATGGAATCTGCAAGGATGTCGGCGTCAAGCGGAGTTTCGCGCTCTTTCACGATACTGCAAAACTTGCATTTTTCGTTTTCCCTGTCATAACAGCAATTACTGTTCGGCCAGATTGTAACGCAACCCTTGGAGTGAAGCCTTGCAAAGTCGTCCACGACCGTGCCGGTGTGTGGGAGCGCGCCGAAAAACGAAACGGGGAAACTGTTTTTTCCGTCCGTTATAAAAAAATTGCCGTCCTTTTCGTCCAGAAGATAGGGCGATTCGTGCGCGAAGTCGTCGGCGATACTGACGTTGCAATTCGTTTCCGAAAACCTTATGTTCAGGCTGTGCATTATTCCTTTTGTGAAGAAGTCGGGAAATTCCTTATATAATATGGCTTTTGCGTTGTCGCTTGCGCGCACACCTTTGGTCAGGAGT
>ENA-OUQC01001108-OUQC01001108.1-human-gut-metagenome-genome-assembly--contig:-NODE-1108-length-15246-cov-3.672898_pt1 | contig 15246 bp, 10 predicted proteins | sample MGYA00237942_ERZ548815 | MGnify/ENA primary metagenome ERZ548815 (study PRJEB26490, sample SAMN05194722) | human gut metagenome | biome: terrestrial biome; feature: human-associated habitat; material... | reverse complement strand
GAGATAGACCGCTTCCTCGGCCCGGGCGAAATAGTGCGCATGCGTGCCGACGGCGTAGAGCAACTGCGTCCCGCACGTGAGGAAATGCAGGTATGCTCATTCCTGTGGGTATACTACGGTTTCCCGACATCATGCTACGAGGGGCGCAACGTAGAGGAGATGCGCAACGCCTGCGGTTACGAAATGGGACTCACTGACACTGACGAGGTGGACTACTCCTGCGGCATACCCGACTCCGGCATAGGCATGGCGATAGGCTACGCAATGGGCAAGGGCGTGCCATACAAGCGTGCCATATCCAAATACACGCCGACATGGCCGCGCAGCTTCACCCCCTCGCGCCAGGAACTGCGCTCTCTTGTCGCCAAAATGAAGCTAATCCCCAACCGCGCTGTTCTGGCCGGTTCGCGTCCGCTGCTGTGCGATGACTCGATAGTGCGCGGCACACAGCTGCGCGACAACGTGAAAGTCCTGTACGAATACGGCGCGAAGGAGGTGCATATCCGCATCGCCTGTCCGCCGCTGATATACAGCTGCCCCTTCGTCAACTTCAGTGCGTCCAAAAGCGACCTGGAACTCATCACGCGCCGCATAATCAAGGATCTCGAAGGTGATGCCGACAAGAACCTCGACAAATACGCCACCACAGGCTCGCCCGAATACAACACCATGGTAGACCGCATACGCGACTCATTCGGGCTGACCTCGCTGCGCTTCAACACCCTCGAGACACTCGTAAAGGCTATCGGGCTGCCCAAGTGCAAGGTCTGCACTCACTGCTTCGACGGCAGCTCCTGCTTCTGACCGCGACAGCCTATACTCAGAGTTCTCGGAGAACTCTGAGATCTCCGAGGTTTCGGACAATACACAGCGGCACCGCAAATCGCGGTGCCGCTGTGTATTCAGAGCCAAGCAATTAGAGGAGTGCGGAAGATTGCCGCCTCCAAAACAGCAGAGGCTGTCGCGCAATGCGCGGCAGCCTCCGTTTGGATTATGCGAAGGAGTGATTACTTAACCACAACCTTAGTTGCTTTCTTGCCCTGAGTCTTGATGACTACCTGACCCTTAGCGGGGTTAACGATTTCCATACCCTGGAGGTTGAAGTACTTCACAGGAGCATTCTCGTCAACTGCAATGTCGTCAACGCCATCAGTGTGGAGAGTGAACAGCATAGTGATGGGGGCGTCCTCGCCGAACCAGTAGTATGCAAGAGGACTCTCAGTTGAACCGAAGTACATGTTCTCGACAGTCAGAGTGCCATCTTCGAGAGTTGAGCAAGAACCAGCAGCTGCGATTTCAGCCCAAATGTCCTCGATATCCCAACCGTCGATGAAGAAACGCTTACCCTCAGAGTTGAAGGGGAAGCCTTCCTCATACATACCGGATTGGTCGTCGCTGCTGTCAAACCAGAAGCCAGAACCAGTCAGCGGACGCATGCAGACGCAGTCGGTGTTGCTGATGTTGAATACATAGAAACCATCTGTACTCTTGCCAGCAAGTGAAGCGGCATTGAGCTGTGACCATTCGCTTGTTCCATAAGGATTCTGGATGGCGATAAGGCCATCGTCAGCCTTGTTGCGGAGGAGTGTGAGACCAGTCACCTTGCCAGGACGATATTCCTCTTTGAAGAAGTAAGAGAAGCAGTTTTCCTCTTCAACGTCAGCTGTACCGGCTACTTCCCATTCGTTTGCATTGTAAACGAAATAGTCGAGCGGAGCAGCCTCATAGATACCTGCTGCGAAGAAGTAACCAGCGGTTACACGCATTGCGCAAGCATCGTATGTGAACAGGCTGCCATCTTCCATGATAGTGAAAGTGAAGTTGCCACCCTCATTAGGCCATGAGATGTTCACCTTGCCGTCACCAGCATCTTCAACTTCAGCGGGCATACCGGAGAACATCATGTTCTCACCGTAGTTTGACATGAAAGAGCCAGTGTCCTGAGTCGGAACGACGATTGTTCCGTTAGTCAGGTCAACGTTGCCTTTTACTTCAACGTCGCTGTAGGGAAGACCAGTGATGACAACTTCTGTAGGAGTTGAACCAGCCTTGATGACAGTAGTCAGAGAGCCACCGAAACGGTCATCGCCCTGGAGCATCCACTTGCGGTATTTGTTGTTGTAAATACCATAGAGGTCGCTGACCTGAGAGATTTTTTTCGGGCCGTTCTGGCGCACGAATTTCGCAGGGCTTGCAGCTTCAGCAGCTGTAAGCTCGATGCTGCCAGCAACAGTCGCATCCTTTGCGGATACAGACTTCTGCTCAACAGCTGCAGAGGCTGTCAGACAGGCAGCCATTGCAAATGCAAAAAGAGCGGAGCTTTTTTTCATTGTCGTAATTGTTTAGTTTGTTATTTAGTGTTTTGATATTCCGTTGTTTTCGGCAGGGACATAGCATGTCCCATATTCAGATGCAAAGGTAGTCCGAAAAACAATGCGGTGCAAATTATTTCGGCATTTTTTTGTCAGTGTTGGTTATTTTCACAGCGGCAAAGGCATATGCAGCCGGCATCGCCATAGAACAGCATCAGCTGGCGATGTCATGGTTGAGACAATGTCGCCAGCTGATGATTTAGATTGTATGGAGATTATATCACTTCCAGACTTGCTTTGAGGTCTTCGCACCCTTCCGGACGATTACCATCTGGCCGGGCATCGGCTCGCTGATGCGCACACCCTGAAGATTATAGATTTCGACAGGAGCATCAACGTCATCTGCAATTTCTCCGACACCTGCATCTTCCTTGAGGAACGTGCAGTAACCGAGGGTGGTCTCACGAGAGTTCATGACGTACTTGCCTACAATGAAATAGACTTTGTTCTTCTGACCCTGCGAGAAGTCGATGTTGATATCGATGTCGCGGGTATTGCCTGCCGAAATGAACGGTGCTTCGGAGTAAACCTGGTCTATCACTGGAATCATGGAACTCTTGTTTGTGGGATCCTGCTCATAGATACCAAGGATAATCTGTCCGTCGAAATACCCTTTCTTGATTTCGTATGTCATCTTGAACGGTATTTTCGAAAGGTCTGCCACCTTGTAGGTTACATAGTATGTTATGTCGCCGTCAACGTACTGTTCTTTCGGGGTGTCAGGTATGGTGAAGTTCTTCAGCGTCGGAGTGCCGGAACCGGGATTCGGCTTCAGGATGATTTTCTCATTCACTCCATCATAGCGGGCCTGTGTCTCGGGATCGTAGAATATCATGGTGAACTCGGTGTCTGCGGAAACAGTAGCGTTGTTGCCGTTCTTGTCATAGAAGCGAGACACCCACTCCTTGTCAGCCTGTTCACCGGGCATGAGACTCACAATGATGCTCTCGCCGAGGAACTTGATGTTGCCGCTTGCATCAAGCAGGGCGGGGCAAATGCCGTTGGAGAGTTCCAGGTCAGAATTGTTGGAGAAGTGCGCTTTCAGACGGAAGTTCTTGCCGGCAAACATGTCTGACATCGGTTCTACATCAGAAACGGAGATGCGCGAAGCAGACACGTTGGCCACTGAATAGCTTCCGCCAGACACAGTCAGGTAGCAATAGTTTGAGTGTCCCCAAACCACTGCAATAGGCTGCCACTGTGCATTCTCCATGTCGATATCGCGTGTGACGAGGGTCACTTTGTACTTGCCGTCAGGGAGTGATGGGATTGCAACGCTCGGCTTGACATTTTTGGACGGGAAGTATGAATACATCGACGTGAGGTTGATGTTGGTCATCTGCCCGAGCTTGCCCTGTACATACTGGATTTCGCCAGAAGTGCCTTCCACCGGTTCAAACGATGCGCCGATGTTGACGTTGACCTCGCTGGCGTAGGCATTGCCCCAGCCCAGGGGGTCATAATCCTGGGTGTCAAACACCATGTTGCCGCCAGTTACGGAAGCGACAGTAGAGCCGTACTGGAGCAGGTTGCCCGGTATTGCCTCGGCAGGAGTCTCCGTCGGAGGCTGAATGCCGAATATGCCGTTCTGCTGGAAGTTAAAGCCTCCGGCATAACCGCCGATACCCTGAGCGTCAGGGTTGAGAGCGTCGAGAGCATAGTAGCCGTCAGATATGCCGCTCCAGCCCCAGTTGAAGTGGAAATAGCCGTTGCCGTCATATCCGTCGCAGACGAAGGAGTGGCCACCCTGAAGCGGAGCCTGTCCGTTGATGATCATAGGGCCGACGTTCTTGAGGTTGTCATATACCATCTGCTGCCACTGCGACCCGGAATAGATGTTACGGCGAAGCGTCCGTGTACCCTTGTCATACTTGAAATATGTCACAAGAGCCTTGTCGATGTCAGAGCCAGAAGCGCCGGATGCATCGAGTCCGTATGACATCTCGACGGAATAGCCGCACGCTTTCATCAGGTATGCCACAGCAGCACCTTGATCCTCATTGTAGTTGCCTGAAGTGTATGTGTTGAGCATGTTGTTCCAGTCAAACGCCTGTTTGGCGAAGTTGATGGTCAGAGTACGCCCGATAGAAGAGCAACGGTACTGCTTGATGCCCTCGCCAACCTCAGGATATTTGTGGTAGTTCATCACCTGCGCCATAGAGGTTGCGACACAGCCGCTCATTGTCAGCTTGTTGTTGTACTTCGGACACTGGTCGTTGTAAGGGGTGTCCTGATCCCAACGAGTAGTCACCAGCGGAGCGATAGCAGTCCACTCGGAGTTGGCGCGAGGAGCTTTCAGAGCCTCGGTCGCTCCTTTCTCTACAGCCCATTCTATCTGGCGGGCATACTCGTCAAGCCACCATTTCAGTTCGGGCGACATGTTCTGCGGGTCGATGTTGCCGGTCTCGCTGTATCCGAGCACAGGGTATGCAACATCGTCGGCAGCGAGGATCATATAGCCCTGGCCGTCGGTGTTGAATACATACGCTGCGGATTGCCCGGCAGCTGATACTGCTGTGTAGACAGGCTTGAGAGATGCCTTGGCACGGGCACGCATGGCGGCAGGAGCACCGTTGCGGGCGCGTGAAAGAGCCTGTTCAGGCGTCAGAGGCGTTGCAAAGACCCCGAACGCTACAGGAATCGTTGCTGCCAGAAATAGCAATTTCTTGTTCATATTATGCTTGTATATTGATATTCAATGTTATACTATTGAAGCATGGAATACAATCGGCATTGACACCCTTGGTTCACCATTTGGTTGCTTCCGCCACCGTATCTATACACATTATTATATAAAGACGCGCCGGAGGTGAACTCCAAAGGCCAATGCCCAATTAGTCCAATCGCAAAATTAGGCATTATAGTTGTGCCACGCAATAGATTCGCAAGCCAAAATGAGCCGCCATACCGCGCTTTTTGCATAGTTTAACCGCACAGCAGCATGAGATTCAATCCGCAAAGTTCTTGGGCAAGGCATAACTTGTGCTGCGTCCGCCCGACTCCCCCTTCTCGAGCATTCCTTTGCCAATCAAGTCATTGATGTCGCGGGCAGCAGTATCTTGCGAACAGTGGCATATTTTGGCATATTTAGAAGAAGTGAGTTTACCGAAAAAACCGTCCCATAGCCGATTTATGACTTTACGCTGACGCTCATTCACAGCTACGCCCCGCTCATTGAAATGCCGCCAATAAACCGACTTGCGTATCACCGCATGCAGCATCGCCTCGGTATGCTGCAACGCATGGTACAAGCAGTCAAGAAACCATTCGAGCCAAGACGTAACGTCAAGGTCGCCCTTCTGGGTCTTTTCCAGCACTTCGTAATATGACTTTTTCTCGCGGTTAATTTCCGCAGATACACTGAAGCAGTAATCGCTGCCATTTGTTGTTCGCGACAGAACCATGTCCGCGACTGTACGGCTCATGCGCCCGTTGCCGTCATCAAAGGGGTGTATCGTCACCAGCCAAAGATGTGCGATGCCGGACTTTATGTACACCGGCAGCTGCGCCGTATTCACCCAGTCGATGAACCGGAGCATCTCCTCGGGAACACACGCAGACGGCGGCGCCTCGTAATGTATCTTCTGCTTACCCAGCGGTCCGGAAACAACCTGCATCGGCTCATCGCCCTGCCGCCAGCCTGCCACGACAATCTTGCTCCCGGCACTTCTCCCGGTGGGAAAAAGCGCAGAATGCCAATCAAACAGCCGTTCCTCGGTCAGGGGCTTGCTTCCGCCACTGACAGCATCAAGCATTACCTCTACAAGACCTTCAACATAATGGTCTTCTGACGATTGCTGCGCTTCCTCAATCCCGAGCCGCCGCGCGAGCGAACTCCGGACAGACTCGGGATTAAGCATGACTCCCTCGATTTGCGACGATGCTACAACTTCCGCCACCATTGAAGCCAACCGGGTACGGTCACGGTCTGCCTCGGCCAACAAACCCAACTTGCCAGCCAACTGTCCATGAAGTTCAGACACGCGCCACACTTTTTCAATCAATGCGTCGGCGGCCCACCTGAAATTCGGCCAATCCTTTTGTTGCCATATATATACGGCCCTGCCCCTGGAATTTATCATACTGCGAAGTTATCACTTTTGCGGAGAATACGCAACTTATTCTCCGCAAAATATGCGGAGAATAACACGGCTAATCTCCGCACGTGACTGTCAGACTCTGGCAAACGCACAGGAGCAGGAAGAAGACATTAAAAGGAAATCGTCCTGTAATCCAATGAATTACAGGACGAAGCAGATGATTAGAGCGGAAAGACAGGGATTCGAACCCTGGGTACCCGTAAGAGTACAACGGTTTTCGAGACCGTCCCGATCGACCACTCCGGCATCTTTCCCAGTCGTTTTTGATAGTGTGCAAAATTACTACTTTTTTCTCATTCACACACCATATCCGGGCAACTTTTTGCCCACTATTTTCGTTACTACTGATAAAGAACTGATTGACAGCAATGTTTTTTCTGTTGTGTATATGAAAATTATTTTGTAACTTTGCATTGTCGATAGGAAAGGACATCTGTCGATGCCGTACTAATAGTACATAATATAATGTATATGATGGACACTAAGCGCATAATACCGGCCTCGGAGCTTATCATCAATGATGATGGCTCTGCATTCCATATCCACGTGCGCCCCGACCAGTTGCGAGACAACATCATTCTGGTGGGCGACCCGGGGCGTGTGGGAATGCTGGCTGCCTATTTCGACCGCATCGACTACGATGTGCAGTCACGCGAGTTCCATGCCATTGGCGGCACATACAAGGGAAAGGAGCTGATGTGCATCTCGCACGGCATCGGCTCTGACAACATCGAGATTGTCCTGACAGAGCTCGACGCCCTTGCCAACGTGGACTTCAAGACACGCGAGGTCAAGGAAACGCACCGCACGCTCAACCTGATACGTGTGGGCACTTCCGGCTCGCTGCAAGAGGACATCCACATCGGCGATTTCGTCATCGCGCAGAAAGCCGTCGGCACTGACGGAATCCTCAACTACTATGCGGGACGCGACGAAATCTGCGATACAGAGCTGGAACGCAAGCTGGTGGAGCATACCGGCTGGCCTGAGAAATGGGCTTACCCGTATGCCGTCGATGCGGATCCGGAACTGGTGGAACGCATAGGCCGTGACGACATGGTGCGCGGATGCACTATGTCAGCCGTGGGCTTCTACGCGCCGCAAGGCCGTGAAGTGCGTCTGCCGCTCTTGCGTCCGGACATGAATGAAAAGATAGAGAACTTCGTCTGCGAAGGCCTCCGCGTGACCAACTTTGAGATGGAATCCGGATGCCTGCAGGGCATGGCACGGCTGCTCGGACACCGGGCAATGACTGTCTGCTGCATCATCGCAGAGCGTCGCCAAACACGCGCCAACCCGGACTACAAGCCGGCGGTGCGAAAATTAGCTGAAACCGTACTCGACCGCATATAGATGCGCGAGGGTACTCAACCTTATACACATTAGTTTATCACTCTCAATTAAGTTTATCTCGACTAAGGTTACATTAAGATTGTGGGACTGGCTGTGAAGTTAGTCCCTCAATTGTTTTCGTACCCTACGCCAGTCGGGGAAATACCGCTCTACCAGCTGCCAGAACTCGCGCTGATGCCCACGGTGGACGAAATGCGCCAGTTCGTGAGTTATCAGATAGACGGTACACTCCTCGGGATATGCCGCAAGCCGCGTATTGACGGTTATGGTGGACTTGGCTGGGTTGGCAGACCCCCATTGCGAGGTCATGCGGCGCAGCACATACCTGTCTGCATGAAGCCCCATTGTGGCCTCGCGCTCACGGATGACTCGCTCGAGCATAGCGCGAAACTCCGTCAAGTCCTGCGCGTCCGCAGCGTTCTCCCTATCTTTCTTCTCGCTGACCCGGCCAATCTGCTTCCGCATCCACGGCAAACTCGAATAAGCGAAATCAGCTATTGCCTTGCGGCTGACAGTCGGCGGCGCGGAAATGCGGAAACACTCATACCGCCACGAGAAGCGGAGGCTTACACGAACCACATTCTTCCACTCGATGATGACATCAAACTCCTCAACCTTCATCGCCTCGCGGCGAAGCACAATATTCCTATTAGCCATATTATACATCGGTTATGTTATGCTGTCTTTACGAAAGCGCGGTGCATCCACCGTTTGCCGTACCACCGGCGCAGGAACACTACCCCGCGCACATTCTCATCAAGCGAGAACATCCACCACATGCCCAGTATGCCGAAGCCGAAGGGTATGCCGAACAGGTAAGCGAGGACCACGGCGATAGACCACATGAATATCACGCCCACATAGAAGGGATAGTTCACATCGCCCACACTCTGCAATATATTGACAAACACTATGTTGATGGGACGACCTATCTCAAGCGGCACGTCTATCCACAGTATGGCTGTGCCGAGGGCAATGATTTCGGGATTGTCAGAGAGGGCGGAGAGTATGGTGTGGCCGGCGAGGGCAAGCACAAGCGAAGCAGTGAACGTCACCGCAACGGCGACACGGCACACATACCGTCCCAGCGTGAACGACGCTTTCCACTTCTCCGCACCCACAAGGTGGCCTGTCACTATCGCGCCACCATGAGAGATAGCGATGCAGAACAGGTATGAATACATTATAAGGTTGACGCAATAGGTACGCGCCGCAAGGGCCTCCATGCCAAGCATGGTGATGAAAAAGGAGATGACAAGCTGCGAGCAGGAATAGGACATCTGTTCGCCGGCAGCAGGCAACCCTATCTTCAGCAGGTTACGGAACTCCACCCGAGGCCAGCGACGGAACACCGACCAGGGGAAACGGCGTATGGTGGTGGAAAATACTATCACAAACAGGGCAATCATCGCCAGCGTGCGGCACGAGGCAGTGGTGATGGCAGCACCTGACACCCCGAGAGCCGGCGCACCGAACTTGCCGAATATCAGCGCATAGTTGCCGATGATGTTCAGCACATTGACCACAAGTATCACCAGCATCGGCCAATAGGCCTTGTTGTTTGACCGCAGCACGGCGGAGAGGGTCATGGCAAGAGCCTGCACGAAGGCGAATGCCCCGACTATGCGCATATAGCTCACGCCCAGCGGCAGCATCTCGCCGTCAAGCCCCATGGCCGACAGTATCGGCTCGGCATAGAAATAGAGCAACGCGCTTATAGCCACTCCGAAAATCAGGTTGACCACCAGCGACACCCCTACCACCAGCTCCATGCGCCGTTTCAGGTTCGCGCCCAGGTACTGGCTGCACAGCACCGACGTGCCTAAGTTGATGACCTCAAAGACGATGAAGCAGAATGTGACAATCTGGTTGGCGAGGCCCACCGCCGCCACGCTCGCGTCGCTGTGGCGCGAGAGCATGAACGTGTCCATCGCGCCGAGGGTCATGATGAGCAGTGTCTCGACAAATATCGGGACAGTCAGGAACAACAGCTCGCGCTTCAGCGGCGAGGCGATGCGCAGCCGCCGTGAGATGCCTTTGGGTAAAGAGAATGCTGCCATAGAGACGAAATGCGGCGCAAAGATACCAAATAACGCCGACACCGCGACTGGCAGCGCGTTAAATATTACAATACCCTGCATACCAACCGCTTGCCCTTTTATAAAAAGCCAAGCCTAACATACACGGCTGGTTTCGGATAAGGCACGGCAAGAATTAGCGGAAAAGATTTGGAATATTGGCGGCGGCTTGCTACCTTTGCAACGCCATCGGGACAGGCATCATCTGCTTGCCCCGTATGGATATGTTTGCAGGGAATGAACAGCACTGGCAACGACATAGCCCTCCGCAGCCGTTTCGAGGCTTACCTCGCCTCAAAGGGGATGCGCAAGACACAGGAGCGTTTCGTGATACTCGAAGCCGCCTGTGCCATGGGCGGGCATTTCGACGCCGACACGCTGCACCGCCGCCTTGAGGCGGATGCCTACCACGTCAGCCTCGCCACGGTATACAACACGCTCGAGCTGCTGCGACGCGCCGGCATACTGGCGTGCCACACGTTCAAGAGCCGCCAGTCGCAGTACGAGTTTGCAGACGTTGACGCGGGCCATGTGCACCTGGTTTGCTCGCAATGCGGCAAGGTGCGCGAAGTTCCCGACCCGGAACTATCGCAAGCCATCTCGCAACGGCGTTTCGGCTCATTCTCCGCAACAAGCTTCTCGATAGACATCTTCGGCATCTGCGCATCATGCGTGCGCCAGAACCGCAAGAACAAGAATAACAAAACTAATCCGCAAAACAGTAATGGCAAAAGCTGATGTATTGCTCGGCCTGCAATGGGGCGACGAGGGTAAAGGCAAGATAGTGGACGTGCTCACCCCGCGCTACGATGCCGTGGCCCGCTTCCAGGGCGGCCCAAACGCCGGTCACACCCTCGAGTTTGAAGACAAGAAAGTGGTCCTAAGGTCACTGCCCTCGGGCATTTTCCTCTGCCGCACCAACATAATAGGCAACGGCGTGGTCCTCGACCCGGTGCTGTTCCGCCGCGAGGCAATGGAGATAGAGCAGCAGGGCATCGACCTGCATGCGATACTGAAAATCTCACGCAAGACACACCTCATCCTCCCCACCCACCGGCTGCTCGACGCTGCCAACGAGCGTGCAAAGGGGGATGCCAAGATAGGCACTACAGGCAAGGGCATCGGTCCTGCATATACCGACAAGGTGTCGCGCTACGGGCTGCGCGTCGGTGACCTCTTCTCCTCATTTGACGAAAAATACCGCGCTGCCGTCAGCCGCCATGTTGACATGCTACGCCGCATGGGCGAAACCCCGGAATTTGCAGACCTCGAGCGCGAATGGCTCGAAGCTGCCGAATACCTCAAGGGCTACGACATAGTGGACTCTGAGTATTTCGTCAACGACATGCTCAACTCCGGCAAAAGCATACTCTGCGAGGGCGCACAGGGCACGATGCTCGACGTGGACTTCGGCTCGTACCCCTTCGTCACATCCTCCAACACCGTCACTGCCGGCGCGGGCATCGGCTTGGGAGTGCCTCCGCACCGCATCCGCGAGGTATACGGAATCTGCAAGGCATACTGCACCCGCGTCGGCGCAGGGCCGTTCCCCACGGAGCTGCACGACGAGACCGGCAAACTGATGCGCGACCGAGGCCACGAATACGGCGCAGTCACAGGGCGTGAACGCCGCTGCGGCTGGATTGACCTCGTCGCCCTGAAATATGCCGTAACCATAAACGGCGTGACTCGCCTAATACTCATGAAGAGCGACGTGCTCGACACCCTCGACACGGTGAAAGCGTGCACTGCATACGAAATCGGCGGCACTCGCACCGACCATTTCCCCTTTGACGCAGCCGCAGAGGACATCACGCCCGTATACACCGAACTGCCAGGCTGGAAGACTGACCTGACGCAGATGACCGACCCGGAGCAGTTCCCTGAAACGTTCCGCAGCTACATCCGCTTCATCGAGGAATACCTCGGTGTGCCGGTATACATCGTCTCCGTCGGCCCGGACCGTCTGCAGACCATTGTCTGCCGCCAGCTGTGAGGCATCAACTGTCACGAAATCATTAACCTTAAATAAACAACGAAACAACCATGGCAACAGTTAAACCATTCAAGGGGGTACGTCCTCCCAAAGAGTTTGTCGAGCAGGTAGTGTCACGTCCCTACGACGTGCTCAACTCCGAAGAGGCCCGCAAAGAGGCTGAAGGCAACGAGAAGTCCCTCTACCACATCATCAAGCCGGAAATCGACTTCGCTCCCGGCACCGACGAGCATGACCCCAAGGTCTATGACAAGGCTGTCGAGAACTTCCACAAGTTCCAGGAGAAAGGCTGGCTCGTTCAGGACCCCAAAGAGAACTACTACATCTATGCACAGACCATGGACGGCCGCACTCAGTACGGTTTCGTGGTCGCTGCCTGGGTGAACGACTACCTCGAAGGACGCATCAAGAAGCACGAGCTGACACGCCGCGACAAGGAGGAAGACCGCATGAAGCATGTCCGCATCAACAATGCCAACATCGAGCCGGTATTCTTCGCTTTCCCCGACAACGAGAAGCTCGAGGAAATCATCCGCACCGTCATCAAGAACAAGCCCGAATACGACTTCGTCGCTCCCGACGGCTTCGGCCACACATTCTGGGTAATCTCTGACGAGAAGATGATCAAGGAAATCACGGAGGAGTTTGCCAAAATACCCAGCCTCTACATCGCCGACGGACACCACCGCTCAGCAGCTGCCGCCCTCGTAGGCGCAGAGAAGGCCAAGAACAACCCTCACCACACCGGCAAGGAGGAATACAACTACTTCATGGCAGTGGCATTCCCCGCTTCTCACCTCCGCATCATCGACTACAACCGCGTGGTGCGCGACCTCAACGGCCTCACTCCCGAGCAGTTCCTCGACAAGGTGCGCGAGAACTTCGACGTTGAGAAGATCGGCAAGGAAATCTACCACCCCAAAGGGCTGCACAACTTTGCCCTCTACCTCGACGGCAACTGGTACTCGCTGACTGCCAAGCCCGGCACATACAACGACCAGGACCCCATCGGCGTGCTTGACGTGACCGTATCTTCCGACCTCATCCTGCGCGACATCCTCGGCATCACCGACCTGCGCAGCGACAAGCGCATCGACTTCGTCGGCGGCATTCGCGGCCTCGGAGAGCTGCAGCACCGTGTTGACAGCGGCGAGATGAAGATGGCCCTCGCCCTCTACCCCATCACCATGGACCAGCTCATCAACATCGCCGACACCGGCAACATCATGCCCCCGAAGACCACTTGGTTTGAGCCCAAGCTCCGCTCCGGCCTCGTGATCCACAAGCTCGACGACTAAAAAACCTCAACAACAACCTAATAACCAATGGGATGCCCTGACGGCATCCCATTTTTTGCCCCAATAAACAGGAGGCGTCAAAACTATGCTACATGCCCTGCACGGGGGATGATGCTGCTGAATTTTGACACGACACAGGAGCGTATTGATATGCCCCTGTGTTCTTTGTTTTATAGTGCAGGTCTGCTGCTTATGCTGATGACGCCACTTCGGATATTTCAGGTGCGGCTATAAGGGCTATAATTAATCGCCTACCTATATATATGATGTGACTGTGCCAGCTTAGTGTGAATCTTAGATGTGGAGGCGAATTGTATTATCAATGCGGCCTCGCTTTAATGAAAAACGCAATCAGAGAGGGGATTTTGGCATACTTCTCTTATGAAGAGAAGTGCATTACGCCGCAAAGTTATAACTTTTCCGCTAAACGCGCAAGAAAAGATGAAATTTTCGGCGAAAAATTTTTCAAAGGTCGACTTTTGATGTTGAATATTTTAGCATTTGGCGGCTTTGCATGGATTGTCAGATACTTCTATTACACCGCAAATGTGTCATATTATTGATTTTCAAGAGATTAATATCCTGCACTTCTCTTCATAAGAGAATACATGATACTAACTTATATGTGTTTAGGAATTAGATATTTAGCATCCTTGACTACCGAGTCCAAAACGACGGCAACATACATCTCTTGCCGCCCGAGCCTCAATTGTTTCCGAAACCACAACACAAACAACTAACAATAGTTCTAATACGTGATTATGAAAAAAATTATTCTACCAATGTTCGCTCTGACAGCAACCGCTATGCTGCTGCCCTCATGTTCGAGCGATGACATCGTCCCCCAGGGGGGCGAAGCGACAGTCATCCTGACTGCTAAACTTCCCGACGGTCTACAGACCCGTGCATTCGCCGACGGCAAGACTGCAAAGCACCTCCAGATGGTAGTGATGCAGGCTGAAGGCGACCGTCCCTACGGCGACAACCTCTCCGTGTTTGACAGCGGCGACGTGGCGGCTGTTATCGTCTCGCTCGGCGTTTTGCTGCTCTCGTTTTCAAACGTGACCGTTTCGCACATTTCCGTCGGGCGCGTGCTCATCGTGCTGACGGTGCTCGTCTGCGCGCGCATCGGCGGGCTTACGGGCGGCGCGGTGGCGGGCATTGCGGCGGGCACGGTGCAGGGGCTCTCCACGGCGGGGCTTTCGTATTTATCGGGCGCGTACGGCCTCGGCGGGCTGATGGCCGGCGTGTTCTCGCCACTCGGCAAATTCGCCGTGGCGGTGGCGTTCGTCATTTCAAACGGCATCGCATCCTTGCAGGTGAACAGCACTTCGCAGGTGTTTTACGGCGCGGTGGAGGTGGCTGCGGCCTCCATTTTATACATGATTTTGCCGCAGAGTCGGCGGCTTTCCAATTTATTCACCGCGCACGGGGACAGGCTGCCGGGCGATTCTCTTAGAAAAAACGTCATTTTGCGCCTGCGTTATACGGCGGAAGCCATGCGCAGCGCATCGGATTCCGTAGACCGCATCTCGGAAAAGCTGGAGACGACCGCGGCGGCTGACCTGCCGCATGTGTACGGCCGCGCGGCGGAGAAGGTTTGCACCGGGTGCAGCCAGTGCGCAGTGTGCTGGCGCAAAAACCGCGATGAGACGCAAAAGACGTTCTCACGGCTTTCGTATCCGCTGCGGGAGCGCGGCAAAATCGAGCGCAGCGACTTTGATGTGCCGTTTTTGACGCGCTGCAACCGTGCCATGGAGCTGAGAGACGCCGTAAACGGCGAATACCGCGAGCTTTTGGCAAAAGAAAGCGCCCGTATGCGCGCCGAACAGGTGCGCGCCATCGTCGAAGAACATTTCCGCTCCACGGCGCAGATGCTCGGCGACATGGCGGAGGAATTCGAGCAGTACCAGCGCTTTGATGAGGACAGTGCAGAGCAGGTGCGCGAGGTCTTGCGCCACCGCGAGCTCACGCCGATTGAAGTCTGCTGCCGCATCGATAAATTCGGCCGCATGACGATTGAAGCAAACATTTGCCGCACACACGGGG
>ENA-OUQC01001103-OUQC01001103.1-human-gut-metagenome-genome-assembly--contig:-NODE-1103-length-15279-cov-3.754007_pt1 | contig 15279 bp, 18 predicted proteins | sample MGYA00237942_ERZ548815 | MGnify/ENA primary metagenome ERZ548815 (study PRJEB26490, sample SAMN05194722) | human gut metagenome | biome: terrestrial biome; feature: human-associated habitat; material... | reverse complement strand
AATCCGACATGACGAAAGACGACTACATGATCGTCTGCGGCGATTTTGGCTGTGTCTGGAACGGCGACAAGAGCGACGATCCGCAGCTCGACCGGCTGGAAACCCTGCCGTTTACAGTTCTGTTTGTGGACGGCAACCATGAAAATTTCGATATCCTACGCTGTATGCCACTTCATGAGATGTTCGGTGGATATGTCAGAGAAATTGTTCCAGGTATTTACCACCTGGAACGAGGCCAGGTTTTAGAGATAGATGGCAAAAAGATATTTGTTATGGGCGGAGCTCGTTCAGTTGACAAAGAATATCGTATCGAACATATTTCCTGGTGGAAAGAAGAAATGCCGTCGAAAGAAGAAATGGAGTATGCACTCGCTTCACTCGACACTGTTGATTGGGAAGTTGATGCAGTTGTTACACATTGTGCACCAAAACTCATACAAAGAAAAATTGCAAGTTGGTATGAAAATGACCAGATGACCAGCTTCTTGGATAGAATTTGTTCTGATTTGAAGTTTAAGAAATGGTATTTTGGCCATTACCATATTGATCGTCAAATTGATGACAAGTTTTTTGCTTTATTTAATAATGTGGTGCCAATGTTTTAAGGCACCACACATGCTGAAATAGCTCAAATGGTAGAGCAACGCCCTCGTACTGCGTAGGTTCCCGGTTCAAATCCGGGTTTCAGCTCCAATATGTCGATGTAGCTCAGAGTTTGGTAGAGCAGCCACGGAATGGTGTGTCACTGGTTCAAGTCCAGTCATCGGCAATTTTGACCCAAAGGCCACGGGTCTGACACCTCGGAAAGACGGGGGTGCACGCTGGTGTAGCTCAGTTGGTAGAGCGCCGGTTTTGTACTCCGGGGGTCGCGGGTTCGAGCCCTGTCACCAGCTCCACCGCAAGTAGGTGTGCTTGCGGTTGTCCTTTCTACTCATAAATTCGTATTGTTTTTTGTGCAGCCAGTAAGCATTGATGGGCGATGCTTTCGGTGAAATTGGTTCGAGTCCAATACCGGTTGCGCGTACTGCAATACGATAACCGAACTACATATTGGGGTATCGCCAAGTCGGTAAGGCATCGGACTTTGACTCCGACAAGGATAGTGATTCTGTCCGACCGCAGGTTCAAGTCCTGCTACCCCAGCCACACAAGTGATGCTTAAATACTGCTGAACAAAGGGTAGCCTTAGATAATCTGGTGCAAGTACCAGGTTTGATTAACGGTGTTGATGCCTGTGTACAAGGTGCGGTAGCCGTCAAATAAAAATAATGGAGGTGTAATCATGACCAGAAATGAGTTTATCAATGACATCGATACATGGTGGGATCTGATTGATTTCTGCCGTGAAGAGGATTGCGATGTATGCGAAGATGTGATTTCTGATGATGACCTCAGTGATTATATCGAAGAAGATATTGAAAACGCAGCACATGACGGAATGAGCTGGCAAGAAATTCGTGACCGTCTTAATGATCTTGATACCAGTTATGACTACTATGTCAATGATGGGTACATGATTTATAATGGGCTTGATAACGATGACGATTTCGAGGAATTTAAGTCCAATGTCCTTGATTGGATGGATTCATATGGCGAATGGGACGAGGACGAAGAAGATACTGGCTGTTTGCCGGAAGATGAAGACACCGCAAATCAAAACAGCGAAGACACCGCTCCGTTAGAGGTTGAATTTGCTGTAACAGAGCTTATTTCAATGTGCATCACAGATATAAAAATCAAAAAAAGTGCAGAGGATGCAGAACGCCGCAGAGAACAGGTCGAAATTGACCGTGCTCTGGCAGAGTTATTACCACTTTAATATCATTCGCTATGGCGATGGTTACCGTGGCGCCTGTGTATATTGATTGTGTTACATAGACCCCAGCAGAAAGCACAATATCTTTTCGCAGATTGCAAAAGAAATGGTTCGTTTATTTCACTTTTATCCTCGCATCTGGAGTCTAATAAATCCTTTTTCAGCGAAAAAGAATTTATTAAACCCAGATCACTCGATAAAAGTGTCACCCTTGTGCACAACGCCGCCTACAGACAATATAGGGCGGCGTTGCGGACAGACGCCATGGGTCTGAAAACGGAGGTGTAGCATTATGACAGATAAGAATGATAAAAAAGCAAAGGCTAAAAAGTTCAGAAATTTCTGGACATGTGCTCGCCCCGTTACTCAGATTATTCCGAATAAGAAAGCGTATAATCGCAAACGAAATAAAGATGACATCAATAAGGATAGGTGTGAAATATGAAGGTTCTTGTTGTTATCGATATGCAGAAAGACTTTGTGAACGGTTCCCTTGGTTCTGAAGAGGCCGTTTCAATTGTTCAAAATGTCGTTGAAAAAATTGACGGGTTTAATGGTAGTATTGCCGTTACCCATGATACACATAAAGAAAATTATATGGATACTCAGGAAGGAAGAAACCTCCCTGTTATGCACTGCATTGACGGAACAGATGGTTGGCGTCTGGACGACACGATCTTCGATGCCATCGACAAAAAGTTTAGAGATGGCAATCATGTTGAGGTTTTTATGAAACCAACCTTTGGCTCCACAGAGCTGGCAGACTGGCTGGTAAATAAGAACAAGATGGAGGCAATCGACGAAATTGTCCTGATTGGTTTATGTACCGACATCTGCGTGATCTCAAATGCACTCCTTATCAAGGCATTTTTACCGGAGGTAAAGATTACCGTTGATGCAGCCTGTTGCGCTGGAGTGACGCCCGAGAGTCATAACAACGCTCTGTCTGCCATGAAGATGTGTCAGATCAACATTGAAAACTGGGAGGAGTAACATGATCTATGTAAATGGAAAGAAAATCGAATTTACTTCATTCCCAGATGGAACCACATCGTTTCGGTACGATCCGCAATCAGACCCGACATGCTTCGACGGATTTCAGATTTCCTGGGAATATGATGGCGATCACGAGTGTATCCTGCTATGGTACTTGGTAAACCACATCCGAAATTGTTGTGGAATTTATATTCCAATTACACTATGGATGTCTTATATCCCGAATGCCAGAATGGACAGGGTGAAAAGCAGCGATGAGGTATTTACGCTGAAATGGTTTGCCAAATTTCTGAATTCATTACAGCTTGATAATGTAAAAGTCCACGATCCTCATTCCAATGTGTCTACAGCACTTATTGACAACATTGAGATTGTTCCTGCTCATGATTGTATTGAAGCTGTAGCAGACATTCTCAATAATGAGATGGGACTTAATGTCCTGTATTGTTACCCGGATGAAGGTGCTGCGAAACGATACTCTGAACAAATCTGTGGCGAGTATGTATTTGGGATCAAGCACCGTGATTGGAGAAGCGGGAAGATCGAGCGCCTTGAGATTTCTGGAGTAGACAAGGTTAAGGGTAGAAATGTGTTGATTGTGGACGATATTTGTTCTCGCGGAGGCACATTTACCTTTACCGCAAAGGCACTTAAAGACGCTGGGGCAAAGGAAATTTTCCTTTATGTAACGCACTGCGAGAATACAATTCATGAAGGATCTGTTCTTACAGATGGTCTTATTAGCCGTGTATTTACAACAGACAGTATTTATCGGGGGAAACACGATAGGGTTACTATTTTGGACTAAGACGAGAGGTGATAAAGTTGATTGAGCTGCGCGGTAAGTTCGCTAACGCAAAAGTGTTCACGGATGTAGTTGATAATGAATCTATTTCCCAGGTCATCAACTTGCTCAATCAACCTTATGTTGAGGGCAGCAGGGTTCGGATGATGCCGGATATACATGCTGGTGCCGGGTGTACAATCGGAACAACAATGACAATCAAGGATAAAATCTGCCCAAACTTGGTTGGTGTAGATATTGGATGCGGTATGGAAACGATTCGTATTAAGGAATCTCATATTGAACCGCAAAAACTTGATAAGGTAATCCGCAATGGTATTCCGTCTGGATTTGAGATCAGACAATCATCTGGTAGACACCGCTTTCATAAAGATATTGACCTGTCCGAGTTACATTGCGCAAATAAGGTTGATGTCGAGAGAGGCTACAGCAGCGTCGGAACTCTGGGTGGCGGAAACCATTTTATTGAAGCGAATAAGGATGATGAAGGAAACATCTATATCGTTGTCCATTCAGGAAGCCGTCACCTTGGGCTTGAAATTGCGAACTTCTATCAGGATGCAGCATATAAATCGCTTACCACTTATAGCAAGGATGAAATTGATGCAATTATTGCAGAACTAAAATCATCCGGTCGTGAGAAAGAAATCCAAAGTATTCTAAAAACAATCAAGATGAAGAACTCTCCAGTTCCAAAGCAACTGGCTTATGTTGCTGGAGAGTTGTTTGAACAGTATCTTCATGATATGAGAATCGCCCAACGATTTGCAGACTTAAACCGTAAGGCCATGATGGATGTTATCGTAAAGGGAATGGGATTCCATATCGAAGAACGATTTACAACGATCCACAACTATATTGATGTGGACAATATGATACTGAGAAAAGGTTCTGTTTCTGCACAGGACGGTGAAGTATTACTGATCCCTATCAACATGAGAGATGGAAGCCTCATTTGTGTTGGGAAAGGTAACGAAGATTGGAATTTCTCTGCCCCGCATGGAGCTGGACGACTGATGAGTCGTAGTGCAGCTAAGCAGACTTTTACTGTATCTGAGTTCAAAAAACAAATGGAAGGTATTTACACGACTTCTGTTGGAAGAAGTACGCTGGATGAATGCCCTATGGCCTATAAAGGTATGGATGATATTGTAAATAATATCGGGCCAACTGTTGATATAAAGGCCGTGATTAAACCTATCTACAATTTCAAGGCGGGGGACGAAGAGTGAGTATTTTCTTTGCCGTTATCTATATTATAATCGGAGCCGGCATCGGCTCCTTTTATTATTTTCTACAGCTCAAGCGCGATTATCATGACAAAGATACATTTTCTGCAATATGGATTGGCGTTCTTTGGCCTGTTGTAGCACCATTTGCTTTTGGATTTTACTATGCCAGAACAGTCATTGAAAAGGAGAGAAAGCGATGATTCAATATAATCCACTGCTGTGTCTGGATTTCTACAAAACCGCACATGCCGACCAATATCCAAAGGGTCTCACTAAAATGGTGTCGTATTACACTCCTCGGATGAGTCGCCTGGATGATACAGAAAAAATTACCATGTTTGGCCTACAGGCATTCATCAAGGAATACCTGATGGAAGCCTTTGAGCAATGGTTTTTTGGCGTGTCCATTGATGAGGTCATCAATGGGTATAAGTCATATCTAAATGCAACCATTGGAACAAATGGGGTAGGGGAGCAGCGCCTGCGCGATTTGTGGGAGCTTGGATACTTACCATTAGAAATCAGGGCATTACCAGAGGGAGTTCGCTCAAATGTCAAAGTCCCTCAGATCGAGATTTCCAATACACACCCTGATTTTGTGTGGCTGGTCAATTCCATTGAGACTATGCTTTCTTGTACGATGTGGCATACTCAAGTTTCTGCAGAAGTTGGATATCGTTACCGCCAAATTGTTGAAAAATACGCAGCCATCACATGTGACGACACAGTTCCTCGGGCTCGCTTACTTGGAGACTTCTCTATGCGTGGGCAGGAGAGTGTAGAGAGTGCAACAAAAAGCTCTGCCGCATTCTGCCTAAGTTTTCTTAACACCGCAACGGTTCCTGCGATTCTTTGGCTGGAGAACAATTATCGATGTGATTGCACAAAAGAGCCCGTTGCATTTGGAGCTCTCTCAACAGAGCATAGCGTTATGTGCTCAAACTATGCAATCGATGGCGATGAAATTACTCATGTCCGACGCTTGCTTACAGAGATCTATCCAAATCAAAGTTTTTCCATGGTGAGCGATAGCTACGACTATTGGAATTTGGTTAACAATATCCTGCCGCAGCTCAAACAGGAAATCATGGAACATAACGGCTGCATCTCAATCCGCGGAGATAGTGGAAATCCAGTGGAAGTGGTAACCAAAACTGTATTCAAACTTTGGGAGATTTTTGGTGGCACCGTAAACAGTAAGGGCTATAAGGTTCTTGATCCTCATGTTAAAGCCATTTATGGTGACAGTATTACTCCGCAGCGTTGTGAAGCCATCTACAATATTTTGATGGAAAACGGGTTTGCTATCAACAATGTATCCCTTGGCGTTGGATCTTTCTCTATGCAGTGCCTGGAGGTCTGCAAAAATGGGGACAGTTTTTATGCTCCGTATACCCGTGATACCTTTGGTATTGCTGTAAAGGCAACCTATGCGGAGGATACGGACGGTAATCCCATTATGATTTTCAAAAATCCAAAGACTGATGATGGTAATTTTAAGAAGTCGCAGCGTGGCTGTTGTCGTGTATTCAAAACGGATGACGGCTACGCGTATGAGGACGGATTAACTTGGGCAGAAGCTCAGGAAAATAATGAACTTATCACTGTGTTCCATAACGGTTCATTTATCAAGCAATATACGCTAAAAGAAGTCAGAAATAATCTGCACAACGGCAGTTTCTAAAGGAGGGATTATCGTGCTTGTCGATCCGAAAAAAGCAAAAGACGAAATCGTTCAGTGGATCAGAGATTATTTCCAAGAGAACGGCCCCGATTGTTCTGCTGTTGTAGGAATTTCTGGAGGAAAAGACTCGAGCGTGGTTGCGGCTCTGTGTGTGGAGGCGCTTGGTAAAGATAGGGTTGTAGGTGTCTTAATGCCAAACGGCTACCAGTCTGATATCGGAGACAGTTATCGAATTGTGGAAGCGCTCGATATCAACTGCAAGGTTGTTAATATCAATGACGCCTATATGGCCATGATGGACAGCCTTGAGGGAGTAATGAATGTGAGCGAACAGACAAAGATCAATTTGCCACCTCGTCTCCGTATGGCAGTTCTGTATGCAGTCGCACAATCACTCACAAGAGGTGGCCGCGTTGCCAACACCTGCAATCTTTCCGAGGATTTTGTCGGGTACTCAACTAAATACGGTGATAGTGTCGGCGATTTTAGTCCGCTTGCTAATCTGATGGTGCATGAGGTTAAGCAGATTGGTCATGAGCTTTCTATTCCTGCAGATTTGGTTGATAAGACACCGGCGGATGGTCTTTGTGGGAAAACCGATGAAGATAACCTTGGGTTTTCATATGCTCAGGTTGATGATTTCATTGAAAAAGGCACATGCGGCATCATGTCCGTTGACTATAAAATCCAGCAGATGCACCAGAAAAATCTCCATAAGCTGCGCTGGATGCCAACATTTGGCGGACATACTGATAAGTAAGTGTAGGGGGTGGAGATGATAGCTGATTTGCATAATTCCCTAAATGAACTTCGGCGGTTAAAAATGGCTCGTGGTTCCAAAGAAAAATTAGCTATTATGGCGCAGAATAAAGATGATTATATTTTCAGGCGCCTATTGTATTATGCTTGCCATCCACAAATGTCCTACAAGGTTTCAGAAACTACTCTGCTTCAGCCAGTAGAATACGATCCACGCATTACACTAACTTTTACAAATATCTTCGAAGTCTGTGAAACTTTGGCAAGACGAAAGGCATTAGATGATACTACGATCTATCAGGTAAAGGCCTTCCTGAGTATCCAGAATGATGAAGATCGTGATATCTACACAAAGCTCATCGCAAAAACTTTGAGACTTGGTGTCACAGAAAAAACGGTCAATAAAGCCATCCCTGGACTCATTCCAGAATGGGAAGTTCAACAAGCATATCCGATTGATAAATATCCTTTTAGTGAAGGAACATGGTTCTCCATCACGCAAAAGTTGAATGGGGTTCGTTCAACATACTATAAAGGAGAGATGAGAGGGCGTAGTGGTGCAGTCATGTCCGGTCTTGAACATATCACAAATGTCCTGAATCAATACGACCATATGGTTTTCGATGGTGAGTTGACCCTTAAAGACAAAGACGGGATTTCTGACAATGAAGCATTCCGCATAGCCACGGGAATTGTCAACTCTGAAAATGATGATAAAAGCCGAATTTGCTACACAATTTTTGATCTGTTGCCAGATCATGAATTCGACCAGGGAAGAAGCTCAGCAGCTTACTGTGAGCGCAGGAAACAACTGGACAGAATGATAGAAGAGCTTGGAGACAATGAAAATGTTCATGTTTTGCCGGCAATGTATTGTGGGACAGATCAGTCTGTAATTGAGACCATGCTCAATAAGGTAATTTCAGAGGACAAAGAGGGTCTCATGATTAACCTTGATGTCCCATACCAATGTAAAAGACATCGTGGTATATTAAAGGTCAAGCGCTTCTATACGATGGATCTTCCAATTATCAGATGCGAGCCGGGAACAGGGAGGTTTCACAATACTCTTGGTTCTATTGTGGTTGATTTTAACGGCGTAGAGGTTGGAGTTGGTTCTGGATTTACTGAAGAGCAGCGTGATTGGTTTTGGGAACATAAAGAAGAGATTATCGGTACACTTGCAGAAGTAAAGTACAAAGAAATATCTTTTGATAAATCTACCGGGAATTGCAGCTTGCAGTTCCCGATTTTTGTTTCTCTTCGTGCAGATAAAAAAGAGGTAAGTTTCGGATAAACGATACTGTGTTGGAGGTGATCTTATCGCTAAGAAAAAAGCGGATAGCCCACAGTTTTCTACATACATAAGCGATGTTTGCCAAATGATGGAGTCTGCTGTCAAGGACTATGCTTGGAGCAAGGAAGAGGTCAATCGGATGGATCGGCTCACCCAGGACTATCTTCACAAGTTGGAGCTTGATGGTTTGTCTTATTCTGAGCGTGCTAAAGTGGCTACAAAACTTCAAAGCTGCCGCCAGCTGCGCCGTGAGCATAAGGATACAGCTGAGATACTTGAACCGCTGGTTCAGTTCGTTGACAGCGATAAGGGAAGAAACATGATGAATCTCTTGCGCGAAGCACTTGGGAAGACTCGCAAGGCTGAGGAAAGAATGGAAAATAGGGTTTATCACCCACGAGTTCTGACGGAGGAATAACGGTGACAAACCTTGAACGACTGCTGGAGGACAAGCACAGGCTCGCAGAAGCCATGGTCTCTTTGGTAGAAGAGCCTGATTACGATGAGAATATGGACGGCGAGTGGGAGCAGTGCGGAACTATCGACTACTACCGAACAACAGATGGCTCTACATTTTACGACATTGACGAAGCGGTAGAATACCAGCTCACATGGCTGAATACCGAGGAGGGTAACCAGATTGGTTAGAATTATTAAAGGGGATCTGACGCAGTCTTCGGCGAAATATATCTGCCACCAGGTCAACTGTCAAGGTGTCATGGGTAGTGGAGTTGCCAAACAAATACGAGGCAAATGGCCTGAAGTGTTTGATAAATACAAACAGGCCTGCGATAAACACGCAGACCATAGAGAAAGTCTTCTTGGTCAAATACTCGTAGTTCGTGTAAGTGAAAACACTGCAATTATCAATATCTTTGGCCAGCTTAAGTTTGGGAGAGACGGGCAAAGATACACCAATTTTGAGGCTCTTTGTCGTGGATGCAGAGAGATCGCAAACAATGTGAGTCCTGGCGATACAATCGCCATGCCATATAAGATTGGGTGCGGTCTCGGCGGAGGCGACTGGGGTAGGGTTATGGATATGCTTACGGATGTTTTTAGCGAGCATCACCTAACCCTATATAAAATCTAAATAGCGGGGTGGTGTGATGAATGTAGTATTTTGGGTTTTAGTCATTGTTGTGATGGCCTTAATTTGGTTTTGCCTAAGTTTTGCTTTCAAATGGATTGGCTCAATCTTCTTGCGGCTATTCAACGATGCTAAGAAAGAAATTATGGGCGATGAGTCCGAGAAATCTAACAAGGAACAAAAGGAGCAATCATCAGATGAAGGGTAAAATTGGCGCAGTAATTCTGGCACTGGTTATGATCCTGGGCATTGTTGGCGCTGTCATCTGCCTGGAAAAAGTCCCGGCAGGTTATGTTGGCGTTGTGTACAATATGAACGGTGGTGTAGACGGAGAAGTTCTCACACAGGGCTGGCACCTGGTTTCTCCGACTAAGAAAGTCACTACATACTCTATTGGAATTGAGCAATCCTATTTGACCTCAGACAATAAGGGAGACTCTCCAGACGACGACAGCTTTAACATTCCCACTTCTGACGGCAAGACTGTTCGCGTCAATCTGGAATTTTCTTATCGTTTTGATGAAGAGCGTGTCGCAGAGACCTTTGTGATGTTCAAAGGCAAGTCTGGCGAATCTATTAAGGATACATTCATTAAGCCTAAGATCGTCGCATGGACGCAGGAAGTGTCAGCAAACTATCCGGTAACCGATATTTTCGGTGACAAGCGCACTCAGATCAATGCTGAGCTGGATGTTTATCTGCGCGAAAAGTTTGACCAGTACGGAATCATCATTGACACAGTAAACTTTACCGACATTTCTGTCGACGCTGAAACTGCTGCGGCTATTCAGAAGAAAGTTACTGCACAGCAGGAACTGGAACTGGCCAATATCGAGGCTCAGACCGCCATGGTGAATGCAAACAAAGAAAAGGAAGTCGCACAGGTCGCCGCAGAGAAGGCTATTGTTGAAGCAAACGCCGAGGCTGAAGTTATTCGCATTGCTGCCGAGGCCGAGGCTGAAGCAAACCGACAGATTGCAGCATCTCTGACTCCAGAACTGATCGAGAAAATCAAGTATGAGCAGTGGGATGGTAAGATGCCTACTGTGTCTGGCACCGGTGCCATTGTTAGCATCGATGGTGTTAACTAAACAGCAGATAAGCCCACGGGTCATCACACCCGTGGGCTTTTTTATTATTTTCCGGGTAAATTGTAATAGAGGTGTCAACATGGTAGATTTTTTCAATAAACGGATTGAACAGATTGAGGAAAATGGGATGCAAATTGTTGACATCCCTATTATTGCACTGCTGATTTTTGCTGCACTCGTTGTGGTTTGTGGAGAAATTGGGTGTGTAATTTGGTTCCTTGCAATTATTGTTCAAGCTATATCCGATGGAGTATCAAAGCTGCTATTGCTTATTCCATGCACAATCTTAACATCTATTTTTACATCAATAATTGTTTTTGTTATGTCAAAGATGGATCTATAAATTATTGGAGGGCAGTTCATGCGTAAATTAGCAACTATCCGCACTATCACAGATATTCGCCCTATCCCTGGTGCAGATCGTATTGAGGTTGCCCAGGTTGATGGTTGGGAATGTGTTGTAAAAAAAGGCGAGTTTCATGTTGGGCAGGAAATCATTTATGTTGAAGTCGATTCGATCATGCCGGAAAGACCTGAGTTTGAGTTCTTGCGTGACAGAAAGTTCCGTGTTCGTACTATCAAACTGCGTAAGCAAGTTTCCCAGGGGCTTGTGTTGCCACTTTCAATTCTGCCAGACGGAACTGGGTGCGACATTGGGGATGATGTAACTGAAGCCCTCGGTGTGAAGAAGTATGATCCACAAGCAGAGCAGGAGCGTATGCTTTTATCATGTGCAGATGACGATCGTGTAAAAGATCATGGTAAGATCTTTCAGTTCATGATGCGTTTCCATTGGTTCCGCAAAGCGTTTGGCCCACGACCCAGAAAGAAAGGGTTCCCTGCATGGATTGTCAAGACAGATGAAGAGCGTATTCAAAATAAAACTGCCATGTTCGAAAGGGAAAAAGAAAATGGCACCACATTTATGGTGACCGAGAAGATCGACGGGCAGTCTGCTACATATTTTCTGCAGAAGATTGGCAGGAAAAAGTATGAATTTGGAGTCTGCTCTCGAAACATTCGTTTGGGTAAGCCGGACAATAGCTCCTATTGGACAATTGCTGCAAAATATGAAATCAAGAAGGTGCTTGAAGGCCTGATTGGTGATTATGATCGCATTGTTCTTCAGGGAGAAATTATCGGAACGGGTATTCAAAAGAACAAATATCGTGTTAATGGATACGATTTTTATGCGTTTAATCTGATTTTCCCAGACCATAAGTGTGACACCAAAGAGATTGCACGCTTGCTGTATCCATACAGTATCAAAACGGTTCCTATCTTGGAGGACAGCAAAGTTTTGCCTGAGACAATTGCAGATTTGGTAGAGTATGCTAAGGGAACTTCTACGCTGCTCGATGGGCAAAAGAGAGAGGGCGTGGTTATGCGAAGTTACGATCCAGACATCAGCTTCAAAGTAATCAACCCGGATTTCTTGCTGGCGAACGACGAATGAAACGAATGTTTTATATCATGTCAGCGTAGAAATTTTGTGTTTGAAATTAGAAGTGTACCTCAACCCCTTGTGAAGCAACCGGTGTGGGCGCATTTGATGTCAGCATTACAATGCTAATCCTGGTCATAATGGCGTGAGGGTAAATATTGGAGGCGATATTTTGGCTGGGGTTTTATACTTAGCAATTATGTTTGTGGCGAAGGTCTTTGACAATATGCTTGGGACAGCAAAGACCATTCTGGTTCAGCGAAATCGCTGTGTGCTGGCCGGTGTTTCACTTGCATTATCCAACTTTTTGTACCTTTGTATTACCAAAAATATTGTAACGACAGATAGCAACCTTGCCTTGGTCATCGTGTCTATTGCCAGTGGTGTTGGATGTTGTCTTGCAGTTGCAGTAAGCAACCGGTTTTCCAAGGAGAAAACCTATGTAAATGTGATTATGTCAGATGACTTGGAAGCCATGAAGTTCTTCCGTGATTTCCTGGCAAACTATCACATTACCAATGTGGCAACAGATAGTTACACATTGGATTGGAGTAAGAAAACAATTACAATCACTGCTTATGCAGAAACTAAAGATCAGAGCAGATTGATTGATGAATACATTGAAAACAGTGACCTCAAACGTAAGAGAGTCATTAGTAAGCATTAACCTTTAAGAGTATAGGAGGTGGCTGCATGACCATTGAACAGATCAAAGAAATGGTAAATGGCGAAGCATATGATTTTCTAAGAACGAACCCGCATCTTTCAGGGCGCATCATGTTCCTGACACTGGGTGGAAGTTATGCTTACGGCACCAACATTGAAACATCCGATGTGGATGTTCGTGGATGTGCCATGAATAGCAAGAGTGATCTGCTTGGCCTTTCCGGTTTTGAGCAGGTTGTCAATACGCAGACTGATACCACGATCTACGGGTTCAATAAGTTAGTTAGCCTCCTGCTCAACTGCAACCCAAATACAATCGAGTTGCTCGGCTGTAAGCCAGAGCACTATTTTTATATCTCTGATGCAGGTCAGAGTATGATTGATAATCGGAAACTCTTTTTATCTAAGCGTGCCGCGAACTCATTCGGCGGCTACGCCACGCAGCAGCTGCGCAGACTTGAAAATGCTTTGGCGAGAGACAGAATGAGTCAAGCTGACAATGAAGAGCATATCTGCAAAGCGATGGATCGTGCGCTCAAGGGTTTTGGTGACCGCTATACAGTTTTTGATAAGGGCGGTATTAAGCTGTACACGGATGTGAGTGAGCGTGACGACCTCGACCGTGAAGTTTTCTGTGACATCAATCTTGAAAAGTATCCGGCCAGAGAGTTCAGCATTATGATGAACACGCTATCTAATGTGATTGGTAACTATGAGAAGCTGAACCACAGGAATCATAAGAAAGATGACAATCATCTTAATAAGCACGCCATGCACCTGATCCGGTTGTATATGATGTGCCTTGATATTCTGGAAAAGGAAGAGATCAACACCTATCGTGCCGGCGACAGAGACTTCCTCCTTAGTATCCGAAATGGAGCTTTCCAGAAAGAGGACGGAACTTACAAACCGGAGTTCTTTGAGATGGTTTCTGAGTACGAGAAGCGATTGTCATACGCAAAGGAGCATACTGCTCTTCCGGCAAACCCCGATATGAAGAAAGTTGAGGGGTTCGTCATGGACATTAACTGGAGGTCGTGTGAATGAATAAGATTGCGATCCCTCGTGGCGCAAAAGCAATCGTTCAGGGGTTGCGCTATGAGCACCATGACGCATATGTAGTTGGTGGCTGTGTCCGTGATAGTCTCCTTGGGTTGGAGCCAAAGGACTGGGATGTTTGCACTTCGGCTACGCCGGAAGAAATGAAAGAATACTTCAGTCGTATCGGCGTCAAAACCATTGATACTGGCCTAAAACACGGCACCATTACAGTGGACATGGGACAGTATGGTAAGTTTGAGGTCACTACATTCCGCATCGATGGAGATTACTCAGACAACCGACATCCAGATAGCGTGGAGTTTACCGACAGCATTTATAAAGATTTGTCTCGCAGAGACTTTACCATCAATGCAATGGCTTTCAACCAATCTGGTTTGGTTGACCCGTTTCATGGCCGTGAAGACTTGGAAAGTGGCGTGATCCGCTGTGTTGGGAACCCGGATGACCGTTTCAACGAAGATGCGCTCCGCATCCTCAGAGCCATGCGGTTTTCTTCAACATATGGTTTTACCATTGATGAAGCAACATCTCAATCAATCCATAAGAATAAAGAGCTGCTTCTGAATATCGCTGCTGAGCGCATTCAGGTGGAGCTTTGTAAGATGCTACGCGGTAAAGGTGTCCTAAATGTACTCCTGGAGTACAGTGATGTGGTTGCTACGATTATTCCTGAGATGGAACCTTGTATTGGTTTCGATCAGAACAACAGGTTCCACGAATATACAGTCTATGACCATATTGCTCATGCAGTGGCTAACTATACTGGCGCCGATACGGTGGTCAATGTGTCGCTGTTACTCCATGATATTGGAAAGCCATGCTGCTACACAGTGGACGAAAAAGGTGGCCATTTCTACGGTCATGGTGTTTTCAGCCATGATATTACAGAAAAAGTGCTTACCAAACTCCGGTTTGATAACAAAACTAAGAGTGATATTCTTGAGCTTGTTTTATATCATGACGCAGTTATTGAACCAACACCAAAGACGGTTCGTCGTTGGCTAAATAAAATAGGAGAAAAGCAGTTTAGCCGTTTGTTGGATATCCGTATGGCTGATATTTTAGCACACGCAAAAGATACACAGGAATATCGTATTGAGCGGTGTGTTGCGCTTGGAACGATCTCAAGTGAAATTATTGAGCAAAATCAGTGTTTCAAACTTAAAGATCTTGCTATTAACGGATACGATGTTATGAACATCCTGAGCCTGAAAGAAGGAAAGGATGTAGGAGCGATTTTGCAAGAAGTCCTTGGGCTTGTTATGAATGGTGATCTGGAAAATGACAAGGTTCGTTTGGTCGAATACCTAACACAAAAAGATAGGGGGATGTTAGAC
>ENA-OUQC01001102-OUQC01001102.1-human-gut-metagenome-genome-assembly--contig:-NODE-1102-length-15284-cov-3.765448_pt1 | contig 15284 bp, 5 predicted proteins | sample MGYA00237942_ERZ548815 | MGnify/ENA primary metagenome ERZ548815 (study PRJEB26490, sample SAMN05194722) | human gut metagenome | biome: terrestrial biome; feature: human-associated habitat; material... | reverse complement strand
GAAATCCTCTTTCCGGAAACCCTTACGGTAACATTGGAAACAAAAAGTGAGGAAGAAGGAACGAAACCCGGAGAAGAGACAGAACCCGGAAAAGAAACAGAACCCGGAGAAGAGACGGAACCGGGAGAAGAAACAGAACCGGGAGAAGAGACAGAACCCGGAGAAGAAACAGAACCCGGAGAAGAGACGGAACCGGGAGAAGAGACAGAACCCGGAGAAGGAACGGAGCCGGGAGGAAGCACAGAACCGGAAGAAGGAACGGAACCGGGAGGAAGCACAGAACCGGAAGAAGGAACGGAACCAGAGGAAGGGACAGAACCGGAGGAAGGAACGGAGCCGGAGGAGGGAACAAAACCGGAAGGAAGCACAGAACCGGGAGAAGGTACGGCATCGGAAGAAGCAGCGCAGGGAGAAGGTGTAGCCATGGAAGCTGCTTCCATACACCCTTCACAAAACCTGATCTCTGACTTCCTTGACTTTTTGCTGCCACAGCCCATGATAGTCTATGCGGCGGAGATGGAAGGAGGGGAAGACCCTGTTGGTGAAACGGAAAACCCAGCGGGGGAAACGGAAAATCCCGCAGATGAAACGGAAAGTCCAGCGGGTGAAACGGAAAATCCAGCGAATGAAACGGGAAGTCCCACAGGTGAAACGGGAAGTCCAGCGGGTGAAACGGAAGCTTCCATTGCCGTGACATGGGAGATCAGTGGGGCGGATATTTTCGATTCCTCCACGGCGGGGAATTCTTATGTTTATATGCCGGTTATCCCGGAGGACTATACTGTAGAGGAGGGCGTCAGCCTTCCGCAAATTGTGGTGACAATAACGGATGATGCAGAGGGAAAGCTTGCCAGGCTGTTAGCTCTGCTGGAAAAGCTGCCGGATCCGCTTACATATCTTGCTTCCGGTGAGCCGGATGAGAGTATCATTGAGCGTGGGCAGCTTAATGAGGCACGGGAGGCGCTGGATGAATGGCTTGCGGAGAGCGGAGCGGAAGATGCGGAGAGTAACAGCGTGGTTTCCGGTGAGGACAGAGAGCGGCTGTCAGAGCTGACCGGGCGTCTTGAGGGGCTGGAGCATATACGCGACACCGAGACAGACTGTCTGGACACGGAGTGCCCCTACCACTACCCGGAGATTATACAGCAGAGAATGGGAGAAAACGAAACTCCACAGCTGCTGACGCTTGCGGATCTGGTGGAGGAGTATGGTGTGGAGATGCCTGCGAATGCTCCGATTGCGGTGCAGACCTTCGCAGTGCAGACCTTCGCAGTGCCGACCTTCGCAGTGCCGACTGCTGCTATGCATCCACAGACACTGATGATCACTGATGATAATGAGAATAACAGCCATACGGGAAAGCCGGATGGCGATATTGATGTGAGTATGAGTTCCCGGAAAAGCGAGCACCCGATTGAACTTGCCTTTACGCTAAATGAGCTTCCAACCCAGAGCGCCTATCTTGCGGTTAAGGCTTATGATGTGGATGAAGATCTTGGTGAAATGGATTATGTGTATCTGAACGACGACATTTATCTGCCCATGGATCAGACAAATATTGTGAAGAATCGTAAAAGTTCATATAACAGTGAGACGATCGGTAATCTTGCGGGTACGAACAACACATGGAATACCACGGTGCTGGAGATTCCCCTTGACAAGCTGAAAAAGGGAAAGAATGTTATATCCGTGACCGTTGCGCCGAGCTGGGTGGTGACGGTGGACTGGATGCAGCTTATACTGGACGGTGGAGTGGCAGACCCCAATATTCAAGAATTTTCCCTAAAGCTTCAGGACGCCGTTACGGAAAATGGTCAGGTTACCGTAGAGTCTCTTGTGACAGTCAAGCAGACAGGGAATACGAAGTATACCACAGAATATACCCTGACGCAGGTGGAGACAGGGAATGCGCTTGATGCATGCTTCGGGCAGGTGCAGGAGAAAGAGGAGATAGCGCTTGGGATGCCCTTAGGCTCGCCAAGTGGTACATATAGGATTACGGGAATTCTTAAGGATCCGAATACGGAGGCGATCAAGGCAACCGACAGCGTCAGCTTTTATTTCCTGGAGAACGTGGGAATCGGCCCAAAGGTCAGCCATACCTTGTCCCCGGATGTCCTTACAAATAAGGATGTGACAATAACGGTGAGTGCTGAGGCCATGCCGGAGATGGGGATTACCAATGTAATTGTTCCGAAAACATCAATGGTCGTTTCCGCAAATAACAAATATTCTTTTACCATAAATTATAAGCTGAACGGCAGTGACAAGTCGGCATCCTATCAAGTAAAGGTGGACAATATCGACAAGACAGCTCCCACGATTACCTATTCGCCGATTACGGTGTTGGAGGACGAAGCGCAGGAGGCAGTGGAAAAGCTGTTTGCTGATGCACTTTCCGCTTCGGATAACCGAAAGCTCGCTGATGAACCCTTGTCCTACACGATACCTGAGAATGTAAGCAGCGCCCCTGGAACAAAGACCGTGAAGGTGACGGCCACGGACGCTGCGGGAAATACAAGCACAAAAGATTGTACCATTACGGTGACGGCAAAGCCTCTGGAACTGAAGCTCGGTGAGCTTACTGCGGTTTCGGGCAGCAAGGATCGGTACAGCTTAAAAGCGGTCTTAACCCATACCGGAGCGGACACGATCACAGAAACGGGCTTCGTATGGGGCATTGTACCGGCTCCCACACTGGAGCTTAACAACGGAAGCGTAAAAACCTCCAGCGTTATCAAAACAAAGAACGGGAACTTAAGCGCAATCGCCACGGGGCTTGTCTCCGGCGTGGAATACTATGCGCGGGCGTATGCGAAGGTTACATCTGGCGGAAGTACGAAGGTCATTTACAGCGAAGCGAAAGATTTTGGCTTCGGAGTCCCAAAGTACGGCATGTTTTCTGTGAGCGAAATATCGACCAACAGTAAAATAACGACCTTTAAGATTACAAGAAGCGGCGGTTCGGACGGGGAACAGACCGTCTATTACCGCACGGTAAACGGCTCCGCCATCGGCGGCACCCATTTTACCCATACGCAGGGATCTCTTACCTTCAAGGACGGGGAGACGTCCAAGAAAGTGACTGTGACGGAGCTCGGCGTGACGAATGCCTACGATAGCAAAGAGGGCACAAGATACTCCAATGAGGACAGAACCTACTCACTGGAAATTTACCGCGTGGAAGGCGGCGGGAAGATTGACTCGACAAAGCGCTCACAGGCGCACACGATGACGAAGAACAAGAGTTATGTCATCGACAGGACAATTTATACCACGGAAAAATTAAATCTCGATCAGACAGAGGTAAGTACGACCAGTGGGGAAAAAATTCAGGACTCAACAGAAAAGCAAGGCGCGACAAATAGCAATGTGTGTTTTCGGACCAACCGCGACAATGTGGAGAACTACCATACCGAGAGAAAACTCTCTGACTATTATACCAATTCAAATCAGTTGGTGTATTTGAATGCAACCGCCAGCGGGTGGTACTATCGGTATCAGTTGAAGGCTTATGAAGGCGATGACGGCTATGAACATGCGTATCTGGGAAAATCGGAAGTGCCGAAGAATGGCTATTTTGACTTAATAGGAAAGAATAACAAAATTGCGGAAGATGGCGTAGTTACAGGAGCATCCGGGCAACTTTGGGCATGTAACTTTCAACTCGCTAGTAATAAAGCGACAACCTTTCTTTTCCCGAGCACTGAAACGGGTGGGGGTGTGGGAGATACTAAGCCAACAAGAATCTCTGGTACGACTTATCCTTACAACAATAACACATGGGTGAGGCTGGGTGTAGATGAGACCTGCTATGCTTACTTTGGTGCGAGTGGTAAAAGAGAGGACAGCTGGTATGTGGACGGTCTGATCAGCTATGTCATGGTGCAGGATGAGCAGGAACCCCAGCTCCTCGGCGTTGCGCCCATGGCGGACGGCACTTACCTTCCGGGCGATCCGATTACGGTGGCGCTTGTCTTTGACGAGATTGTGGACAGCCAGAACAGCTCTCTGAGCGGTCTTACCATCACGACCAACGTAGGTACTTTGACATACGCAGGCGGCGCGGACACCAATGTACTGTATTTTACAGGGACGGTATCGGCTTCTGGCAGCTTAAGCGGCGGCACTGCACTGCAGGTCAGGAGCATCAGCAACGCCTCTGTTATTAAGGATATGTGCAGTCTGGCAGGCGGCACCAGCCAGTCCTTTACGGGCGGCAGTACCAACGTGACCGTGGACAACAGTAAGCCGTCGGTGACGATCAAGGCAGATACAAGCGGCAGCCTGCCCTGCCATAAGGCAACCATCACAGCCACAGGGGCAGAAACCGTTCAATATACATGGACGAAGGATACCGCACTGCCCGCCTATGGCTGGCAGACTACCACAAGCGGCAAACAGCTTACGGAGAGCAGGGGCACGGCAGGAAAGACGGAGACCTGGTATCTGCATGTGCTCGCCACTGCAGCATCAGGGGCTTCCACGCACACTTATCAGCCGTTTTCCTTTATGCTGCCCACGATCACGGAGGTAGCTGTAAGGGCGGGTTCCGCGGCTTCCGATGAGGTTGTGGCGGATGTATGGAAACCGGAAAAATATATCGTGATGCAGTATGCGGGCGCACAATCCGGCACAAATATTACTCTTGGCGGACCGACGAGCAGTTCAACGACCATTACGAAATCAAGCGGGACGACGTCTCTGAAAGTTACCAAAAACGGAACATACACTGTGACGCTGACAGATAGTTATGGAAATGTGATTTCCAAAACCATTGAGGTACAAAAAATAGATGCCCAGCAGCCCACAGTCACAATCCGCAGCGGAAGCAGCACGGAGGCGGATGCCGTATACAATGAGCTGACTCTTGCCGTGCTCCCGGAGGATACCGGTGGCAGCGGCGTGGCAAAGGTGGAGTATGCATGGACAGATAACACAGCAGAGCCTTCCTCGTGGAAGACGCTGACAGCGGCTGCAGATGGCAGCTATCAGGCAGCGTATACCGCCAAAGAGACTGCAAAGACCTCAAAATATCTTCAGGTAAAGGTTACAGACGGCGCGGGAAATGTCTCCACAGTCGTCAAGTCGGGACCTTATTATATGATGCAAAAGGTAACCGGAAATGGACTTCCCACGATTACCGTGACAGAGAAGAATCCGGCTTCATGGGGAAAGAGCGCAGAGCTTAACTGGACGGCTCAGAAAGGAAGCAAAGCAAACGCCGGTAAGATTGCATCCGTATACACGCCGGACGGCATACAGACGATAGATTCTGGCTCCGGCAATGCCACCGGAACCTGTACCGTGACGAAAAACGGTGTCTATGTATTCCTGGTGACGGACGAATATGGCAATTCTGTCAGTACAGAAGCGCTTGTGAAAAAAATTGACAACGAGGCGCCGAAGCTGGAAAAACTGGATGGTTCCGTAGCTGCAGACAGACAAACAGGTACGATCGAGCTGACAGGCGTTACGGATGATTGTACGGCAGTCTATGACCAAAAAGGAAACTGCACAGGTTACAGCGGCAGCGGCATTCAGACAAGGCAGTACCGGATGGAGGGCGAAAACACATGGACGACCTTCACCGGGGATAGCTTTACCGTGAAGGAAAACGGCAGGTATCTGGTCAGTCTTATTGATAATTTGGGAAATGTCAGCAAAGAGTACAGCGTGGAGATGAAGGACATTTTCAGGGATACGCAGGATCCGTCCCTTACGGCGGCGGTGGAAAGCGGCGTCAGCGCCAATGACGCTGACTGGTACAATGCGCCGGATCTGCACCTTACGCTGACCTATTCTGATGATGTGGGTACGAAAAAGCTGTACGGCAAAGTGGATGAGGGCGACTTTGAGGAGATCAGCGGTATTTCCACAGAACCGGGTACAACATTTACGAAAGCTTACGATTGCATAGAGGGCGTGCATACCTACACCTTCAAGGCGGTGGACACAGTGGGCAAGGAAACCATATCCGGACCTGTCACCGTGAAGTGGGATAAGACAAGGCCTGATATCGGTGAGATTACCTTCGAGCAGAAGGAAGCAAATATTTTTGAATGGATCATCGGTAGAAAAAGCCTGATCCTGTGTATTCCGGTGACGGAAAATGGCAGCGGGGCACAGGAGGTTTCTTATACCATAACGCCTGCGTCCGGCACGGCACAGGATGCGGCTGCAAGGATTGAGGAGGGAGTGGCGAAAATTACCCTTTCCGCAGACTGGAAGGGCGGCATCACCGATATTAAATGTACGGATGCAGCGGGAAATGTCTCTGACACCAAGAGCATTAAAGGCGCAGCAAACGGCATGATTGTGGAGGATAACCCGCCGGAGATCACCTTTACGGCGGCGGATATGGAGGACCAGGCAGATCCCAAACCGGGACAGGAACTGTCTGAGAATTATTATGAGGAAAATGCTGTTCCTACGATCTATGTGGCTGTAAAGGATGCGGACGCCGCCGGTATTACTGCGGGAATTGCAAGCATTACCTATACCATAAACAGTGATGCAAAGCGGACGGTAAATGGCAGCTTTAACACTGCCCTGACAGAAAGCTATGGCTTTACCATATCGCTTGGAAGTAGGAAGGGCATTGTAAATATTACCGTGAAGGCTTCCGATTATGCAGGAAATACCGCAGAAAAAACGGTGACTGTCCGAATCAAAGAAAAGGAGACAAAGCCGGAGCCTGTACTCGATTACCGGCAGGAGCAGCTTACCAGACTGACGCCGGGGGCAGCTTATGTGGTGAAAGGGGAAACTCTATTTGCCGACGAGCAGGGATGGATCGCCATCAGGGAAGACTGGTTTGGCAGCACGATCCGGATTGCGAAAAAGGGAACGGAGAGCACGTCAGACAGCGACGGGGCAGAGCTTGCCATAGCGGGGCGTCCGGGAACCCCTTCTGTATCTGCGGAAAATGAGACAATAAAAGGGAAAAAGGACGGAGCGTTAAACGGCGTCAGCGCCGACATGGAATACAGCATTGACGGCGGCACAAGCTGGATACCGTTTGATCCCGGTAAGATAACGAACGGCCGTCTGTCAGGTCTTGCACCGGAGAAAAGGCTGATACGGGTGAAAGCGACAGATACTACGCCCCATGGAAAACAGAGGGAGATAACGATTGCGGAAGGCGGAACGCTGACCGTTTCGTTTAATGCAAACGGTGGAAGTACCGTTGCTGCGGTTACCGGAAAGGCATGGCAGGATGCGGTCAGCAGGCCGCAGGATCCCGTAAAGGAGGGCTATACTCTGGAGGGCTGGTATCGTGACAATACTTTCATGTCCGTCTGGCATTTTGCAGGCGAAGAAAACGAGGATCAGCTGACGGAGGATGTGACCCTTTATGCAAAATGGAGGGATGCAGCAAAGCCGGACCTTGACGCAGTGCTGGCAGATCATAAGGATGTGGGAAAGTGGCACCAGGAATTGGCGATCGAGCTTACTTATTCGGACAACGAAGGAGTAACGAAGCTTTATGTTCAGAAGGACGGCGGCGCTTACACGGAGCTTTCCGGGGCAGGCAGCACCACACAGGACGGTGGTAAAACATATCAGCTTCTTTTTAACGGATTGGAAGAAGGAGAGCATATTTATACCTTTAAGGCAGTGGATGCAGCAGGGAATGAAACCGTGACAAGCGCATTGACTGCAAAGCTTGACATGACGAAGCCGCAGCTTGATGATGCGTCCTTTAACGAAGGCTATCGAAACCTCTTTAATTGGCTCATCCGCAAGGACAGCCTTGAAATTACCATTCCCGTTAAGGAAGCAGGAAGCGGCATAGATAAGGTAGATTATACCCTGATACCTGAAACGGGAAATGCAGAAAACAGCGGAACAACAGGTCATGCAGCAGTGAAAAAAGCTTCCGGTGGAAACAGTGCCGATTACACGGCTGTCATCTATGTCACTCCCGACTTTAAGGGAAGGATCAGAATTACTGCCACGGACAATGCAGGAAATGCTTCGGATACCAAGACCATTGGTACAGACGGCAGCGGCATCAATGGCGTTATTGTAGAGGACAACGCACCGGAGATCACGTTTTCAGTAAATGACGGCGAGGCATTGAAGGAATATAAGGAAGTACCGGCGGTTGCCGTGACCGTAAAGGATGACAGGGAAAATGCCATTTCTGCCGGTCTGGCCTTTGTGACATACCAGATTGATCAGGGTGCGGAAAACGCCTTGCAGGAAGATTTTGCGGTAAGTCTGAAAACCGAAGCCGGATTTATCATACCGAAAGAGATGATCCCGGCCAGTGGAGGAGAGATCCTCGTGAAGGCCGCAGATAATGCCGGAAATCAATCGGAAAAGAAACTGATCATACGCATAAATACCGGCGGTGGAACTGTAGAGAAACCGACAGAACCGTCAGAAACACCAGAACCAGAACCAACAGAAATACCGGAACAGCCAGGGGCATCAGAACAGCCAGGGTCATCAGAACAGCCAGGGGCATCAGAACAGCCAAAACCGTCAGAGCTGCCCAAACCGTCCGAATCACCAAAGCCATCAGGCAGGGACGATTTACCAAAGCAGTCTGTCAAACCGTCCGAGGATCAAGTGAAAGCAACTCCGGATATACCGGATGACGGGCAGACTGTAAAGGAACCCTCCGGCATACCGGAAGGACAACAGCCGGAAAAGGAAGACGTACAGACAACACCGGCGGTGGCGGAGAGCGGTAATGGGATGACACCGGGCGGACCGACGGCAGAGGGCAATGGAAAAGGCATGGCAGACACAAGCTCGGCGCTCAAGCTGGGTGACGGCACAGTCATTGTAACGGTTGTCTGTGAGGAGCAAGGGTATACGGCAGAAGTGGCAGATACCATGGCGGCGGCAAATGCTGTGCTGACGCCGGAGCAGATACAGAGCGTGGCTGACGGAGAAACCATAGAGATCCGGATAGACGTGAAGGACATTTCCAGTAACGTGTCGGAGCAGGATAAGAGGGCAATCGAAAACGGGATTGAAGAGTACCGGAAGAAGCTGCCCGGACTGACACTCGGAATGTATGTCGATATCTCCATATTCATTAAGGTAGGGGGAGGCGACTGGAACGCCGTTAACCAGACACATGAGCCGGTAGATGTGGTAATCGGCATCCCGGCGGAGCTGCAAAGCGATGACAGGATATTTTACATTATTCGCTCCCACGAAGGGGACTACACACTTTTAACGGATATGGATGAGGAACCGGATACCATAACCATCCGTACGGACAAGTTCTCCACCTATGCCATTGCTTACGAGCAGGTAAGCGGAACCGGAGAAAACAATAAGTGCGGATTATGCCATATTTGTCCGACTTTTCTTGGCATCTGCTGCTTTGTGTGGCTGGCAGTGATCATGGCAGTATTTTTGATCGTTTGTATAGTCATCCGGAGAAACAGGAAAGAGAAGGGAGAAAAATAAAACAGGATAAGGGAAACGGGTGGTAACGTAATAGTTACCATCCGTTTTTGTGGTGCAATGCCTTTTCATACAGGAAGGGGAGGTTATAGGACAATCTGCCCATGGAATAAGATAAAGCAAGCAGAAAACAGAGGATGGCAGATGTTAAATATAACCGAGGAAGAACTGGCTGCAATGGCTGCCGTAGATGTGCGGACGGTGGATATCAGCACGCTGACAGATATTCGGGACATAAAGATCGACACAAAGCTGCCGGTGGAAGAAAAGCTGGCTTCCTTTGCAGGACAGACCAAGAATATCTATGTCCACCGTATTGGTGATTATGTGGTAAAGGTGAGATTTCAGAAGGAGGGCCCTGGCATAGATGATAAGATGGAGGAATATCTGAGGCATCTGGCAGAAATTCATATCTGAAATTATGGTTGATTATAACGGAATAATCATAAGTCGGGAGTGATGGAATGAGGAAACAATATTTTCTGGCAGCCATGTACCTTCGTCTTTCAAGGGATGACAGTGACGCCGGAGGTGTGACGGCTAAGGAGGATAAACGGAAATCCGAAAGTAACAGCATCGGAAACCAGAGAGAACTGATCAGAGCCTTTCTCTGTGAACAGCAGGATATGGAATTGTATGACAGTTATGTTGATGACGGTTTTTCAGGCAGTAATTTCGACAGGCCGGAATTTAAAAGAATGATAAGGGACATTGAAGCCGGAAAGGTGAACTGTGTCATTGTAAAAGACCTTTCCCGCTTTGGGCGTGATTATATTGAATCCGGGAGATATATACAAAAGATCTTCCCGGCTCTTTCCGTGCGTTTTATTGCGCTTACAGACCATTATGACAGCTTCTATGCGGACGCAGGGGAGAGCGGCATTGTTCTTCCGGTCAAAAACTTCATTAACGATTCCTATTGTAGGGATATTTCCACAAAAGTGAAAAGCCAGTTTGAAGTAAAGAGAAAAAATGGGGAGTGCATTGCACCTTTTGCCCCTTATGGCTACAGAAAGGCGGATCACAACAAAAACAAGCTGGTAGCGGACAATTATGCTGCGGAAATCGTGCGTAAGATTTTTAGCTGGAAAATGGAGGGCATGGCAGTTTCGGCCATAGCGGATCAGCTGAACGAGCTTGGGATCCTTTCACCCAAGGAGTACAAGAAATCCACAGGGATAAATTACAGAGGGGGATTTTCCGGCGCAGTAAAATCCAGGTGGAGCAGCGCCACGGTAAAGCGGATACTGACAAATGAAATATACCTTGGACACATGGTGCAGGGGAAAACGGAAAAGATAAATTATAAACTGAAGAAAACGGTGGAAAAACCGGAAAAGGAATGGATTAAGGTGGAAAATACCCATGAGCCGATCGTATCGGAGGATGTTTTTCGGGTCGTCGGGAATTTACTGAAGGTTGATGGACGGATAAGCCCCATATCAGAAAAAAACAGTTTTTTTACAGGAATACTGTTTTGCGGAGACTGTGGGGAACAGATGATAAGGCGGGTAAACCGCTATAAAAACGCGCAGAAGGTTTACTACATCTGCTCTACCAAGAACCGGGGTGAGGGCTGTACCAGACACAGCATACCGGAAGAGGCGTTAAAGCAGCTTGTACTGGAAATGGTAACGAAATTCGCCAACTGCTTTCTGCAGGAAAAGCAGCTGCTGGAAAAAGCGCTGAATATGGAAACAAACCTGGAAGCCATGGTCTGTCATGATACAGAAGCTGCAAGACGAAAGGAAGAACAGGACAAATATGATCTTCTCTGTTCTGGCTTATATGAGGATCTGAAAGAGAGGATTATCACAGAGAGTGAATTTGAACATCTGCGCAGCCGGTTTCAAAGGAAGGCCAAAGAACTTGAGGAGGCACAGAAAAAACAGGAGCGTATGACGGAGGAGCTGCATCGAAAAAGTGTTCTTTTGGCAGCAAGGCTGAAAACCATGCAGGAGTGTCCTGAGCTGAAAGAGGTGGACCGCCATACGCTATGCAGCATGGTAAAGAAAATCGTAGTATTTGAAGATCACAGAATAGAGATGGAGTTTTATTATACCGACCAGTATCACATGATACAGGAAGCAGGCAGGAATGGGCAGAGTATCCAAACGAGGTAACCCGTTAAGAAAAACAGAAGGTAACATGGCAGAAGAGAATGCGGAAAAACAGAGGTATAAGGCCGGTATTTATGCAAGACTTTCATCAAATCAGGATGAAAAGAAGAAAGAATCGATCGAGGTTCAGATTGAAATTGCAAGGAAATTTGCAGAGGAATTTAATCGGAACACCCCCGGGGAAGTGATGGAAGTGGCCGGATGTTATACGGATGTGGGAAAAACGGGCAGCAATTTTAAAAGAGAGGGGTTTCTCCGGTTACTGCAGGATATAAGGCTTGGAAAAATAAACACTGTGATCGTAAAGGATTTATCAAGACTTGGAAGAAATTACCTGGAGACAGGCAATTACCTGGAGAAGATATTTCCGTTTTTTGGGGTACGCTTCATTGCAGTTGCAGACGATTTTGATACCGGCAAGGAAAGCAATGAGAATAAGCAGATGGCTTCTGAAATTAAGAATCTTGTAAATGATATGTATGCAAAGGATTTTTCCCAAAAGGCAAAACTGCATCTGAGGCAGAGAAGGGAAGAAGGCTCCTATGTCGGCGGCCCGCCGCCGTACGGATACAGAGCAGAACAAAACGGAAAGCGGCGGGTGCTGATCCCTGATGAGAATACGGAGGGGATTGTCCGTTTTATTTATGAAAAATATGTAGAAACAGAAAGCTATGCGACTGTTGTCAGCGAGCTGAACTTAAGAAAGGTCAACCCTCCTGCGCTATATAAGAAAACAAAGGAGGTTTATCATGTACCCGGTGTGGCAAAGTATAAGGGGTGGGATAAGAGTGCAGTGGAGCGGATCCTGAAAAGTGAAACCTATACGGGAGCTTTGGTGCAGGGAAAAACCAGTATAACCGCAAGGGATGAGAAGAACCGTGTTCATAAGCCGGAAGCTGACTGGGTGATCATAAGGGATGCACATGAGCCATTGATCGACCGGGAGCTATACCGTAGATCAGTGGAGATCCGGGAAAAAAAGGATGCACAGAACAGGACCGAATAAAGGGGTGAAGCAGAATGGAGCGCTTGGCATTATATTTACGGTTATCCTTAGAGGACGGGGAAGAAAAGGACGAGAGCAATAGTATCAGCAATCAGAGAAAACTGATCTATGAGTATATACATCAGGATCCTGAATTAAGCAGGCATGAAGCGGTGGAATTTTGTGATGATGGTTTCTCCGGCACCAATATGAACAGACCGGGGATGCAAAAGCTGTTAAAGGAGGTAAAGGCAAAGAATATAGGATGTATCCTGGTAAAGGATATGTCCCGTTTTTCAAGAGATTATATTGAGATGGGGACTTATCTGAACCAGATATTCCCATTTGGGGGCATTCGTTTTATCGCTATCAACGACCATTATGACAGCCGGGAACACCATGGAAGTACCATAGAGATCGATACCGCATTTCAGACGCTTTTATATGATCTGTACAGCAAGGATGTATCGGAAAAGGTAAAGGCTTCTTTTGCAAGCAAATGTGCAAACGGAGAATATATTTTCGGACAGGCTCCGTTTGGGTATGAAAAAAGCAAAGAAGTAAAAAATACGGTCATTGTGAAGGAGAGGGAAGCCGAAATTGTGCGGTATATCTTTTCCCTTGCGGCGCAGGGAAAAACCAGCACACAGATCGCAAGACAGCTTTATGAGGAAAGGGTACCTGCCATTACCCAGATGCGTTATCCGGAAAAGAACGATACGGACAGAAAAATACATTCATGGAGCGAAAATGCAGTCAGAAGGATACTGAACAATCGTTTTTATCTTGGTGAAATGGCATACGGCAAATCTGTCAGAAAATCAGTGGGCAGTAAAAATGGGGCTTCTGTGCCCATGGAGGACTGGAGGGTGATCAGGGATCATCATGAGGCGCTGGTTTCTGAAGAGCTATTTCATCTGGTGTCCTTATTCAGAACGGAGCATTCCACAAAAAGAAAAAATTCTGCGAAACAGAATGGGGATAAGCATCCTTTTACCGGGAAATTGTATTGTGGGGGCTGCGGCTATTCCTTGAATTATAAACCGCTGCGGGAGAAAAACAGATACAGGCGGTTTGAGTGCAGAAAACACGCCTTATGGCAGATCCAGGAATGCTGCACCTATATAAACGCCGATCTGCTGGAGGAAACAGTGCTTATGATGCTGAACCGGCAGCTGCTTCTTTGCGGGAATGCAGAAAAGCAGAAGGAAAATCTATCTCCTTTTCTGCAGGCCGGAATTCTGCCGTTAAAAAGAAAGCTGGAAGAATACAGGCGGGAAATAAAACAGATACAGGCGCAAAAGGACGCTTTGTATGAAAAATATGCGCTTAGACAGCTTGATCAAAGGGAATACCGGAAAAGAGCCGACGAGCTGACAGAGCAGCTAGCCGTCCTATCGATAAAGAAAGAGAAGGCAGCCGGGAAGCTTGCCGCATTGGAAAAGGAATGCCGGCAGGATGAAGAGGATAAGAAGCAGCTGCTCCGGTATCTGCATATTGAGAAGCTGACGCAGGAAGCAGTACACATCTTTATCAAAAGGATTTGGGTTTATAAAGATAAGCGGATGGAGATCGAGTGGAATTTCAGTGTGAGTAAAGTTATGTAGGTCTGCGGGATCACAGGCCCCAAAGCGGTGAAAAGGCTCGTGACAATAACCTGCCATCAGCGGGCTATGGGGCCCTAGACATTGCAGGAACCTTTGCGGTGCTGGCAGGAGTGTAAGCTGGCTTCCTTATTGATAAAGATAATCAATTACTATATTATATTAATGTATAGTAATTGATTGCAAGTGGTAACAGCTTACTTTTTTAACATCCATTAAGTAAGCGATTATCTATAACAATAGTATACAATAATTACAAAAAAGTGTCAAGAATATGTAAGAAAATTCTTGAACAGCACATTGAAAATTGAATACCCTATAGCTAAATACAAAATAATGATACACTTGCATAGCCACAGCTCGAGCGTGATAAAACCGTCGCAAGCAATGGGTGCAACTCGGACAGAGTCGGAGTGGTGAAATTCCAGTGGAGTATGAAAATACCGTTTGCTATTAGCCCAGAATAGAGGGACAGGAAAAATATCATTCAAAAAATTAACGAAAGGAGGAGCAATTTATATGGGAGAAACTATTCAACTTCTTACAACAGCAGATGTAAGGAAACTTTTAAAAATAGGAAATAAAACTTGTTTAGAATTATTTCATAGAGAAGATTTTCCTTGCCAAAAATTTGGAAGAGCTTATAAAATTACAGAAGAAAATTTAAAAGAATATCTAAAGACAAGACATGTTAATAATGAAGAAGATGAAAGATAAAAAAATAAGCTATTGTCAAAATCTTCGATTTTGTGTCAATAGCTATATGCGTTAGCTGAAGATTTAAATATGCGACATTTAAACCTTCAAATACAAGATTATGTATTTTTTAAAAACTGAAAGGAAACTATTGCTATAGCTTTCCTTAACTGATATAATTATACCATAAAATCAAATTATAGCAATAGTTTTCCTTAAATTTATTACGAAAAGGAGAGAACAATATTATGAAATTTAAGGGAATAACTGTTGGCACATATATCTCAAAAAGACCAAAAGGAAAATTTGATGAATCAATATGTACGGGTTGCGAAAAAAATAAAAATAAGAACATTGACAAAGAAAAACAATATGAATTATGCAAAGGATGCGATAAGTTTTACGTTTCAAAAACTTGTAAAGCTGTTTTAACGATAGGTAGAGATC
>ENA-OUQC01001099-OUQC01001099.1-human-gut-metagenome-genome-assembly--contig:-NODE-1099-length-15308-cov-4.910968_pt1 | contig 15308 bp, 9 predicted proteins | sample MGYA00237942_ERZ548815 | MGnify/ENA primary metagenome ERZ548815 (study PRJEB26490, sample SAMN05194722) | human gut metagenome | biome: terrestrial biome; feature: human-associated habitat; material... | reverse complement strand
ACAGGCCGCGGTAGACCTCCTCGAAGATCTTCTCCGGCCGCCTGGCGTTCGCGTCTGAGAGCGTGCTGCGTTTCGGGACTTTGTCAATGCCTATATGGTGCAGCTTGCGCACCTCGGCGGTCATGGAGGCTGATATTTCCCGCAGTGAGTCGAACCGCATGATTACGGCGTAGAGCATCGTCAGCAGGTGCGTGAAGCCGTCAAAGCTCTTGACGTACCTCTCCCCGCCGTGTTTCCGGCTGATTCCATTTGTTTTTTCGCGGTCAATCGATTTTACCAGCTGTCCGTATACCGGCTGTCCGAAGAAATTGCTACTTTTGCCCATGGTTATCTTTTATTGTTTGGCGACACAAAAATAACCGTTAGGGCTGACTCCTCAAAATGGAATCAGCCCTTTTTCCTTGCCGCCTCCCTGAAATGTTTAGCGGACAGTAATAAATGTAAATTTAAGGCTCAGAAGTGCCATATCTCGGCAAAAATGGTTATATTTGCGGTGTGGCACTGAGTGTGGCATGACATGTGTCGGCCTCTTTCAAACAGGCAGCAATATCTGTTACGCCAACACCGCCCGGACATATACCCGCAAATGAGGCTGGCGCTGTAAACCTTTGGCGCGGATATTTGTCACAAGTATAACCAATACATTTGAGTTATGAAGAAATCAGTTTATCTCACGATGCTATTGCTCGCCGGGACAAGCTTGTTCTCGAGAGCAGACAATGACGTGTATGATGACGACATCTACTATAACCCGAAGAAAGACGTCGGCAATGTCCAGAAGGAAAGTGCTTATATCGAGAATTTCGGTGACATTGATGTCGATACGTACAACCGTCGCGGACAGTACTATACCACGCCTGTAGACACTATCGGCGAAGCTGTCGGCTCTGCCGAGGATTTCGTCTATACGCAGCAAATCCAAAAGTTCATCAACCCGACTATCGTAGTTGACAATTCAGATGTCCTGTATGATGTCCTGAACAACTCGTATGGCAACGTGACTATTGTCATAAACGACAACGGCCTGCCTGTTTTCAGTCCGTATGTCTATTCGTGGCCGTCTTACCGCTCATACTATTCCTATTGGGGACCGACATGGGGCTTCGGATGGAATGTGTGGGATCCGTACTATTCTTGGTACTGGGGGCCTTCGTGGGGTTATTATGACCCATTCTGGTACGGCTACGGCTGGGGCTGGGGACACACTTGGGGCTGGGATCCCTACAGACCCTACTGGCATCACAGCCATGACTACTATGCCAACCATTACCGTCCCGGAGGCAACCGTCATCCCAACTCGCCGCAAGATGGGTGGGCTTCAAACACCCGCCCCGGCGGCAACAGAGGCTACACGGACAACGGCAGTTCGCGAGGCTATAACTTCAACGGCAACGGACACCGTGTGTCAAACGGCACGGCTGCAAGCACTCCCACTTCTGGCAGCAACCGCTCCTCAACGATGCATCGCCAGAGCAACGGCAATTACAGTGCTTCAGACTCTCGCGTGAGCGGAACGACTGTCCGCAACGACGGCTCGTCTGGCAACAACCGCAGCTCCGCCACTAAGCAGAACTACAATAGCAACCGCTCTGCTACAAACTCGACTGTGCAGGGACGCACTACGACTAACAGCACATATAACCGAAACAGCGGTACGACGACGAACCGAGGCAGCTACAACAGCGGCACGACAAACCGCAATTCGGGCAACTCGTATAACAACCACCGAAGCACAACCAACACAAACAGCAACCGCAGCAGCTACAACTCCTCCAATAGCCGCAGCAGCTACAACAGCGGTCGCAGCAGCTCCTCAATGGGACGTTCGTCTGGCGGATTTGGTGGAGGAGGCCGTTCTTCCGGAGGTTCGCGAGGCGGCGGTGGCGGCGGCCGTCACAGATAACCAAGCCAACTCATATATGTCCGGCATCCACACTACCGGGTGCCGGGCATAATCATTCTATATAGAGTGATATAAACAACTCAATACCTTACAGCTCAAAACAGAAATGTCATGACAAAACAAATACTTCTGGCAGCCCTTGCCCTTGTCCCTGCAGCAGCGTTTGCACAGGGCGCGTTTGACGCATACTCTATAAGCCAGCCGGATCTGAAGGGTACAGCCCGCTTCATGTCGATGGGCGGCGCGTTCGGCGCACTTGGCGGTGACCTGTCCACGTTCTCTCAGAACCCTGCCGGCATCGGTGTATACCGCCGCTCTGAAATCGGCATAACTGTTGACCTGGATTGCCAGTCGTCCAAAGCAGAGTCCTTCGGACTGACAAACACCACGACGCAGACAAAATTCCTCCTCAACAATTTCGGCGGTGTCGCGACTTACAGACTGAACTCCGAAACTTGCCCGAACATCAACTTCGGGTTCTCGTACAACAAGGCTGCTTCGTTCAACCGCCATTTCGGCGGACGCATACCCACTCTCTACAACTCTCTCTCCAACTACATCGCTGGCGTGACCAACCAAGAGGGTGCGACTGTCGGCGACCTGGAAACGACAGACAACTACGACCCCTACAATCCCACCGACGGTGGTTATGTGCCGCAATGGGCTTCAATACTCGGATATGACAGCTACCTCATCACACCGCAGGGAGACAAGGACTCCCCCACCTGGACAGGCCAATGGGGAAGCAGCACATCCGGAGTCGGCAATTTCGAGATGTTTGAGAAAGGCAGCATCGACGAGTACAACATCAGCCTCGGCGGAAACATCTCAAATGTCGTGTACTGGGGCATGGATTTCGGCATTACTGACCTCAACTACCGCATAGAATCAATATGGGGAGAGCAGCTGCAAAATGCATACGTAGACAACCAGGGCGGCGTAGCTGCCAACTGGGATTTGTACAACAACTACCGCATGCGCGGCACTGGATTTACATACCGTCTCGGCGTGATATTGAAGCCGATTCAGGAGCTGCGCCTCGGCTTTGCCATACATACCCCGACATGGTACAACATCGACGAGGAGTACTATGGCGACGTGGATTACAACTATACCGGCGAGAACATGCCTCGCCCGGGCTATGCCACCACCAATAACGGCTACACAGCCACCAACTCCTACAATTTCCGCTCGCCGTGGAAATTCCTCGCCAGCATCGCCGGAATTGTAGGAGAACGCATGATACTCTCCGCCGACTATGAATGGACTTCGTACTCTACCATGAAGTTTTCCGAAGACAACCGCGAGTACTACTACGATGAAGACCCGTGGTACTGGGAAAACGGAATGGCAAAACAAACCCGCTCCTCAATAGACTACAACAGCCCTTACGGATATACCAACTACGACATAAGCAACTATTTCACGAAGACATCGACACTGCGTCTCGGCGCGGAGTTCCGTGTCACGCCGCAGTTCAGCGTCCGCGCTGGCTACAGCTATGTGACGTCACCGGTCAAGAGCCGCGTGGCAGACAACATGGAAACGGTCTACACCACCGGCACACGTCCACAATACGTAGTTGACAAATCCACAAACTATGTCACCTGCGGCTTGGGCTACCGTTACCAGAAGTTCTATATAGACGCAGCATACGTCTGGAAGCACCGTACAAGCGACTATCACGCATACACTCCTGACCCGGCAAATCCTAATATCCCGAGTCCGCAAGCCACCATCACCGACAGCAACAGCCAGATTGTCCTGTCGATGGGCTTCAAGTTCTGATACATACATTCAATCCAAATAGCGGGGGATGTCAAACGGCATCTCCCGCTTCTGCATCAAAAACGGCGGCAATAACACGAATTGTGGCAAGGAGGGTTGTGGCTGTGCGGAAAATTTCGTAAATTCGCAGTCTAAAATCAACCAAAGTAATATGGAAATACAAGGCAAAATAATAATGGATCTGCCCCTGTTGGAGGGCGTTTCCAAAGCCGGCAACCCATGGAAGAAGAAAGAGTGGGTGCTCGAGACTACCAATGTCGCGTACCCGCGCAAGGTAAAATTTGACGTTTTCGGCGACCGCGTTGACAATTTCAAGGTGCAGGTTGGGCGTGAGTACATTATAAGATGCGACGTAGAGAGCCGTGAGTTCAACGGCCGTTGGTACACCGATGTGCACGGTATAAGCTATACAGAAGTTGGCTCTACTCCAGCTGCCGCTGCCGCACCTGCGGCCAGCTTCCCGACACAGCAGGTTCCCGCAGGGGGAGCACCAGACTTCACTGCGACTGACGACTCCGACGACCTTCCGTTCTAAATCCCGGTTAAAAACCGAATGACATATATGCACGGCAGGAGATGCCAGGCGCAATCCGCCGCTTCTCCCGCCTTGTGTTTTGTATTCGATGATGTTTGCCAATAACGACTTAGCTCCCAACTGAATGACAGAACAAATCGGTTTCCTCTTTGACCTTGACGGTGTCCTTATAGACAGTGAAACAGAATACAGCCGCATTTGGCGCCATATCAATGAGGTGTTCCCTACCGGACAGCCGGATTTGGAACACGTCATCAAGGGGTGTACCCTCAAAAATATCCTCGACACGCATTTCCAGCAGCATGACCGCGAGGAGGTGTCTCGCATGCTCTACACACTCGCAGAGGATATGGTGTTCAGGTATATCACCGGTGCGGAGGAGCTGATTGACACGTTGTGTGCCAGGAATTTACCAAAGGCTCTTGTGACAAGCAGCGACAGCATCAAGATGGAGAAGCTGTATGCGCAGCTGCCAAAATTTCGCGACTGTTTTGACGCAACGGTCATTGCCAATATGGTGACACACTCCAAACCGCACCCGCAGGGTTATCTGATGGCTGCGAAGATGACCGGCGTATCTCCACAGCGGTGCGCAGTCTTCGAGGACTCGTTGCAGGGAGTACGTGCCGGCAAGGCCGCCGGCGCATTTGTTGTGGGTATTTCGGCAACACTCGGCAGGGAGAAGATTGAGCCAGAGGCAGACATGACAGTAGCTTCGGTGGCAGAAGTTGACTTGGACAGACTGGTAAAAATATTGCAAGAGCGATAAATGCCGAAAGAATTATGAGCAATATACCCCTTGCCGAGCGTATGCGGCCCAGGTCGCTCGACGACTATATCGGACAGACACACCTTGTAGGGCCGGACGGCATAATCCGACGGATGATAGAAACCGGCAATGTCAATTCATTTATATTGTGGGGTCCTCCCGGCGTAGGCAAGACCACTTTGGCCCGCATCATCGCCAATAAGGTCGAAGCGCAATTTTACACCCTAAGCGCAGTCACCTCGGGGGTTAAGGAAGTGCGCGAGGTGCTGACCAAGTGCGAAGCCGCCGTCAACGGTCTCTTTGCCAAGGCGCGTCCGATACTGTTCATCGACGAAATCCACCGTTTCAACAAGTCGCAGCAGGACTCGCTGCTCGGCGCAGTAGAGCGTGGAATAGTAACACTCGTAGGAGCGACGACCGAAAACCCCTCGTTTGAGGTAATCCGTCCGCTGCTGTCGCGTGCGCAGGTATATACATTGAAGCCGCTCGAGGCGGAAGACTTGCGGAAACTCCTTGCAAATGCGCTGAGCAAAGACGACGTGTTGTCAAAGCGCGAAGTCAAGATGGTGTCTGACAAGGCATTGCTGCGGTATGCCGGCGGTGATGCACGTAAGCTGCTCAATATTATTGACATCCTCGAACAGTCAACACCCCAGGGTGAGCCGGTCGTTATTGATGATGACAATGTCGTATCACGCTTGCAGGAAAATCCGGCGGCTTACGACCGCAACGGCGAGATGCACTATGACGTGATTTCAGCGTTCATCAAGTCTGTCCGCGGCAGCGACCCCGATGCTGCCGTATATTGGCTGGCGCGTATGGTCGAAGGGGGCGAAGACCCATTGTTCATAGCGCGACGGCTGATAATCCTGGCGGCAGAGGACATTGGCCTTGCCAACCCCAACGCGCTGCTGCTTGCCAACGCCACTTTTGACGCTGTACACAAAATAGGCTGGCCCGAAGGGCGCATACCATTGTCGGAATGTACCGTTTACCTCGCCACCTCGCCCAAAAGCAATTCGGCATACATGGCGATAAACAACGCGCAGATTGCCGTGCGCGAAACAGGCAACCTGCCCGTACCGCTGCACCTGCGCAACGCACCTACCAAACTGATGAAAGACCTCGGCTATCACGACGGCTACAAGTATGCGCATGACTATGCCGGCAATTGGGTGGAACAGCAGTATTTGCCCGACGGCATCACCGAACAACGGTTCTACACCCCTGGGGACAATGCCTCAGAACGCAAGATTGCATCTGCAATGCACAAGAAGTAAGGGGGGTTATCCTTCCCAATTGCGGCCGTCGAGGCCAGCTGTCTGCTCGATGAAATACCGCGGACGGCGTTTCACCTCCTTGTATATCTTGCCGACATACTCGCCTATGATGCCGCACGCCAGCAGTATCGCACCGCCGATGAACCAAAACGACACAAGCAGTGATGTCCACCCGGGAATTGTGCGCCCGGCTATGTATGAATACAGGCCGTATGCTATCACCACCACTGAAATGAAAATGAAAAACAGCCCGAGGTATGTGATGTAGCGCAGCGGACGGACGGAGAATGACGTTATGCCGTCAATGGCAAACCCCATCATCTTCTTGAACGGATATTTTGACTCGCCGGCGAAACGCTCTTTGCGGTCATAATATACCATCGCCGAAGGGAAGCCCAACGACCGCACCATGCCGCGCAGGAACAAGTTGCGTTCCGGGAATGACACAAGAGCCTGTATCACACGCTGGCTCATCAACCTGAAATCAGCATGATTGTAGACTATGTCGCCGCCAAGTCCGTTCATCAACCGGTAAAAAGCCTGTGCGGTGTGTTTCTTGAACATGGTATCAGTCTTCCGCTCACGCCGCACACCATACACAATGTCTATGCCCTTGTTGAAGTACTCAACCATCTCATAGATAGCCTCCACATCGTCTTGCAGGTCGGCATCTATCGATACTGCTGCGTCGGCATTGGCGGCAGCCCATTCCAACCCCGCCCACAGAGCCTGCTGATGCCCAGCATTGTGAGCCAGCTTCACCCCTGCGACATCTTGTTTTTCTGCCGAATAGGCCTCTATCAATTCCCAAGTGCGGTCACGGCTGCCGTCGTCTACGTAGAGCACCAATCCGTCGTCAATGCTGCCACGCGACTTGAGGTTGGCAAGGACGCGGGTCAGCTGTTCTGTCGTTTCGGGCAGGACTTCCTCCTCATTGTAACACGGCACTATGATTGCTAATTTCATGCTGGTCGATTTGGGGTTAGACTTTTCTCGATGCAAAATTAGTCGAAAAACCGCTGATTGTCAAATATACGGCAATGATAGTTGCTGCCAAAGCGTACCAGCCAATTAAAGCCGGTTGTTTGACCACGGTTGTCAATGCGCGTTGTCGCGTCAACTACATTTAACAATGTCTTCTGCAATGCTTGTAATCAGGTAGTGTTTTACAATTCAAGTGCGGTTAGAATCGTGCAGCTATTCGCAATCGGCATAAGTTTTGCATGCGGCAGTTGAAAATTGAATCATTAACCGCCTCGTGGCCGGCAGGGTGATTTCCATGTCTGCCACGGCGAATAAACAAACATAACTATCATGGCAACCGGTAAAATAGGTGTTTCAACCGAGAATATTTTTCCAGTAATCAAGAAGTTTCTCTACAGCGACCACGAGATATTCCTTCGTGAACTCGTTTCCAACGCTATCGACGCGACACGCAAACTGCAGACACTGTCAGCCTGCGGCGAGTACAAGGGCGACCTTGGCGAGATGCGTGTCACTGTGACCGCAGACAAGGAGAAAGGCACGCTCACTGTCTCAGACCACGGCATCGGCATGGATGCCGACGACATCGACAAATACATCAACCAGATAGCATTCTCCGGCGCAGAAGAGTTCCTGAACAAGTACAAGGACACCGCCAATACCATAATCGGTCATTTCGGCCTTGGCTTCTACTCGGCATTCATGGTGTCGAAGAAGGTCGAGATCCGCTCACTCTCATACAAGGAGGGAGCGACGGCTGTAAAATGGGTATGCGACGGCTCTCCTGAGTTCGAGATGTCTGAAACGAAAAAAGCAGAACGCGGCACAGATGTCATCCTGTATATAGATGATGAAGACAAGGAGTTCCTGGAGCAGAAGCGTATCGACGAGTTGCTGCGTAAATATTGCCGCTTCCTGCCCGTCCCCGTAGTGAGCGGCAAGGAGCAAGAGTGGAAAGACGGCAAGTATGTCGATACTGACCGCGACCATGTCATCAATGCTACAGAGCCGCTATGGACCAAGAAGCCGACCGACCTGAAAGACGAGGACTATGTCAAGTTCTATCACGAACTCGTGCCGGGATTTGAAGAGCCGATGTTCTGGATTCACCTCAACGTGGACTACCCGTTCACTCTGACCGGCATACTGTATTTCCCGAAAATCAAGAGCAACATCGACATCCAGCGCAACCGCATCCAGCTGTACTGCAACCAGGTGTTCGTCACCGACCAGGTGGAGGGCGTAGTTCCGGAGTTCATGACACTCATGCAAGGCGTAATCGACTCTCCCGACATCCCGCTTAACGTAAGCCGCAGCTATCTGCAGGCAGACCGGCAGGTCAAGAAGATTTCCTCATACATCTCAAAGAAGGTGGCTGAGAAACTGACCAAGATGTTCCAGGATGACCGCAAGGCATTTGAGGAGAAATGGGACGACATCAAGGTGTTCATAGAATATGGCATGCTGACGGACGAGAAGTTCAAGGAAGCCGCCAATAAATTCTTCCTGCTCAAGGATACCGATGACAAGTATTACACTCTCGACGAGTACAAGACACTCATCGAGACCGAGCAGACGGACAAGGACGGCAACATTGTGGCTCTGTACACTACAGACAAAACCGCACAGTATCCATACATTCAGACAGCCAACGGCAAAGGGTACAATGTACTGAACATGAACGGCGACCTCGACAACCATATAATCGGGCTGCTCGAGAACTCGGACGAGAAACGACGCTATGTGCGTGTGGATGCCGACATCATCGAGCGTCTTATCGTAAAGTCTGACGAGCCGAAGAATGACCTGTCGCAGGACGACACCGAAATACTGTCAGCCCTGTTCCGCTCGCAGCTTCCCAAGAGCGACAATGCGCGGTTCATCGTCGAACTCCAGCAGTTGTCGGCCGACAGCATGCCGGCTTCAGTAACCCAGGACGAGTATATGCGCCGTATGAAGGCAATGGCTGCCATGCAGCCCGGCGGCGGGTTCTACGGCAGCATGCCGGACAGCTATTCGCTTGTTGTCAACACGGCACAGGCAAGTGTGCGCAAGGTAGCTGACGAAGCTCTCGCTGCGCTGAAGGAGGAAGTCGGCCCGATGCGCGAGGAGATTGCCAAAGTCAACGCTGAAATCGAGAAGGCCCGCAAGGAAGCCGAGGAGAAGAAAGAGTCCGCTCCCGATGTCACAAATCAGGAGAAAGCTGTCGCTGAAATGCGCGAGCGAGAGGAGAAGGCAATCACAGAATACGCTACAAAGCAGCCTCTGTTGCGCCAAATCATCGATTTGGCACTGCTTCAGAGCGGTCTGCTCAAGGGAGAAGAACTGACAGCGTTTATACGTCGCAGCGTCAGTCTGCTCTGAAAATCCTGACCATTGGCCAGCCATACAGCCCCGGCACTGCATTGTGTCGGGGTTTCTTTTTTCATAATGTCATATCGATGCGCCAACATATTAGGGTTATTATTTCGTAAATATGTTGTTTAACATGTTTTCCAAACCGCTCTATCTCGGGGAAAAACGCTAAATTGCAACCGTTTTTGCGAGGGTTATCCTTTCGCAGAGACCACACAAACTGATAATCATCAAAAATCTTATACGTCATGAAGACTTACAAGACAAACGAGATCAAGAACATAGCACTGTTGGGGTCCAAGGGCTCCGGGAAAACCACACTCGCCGAGTCAATGCTCTTCGAGTGTGGACAAATCAAGCGCAGAGGAACAATAGAGGCTGGCAACACCGTCTCTGACTATTTCCCCGTAGAAAAGGAGTATGGATACTCTGTATTCTCCACAGTATTGAATGTGGAGTTCGGCAACAAGAAACTCAATGTAATAGACTGCCCGGGAGCAGATGACTTCGTGGGCAACGCATATACAGCACTCGGCGTATGTGACACTGGTGTCATTGTCATTGACAGCGAGTATGGCGTAGAAGTCGGCACACAGAACACATTCCGTGTAGCGACCAAACTGAAGAAGCCGGTAATCTTCGCCCTTAACCAGATAGACGGTGAAAAGGCGGACTATGACAACGTTATGCAGCAGATGCGCGAAATTTTCGGACCGAAAATCGTCGCCATCCAATATCCGCTGGAGTCTGGTCCCGGTTTCCACTCGATGATTGACGTACTGCTGATGAAAAAATACGAATGGGGACCCGACGGCGGCGTGCCCACTATCAGCGAAATACCGGAAGACCAGAAGGAAAAGGCAGCAGAACTGCACAACGCGCTCGTTGAGGCGGCAGCAGAGAACGACGAGACCCTCATGGACAAGTATTTCGAGCAGGGCAGCCTGACCGAAGACGAGATGCGCGAGGGCATACGTAAGGGTCTTGTGGACCACTCTATCCTTCCCGTGTTCGTGGTCAGCGCACTCAAGGACATGGGCGTACGCCGCATGATGGAGTTCCTCGGCAATGTATGCCCCGGCGTGGCTGACGTTCCCGTCCCCGAGACTGTGGACGGTGTTGAGGTCGCTCCCGACGCCAACGGCCCCTTGTCGCTGTTCTTCTTCAAAACTTCGGTCGAGCCCCACATCGGTGAAGTCTCATATTTCAAGGTGATGAGCGGCACTCTCAAGGCAGGCGCAGACCTGGACAATGTCACCCGCAGCAGCAAGGAGCGTCTTGCCCAGATATTCACTGTCAGCGGACAGCTCCGCAATGCGGTCGAGGAGCTGCCGGCAGGCGACATCGGCGCGGCTGTCAAGCTGAAAGACGTGCGTACAGGCAACACCCTGAACGAGAAGGGCTGCGAGTATGCATTCGACTTCATACAGTACCCTGCTCCCAAATACACTCGTGCCATCAAGCCTGTCAATGAGAGCGAAGCGGAGAAACTGGCCGGCATCCTGACACGCATGCACGAGGAAGACCCGACATGGCTCGTCGAGCAGTCCAAAGAACTGAAGCAGACCATCGTCAAGGGACAGGGCGAGTTCCACCTGCGCACTCTCAAATGGCGCATAGAAAACAACGAGAAGCTGCAGGTAGAATACATGGAGCCGCGCATCCCCTATCGTGAGACCATTACCAAGGCCGCTCGTGCTGACTATCGCCACAAGAAGCAGTCCGGCGGTTCCGGTCAGTTCGGTGAGGTACACCTCATCATCGAGCCGTATACCGAGGGCATGCCCGAACCCGACACATACAAGTTCGGAAACCAGGAGTTCAAGCTCAATGTGCGCGACAAGCAGGAGATACCTCTGGAATGGGGCGGCAAGCTCGTGGTCTACAACTGTATCGTCGGTGGCGCAATCGACGCACGCTTCATCCCCGCTATCGTCAAGGGCCTCATGGATCGCATGGAGCAGGGACCGCTGACCGGCTCGTATGCCCGCGATGTACGTGTGATGATATACGACGGCAAGATGCACCCGGTTGACTCGAATGAAATCTCATTCCGCCTCGCCGGCCGAAACGCATTCTCCGAGGCGTTCCGCAACGCCAACCCGAAAATCCTCGAACCTGTATATGACGTTGAGGTGCTGACCCCCGGCGACACCATGGGCGACGTGATGAGCGACCTGCAGAGCCGCCGTGCCATAATCATGGGCATGTCGTCTGAAAACGGCATGGAGAAACTCTCCGCCAAAGTGCCTCTCAAGGAAATGTCTTCTTACTCGACCTCTCTGAGTTCAATCACTGGCGGACGCAGCTCGTTCACAATGAAGTTCTCCAACTACGAGCTCGTACCGGGCGACGTGCAGGAGAAACTGCTGAAAGAGTATGCAGAAACCCATCAGGACGATTGATGGAATAACAATTTCAAACGACTGGTGATACACAGCGGCTGCGTCGTAAACAGTTACGACACAGCCGCTTTTGTTGACCTTGGACTGGAAGCAAGAAGCCGAAGCCTGTGTCTGTAGAACTTGTTTTCAAATTACATACTTGGGTGATAATCGGATTTTTACTAACTTTGCATCAGTTTAGGTGACAGCCATGAGCGGCGCCAGCGGCGCAATGCCGCACTGCCAGCGGTTGTATTTTCCTCATTTCTACAGGTTTATGTGAGGGATAGACTCAAATATATGAAAGGTAAAAAGATTATGGATTTGCCCGGCGGCGAGAGCTTGTTGTTTGAAGTCAGCTGGGAAGTATGCAATAAAATAGGCGGAATATATACAGTGCTTTCCACCAAGGCGAAGTCACTTGCAGCGACCTGCGGAAACCAGTTGGTTTTCATAGGCCCTGACGTATGGCGCAACGGTCGCGAATCACCTGTGTTCCTTCCCGACCCATCCTTGCTCGCCGATGCGGCAGCAAACGTCACCCTGCAATACGGCATATCGCTACGTGTCGGCAGGTGGAATGTCCCAGGACAGCCTGTCGTCGTCCTCGTTTCATTTGACGGCGTATATCCTCATCTCGACGAAATATTCGGCATGATATGGTCGCGCTTCGGCGTGGACTCGCTGCACGAATACGGCGACTACCGCGAGGGCTGCGCTTTCGCAGTTGCATCTGCAATCGTCATTGACGGCATTGCCCGACATCTCGGCCGTCGCCAGTGCGACATAACTGCGTTGTTCAACGAGTGGACATCGGCGATGGGACTGCTGTATCTCCAGACTGTCTGCCCGGAGGCGGCAACTGTGTTCACCACCCACGCCACAAGCATCGGACGAAGCATCTGCGGCAACGGCAAGCCGCTGTATGACTATTTCACCGGCTACAACGGCGACCAGATGGCTGCCGAACTGAATATGCAGTCCAAACATTCGCTCGAGAAAGCCGCTGCCCATGCCGCCGACTGTTTCACCACAGTGAGTGACGTGACAGCCCGCGAGTGCCGCCAGCTGCTCGACATTGCCCCGCAGGTAGTGACCCCCAACGGGTTTGAACCGAATTTCGTGCCGGCGAAAAGGACGTATGCTGCACTCCGCCGCAATGCCCGTAAGCGCATACTGGAAATAGCCTCCGCATTGACCGGGAAAGCTTGGGAAGACGACACATTCATAGTCGCCACATCTGGCAGAAACGAATACCGCAACAAGGGCATCGACATGTATATTGATGCGTGTCTTCGCACTCGAAACAATACGGCTGACGGCACACGTGACATACTGGCTCTTATCCTTGTCCCGGCATGGGCGAAATGCCCGTCCCCTTCACTCACGGCAATTCTTGCCGGCGAAGCAGAAGCGCCGGCGACTCCCGACTATATGACGCATTTGCTCAATAACCAGGATAGTGACGCTATCGCATGCCGTCTGCAGGATTGTGCTGGCAATGCCTCGGACTCACGCCTCGCAATAATCGACATACCGTGCTATCTCGATGGTCACGACGGGGTGCTTGACATACCATATTATGATTTCCTCCCGGCACTCGACATGACAGTGTTCGCGTCATACTATGAGCCGTGGGGTTACACCCCGCTTGAAAGCATTGCCTTCGGCGTGCCTACCGTATCGACCGACAAAGCGGGGTTTGGCGAATGGGTGCTTTCCAATTTCGGCAACAGTTTCGCCGAGTCGGGAGTTCATGTCATAAGCCGAACAGACTCAAATTATGACGATGCAGCCGCCGCAATTGCAGCGGACATCACATGCCTTGCGTCAACCGACACCGATGCACTGACGCAATACCGAGACCGTGCGGCGCAGGTTTCCTCTGCCGCAGACTGGTCGCATTTCATCATCCATTACCATGAGGCATTCCGTGTCGCAAAACGCCGCAGAGACGAGCGCGTCGCTGATGCCCCGAGCAACAACCAATGACATTTCACGAATAGATATAGAGTATATGAAACTTCAAGTAAGCAACACCAACCAGCCCACATGGCGCAACGTCACAGTGCTGGCGCAGCTTCCACCGCAGCTCAAGGCTCTCGAGGAACTGTCGAAAAACCTGTGGTGGGTATGGAACAGCGAGGGAAAGTCCCTGTTCCGTGACCTCGACCACGACACTTGGCGCAAGGTTGGGGAAAATCCCGTGCTACTGCTGCAGAACATCAGCTACGAGCGTTATCAGGAAATCCTCGCCGACCCGGCAATGATGAAGCGCATCAACGATGTGTATGCGTCAATGCAGGAATACCTGAGCCAGCCCATGCGTTCCGACATCCCGTCGGTAGCATATTTCTCTATGGAGTACGGCCTGTGCAACTGCCTGAAAATATATTCCGGTGGCCTCGGAGTGCTTGCCGGCGACTATATAAAACAAGCGTCTGACAGCCGCGTCAACATGACAGCCGTCGGTTTCCTGTACCGCTACGGATATTTCAAGCAAGACCTCTCCATGGACGGTCAGCAGGTCGCTACATACGAGGCACAGAACTTCGACCAGCTTCCTATCGAGGCCGTGCTGAGCAATGACGGCCAGCCGATGGTGCTCGAAGTGCCGTTCCCCGGACGCATAGTCTATGCACATATATGGCGCGTAAACGTCGGGCGCATGAAGCTGTACCTGCTCGACACCGACTTCGACATGAACTCCGAGTTTGACCGCAGCATAACCCACCAGCTGTACGGCGGCGACTGGGAGAACCGCCTGAAGCAGGAGTACCTGCTCGGCATCGGCGGCATATATATGCTCGATAAACTCGGCATCAAAACCGATATCTACCATGCCAACGAGGGGCATGCCTCATTGCTCAATCTGCAGCGTCTCGTTGACTTCGTACAGAAAGACAGCCTCCCCTTCAACGTGGCGCTCGAGGCTGTACGCGCATCATCGCTATACACCGTGCATACTCCCGTACCTGCCGGCCACGACTACTTTGAGGAGCCGCTATTCGGCAAGTACCTCGGTGAATATCCCGCCAAATTGGGCATTTCATGGACTGACCTCATGAACATGGGCCGTGAAAACCCTGATACCAACGAGAAGTTCTCAATGAGCGTGTTTGCGCTCAACACCTGCCAGGAGTCGAATGGCGTAAGCTGGCTGCATGGCGAAGTCTCCAAGCGCATGTTTGCCGGCGTATGGAAGGGATACGCTCCCGAGGAGTCACATGTCGGATATGTTACCAACGGCATACACATGCCCACTTGGGCGGCTTCGGAATGGAAGTCGTTCTACGCAGAGCGTCTCGGC
>ENA-OUQC01001097-OUQC01001097.1-human-gut-metagenome-genome-assembly--contig:-NODE-1097-length-15321-cov-3.318944_pt1 | contig 15321 bp, 14 predicted proteins | sample MGYA00237942_ERZ548815 | MGnify/ENA primary metagenome ERZ548815 (study PRJEB26490, sample SAMN05194722) | human gut metagenome | biome: terrestrial biome; feature: human-associated habitat; material... | reverse complement strand
CGCGCACGCCCTGCATGTTGTAGTACTGTGCTTCGCCTTCAGCGACTGTGATTTCGTCTACGCCTACATAATCATCATATTTGATAGGGTAGAGCTGGATTGCGCCCTTGAAGTCTGTTACGGCAACACGTACATTATACTTGCCGGCTGCTACAGAAGCCACACCATCGAAGTTTGTGCGGAATGCGTATTCTGTGCCGTTCACAGTGCCAGTGAAGTTTGTCTTCACTTCTGCGGGAGTATCCTCTGCAAACTCAACGCCCTCAAGGATTACTATATGGTTGAGGAGTGAAGCGTCGATGCTTTGTACAACAGCGGGGTTGAACTGAACAGTCTCCTGTGATTCAGCGGGTTCGGAAACGGGGATAATCTCGGGTACGTTGTAGTACTGCTTGAACTGTGCCTGCCAGCCGGCGGGGATAACGTCGCCGACCTCGTATGCGGGCATTTCGCCGTAGATGAGGGTGAAGTCAGTGCCGTCGGTTGCGTATGTGTTGATGCCGCTCTGGAAAGCAACTGTCATGGGGAAGTCTATTACACCTGTGTTGCCGTCACCAGCAGAGTAGAAGTCCTCGATAGATGTGTAGAGGTCGAGTACTGTGAGCTTGTAAGAAGCCTCGCCAGCGCGGTAGGTGGTAGTTTCGGGAGTTGTTGCCTTGATGGTAGTTTCGCCGGCAGCGACGAGTGTCACAGCGCCTGTGGCAGCGTCAACTGTAGCCACCTCGGGGTTGCTTGAAGTGTAAGCCACTGGGGCATCAGTTGTCTTTGAGAGCTCAGGGGCTGTGAAAGCCTGGCCGATGACTGCGGTGTATGAACCCTCGGGGAATGAAAGACCTGCGGGTGTGAGGCTGCTGGAGCCGCCCTGCTCTGTTTCAAATACAATCTTAGTAATCTGTGCGTTGTATTTGTTGGTCACCTGGAGAGTGTACTTTGTGCCGGCATCCTGATAGTCTGCGGGGATTTCAAATGCGAAATCGCTCCCCTTGGGCGACAGCAAGACATTTTCTTTGACTGTGTTTGTGCCGGCGAGCAGAGACACTGTGACTTTTTCAGAAGCGTTTGAGCCGGTAGTTATTGTGAATTTTGTGCAGTTGTCAGGAAGAGTGAATGCAACGTATCCTGCGGGGGTCACGTTCTTGGCAGAGATCTGCAGGTATGTGCCGTTGTATGCACCTTTCTTGCAGTTCATGAACTCGAAGTCGATGCCGCTGATTTTGGTTGTTGACGGAGTAGCGGATTCTGCTGTGGGCAGAAGAGCCGCAGTCGTCTCGTTCGAGAAATCAACAGTCACGTTGTCTGCCATGGCGAATGAGCCGGCGAGAGCAACTGTCGCGATTGAGAGTAGAAGTTTTTTCATATCAAATGAATTTATGTGATTTGTATTGTTTTCCTCGTTATTTGTCTGCAAGTAAAGATTTTATGGAAGTCTATCCTCTTATTTGCGCGGCAAAGTTAGTTTCAATTTGCGACCTGTGCAAATTTTTCAGATGAAATTTCAGTTAAATTTGTCGGTGTGCCATGGGAATGTGTCACTGGCGCAAGATGCGGCTGAACAGGTCGGTGTATTGCGCGGCGACTGCGGGTGCGGCGAACTTGCTGCGCACGGCCTCAAACATCCGTCGGCGTGTCTCCTCGGTCATCAGGGTGTCGGCTGCGCTGGCGAAGCCCTCGGCGATGCCGGCAGCGGCGGCGTGGATGTCATCGGCAAAGGGGACTATGCAACCGGTCTTGCCGTGGTCGATGATGTCGGCTTGCCCTCCGCGGTCGAAGGCTACGGGGACACAGCCGTATGCCTGTCCCTCGACAAGTGTGCCGGGGAGTGTCTCGTAGAGCGAAGTGGAGACCACGATGTCAGCGTTGTCATACGCCTCGCGTATGCGCGATGGCGGTATTGTGCCGAGGTGCGTGTGGGGTATGGCGATGTTGTCGAGGGCTGCTGGGTCTTTCAGCCCGCCGTATGTGATGAGGCGGTAACGCCGCTGCCCGCTGGACTGTGCGGCGAGCAGCCGTGTGGCTTCGATTAGTATCGGCAGCCCCTTAATAGGGTCGTCGAGGCGTGCCGCGCCCATGAGCAGCCGCACGGTCTTGCCGGTGTTGTCGGCGCGTGGCGTGTATTTGTCATCGAGGGGGAAAGCATTGGGAATGACTGTCATGTCGGCATCGGCGAGCAGCGAGGAGGCAGCAGCCCGCTCGGCGAGCCACTTGCTGACAGCCACATAATGTATGTCGGCGTTCCGGCGCAGGTCGTCCTTGCGCTGCCAGGTGCGGAACGACAGGTCGCGTGGCGACTTGCGGCTGCCTATCAGCGGACAGTTGCCGCAGCGGTTGCGGAAACCGTCGCATGTGCCGGCATGGTGGCACACTCAGCTCATGCACCCCATGTCGTGCATCGTCCACACGATTTTCTTCCCCATCTCTGCCAGCCGCCTTATTCCGCGCAGCGACATCACCCCCTGGTTGACCCAGTTGAGACAGATGATGTCTGCGTCGCGCACCCACGGATGCCGCCACAGGACCACGCCGTCGCCGCAGGTATCGACCTTGAATAGATTCTCTTGCTTGAAGCCGAGGCGTGCGAATATGGCGAGCCTTTCGGCGAGGAAGGCGCGGCGTATCATCAGCGGCTGTGCGGCGAGGGCGACGTGTGGCGAGTCTGTCTTTTTTTCGGTCACGAGCATGCGTGCGTCAATGCCAGCGTCGCGCAGGGCGTTGACGAGGCGCAGGGAGACGACTGCCGCGCCGCCGGTGCTGTCAGACTTGTTGATGAGTGTTATGCGCATGGTTTCGTGTGTTTCAGTGGTTGGCTCGGCGCACCCATGTCTCGAAACGGTACTGTATGCCGTCATCGTTGGCGTATGCCTCTGACGCTTCTGCCAGTTCCCATTCGCGCTCGTCGGGGAGTGGGAAGAACGTGTCAGCGTCGGGGCAGTCAGCGTCTATGCGCGTGAGGTGTATGGTGTCTGCCAGCGGCATCATCTGGCGGTATATCTCACCGCCGCCGATTATGAACACCAGCGGGTCAGTGACCGTGGCACGCAGCGCATCGGCTAATGAGGCGAACACGTCTGCGCCCGGCGCGGTGAACAGCGGGGCGCGGCTGACGACGATGTTGCGCCGCCCGGGCAACGCCCCTTTCGGCAGCGACATCCACGTCTTGCGCCCCATGATGATGGGATGCCCCATGGTGAGGCGGCGGAAACGGCGCAGGTCTTCGCGCAGGTGCCATATCATGCCTCCGGTGCGCCCTATCGCGCCGTCGCGGCCGGCGGCGACGATTATGTGTATGCCGCTGCGGCGGTGTTCTGCACTCAACTCGCTTTTGGGGTTGATGAGTGCGATTTCGCGCAGTTCGGCCTGTTCGCCGATCATCTGGCGGATTGGTGTTTCGATGCTCATGGCTGTAGGTCTTTGTCGGTGGATGAATACATATATATTATACAGACACTTCCCCCTTGATTGCCGGCCAGGGGTCGTAGCCCTCGAGTGTGAAGTCCTCGTAGCGGAATGAGAATATGTCGCGCACGTCGGAGTTGATGCGCATAGTCGGCAATGCCCGGGGTGTCCGTGTGAGCTGCAGGTTGACCTGCTCCAGATGGTTGGTATAGATGTGCAGGTCGCCGAATGTATGTATGAACTCGCCGGGCTTCAGCCCGCACACCTGCGCCATCATCATGGTGAGCAGGGCGTATGAGGCGATGTTGAACGGCACGCCGAGGAAGCAGTCTGCGCTGCGCTGGTAGAGCTGGCAGGAGAGCTTGCCGCCGCTGACGTAGAACTGGAAGAAGGCATGGCATGGGGGCAGGTTCATGCGGTTGAGTTCGCCGACGTTCCACGCGCTGACTATGATGCGGCGCGAGTCTGGGTTTTCGCGTATGTCGTGCACGGCATTGGCTATCTGGTCGATGTGCGTGCCGTCCGGCGCTGGCCACGACCGCCACTGGTATCCGTATATATGCCCGAGGTCGCCGTCGGCATCCGCCCACTCGTTCCAAATCCTCACGCCGTTGTCTTGCAGGTACTTGACGTTGGTGTCGCCGGCGAGAAACCACAGCAACTCGTGTATGATGCTTTTCAGGTGCACTTTCTTGGTGGTGACGAGGGGGAAGCCTTCCGACAGGTCAAAGCGAGTCTGATACCCGAAAGTGGATATGGTTCCCGTCCCGGTGCGGTCGTCCTTGCGGTGTCCGGTGTCGAGTATGTGCCGCAGCATATCGAGATATTGTCTCATGGTCGAGCTGTTTTGAGCGGATACATCCGCTAAGTTACAACAACAAAGTTACAACAATGCCGCTGCATGGGCAAATAAATCGTCATTTCTGCGGTTCGTGCGTGCATTAGGGTGTTTGTAAGTTGCTGATATACAAAAAAGAAAAGCCAGTCCCTTTTCCCAAAGGAACTGGCCATAACCTTAATCTTAATTTAATACTATGAAAAACACCTTGCAAAATTATTGATAATTCTCGGATGTGCCAAATTTTTCGGGAGAAAAATTCGATAAAAATTCGCAGCCGCCTCATGAAGTCGTAGCTCAGCTGCCTCCTCGGAGTACTCTGAGAACTCCGAGATCTCTGATTTTTGCTGTCTTATGAGCGGTTGTTGAGTACCGTCACTTGGTGACGGTGATGTGGAAGCAAGGTGTTTTTATTTCGTATTTTACCATACATCGTTCTTCGCGGCGCAGCTCAAACAGCACCTCGGCAAGGATGACCTTCAGCCGTGCCTGATCGACGGGCGTTGCGCCCGGGTCGTCGAAAAACTTGTTGTAGGCAATGTCGAATGTAGTGGCGAATTGGTGTGCGGACTGCGCTGTCGCGTTGCGGTTCACGCGGCGCAGCTTCTTGACGGCCTCAGGCGTGCGCAACAGGCTTGTGATGCGCAGCCGGTAGCCGTGGATGCCCTGTGCCTTCATGCGGTCGGCAAACCGCTTGCCAATTTCGTTGAGCAGGTCAGCGGCGCGAGGCACAAGAAACGGCACCGAGTGCGTCAGCGTATCTACACGGTAAAGCTGCGTGTCGGTGATTTTGACTATCGGCGCGGACGTGAAATAAGACATGCCGATGTCCTCGATGGGCTGGATGCCGTATTTCATGGCGAAAGCGAGCTGATACCTGTTGCTGTCGTTGAATACTTCGCGGTATGGGGCATCGCGTAGCGACGTGTAGGGGAATGGGGGCATGACCGCCCGCATGGTGTCGGGGAGTACATTTTCGGTCATTGTCCCTGTCACCGGCTCGTCGTCGAGCGGGGTGGGGTCCGGCGCGGCAAAATCCTCAAGGCTGGTTCGTACCGAATCCATGATGGACGACCCGCTGCCGCATGAAGCGGCGGCGGCAAGCGCAGCGATGGCGAGTATCGGCAGCAGTCTTTTCAAGTGTGTATATGCCTGGTGGTTGTCCTGTGCTTTGCGGCGGTGTCAGCGTATGCTCCACTCTGCGCCGTTCTTGGTGTCTTTGATTTCAAACCCGAGTTCGGTGAGTTTGTCACGGATCAGGTCGGAGGTTGCCCAGTCCTTGGCAGCCTTGGCTGATGAGCGTATGTCGAGCAGCAGGTTGACTGCGCCCTCAAATGCCTTTTCTGTCTTGGGGTCTTCCGCAGCTTCGTTGTTGCGTATGCCCAGCAGTTCGAACAGGAACGTGTCGAACAGGCGGCGCAGACGCTCGATGTCGTCGGCGGAGAGGGTAGTGGAGCCGTCTGTGGCATCGTTGATTACCTTTGATGCCTCAAACAGGGTGGCGATGACCATCGGGGTATTGAGGTCGTCGTCCATTGCCTCGTAGCAGCGGTTCTCGTAGTCGGGCAGTTCAACCGATGATTTCTCCGAGGGCTTGATGCGTTGCTGCAGACGCTGGTAAGCGGCGAGTATCTTCTGCAACGCCTTCTCGGCGGCCTGCAACGCTTCGTTTGAGAAATCGACAGTGCTGCGGTAGTGCGCCTGAAGGACGAAGAAGCGTATCACCATGGGGGGATACGGCTGTTCGAGGGCGGGGTGGCTGCCGTAGAAGAACTGCTCGAGGGTGATGAAGTTGCCGTATGACTTGCCCATCTTTTTGCCGTTGATGGTGATCATGTTGTTGTGCATCCAGTAGCGCACCGCCTCGTGTCCCTGTGCGGCGACGCTCTGCGCTATTTCGCACTCGTGGTGGGGGAACATGAGGTCCATGCCGCCGCCGTGTATGTCGAAAGTCTCGCCCAGGTATTTTGTACCCATGACCGAGCACTCGAGGTGCCAGCCGGGGAAGCCCTCGCTCCAGGGCGACGGCCAGTGCATGATGTGCTCGGGGCTTGCCTTCTTCCAGAGGGCGAAGTCGAGAGGGCAACGCTTCTCGTCCTGTCCGTCGAGCTCGCGTGTAGTACTGAGCAGGTCGTCGATGTTGCGTCCCGAGAGCTTGCCGTAGGGGTGGGTGGCGTTGTATTTTCGCACGTCGAAATATACAGAGCCGCAGCTCTCGTATGCGAAGCCCGCATCGAGGATTTTCTTGATATACTCGATTTGCTCGATGATGTGGCCTGAAGCGTGCGGCTCTATGCTCGGCGGCAGTACGTTGAGAGCCTCCATGTCGCGGTGGTAGCTGTTCAGGTACATCTGCACTACCTCCATCGGCTCGAGCTGTTCGAGGCGTGCCTTCTTGGCGACCTTGTCCTCGCCCGAGTCCGCGTCATGCTCGAGGTGTCCTACGTCGGTGATGTTGCGCACATATCTGACCTTGTACCCCAGGTGTTTCAGGTAACGGAACAAGATGTCGAAAGTCACGGCCGGGCGGGCGTGACCCAGGTGGGCGTCGCCGTATACGGTCGGGCCGCAGACATACATGCCTACATGTCCGGGGTGAATGGGCTTGAACGGCTGCTTGGTGCGAGCCAGCGAATTGTAGATGGTCAGATTGTGTTCCACGGTCGGTGAGGATAAGTAAGGGGGTTGAAAATCTGCCGGTGCGCAGACGGCGTGCCGCCGGCGCACCGGACGTTTATTGGGTAGGTTTGATTAGTTTGCGTTGGGGTTGCCGTTTGTGCGGGGCTTGATTTCGCCGAAAGTGGTCTCGTACTTCTTCACGTTGTCAGAGAGGGCGAAAAGGAGCTGCTTGGCGTTTTCCGGGGTCATCATCACGCGGCTAACCACGGGAGCCTGGGGCATGCCGGGAGCGGCGAAGATGAAGTCGATGAGGAACTCGTTGGGTCCGTGACCGATCATGGCGAGGTTGCTGTATTTGCCGTCAGCCATTTCGGGACGGAGCTGGATCTGGAGCTTTTGTTCTTTGTTGTTTTCCATTTTGATAGTTGTTGTCGGCGTTAGCCGGGGTGTTACTTTGTTTGCAGGTGCGAAGATAGTCAAAATCCGCGACCCCCGCAAATAAAATCGTGGGACCACACCGAATTTTGCTCGCAAATGGGCATTGCCGATCGGGTGCGGTTGCTCGATACAAGCCCTGCAGCTGATATGACAAGTCAGGAACACGGCACTCTGCATTGCTCGTCGAGAGAATTTAATTTATTGAGAAACAACGTTATTTAGAAACAACGCATCGAGAGCGTTGTGCCGTGTCCCTGTTTGTCAATGCTTCGGGTCAGGGCTGGGTGGTCATGATGCGCTTCACCTCGTCCACGCCGTTGATAGCGCGGATGTGGCTGATGATGTGCTGCAGCTCGTCGAATGAGTGCACCGACAGTGTTATGTGGCAGTCCACGATGCCGTCGGTGGTCTCGGTGTTGAACGAGTGCATGGTCAGGTGCAGCGTGTCGGTGATGCAGGTCACCATGTCGATGAACAGGTGGTAGCGGTCCACGGCGCGGATGTACAGGTGCACGGGGTATAGCGTTTCATCGGCGTCAAACTTGACCGACACGATGTTCTCGCCGTGCTGCGACGAGAGCTTTATCGCCACGGCGCAGTCGCGTTTGTGGACGGTCATTATGCCGTCGGGGTTGTCGCTGTTCTTGTAGCCTATGACCTCTTCGCCGGGTATCGGGTGGCAGACGGGGCAGCGGTCGAATTTCGGGCGTGCGCTGTGCGCCAGCCACGCCTTGATGGCTTTGCGTGCGTGGTATGTCACGGCATGGTTTAGCCAGTCACGCTGCGGGTGGCAATGTGCGTCGGTGAATATCTCCACCACGTCGCCACGGTGCAGCCGCGCCTTGATAGAGGCAAGCTGCCCGTTGATGCGTGCGTATTGTGCATGTTCCCCCAGCTCGGTGTGTATTTCGTATGCCAAGTCCAGCACGCACGCCTTCTGCGGCAGTATGACGGGGCGGCCGTGGGGGGTGAACGCCATGATGTCGTCGTTGTAGAACGAGGCGACGACATTGTCGATGAAGTCCTCCGAGGGTGTGTTATTGATTTCGCGCAGCACGTCGCGGAACTTCTCTATCCACCTCCGCACATTGTCCACATGTCCGTCGCCGAGGCAGCCGACCTGTGACTCGTGCACCATCCTCTCGGAGCTGATGTGTATCTCCTGCCAGCGGCCGAAGTCGGCGAGCAGTTTGAGGTGGAAGCTCTGGTATCCGTTTTCCTTGGGAGAGTCTATGTAGTTGGCTATCTCTCCGGGCTTTTCCTTGAATCGGTCTGTGAGGAGCGAGTATATCTGCAGCGTCATCTGCTTTTCGGTCATCCCCTCGGGCGTGCGGAATATTATCTCGGTGAAATGGCGGTATTTGAGGTGGTGGAAGTCCTCGCTGTGCTTCTTCATCATGCGCCACAGGCTGTATGGGCGGCGGTATTCCACCTTGACCTCCACGCTGATGCCGTTGTCGGCGAGGTGCTGCTGCACCTGCTGCGAGAACTTCGCGAGCCTTTCGCGCTGGAACTCGTGGTCGCGGTCGATGAGGTCGGTTATCTCCTCGTATTCATGCGGGCAGCGGAAACGGAAGCTGAGGTTCTCCAGTTCGGTCTTGACGTTGTACAGGCCGAGGCGCGTAGCGAGCGGAGCGTAGAAATAGTCGGTTTCGCCGGCTATCTTCATCTGCTTGTCAGGCGGCATGGAGGCGAGGGTGCGCATATTGTGCAGCCGGTCGGCGAGCTTTACCATTATGGGACGCACGTCACGCCGCATCGCGTCGAGCATTTGCTTGAAGTTGTCCACTTGCTTGGACATCAGGTACTTGTTCTTCTTGCTCTTGGTGACGGCACCGACCAGAAACGCCACGTCCGCGCCGAACAGCTTCTCTATCTCATGTATGGAATGTGGCGTGTCCTCTACTACATCGTGCAGGAACGCGGCGATGACGCAGTTTACGTCGAGCTGCAGCTCGCGAGCCGCTATCGTCGCGACCGCGATAGGGTGCAGTATGTACGGTTCGCCGGTCTTGCGCCGTTGCGGGGCGTGCGCGTCGCGTGCCATCTCGAAGGCATCGCGCAGCCGTTGCATGTCTGCCTCAGACGTTCGCGGCTTCATGATTGAGAAGACCTCTTCGGCGCGTTCCTGGATGAGTTTGGAGTAGTCTGTTTCCATATCAAGTAGAGAGTTATATTATTGATGCTGTCCGGATACGGGAATTTCCCCGTAATCAATACAAAATTACGAATTATCCTCGACAATACGCCTCGAGGCTGTGAAATTTTTTCCAGTTTCCGGGCTGCTGTGGCGGCGGCGGAGGTTGTGCTGTCGCGGAAAAATCATTAATTTTGCAATATGATTGACAGTGTGAATGTTAGTGTGAGGGAACACACGCTGCCTCGTGAGGCGAGCATACGCGAGGCGTTGCGGCGGCTGAACATGCTGCCCGGTAGCCGCATGACGCTTTTCGTGACCGACGGCGCGGGGCGTGCCTTGGGGTCGCTGACCGACGGCGACATACGCCGTGCGCTGCTGCGCGGCGTGGATACAGGCGCGAGTTGCGCCGAGGCCATGCACGCGGATTTCCGCCGCCTGGGCGAGGGCGATGACCTTTTTGATGGTGTCGCCGGGCTGCGCTCGAGCGGCATAAACCCCGTCCCGGTGGTTGACAGCGAGGGGCGGATTGTCCGTATTCTCGACCTGTCGCGTGTATGCGCCATGCTGCCGCTTACCGCCGTCCTTATGGCTGGGGGACGAGGCGAGAGGCTGCGCCCGTTGACCCTCGAGACCCCGAAACCGCTGCTGAAAATCGGCGGAAAACCGATAATCGACTACAACGTTGACGCGCTGATGCGCAACGGCGTGGAGGATATTTATGTCACCGTAAACTATCTCAAAGAGCAGATAATCAGTCATTTCAATGAGCGTGGCGACGGCGTGCGCTGCATTGCCGAGCAGAAGCGTACCGGCACATTCGGCTCGCTGTCGCTTGTGCCGCGTCCGCGACACGAGAATGTCCTGGTGATGAACTCCGACCTGCTGACCAATATCAGTTTTGAGGCCATGTACCGCCGGCATATAGAGACACGGGCTGCGCTGACTATGGCTGTCGTGCCGTACAATGTCAGTGTGCCGTTTGCCATAATCGACACGGAGGGCGATGCGGTCACGGGGCTGCGCGAGAAGCCGGTCTACAACTATTTTGCCAACGCCGGCGTATACATACTCCGCAGCGAGCTGCTGTCGCGCATTGCTCCCGACGCATACCTCGACGCGCCGGACTTCATCGAGCAACTGATTGCTGACGGGCTGAAGGTGTCCTACTTCCCTATTGACGGCACATGGATAGACATCGGCTCGCCCGAAGATTTCGCCCGCGCCGAGCAGCACGCTGGCTTTTGACCTCCGAAAATGCCGAAAAATCAAATCTGGAGTTGCACCGCCGGTGACGACATTCATACACATTACACACATTAAAAAAGAATAACCCAATGGCAGAATCCAACTTTATAGACTATGTAAAAATCTTGTGCCGCTCGGGCAAGGGGGGCGCGGGATCGCGCCATTTCCACCGCGCCAAGTATGTCCCCAAGGGCGGGCCTGACGGTGGCGACGGCGGCCGTGGCGGACACATCTTCATGCGTGGCAACCGCAACCTGTGGACGTTGCTCCACCTGCGTTACCAGCGGCATATATTCGCCACCAACGGAGAGAGCGGAGGCGCGGGCCGTTCCTTCGGGCGCGACGGCGAGGACCGTGTAATCGAAGTGCCTATAGGCACGACAGTGTTTGATGCCGATTCCGGCGAGTTCCTGTGCGAAGTCGTCGAGGACGGGCAGGTGGTTAAGCTGCTGCGCGGCGGCAAGGGCGGACTCGGCAACTGCCATTTCGCCACTGCCACCAACCGTACGCCGCGCTATGCCCAGCCAGGCCAGCCGGCGATAGAGAAGGCGGTGGTGCTTGAGCTGAAGCTGCTCGGCGACGTCGGCCTCGTCGGCTTTCCCAATGCCGGCAAGTCTACGCTGCTCTCGGCTATTTCGGCGGCTCGCCCCAAAATAGCCGACTATCCGTTCACCACCATGGAGCCGAGCCTCGGCATCGTCAGCTACCGCGACGGCAAGTCGTTTGTGATGGCCGACATTCCAGGCATCATCGAGGGCGCGAGCGAGGGCAGGGGGCTCGGATTGCGCTTCCTGCGCCATATAGAGCGCAACGCCGTCCTGCTGTTTATGGTCTCTGCCGACACGGCGAGCATCAAGGACGACTATCAGGTGCTGCTGCGCGAGCTGCGCGAGTTCAACCCCGAGCTGAACGACAAGAGCCGCGTGCTGGCGGTGACGAAATCCGACCTGCTCGACGACGAGCTGCGCGAGGCTCTGTCGCAGGAACTCCCCGATGACCTCCCCGTGCTGTTCATTTCCTCAGTCACCGGCGACGGCCTGACCGAACTGAAAGACCTGCTGTGGCGCGAGATAAATTCCGAGCAGAACATGGTGGCTTCTACTATTACCCACCGCCCGCTCGATGTGCGCCACCGCGTGCAGGAGGAGGACGAGTTCATATTCGAGACTGAAGAGACGGACGACGATTTGGCGGATATGTCCGATGAGGAATGGAACGACGAGTTCTGGCAGGAGGAGTCGTCGGTCAACCCCGACTGAAACACATTGCAAACACTCAAAACACACAATATAATATGAAACGAATGATTATGGCTTTGGCGGCAGCTCTTATGGTATGCTCCATACCCGCCAATGCGTTCAAGCTATCCGACCTGCTGGCTGGACTGAGCGGAAACACCGTGACTGACTTCATCGAGGGTGTGTTCTCCACCTCTGACATCACCGTCGCCGACATGGCCGGCGAGTGGACTGTTGACGGCTCTGCCGTCGCGTTCCAGAGCGAGAATTTCCTCAAGAAGGCGGGCGGCGTGGCTGCCGCTACCGCTGCTAAGGAGAAGCTCGACCCGTACTTCAAGAAATACGGTCTCACCGGCGGCGTGTTCACTATCGAGACTGACGGCACATTCTCATACCGTATGAAGCGCATGACCGTCCACGGCACTATCGTCAAGGAGAAGGACGGCAACTTCACGTTCCACTTCACCGCCCTCGGCGCACTCAACATCGGCAGCATGACCGCATACGTGCAGAAGACTTCGCAGTCGCTGGACATCATGTTTGACGCCACACAGCTGAAGTCAATCATGGATATTGCCGCCAAGTTCACCGGCAGCAAGCTGGCATCTGCGGCTGTGAGCATCCTCAACAGCTACGACGGAATGTGCGTCGGCTTCCGCACGCACCGCACCGGCAACGCGCAGTCGCAGCAGCATAACGGCGGCAATGCCGGCACATCCTCCTCGTCATTGTCCACGACGACCGACAGCAAAAGCTCCGGCAAGACAGCCACCAGCAAGACACCGACAGCTGCGTCTGAAGGCGGCAACAAAGATACCGGCAAGGGCAACAACAGCAACAGCAGCAACAACACAACCGGCGGCTCAATGAGCCTTGAAGACCTGCTCCGCCTCCTCGGCGGCGGTTCCGGCAAGTAATACGCTTGCCCCCTTACGCAAGCAACAAAAGCCCCGAGACCGTGCAGCCTCGGGACTTTTGTTATATACACCGCCCGGCAGCTTCACAGCTCCAGCAAGCGAGGATTGAGCAGGAAGTCGTAAATGCTGATGGTCGTTATCCCGAACTCGCGTTCTTTATTGTTACAGCCGACAGATCGCTGTGGTTCAGCGATGCAAAAGTGTTTGCCAGCTTGTGCGGGTTTGTGAGGCTGCCGACTGTTGACGCGATGATGTCAAGCAGTGTTTCCATCTTTTCCTCGCGTGCTATGTTGTACCTGTCCTTTATGTCGCGCAGGTATGTCTCTTCAAATACCCCCTTCAGAAAAAAGAGGGGGGCTTCAGTCTTAGCCTTTGTGACTTATTTTAGCGCAGTCTTTGTGTGGTGCCTAAGAGAACTCAGGACAACAGATTACGCTATCCGCTGTGTGGCGTCACGGATATTTGCGCAGTGTTTTTGATTTTACAGAGAAATTGACTACCTTTGTGGTTCAGAACTATATAAATACTCAACCCAATCAATCGTTACGTCTATGGAAGACAAATGGTTTATACTCTACAACGGTCAGCAGGTAGGCCCGATGACCAAGGAACAGCTGCTCCACTACGGCCTCAACCCTAACTCGCAGGTATGGCGCGAGGGTATGCCGGCATGGGTGGCAGTGTACACACTGCCGGAGCTGATGTCGATGCTCCCGCAAAATACTCCCCACCCAGGCTCTGGCCCCATATACCCGCAGTCGCAGTACCCCAAGTCGAAGACAACAGCTGGCGTACTGGCAATCCTGCTCGGTGGTCTCGGCATACACTATTTCTACTGCGGCAAAGTCGGCGCGGGCTTCATCACCATTTTGTTGGCAATAGTCACGTTTGGTGTCTGGAATATCCTCACTTTGGTTCAGGGCATCATGATGCTCTCGATGACCGACCAGCAGTTCAACGACAAGTACGTAAACAATCCCAGCTTCTTCCCGCTGTTCTGATAAACAGACAGCCAGCAACTGCATAGGGTGCGTCACACAGATGATGCGCCCAATAGTTGTGTAACCGCACGGCAGTAAGGGGCGCTGCATACACAGATTCTCGGACGTACGCAGTGTGCGTCCCTGCATTTGCGGCAGGAGTGTCCGCTGTCGGAAATGCGGACAACTTTTCAGCGGATTTGAACAGTGAAAAACCGGGCTGGATTTGGGGATTACGGGGATTGTTGCTAAATTTGCCGATATTAACCGTAAACAATAGACTATGAATCTACTTTTGAGTCTGGTGCTCTCCCTTTTCATGAGCGCCGCAGCGACCCCGAGCAGCCCGCTCGTGCAGGAGTTCATCGAGGCTTCCAACACGGAGCTTGACGGACAGGGGTACGCAACCTATGAAGAGACGGCTGACGGGGCAGCCGTAGTGTATGTACTGTATATGGACGGCGACGAGACCGCCCTGGAGGACTATCCCGTTGATGCATTCCGCGAGCAGTATGTACAGACACTTCTTGAGGACGAGGACACAGCTGATGGCATTGCCGACCTGTTTGAAGAGGGCGTAAGCCTGGTCATCCGCCTGATGACTTCCGACGGCGCGTACATCGACATACCGTTCACCGCCGACGACTTCGAGTAATACATAGAACACACATATAACACACGACACTATGAATCTCAGTTTCTTAGTCAGCATCGTCCTGTCGATATTCATGGGCGTAGCTGCAACACCGACCAACGAGACCATCAGCGCATTCATCCAGGAGGCCAATAAGGAGGCCGGGCAGGAGCTCGTGACATACGAGGAGACACCTTTCGGCAACGCCGTGGTGTTCACTGTCAACATCCCCGGTGTCAGCGCAGCTGACCTTCAGGAGATGCCCTCCGACATGATGAAGCAGCAGTTTGTGCAGGGTCTGAAGAGCGACGGCGATTCCGCCGAGTTCATCAACGCGCTTGTCGAGGAGAAAACGAACATCATCATGCGTCTCGTCAGCGAGGACGGCGGCTCTCTTGAACTGTTCGTCACCCCCGCCGACCTGAAATAAGCACTGCACATACGTTTGTCAAAGCCATGTCACAGGACGGGCCGTTGCAAATAGATTTCACAGGCATCTTGCGTGCGCGGCTTGGCGCACGCAAGATGCGTTTCATTCCGCGCTTCCTGCTGCGAGCCGTCGAGCGGCTGATACGGCAGGAGGAGCTGAACGGAATACTGCGGCGCACCTACCCGCGCCGTGGAAGCGAGTTTGCAACCGCAGTGCTGCGCGACATGGAGGTGAGCATCGAGGTCAAAGGCGAAGAGAACATACCGCCGCAGGGGCGGTTCATTTTCGCCTCCAACCATCCGCTCGGCGGCATGGACGGCATATCGCTTATATCCGTGCTTGGCAGCCGCTACGGCGATGATGGCATACGCTTCCTGGTCAACGACATGTTGATGAATGTCGAGCCGCTGCGCGACGTATTCCTGCCTATCAACAAGTTCGGGGCGCAG
>ENA-OUQC01001095-OUQC01001095.1-human-gut-metagenome-genome-assembly--contig:-NODE-1095-length-15339-cov-11.166907_pt1 | contig 15339 bp, 13 predicted proteins | sample MGYA00237942_ERZ548815 | MGnify/ENA primary metagenome ERZ548815 (study PRJEB26490, sample SAMN05194722) | human gut metagenome | biome: terrestrial biome; feature: human-associated habitat... | reverse complement strand
AAACGGTTCCGCGCCTTCTCGGGATGTTCGTAAGACAGTTCATGGAGCGTATCGGCATCGATACGCTCCATTTCTCATGCATGGTATGGCTCTTATTCTTCAAAAAGGCGGCAAGCCCCTCTCAGTCACCTGCGGTGACAACTCTCCCAAAGGGAGAGCCAAGGGCGGGGAAGAACCCCGCCCACCATGTCATTCTGAACCAGTGACCGAAGTCACTGGTGTGGGAATCCGCAATTTACGTCTCCCTCTGACGAGGTCGGTGGCAGTTATACCGGCATGTTTTCTTAACGTATCGACCCTCTCTGGCTTCGCTGCGCTCAGCCACCTCCCGAAGGAAGAAAGGCAAGGGATGCTCGCACGGTACACTGGAAGGTGTATAAAAGCGCATCATTCCGCAATGCGGAACACAGACGGGTGGAAGAATGACAAAAGCGGAGACGCGACGCGCCTCCGCTTTTGCCGTTAGAAAGGAAACGAGGGATAACAAGATGGGGATTTACCGAATCTTGCGATTCTTCTTCACGGCCCATGCGCCGCCCGTCAGGGACAGCAGGCTCAGGCCCACATACACCGCGATACCCATATCGCCGGTGCTGCCGGACTTAACGGAGGTCTTGGAATCCGTCGTGGTATCGGTGCCGCTGGAGTTGGAACCGGTGCTGCCGGAGCCGCCGGTGCCGGTCAGCTTCTTGTAAGCCTTTTCAGCATCCTTCAGCACCTTCAGCGCGCCGCTGGCGTCCACCAGCTTCTTCTGCTCGGGCGTCAGGCTGTTGTAAGCCTTGCGGGCCGCGTCGATGGCGTCCTTGCTGTCCTTGGAGACATCGCCGATGCCGTTGATGAGGTTGATGACCTCATTGGCAGCGCCCTGATCCGTCTCGCTGCTGGCCAGCTTGGCGATGGGCTCGGTCTTGGTGGTGCTGCACACGGAGCAGGTGTAGGTCATAACGCCCTCCTTTTCGGTGGTAGGCAGAACCGTCACAACGCCATTGTCCCACTTGTGGCCCAGCGCGGTGTTGGCCTTCTCCACAGGCTCAGCCATGGCATTGCAGTTTGCGCAGACCTTGGTGTAGTACTTGGCGTTTTCCGTGCAGGTGGCGGCGCTGGCCAGATACTCGTCGCCAGCGTCAGCGGGCACGTCAACATAAGTGTGCGCCTGCGTGAAGCTCAGGGTGGCGACATTGCTGACAAGTCTCATACCTCTGAGACCGGTGGTGTTGCGGTTGTCGTACTGCTCCTGGCTGACGCCGTAGCCGAAGCGGATGTTGCCGCTGTCGTAGGCAGAATTGGCCAGCTCCTCCACGGTGGTAAGAACCTTGCCGTCCTTGTCGACGAGATTGCCGCTGTTCCAGGACAGAAGCAGGGCGGCGGGAACTTCATTCTGGACGCCGTCGGCATCGAAATAGTACTTGCAGGTATCCAGCTCGGTCTTATTGACAGAGAGATTCTTGCTGTCGTTCGGGATCACAGTCAGCGTATCGCCGGCAGCGAACGTGTCGACGCCATAGGCGTTCAGCAGCTTTTCGATGGTGACATACTTGGTGCCCACAACGGCGTTCGCGCCGCCGCCCATATTCTCGGGAGGCCAGAACTGATAGACGACAACACCCTCGTCGGCCAGCTCCAGCAGGTCGCTCTTATAGATGTCGATGGTCTCGGCCTTGCCGTCGCAGCCCGTCACGGACAGCGTCAGCACGGGGCTGCCCTTGGCTTCGCCATAGGTAAAGGTGGGGGTGGCACCGGCATAGAACAGGACGTAGTCGCCCTCTTTCACGCTGCCGCCGCCGCAGCCACCGCCGCCGGTAAAGGCTTCGGGGTTCAGCCATGCCTTATAGATGGGATAGACGTAATCGTCCTTGTCATCGGTCGCTTCCCAAGCGGTGAACAGGGACTTGTCGGTCAGATCATAGGGGAATACATCGAAGATATTGCGCTCAAAGTTGCTTTCGCTGACAACGCAGTCCACCTTCAGCGCCCGGTTGGTGTCATACAGGGACACGGGGCCGGTGGAGGTGATGTTCTTGGAGCTGCCGGTCACGGTGCCGCCCATGCTTTCCAGCGTGGCGGGCAGCTTGATGGTCTCGGCCTTCTTGCAGCCGTAGAACGCCATGCTCGACCTTGGTGTTGGACAGGTCGATCTCCGTCACCTTATCCAGACTCCAGCAGCCGCCCTTGGCGATGTATTCCAGCGTGGAGGGGAAGTTGACGGTGGCGAACCAGTAGTTGCTGGAAGCGCCGGTCATCTCATAGGAGAACATGGCGTTCTCGCCGATGCCCACCACGGTAAAGGTCCAATCCTTGTTCAGTACCTTGGTGGTGACGGTCTCAGGAATGGTCAGCGTGCCGCCATCCTTGTTGTAGCCCACGTACTTCAGCTCCACAGTACCGGTCTTGGCCGTGTTGTCGAAGCTGACCACATGGTACTCCATGTACTGAGTGGTGCTGTCGTTGACATAGACCTTGAAATCGGGGATGGAGGCCACAACAGGCTCGTTGTCCGCATCGCCCTTGCCGGCAACGGTGATGTTGCCCGCCTTGGTAACACCGGCACTGAGCATGTCGGCCCACGCGGTGTTATAATCGTCCACATAGTCCACGGGAACGTTCAGCGTAATAGCCTGGGTAAGACCGGCAAAGGGACAGTTGCCGGAGGGATAGCTGGTGGTCTTGGCCATGGTGGGGGGCGTGACGCTCTTGAAGTTCACTTCCGCCAGCGCCGTGCAGCCGTTGAACGCCTGCGTGTCGATCTCGGTGACGGAGCTGGGGATGGTCAGAGTGGTCAGCGCGGTGTCCTTGGCGAACATGCTGCTGCTGATCTTCGTCAGCTTGGCGGGGAAGGTAATGCTCTTCAGGCTGGGGTTGCTGCCCAGAGCGGCAGTGCCGAAGGCGACGTCCTCCGCCTCAAAGACGATCTCCGCCAGATTCTATGCGCGGGTCATGTAGCGGCCCACATAGTTGAAGCCTCTGGCCTCCACGGTAGTAATGGAGGCGGGCACGGTGATCTTGGTGATCTTGGACAGGGCCTCGGCGTCGGTATTGGAGTTGTTTCCGCTGCCGTTGAAGGCGTCCGCCGCCACGGTGGTGATGGTATAGGTCACGCCATCCTTGGTGTAGGTGCCGGGCAGGGTGATCTCGCCGCCCAGACCGGTGCTGTTATAGCCGATGATGGCGGCCGTCTTGGCGCTCGCATCAAGCACCTTGTAGTTGAACATCTCGGACTTGCTGCCGTCGGCCTTGGCGCCGCAGACGCAAACGCCGCCGGTATAGGTATGCGCTTCGCTGGTGATGACCTCAGTGCAGCCCTCGTCCGCGCACGTGGCGCTGTGGGTGCCGTCACCGTTGTCGGTGTATACCCAGTTGTGGGAGGGAGCGGTGGGATAAGCGGGATCTTCCAGTGTGCCCTTGATGCCGCCGGACACGGAGAAGTAGTCGCCCACTTCATACTCATAGTCGTCCAGATAGTCGCCCTTGCAGTAGATAAGGCCGCTAATGCTCATATCATAAGTGGCACTGCTCAGATTAGTCGGGACATCACCATAGAAATACAGGCTGTCCAGACTGTCGCAGTAATCGAAAGCGTAGTCGCCTACATAGGTAACAGTGCTGGGGATCACGACATTTTCGATATCCTTGGCCATAAACGCGCCCTGAGCGATTTTGGTAACGGGCGTGCCGTCAATGGCGGCGGGAATGACCACGTTGGTGTCGCTGCCGACATAATCCGTGATCGTTCCTTTGCTGAACTCAAAGGCGTCTGCCGCCGTAGGTTCAGGCGTTTCAGTCTTGGGATTGAACCCAGCCGCCGATGCCACTACCACTGTCTGCGCCAGCATCACCAGGCACAGCAACAGCGAAGTTAGCCGCTTCAGAGAATGCTTCACTCTCATGTGTGTTGTTTCCTTTCTCTTTTCATTTTTTTGCTCGTTGTTCTCTGCACGGAATAACGATGTATAAAAGTGATAGGGCATGATCTGCCCTATTCATATTTTACCGATTTTTACCGTCCTTCGTCAACACGGCGCAAACCGCATAACGGAATTTTTGTCCCGTATTGCGGAATCTTTTCGCTTCAGGCAGTACCCGTCAGCTGTTCGTACAGCCGCTGGATATCGTACACATCCAGCGCGCCGTCCTCATTCACGTCTCCGGCCTGCCGCAGCGTGACCGTATCCAGCACGCCGGTGAAGTTCTGGGGAATGACGATCTGGCGGGAAACACAGCCCTCCGCCTCCAGCAGCAGACTGTAACTGCCGTTGGCGCGTGGGAAGAACTGGAACTCGCCGGTGATGCCGGTCAGCTGCTGCACCGTCTGGCCGTTCTCCAGCAGGGTGACGGTCACGCTGCGGCCTCCCGCATCCACTTGACCACGGATGGTATAGGCGGCGGGGATCGTGCTCAGCTCCGGATAGTCCCGCTCACCCATGACGAAGCAGCCGTTGACATTCAGCGCTTTCCACACCGTGCCGTTTTTCAGCTGCTCCGCCGTGCAGGCGGTGATCTGACTTTTGGGGTTGGCGCTGCCGGTTTTTGTGCCGCCTACGGCCGGCTGACCGGCGGCTTCCAGATACCAGATGTTCGTTCCGCGGCTGGTGGACGCCATATTGTCAAAGCCGAATACGCTGCCCACCGTGCCGTTCAGGCCGCTGTCCACGGCTGCCGTGCCCACGTTGAAGCAGTTGGCTAGGGTATAGAGCTTGGCCTGCCCCACCAGACCACCCACGTAGGAGCTGGAAGCTTTTTCGCAGCCGCCGGTGATGTCCGCCGCGTTATAGCAGTCGGTGATCGTACCGCTGATGCAGTTTCCGATCAGTCCGCCGGTGTACTGGCTGGTTCCGTTGACAGCGCCGTAGTTGGCGCAGCGCAGCAGCTTGCCGCCGTCGCAGTCTCCTGCCAGTCCGCCAAGACCTCTGTTGTCGTTGTTTCCGGACACCGTGCCGTAGTTGACGCAGTCCTCCATGACGCCGCTGCCCGTTAGCTTACCGGCCAGCGCGCCCGTACCGTTCTGCCCGGTGACGGAGCCGCGGTTGACGCAGCTTTTCATCGTGCCGCCGCTCATCATACCGGCAACGCCGCCGCTGTAGCCGGAGCCGCTGGCCGTGACCGTGACCGACACGGTGCAGTTCTCTATCGTGGTGTTGGTCATGTTCAGCACCAGTCCGGCGGCACTGCCGCCCGTGGCGCTGCCGAACAGGGACAGATCCTTGATCGTCGCGCCGCTGCATGTGATAAACAGCGCCGCGCTGCCGCCGGTGCTGCCGCCGGAAGCAGCGGTCATCTGGGAAATGGCGTATCCACCGCCGTCAAAGGTGCCGTTGAAGCTGCCGGAGGTGCCGATGCCCACCCACAGCCGTGTACCGTGGGTGCTGTCGTCGTTGCGCAGGCTGATATCATTGCCCAGTCGGATGGTCTTACCGGAGAAGTCGTCGGTTCTGCTGTTCACCAGCTGTGCCAGACCTGCCAGCTGCCGGGCGGTGGTCAGGGTGAAGCTGGTTTTGCCGGCGCTGTACCAGGCGGTGTCCGCCACCTGCGTCCACAGCTTTTTCGCCGTCTGCGGCACAGCCGTTACGATCAGGGGCGCCTGATTGCCTGTGACGGTAAAGGCGCCCTTTTCGTTGGAGCTTCCAGCGTCCGCGCCGTCGTCATAGCGGAAGGTATAGGTGAACTTTCCGCTGTAGATAAGATCGGTATCGGCGGGGTACGCGCCGTCGTTCACCGTGGCCTTCACCGTCAGCACATCGCCCTCGTAGATTGGGTCGCCGTGGGCTATGGGGTGATCCGTGACCTTGGTGGCCTGACCGTCCACGTAGACGGTGCCGGTTTTGGTAACGGTGAGGGTGTAGACGCTGCTGTCCTGCAGCTGGATGGTGCCGGGGGTCATGCCCTCCGCCGCCGCGCCCAGCGTCACGTCTGTCAGCGCGGTGTAGTAGTCGCTGCGCAGCGCCTCGCCGTTGGCGGTATAGCCCCGGAACACGCTGCCTGCCGCCATGGTGTGGCTCAGATAGACCACCGTACCTCTGGCAACGCTGCCGCTGGGCGTGGCCGTCACGGCCACGCTGTCGCCGGACTGAGCCGTGACCTGACACACTCCCGCAGGCCATCCGTCCTCCCAGAACAGCTTGGGGTAGCCGTCCGCGTTATATACATATGCGCTGCCGCTGGCATTCAGTGCGTCCACCAGCGCCTGACTCCGCATCTGTGCCTCGCTCCACACGCCGATTTTGACGGTGCAGGAAGCGCCGGGGCTGATGTACCAGCCGTTGGAGGAGGGATCGTTGTCGCAGCCCTCCAGCATGTAGCAGTTGTCCACGGTGTAGCTGCCGCTGTTGTGTCCGCCGATGCCCCGGCCCCGGCCGTCCGCGCCGAAGATCTGCCCCACATTGTAGCAGGCGTAGATGTTCAGCCCGTTGTTATTGGCGCAGATGCCGCCGGTGGGACACTGGTAGTCCCGGTTGGAGACATCGCCGATGTTGTAGCAGTTGATGATGTAGCCCGTGCCCCAGCCCGCGCCCACAATGCCGCCGCAGCCCTTGGCGTCGTGGCTGCGGACGGTGGCGTAGTTGGCGCAGTTCTCGATCCGCACACCGGTGCCGATGCTGCCCACCCAGCCCACGATGCCGCCCACCATGCGGCGGCCATAGATGCTGCCGTCAACGGACAGGTTCCGTACCGTGGGAGCCTGCGCCGGGGCGCTTTCACCGGCGTACAGCTCGCCCAGATAACCCACCAGACCGATGGCCTGAGAATAGGCGAAGTGCTTGACGCTGTACCGGTCACAGTACAGATTGGTGATGCGGTGGCCCCGGCCATCCAGCGTACCGTTGAAGAACGCCTCGATGGTCACGGGATCGTTGGTGCTGCCAGAATCCATGGGGTACTTGCCGCCGATGGGCGTCCAGTTGGCGGTGCCGCCCATGTCCATATCACAGCCCAGATACACCGTTTTATCGGAAAAGTCATACTGCGCGCTGGCGTAGTAGACGGAGCCTGCCACATTGCCGGCGCCCTCGCCCACCAGCGTCACGTTGTCCTTACGGACAGATACCAGCAGCGTCGTGTCGCCCTTTACCCACCAGCGGGAGGTCTCGGCACTGGTGCGGCCATTGACCAGCGCCGCCAGTCCCGCCAGCTGCGCCGGGGTGGTCAGGGTGAATTCCTTCTTATCCGCGTCATACCAGGAGATGTCCACCGCGCCGTCCCATTTGACGGTGGAGAAATACTCCACCGTTACAGCGTCCGCGCTTACCCCTGTGGGCAGCGTGTAAACGTAGCCCGCCGCTGTTTCCGAGAAGAGGATGTTCTGTTCCTCCCCGGAGGCGTCGGTATAGTGGATGGTGGCCACGTCGCAGTTGGTCTGACGCGGCGCGGTCACTTCCGTGGCGGCAAAAGCGCTGGGGATATCCGATACCACTTCTTCCGCCGCCGGTTCTTCTGCCGGCTCTTCCTCCGGAAGCTCCTCTGGCGCTTCTTCCTCTGCCGTTTCCTCGACAGGCAGGGCGGTTTCTGTGTTTTCCGTCTCACTGTCCGGCTGCGCGGCCGCTGCCGGAGCCGTCAGGCTCAGCAGCAGGCACAGGGCCAGCAGCGCGGCCAGCCATCTTTGTTTGATACGGTTCATATACGCGGCTCCTCTCTGCCGTTATTCTCCCACACGGCGGCGGGGATCTGATACAGCGCCTCGATCAGCGTCGGGGTGATCGTGGTTTCCGACGGCCCGTCGGCATACACCGCGCCGTCCTTCAGCGCCAGCACGTCGGTGGCAAACCGCCGGGCGTGCTCCGGGTTGTGGGTGGACATGAGAACGGTGTAGCCGTTCTCCGTCAGACCCCGCACCGTTTCCAGCACCCGGTACTGGTTGCCGTAGTCCAGATTGGCGGTAGGTTCATCCATAATGAGAATCTGCGCCTGCTGGAGCATGGCGCGGGCGATCAGCGCCATCTGCCGCTCGCCGCCGGAAATCTCGTTGATGCCGCAGCGGGCCAGATGGCCTACTCCCAGCCGTTCCAGCATTTCCAGCGCCCGCTCCCGCTGCTTCTGGTCAGGCCGCTGCAGGGGTGAAATGCTGCCGCTGGCCCCCATCAGCACCGTTTCCAGCACGGTATAGTTGAATACCGGGGCGCTGATCTGGGGGATATATGCCGCCAGACGTGCCTGCTGGCGGTGGTCAAGGGTGCGGATGTCCTGCCCGCACAGGGTAATGCATCCCTGATAATGCGGAAGAAAGCCCAGTATGCAGCGGAACAGGGTGCTTTTGCCCGCGCCGTTTGCACCTAAAAGGGCCGTAAAACGGCCTTTATGTACCGAAAAAGACACCTTATTCAGCACGGTATGCCTGCCGTAGGCAAAGGAAAGGTCAGTTACCTCAATCGACACGGCGGCCACCTCCCGTCAGAATGAGATACACGAACAGCGGCGCGCCCACAAAGGCCGTCAGGATGCCCAGCGGCAGCTCCGCCGTGGTCACCAGCCGGGCGATATCGTCCACTGCCAGCAGAAAGGCCGCGCCGAACAGCGCGGCGGCGGGGATCAGCCGCTGGTAGTCATAGCCGAACAGCATCCGGCAGAAGTGGGGGATCACCAGTCCTACCCAGCCGATCATGCCGGAGACGGAGACGCTGGCCGCCGTTAGCAGCGTGGCGCAGATAATCACCACCAGCCGCAGCAGCCGGGTGTCCACACCCATGGAGCGGGCCTCCTCCTCGCCCACGGTCAGCAGGTTCATGCGCCACCGCAGCAGAAAGAGGGGGACCATGCCCACCAGCACCGGGATTGCCAGAAACGCCAGATCTTCCCGCTTGATGGAGGACAGGCTGCCCATCAGCCAATAGGTGATAGCGGGCAGCTGCTGCTGGGTGTCGGCGATAAGCTTGATGAAGGAGGTGCCCGCTGAGAACAGGGAGGATATCATCATGCCCGCCAGCACCAGCGCCAGCGTGGTCTCCGTCCGGGAAAGGCGGCTGACCAGCCACGCCAGCGCCACCGCCGCCAGACCGCCGCAGAAGGCGGCGGCGGAGATGCCGAAATAGCCCGCCCCCAGCAAGATCGCCACCGCCGCGCCAAAGCCCGCGCCGGTGCTGGCGCCCAGAATGTCCGGGGATACCATGGGGTTGCGGAACATGCCCTGATAGCTGACGCCGGACACGGACAGCGCCGCGCCCACCAGCACCGCCGCCCCGATGCGGGGCAGGCGGATTTCAAACAGCACCTTGCCGGTGCTGGTCTCCCAGAAGGGTTCGCCGCCGGTCAGGCGGGTGAACAGCATCCGCAGTTGCTCCCACGGGGAGATCTGATACCGGCCCAGCTGGAGGGACAGCAGCAGCACCGCCGCGAAAACGACGGCCAGCAGCACGAAGCGGCGGGTATATCGCTTTTCCTGTAATGCCATAGGGTGCTCCTTACTTGCCCCGCACGATGTAGTAGGTGCCGGTGTCCGCGTCGTAGTAGAGCTCACCGGCCTTTTCCATGCCCTCGCTGTCCTGCCCGGTGCTGGCGTCCTGCTGCATCTTGTCCAGCTGCTCCTGGGTCATGGCGGCGGCGCTGTCTTTGTCCACCAGTACGCTGCCGTCGGCGGCGTAGGTGGTGCCGCTGTCGGACATGGTGCCGCCGGAGGTGGAGATATCCACGTTCCAGTGGACGATCAGCGCCAGCATGATGCCCACCGCCAGAATCAGCATGGCGTCGGACAGGTTGGCGATATAGTTCATGGGGTTCACGTCCTCGTTATCGAAGCGTCCCCCTCTTGTATGCAGTCGTTTCATTTGGCGTTCTCCCGTTCCAGTACGCAGTCCATCAGCGTTTCCAGATCCGCCATATAGCCGGAGTACCACCGGCGGCGCACCGTGGAGATCACCAGACAGAAGGCCGCGGCGATCAGACCGGCAATGGTGGTGTCAAAGGCCGTCAGCAGCGAGACGGACAGGGTGTAGGTGTCGCCCTGACCCAAGGCCATGATGCCGGGGCCGAGAGGGATCAGCGTGCCCATCAGGCCCAACATGGGAGCCAGCTTGGACACTAGATCGGTGCATTTCAGAATGCCGTCATAGTGGCTCTGCTCCCGCTCCAGCAGGTTGGCGCCAAGGCTCTCCCGCATGGCGGCGTCAAAATTCGGATGCTTTGTCAGCTCCAGCAGGGCGTCCTTCTGGCGGCGCAGCAGGCCGCTTTTCTCGATGGTTTCGGCCACGCCGCCTTCCGCCGCACGCAGCTGATCCAGCAGGGCGGGCAGGCTCACCTGCATATGCCGCCGCTCCCGGAAATACTCCACGGCCCACCAGCCGATGGAAAACAGCGTAAAGGCGATGAACAATATCAGTCCGATCACCACCGGCACCTCCATGGCGCTGGCGATGGCCCGCAGGATATCATGAAATACAGAACTCATTTATCTGGCCCTCTCTCTTTTGAAATAGATCATTTCCGCCGCCGCGCCGCACAGGCACACCGCCAGCGCGCCGAGACCCGTATACAGCAAAATGGCCCGGTTATCCTTCGGCTCTGCCGTGGGGGCGGAATCCGCCTGATTCTGGGGCGTATCCGCCTGCTGCCCCTGATCGCTGCCCAGCTGCTCCAGCAGGGCGCTCATCTCCGCCGACAGGCGGATCATCTGTCCCTTTTCGCTGCCGTCGGCTTTGGGGCGCTCCGATACGGCGGCGCTGCCGGGCTGCTCCTTACTGCCGTCAGGAGTGCCGCCGGGTTCCGTTTGGCCGGCTTCACCGTCCTCGCCGGGTTCCTCCGTGTCATCCGGCTCCTCCAGAGCGTCCGTTTTCGGCACATCCACCGCGGCGGCAGTGTTCAGCGTCAGGCCGCCCATATTGCCGGTGATGGAGGCTGTGCCCTCTTTCAGCACGGTGTAGGAGATCTCCACCGTCACCAGATCGCTGTAGGTGCTGTCCGGCGTTACCGTCCAGCCGTCGATCTTCAGCACCGTGCCGTCAGAGGAATCAAACCGCAGCAGCTGCTGGAGATTTTTCAGGATCGTCAGGTTGCCCACGGACAGGGTCATGGAGGTCTTGTGGGAGCCGATGGTGCCCTCCAGCGGCTTCATTTCCTCCACGATCTCCGGCTGGCCGTCCAGCGTCACGTTGACGGCATAGACGTACTTGGCCGTCTGGTTGGTGCGGCTTTCAGTGGGACTGGTCTGGCCGAACAGGAGCCGGAAACGGTTGGCGGTGCCCATGGAGTTGAAATCCTCGCTGGCGTGCTCGGTACCTACCTCGTAAGTGACCCAGCTGTCCTCCAGCGCCAGCATGGGGCGCACCTCGACGGCGTACTGCCAAGCCTCGCTGTCGTCATAGCCGAGAAAATTGCCGTCCTCGTCATAGAGGGGGATCAGATGGGCGGGCAGATCCTCGAAGTAGTACCGCCGGGACTGCAAAAGCTCCACCAGACTGAAGGAGGTGAAGTATCCCGTCTCCTGATCCCGCGTATAGAAGTTCATGGACTGCACATCGCTGATGTTGATGTTGGCGTAGGCCAGCAGGTCGTCAATATAAAAGCCTTTGGCGGAATCCACCACCACCCGGTAGTCCCCGTCGTCCCCATTGCGCAGAAAGGTGTACGCCTGACGGTGCTGGGGAAGATCGTTCTCCAGCTGCGACCAGTGGTAGGTGTCCACATCTACATATTCGTCGGTGTCCATGCCGAAATAGCCCACCCGAATCCGCAGATCGTCGGTGGCGATACCGGCGGCCTGTGCCTGTCGGGGCAGCAGAATGACGGCCAGCAGCAGCGTCAGCACCAGATATTGCACATGCTTTTTCATAGGTTTCCTCATTGTTTGAATGTTGAGCGGCTCAGCATTTCCGCCGCTTCCTCCGCCGACAGGTCATAGTGCCAGAAGAGTTGGTAGAACTCCCGCGCCACCTCCACCATGTCGTAGTCGTACAGTTCCGGGTACATCAGGTTGCCCAGCCACCACACGCCCAGCACCCGGTTTACCGACGGCGGCGAACTCATCCAGTTATAGGGCAGGTTGGGAATTTCGTAGTAGGCGCCGTTCTTCACGGCGGACAGCTCCGACCACTCGTTGGTGGTCACATCGTCGTAAGGCCCGCCTGCCGTCAGCAAAATCACGTCCGGGTCGCAGACGTAGACCTCCTCCAGACTGACGGTGGTGCCGCCGCCGCGGTTGGTGACTTCCTCCGGCACGATGGCGTTGACCGCGCCGATCAGGTCGATCACGTCCGCCTGGGAGGAGCCTGCCGCATTGCAGGCAAGACCGGTGGAGCCGGTGCCGTACAGCACCGTTTTGCGCTGGCTCTCCGGTATTTTGGCGGCGTTGGTCTGGGCCATGGTCACGGTTTCTTCAATGAAAGCCGCCAGCGGCTCTGCCGCTTCCTCGCGGTTCAGCAGACTGCCCAGCGTCCGGTAGGCCGCCGCCATGTCGTCCAGATCGGCCTCAATGAAAATGGTGGGGATGCCGGTCTGCTTCTGGATGCGATCCATGTCGTCGTCAATGTTGTCCTTGGCGTCGCCCATGTCGATGATGATCTGGGGCTGGGCGGCGATCAGGGCCTCCATGTTCAGGTTGGCCTTGCTGCCGTAGAACTGGCCGAAGGTGGGCAGATACCACATTTCCTCCGGGAAATAGGGCCGCTGGGCGGTGCTGGGTGAGCTGCTCAGGCCCACCAGCAGGTCATAGGCAATGGGCATCAGCAGCATCTGGGCCGTACCGCCGCTGGGCGCGATACGGGTGATCTCCGCCGGTACCTCCACCTTGCGGCCGCAGGAATCGGTGATGAAGGTGGTCTCCACGCCGGAGAGGGGATCGTAGCCCGTCTGGCTTTTGCCGCAGGCGCACAGCACCGGCAAAAGCAGCAGCGCCGCCATCAGCAGCGCGATGATTCTGGTTCGTGTTGTCATTTTTCTTGTCCCTTTCCTGCCAGCGGCATGCGGTAGCCCCGATAGCCGATGGCTTCCGACAGCTGCCGGGCGGTGGCGCTGACGCAGGCCACCGCGTCCTCAAATTCCTGAGAGCGTACCTTGCGGAACAATCCCACCACGCTGAGAGCGTAGCTCATGACGCCGCAGCGGTCGTAAACCGGCGCGGAGACCGACCGCAGGCCGATCTTGTATTCGCCGTTTTCCACGGCGTAGCCGTTGGCGCGAATCTGCCCCAGCTCCCGCAAAATCTGCTCCTGCTCCACAATGGTGTGGGGCGTGAAGGACTCCAGCTGCCCCGCGCCGCTGAGAAACGCCTTGGCCGAGGCGTCCGACATGGCCGCCAGCAGCAGCTTTCCCTGAGAGGTGGCGTGCAGCGGCAGGTGGGTTCCGATCTCGGTGGTGACGTAAATGCCGCCGCACATGGCGGTGAACTGGTCGATGACCACCACGCTGCTGCCCTCGATGCGGCTCAGCAGCGCCGTGGCGTCGGTGTGGGCCGCCAGCTTTTCCAGATAGGGCCGGGCCACATTGTTCAGCTCCCACGACGCCGACACGCCGCAGCCCCACTCGAACAGCCGCGTACCCAGATAGTAGCGGCCGTCGCTGCCCTGCCGGATGCAGTCGTAGCTGCGCAGGGTGTTCAGCAGCGCGTAGACGGTGCTTTTGGGATAGCCGGACACCTGACTCAGGCTCATGAGGGTCATGGGAGTGCGGGCCTGATTGATAATGTCGATCAGATGCAGCGCCTTACCCAATGATTTCACGCTGTCCCGTTTTTCCTGCTCCATAGGCATGCTCCTTTCATTGGTCATTTGGCCGCTCCGGGATGGGGCGGAAGTCCGGCGTGGCCGGAAGCCAGCCCTTATCGCCCCGGGGCGTGCGGGGCGGCGGAGGGATCAGCGCATCCCGCTGGCCGCTGTAGAAGGCGCGGTTGTTTTCGATCAGCTCGTCCAGCGTCACGGGGCGGTAGAAGTTGATATCCACCCCGGCATTCAGCACGCGGGGCAGCTCCTTCAGCAGATGGTACTCCTGTCCCCGGCTCTGGTGGATGTGGCCGTGGATCATATAGCCCCGCTTGCGGTAGATGATGGGGTAGTGGCACAGCAGAATATGGGTCTCGCCGTCGTCGATCTCGTTGAAGTCGGTGATGGTCTCAAAATAGCGGTAGAGGGAGGCGGCGTCCTCATACCCGGTGTCGTGGTTGCCCCGGATCAGGTGCTTGTGTCCCGTCAGGCGGGAGAGCAGATGGTGGGGAACCTGCCCCTCGTTATATCCGATATCGCCCGCCAGATACACGGTGTCATCCGGCGATACCGTTTTGTTCCAGTTCTGAATGAGCGTCTCGTCCATCTCCTCCACCGTGGCAAAGGGACGGGAGGACAGCAGCGGCTCATAGAGAAAATGAAGATCGGCGGTGTAATAGATCATGGGCTGTCCTCCTTGATTACGCTATATTTATAATAGAATAACGCGGGAAAAATAGAAAAGCGCCGATACGCTTCACGACTATCATGATATACTATAGTGTAATGGAATCCGGTTTTTCCGTCAATGCCGTGCGTTCAGCAATACGGAATGTTTTCTGGTAATCTTGGACAGCTTGGCGCTTAAATTCCGTTTTGGGACGAAAAACGAGCGGTATGCCGCTGCATGCCGCTCGTTTTCTGGCCCGGAAAGTCCTGTCACCGCTTGTCGGTGATGATACCAAAGCGGTCATGGATCACGTGGCGGGGGCAGGCCACCGCACACGCGCCGCAGCTGAGACACTTCTCGTAGTCGATGACCGCGTGAAAGTCCACCAGATGGATGGCGTCGGCCGGGCAGCTTTTCACGCACAGACCGCAGGCGATGCAGCTTACGCCGCACACCGTCCGGGCACCGGTTTTGGTGGCCGGGTCAAAGCCCTTGTCCAGATTGGAGCACAGTACCGCGATACGGTCGTCTACTCGCCGCACCGTAATGATCCCGCGGGGGCATTTGCGGCCGCACGCGCCGCAGCCGATGCACTTCTCTTCGTCCACCTCGGCGCAGCCCAGATCGTTGATGTGGATCGCGTCGAATTTGCATGTCTCCACACGCGCCGCAGCCAATGCAGCCGTAGGCGCAGAGCAGCTGGCCTGCGTCGTCCTGCTTGGCGCGGCAGCCGCCGCTGCAATGGACAGTCGCCGTTTTCGGCGGAAATTTGCGTTTGATTGCCATGTGTTTCTCCCTCACTCCTGTTGTTCTGTGGTTTCATCATAGCACAAACGGCGCGGCTTGCCAACCCGGAAAATTTGCGGATCGGGGAGCATGCGGCGGAGGGATACCTTGCGCCCGCGACTTTGAGGGCTGCGCGGTTTATATTTTCTTTTTGAAGAATTTTGAAAAAGGGGTTGACGTAAAGGGGAAAGTATGGTATTCTAATTCTTGCCAAAATCCGCCGGTGTGGTGGAATGGTAGACACAGGAGACTTAAAATCTCCCGGTAGCA
>ENA-OUQC01001090-OUQC01001090.1-human-gut-metagenome-genome-assembly--contig:-NODE-1090-length-15482-cov-4.191418_pt1 | contig 15482 bp, 14 predicted proteins | sample MGYA00237942_ERZ548815 | MGnify/ENA primary metagenome ERZ548815 (study PRJEB26490, sample SAMN05194722) | human gut metagenome | biome: terrestrial biome; feature: human-associated habitat; material... | reverse complement strand
GGTCGAGGCATCGGGAAGCGGGCAGTGAGACAGAAGGCTACCATAGGTTTTTTGAACTGATGGATGATTATGCAGAGAATATTTGCCCGGAATGATAGGGCATACGAAAGCGGAAGGTTGGAATTATTTTAGAAATTATAACGTAAGTGCGGTGAAGAATATGACAGTACAAGAAATCAAGGCTTATTTAAAAAAGCACTTTTTCTTAGTGTTCAAATATCATTCCGAGTACTACTCACTCAAGAGAGGTCAATCCTTATTTTGTTCTCAATATTGCTTGGTGGCTACAGATTCATTACTTCATTGGCGAAATTCGTTGGAAGAACTGTGCGAGCAAGTTTATATGAGTGATGGCACCCTGCTAATTGAAGCCATAAAGTATATGGAAATTCCTGAATTGGATGATCCTTCTTGGAAAACATATGGAGCAGTCAGACATAGCGCAATTGTATATGAAAATGAAATTCATTTTTCATATAATGGGAAAGGCTATTGGATTGCACATACAAGTGATGGGTTATCTCATTTAAGCGATGATTTAGGCAACACTCAAATGTTCAATTCCTGCCGTGACTTGTTTGAAAATGCTCGCATTGACGGCAGCACTCTTGAGGAAATATGGGGAAAAGTGATTGTGGATTCTTGCTAAATCTGAAGCTATTCAGGTACGTCCCCCATTTGTGAAGATTTCGTTAATGATTGGAGTCAGGACTTACTTTTTTACCTTTACATTCGCCCTCTACCGTGAAAAAAAGCTTTCTGAGGGCAAGTCTGCCGCCGTTGCAAGATCCCACGTTGCAAAAAAACTTGTTCGTATCATCCATTCGCTCATGACTCATTCGACCGCCTTTTCTGACCAACTTACTGCTTGACTTTCCATAGTTGGTCTACGGAAAAGTCATTTCCGCTACGGGCACCTTAGCAAATGTCAACCCCCTGCGCTACCGTGGATACACCGTATCCCGGTAGTGGTACGAAAGTTATTTATAATGGCTATGTAATGACACCAGAAGATATTGGTAATTTTACATATGGCTATCTAGGACGGGCATTTGTTTTTTCAGAGACTGAATTGATTATAGGTTTGTGGGTTGCGGCTAGCTTCCCTTTAGGGGGAGATGCGTTGGAGAACGAGCTTAGAGATCAAGAGTTCATTCGTATGGGGTATGCTTGGAATGGAATAAATTAAGAGCACGAGGTCATTGCACCTTCAGCGGAAAGAAAGGTTGGAAGGAAATATGAAGAAAAGAAGCCGTCGAAAGTTTTATATTCTGATTCTGGTTTGGATTCTGCTGATTGTTTTCACCGGTAGATACTTCTTTCATCAAGCGCCTCTTAGTACAGGTGATGTTCAGACAATCCTTCATGAAAACTGGGAGGATATTCAGAGCATTACTGATTGGTTGGTGCATTCGGAATACGAAACTATCTATCTTTCGGAGGAGGATCTGCATACTGGAGAGGCATGGGCTGATTTTTCAGCGATACCGCTAAATGAAGAAATCCTTTTGCGAGCCCAACGCCTGATAAATGAAAAGGGGTTCCACGGAATATCAAAAAATGCAGGAGAGAACACAATTGCATTTTATATGTGGACGGATGGCATAGAAGCCGATTGCGGCGCATCCTATCCTATCGATTCCTCAAGTGAGCCCTACGTTCAATATCAAATATCTGTGCAGCCGCTTCAGGAAGCAAATTGGTTTTATTTCTACTCCGACTACAACAAATGGCGTGAAACGGACATTTCAGCAATCGGCAGTTAGGTCTAAAATGTATCTTTCTGCACGGTGGCCATGGGTATGTTCAAAAATACATGCTGGAAAAGGCCGCGGCCGAAAAGCATGCATCCCCGGCAAAAATGGAGGCGGTACCGGGGTTTTACAGGATTTACAGCAGCGTTTTTCTTAGGGCCTATCTGAAAACCGTCAACACGCCCAAACAGCGGATCTTTTCCGCCTGCTGTGCACCATTTTTTCTTGCAATACACAAAGTATTCCCGCGAAAAAATGGCTTCATCAGGCGGAAGATCTCTCGCTGTTGGTCATATTTCCGATTTTCAGATACGCCCTAAGTAAATCAGTCCTCCGGGAACAGGGTCTGCTTGCAGTACTGGACGATGGAGGAGCGCTTGACGATGCCGATAAAGGCCTCCTTGTCATCCACCACGGGGACAAAATTCTGGGTGGAGGCCCGGTCGATCAGCTCGTGCATGGAGGTGGTGACCCGGACGGGCACATTGTCCTTGCGGCGGTAGATCTCCATGATGCGGTGCGCCTCGGCCTGGCGCATATCCATGTAGCATACGTTCTTCATTGCCCAGAGCAGGTCCCCCTCGGTCAGAGTGCCCCGGTATTCGCCCCGGCGGTTCAGGATGGGCAGGGCCTGAAAGCCCGCGGCCTCCATTTTTTCCAGTGCCTGGCGAACGGTATAGTCGTCATACAAAAAAGCGCACATGGCCTTCGGCAGTAAAAAAAACAACACATTATTCATACGGTTCTCCTTCTCGGCTGCTGGCTTGCCCCAGCCCTCCGTTTTAATATTATAGCACAAGCGGCAGGGAAAAGCATGAACATTATTTGTCGTTTTCGCTGTGTCAGTTCCAAAAAACCGAGGCGCATTTTGTTCATAATGACCATCTCTATGAATTCTACTCCCGGGAGAGTGGCTCTACCGCCGCCGGGAGAGCCGTTTGGGGGCGCGGTAGGGTGCTTTTTGCCCCGGCGGGGGTATAATGATGGCAGAACACGCGAGGGCCCGGCGCAGGTCGAAGCCCGCCGGCAAGGAGGAATACTTATGACAAGCGTGCAAAGGACCCGGCTGTGCGACCGGGTGCTACCGGACTATACCCACGGCGAAGAGCTGATGAATACCGTCACCCACATTGTTGGCGGTGGGTTCGCCATTGTGGCGCTGGTGCTGTGCGTGGTGTTCGCGGCCCGGAACCACAATGCCTACGGCATCGTGTCCTCCGCCGTCTACGGAGCCAGCATGATCGCCCTGTACACCGTGTCCAGCGTCTACCACGGGCTGAAGCCCGGCATGGGCAAAAAGGTGATGCAGGTGGTGGACCACTGCACCATCTATTTTCTGATCGCGGGCACCTATACGGTGATGGCCCTGTCCGCCCTGCGCCCGGCCTATCCGCGCCTGGGCTGGGGCCTGTTCGCCTTTGAATGGACCATGGCCGCCATCGCCACGGTGCTGACGGCCATCGACCTGCGCAAATACCGGGTGATCTCCATGGTCTGCTACATCGGTCTGGGCTGGGCCATCATCCCCTTCGCCCGCCAGACCTACCAGGTGCTCACCCGCCCCGGATTCCTGTTCCTGCTGTGGGGCGGCATCGCCTACACCATCGGCGCGGTGCTCTACGGCATCGGCTCCAAAAAACGCTGGATGCACTCCGTCTTCCACATCTTCGTGGTCCTGGGCAGCGTCCTCCAATTCTTCGCCGTGCTGCTGTACGCGGTGTGATCCCTTTCCTCCCCTTTTAAAGGCTGTCTCAAGCATCCTTGGCTCCCCGATGGGGGAGCTGGCAGCCCGTAAGGGCTGACTGAGGGGGTGTCGTTGGTTGAATGGTAAGAGCTCAAAGCTACCAACGGCACCCCCTTTGCCGCTATTGCGGCACTTCCCCCAAAGGGGGCAGCGAGGCTGTGCGGGCTTGAATTGACGACATTGCCTTAAGAGGGGAGTTTTTTTGTAAATCTGTTGGAATGGCTCTTGACAATGCGGTCTATTCATGATAGACTATCTATGCTGGTCGATTAGTAATAGACTAACAAAGAACAGGAGGAAATGCGCTTGGATGATCTCAGATTGGGGGCCGTTGAGGCGAAGTTTGCCGATATTATTTGGGAAAATGCCCCGCTCAGCTCCGGGACGCTGGTGAAGCTGTGCGGGACGCGTCTGGAATGGAAGAAATCCACCACCTACACCGTGCTGAAAAAGCTGTGCGACCGGGGGCTGTTCCAAAACGAAGGAGGCATGGTCACCGTGCTGATGACCCGGCAGGCGTTCTATGCCCGCCAGAGCCAACGCTTTGTGGACGAGACCTTCGACGGGTCGCTGCCCGCCTTTATCGCCGCCTTCGCGGCCGGAAAGAAAATCTCCGAGCGGGATCTGACGGATATTCGCCGGATGCTGGACGAATTTGACAAGGAGGATGCCAAATGAGCAACGTGTTTCATCAGCTGGCCCGGCTGAGCCTTACCGCCGGGTGGATGACCCTGCTTCTGCTGCTCCTGCGCCCGCTGCTGAAAAAAGCGCCCCGGCGTTTTTCCTGCCTGCTGTGGGCGCTGGTGGGGGTGCGGCTGGCGCTGCCCTTCTCGCTGGAGAGCCGGGTGAGCCTGGTGCCCCAGGCCATTGCCGCGCCGCCCCAGGTGCTCCCCGTGAGCACCCTCTCGCCGATTGCCGCCCTCGCCCTCACGCAGACCGCGGCGGCCCAGGCTGCTCCGGCGGCTCCCGCCGCCTTCCCCTGGCAGACGGTACTGTCCCTGCTGTGGGCCGTTGGAATGGGCATGATGCTGCTCCACGCTTTGGTCAGCTATATCCGGCTGCTGAAGCAGGTGCAGGTATCCATCCGTCTGAGCAAAAATCTATACCTGTGCGACAACATCAGCGTGCCCTTTGTACTGGGCATCGCAAAGCCCCGCATCTATCTGCCCTCGGACATGGACGGGAAGCTGGCCGACGATGTGCTGGCCCATGAGCGCTCCCATCTGCGGCGGGGGGATCACATCTGGAAGCCGCTGGGCTATCTGCTGCTCAGCGTGTACTGGTTCAATCCCCTGTGCTGGCTTGCCTACACCATGTTCTGCCGGGACATGGAGCAGGCCTGTGACGAATCGGTGATCCGAAACATGGACGACAGCGGCCGCAGGCGCTATTCCGCCGCCCTGCTGACTTACAGCATTCCCCGCAGCGCCGTGGCCGCCTGCCCGCTGGCCTTTGGCGAAGTGAGCGCCAAGGCCCGCATTCGGGGCGTACTTCAATACCGCAAGCCCAAATTCTGGGTGATCCTGGTGAGCCTGGTGCTGTGCGTCGTGCTGGCCGTGGGCCTGCTCACCGACCCGGTGGCCAAGGCGGAAGCGCCCAGCGGCACCGAGGATATAAGCGCACAGACGGAGGAACCGATATTCGATCAGTACCCGGCCAGGCTTAACGTGCTGCACGAGTTCCTGTATGCGTCACCCCTGGAAACGACACTTTACAATTTCCCCAGCGAAGCCGACACGGTCATTGCGACCCTGGAGGCCGAGACGGAAGTCCTGGTGCTGCGGGGGGGCTACATCGACGGCACGCTGTGGCTCTACGTTCAGCACGAGGATATGACAGGCTGGATGAAATGCGGCGACGAGTTCTTCGGCGGCCGGCATGAGGGCCAGGACGGCGCCTCTCCGGCGGAGGAAGCAGAGAATTCCGGCCTGCCCGGCACCGGCGTGTGCACCCTCTTCCGAGGCGGCACCCTGTACGGTTCTCCCAGCGAGACAAGCAAGGTTCTGATGACCCTGGAGGCCGGAGCCAGCGTTACGGTAAAGCGCCGGGATAACATCGGGCAGATTCAGTGGGCCTACGTCCAGTACGGCGACACCCTGGGCTGGCTGAAATTTGACGACGACGGCGACACCGTCCCCGCGGACACGCAGGACACGATCATCCATCAGGGCCCGGATGGATCCACCGAGTACATCCTTCCCGCGGGAACCGCGATTTACAATTCCCCCAGCGAAAATAGCCGGGTAATCCTCACCCTGGATGCCGAAACAGCCGTCACGGCGCTGCGGGTTGACAATATCGGCGGCAAGCAGTGGGCCTATGTCCAGGCTGGTGATAGAATGGGCTGGACGAAATGTGACGGCCTCCTGTCCGACGCCCAGCCCGCCGCCGATGTGGCAGAGCAGGGCCTGCCGGACTATGTTCTGCCCCAGGACGCCACGGTGTACGTTGCCCCCAGTGAGGCCAGCCGGAGTCATGCCACCCTGCAGGCCGGGACCACCGTCTCCATCTGGAATCTGGGCAGCGTGGGCGGGAGCCAGTGGGCCTATATTCAGTGCGGCGACACCCTGGGCTGGATCAAATACGGCGGCGATGAGGCCCAGACCGTCTCCTATGTCGGCCTGCTGTACGCCCCGTCGGAAAGCATAACGCTCCTGCGCGCGCCCACGGACAACGCGGCCAACGGCGCGACCCTGGAGGCCGGAGTGACCATTCAGGTGATCCGTCAGGATACCGTTGGCACGGAAGAGTGGGTATACGTCCAATGCTACGACCCGTCGGTCAGCGGTTGGCTCAGGGTCACCGGCGAGGGTGCCGCGCCCCTGGATAGCTGGGCCACCCCCGGCACCAACGACCGCCCCTAAAAAGTAAAATTTTACCCCGGCAAATGGATTTGATCCCATTTGCCGGGGGGGCTTTTTATTCCTTGGGAAGCTCCGGCTCCTCGAAGCCGTCGGTGAGGGAGGTGCGGGAGGCTTCGCCGATCGCCTTGCCCTCCATCAGGTTGGCGAACTGCTCGCCGGTGATGGATTCGTTGGCAAGCAGATAGTCGGCCAGCGCCTGGAGCTTGTCGCTGTCCTTTTTCAGGATGTCCAGGCACTGGGCATAGGCCCGGTCGATGAGGGCCTTGACCTCCTGGTCGATGGTCCCGGCCACCTGCTCGGAATAGCTCTTGGTGCTCTGGTAATCCCGGCCGATAAACACCTCGCCGTCATCCAGATAGCTGACGGTGCCGATCCGCTCGCTCATGCCGTAGCGGGCGACCATGTCCTTGGCCAGCTTGGTGGCCCGCTCGATGTCATTGGAGGCGCCCACGGAGATATCGCCCAGGAACAGGTCCTCCGCCGCCCGGCCGCCCAGCAGGGCCACGATCTGCTCGTACATCTCGTTGCGGGTCATGTTGGAGGAATCATCCTTGGGCAGCGACCAGGTCGCGCCCAGGCTCCTGCCCCGGGGGACAATGGAGATATGGCGCACCGGGTCGTGGGTGGGCAGGCGGTACATGGCCACGGCGTGGCCCGCCTCGTGGATGGCGGTGGTCTTCAGATCCCGGCGGGAGGCCACATGGCTCTTCTTGGCGGGGCCTGCCAGGATCTTCATCATGGCCTCGTCCACATCCTCCATGGTGAAGGCGGGGCGATTGTTTCGGGCAGCCAGAATGGCGGCCTCGTTGAGCAGGTTGCTCAGGTCCGCGCCGGTGAATCCGGCGGTGGAGCGGGCAATGGTGTGCAGGTTCACGGACTCGTCCAGGCGCTTGCCCTTGGCGTGGACCTTCAGGATGTCCTCCCGGCCCTTCACATCCGGGCGGTTCACCTGGATCTGCCGGTCAAACCGGCCGGGGCGCAGCAGGGCGGGGTCCAGGATGTCCGGCCGGTTGGTGGCCGCCAGGACGATGATGCCCTCGGTGGTGCCGAAGCCGTCCATCTCGACCAGCAGCTGGTTCAGGGTCTGCTCCCGCTCGTCGTGGCCGCCGCCCATGCCGCTGCCGCGCTTGCGGCCCACGGCGTCGATCTCGTCGATGAAGATGATGGCGGGAGCCAGCTTCTTGGCCTGCTCAAACAGGTCCCGGACGCGGCTGGCGCCCACGCCCACGTACATCTCCACAAAGTCGGAGCCGGAAATGGACAGGAACTGCACCCCCGCCTCTCCGGCGGTGGCTCTGGCCAGCAGGGTCTTGCCGGTGCCCGGGGGGCCCACCAGCAGCAGGCCGTGGGGGATGCGCGCGCCCATGGCGGTGTATTTCGCCGGATCCCGGAGGAAGTCCACGACCTCCTCCAGCTCCTGCTTTTCCTCGTCCGCGCCGGCCACATCGTCAAAGGTGACCTTCTTGTTGTCCGGCACGCCCAGGACCGTCCGGGCCTTGCCGAACTGGGCCATGGGATTTCCGCCGCCGTTCATCCGCCCCATGAGGAAGGACCAGAGCAGCAGCAGAACGCCCCCGGCCAGCAGCAGCGGAATGATAAGATCATAGGGGGTATAGCGCCGCTGGGCCACAAAATCATAGTCGGTGAGCACGCCGGAGGCCGTCTGCTCGTCAAACAGGCTCTGCATCTCGCTGCGGAAGCCCGCCGGGTCGGCCAGGCCGGAGGTAATGCTGGTTTTCCCCTTATAGGGGCTGCGCAGCACCAGGGTGATGGTGTCGCCCGCCACCAGGAACTCCTTGACCTGCTCCTGGCGGAACAGCTTTACCAATTCGGAATAGAGAATGGTGTTGGTTTTCTGGCTGAATTGATTCAGCGCCCAGGTAAGCGCCAGCACCAGCACCAAAAGATAGATAAACGGCGCAAAACTCCTGCGTTGCTTTTTCAATCGTATAACTCCTTATTTTTCGTAAACGTCGGCCTTCAGGATCCCCACATAGGGCAGGTTGCGGTACTGCTCGTTGTAGTCCAGGCCGTAGCCCACCACGAAGGCATTGGGGACGGTAAAGCCCACGTAGTCGGGCTTCAGGGTAATGCCGGGCCTGCGGCGCTCGGGCTTGTCCAGCAGGGTGCAGATCTTCAGGGAGGCGGGCTGCCTGGCCATCAGGTGGCGATAGGTAAAGTCCAGGGAATTGCCGGTGTCGTAGATGTCCTCCAGAATCAGCACATGGCGGCCCTTGATATCCGAGGCGATATCCCGCTTGACCTCCATCTTTCCGGTGGAATTGGTTCCGGCATAGGAGGAGATCCACATAAAATCCATCTCGCAGTGGGTTTTGATCTCCCGGATCATGTCCGCATAAAACACCACAACGCCCTTGAGGACGCCGACGATAATGGGGTTCTTTCCGGCGTAGTCCTGGGTCAGCTGGCGGCCCAGCTCCTCAATGCGGGTGCGAAGCTGTTCCTCGGTGATAAGAATCTGCTGAATATCCTGTTCCATTTTCTTTCTACTCCTCCCGGACGTTTGTATCTGGACGAATTTTTTCTATAACAACGTAGCACGTGGGCGGGCCGCTGAGCCGGTCCAGGTGAAAGCCGAAGCCCTCCACCCATATCACGCCGCCGCTGTCCGCCAGCACGGGGATGCGGCCTCGGCGGTCGGCGCTGATCTTGCGGTCGATCATTCGCTTTTTCAGGCTCTTGGTGCCGCCGCTCAGGCGCAGGGAGTCCCCCTCCCGGCGGCCGCGCACGGTCAGGCTGCCCTGGGTCCGCACCCCCACGCCGCCGTTGGGCGTCGGGCTGCACCGAACGCGGATGCCCCACTGGGGCAGCTCCCGCTCCCCGGGGCAGGGAATCTCCGCCGCCTCCGGGGCGGCGGTTTCATACAGGCGGACAAGCCGGTCGTAATCCCGGGCGATCACCGCTCCGCCGGGAAAATCCATCCGGGCGGAGGGCTTCTCGGAGGCGATCAGGGCAAGCACGCCGGTAATATGGGCCTGCTCCGGCTCCGGGATGCCGTTCTGCTTCAAAAAGCGCTCGGCGTAGCGGCATTGCAGCGCCGGGGGCAGCTGCCGCAGGCGGCTCACCGGGGGCATGTCTTCTTCCAAAAGGGATTGCAGGAACGCCTCGTCCTGCCGCACCCGCCGGGCCATGGCGGAGATCGCCAGGGCCGCGCCGGGGTTCTCCTGACGCAGCAGGGGCAGAACGCCGTGCCGGATGCGGTTGCGCAGGAAGGCGTCGGCGGCGTTGGAGCTGTCCTCCCGGTGGGGGAGGCTATATTCTGCCAGGAACGCCTCCACCTCCTGCCGGGTGATGGCCAGCATGGGGCGGATCACATTTCCGCTGACGGGACGGATTCCCCCCAGGCCCTTCAGGCCAGTGCCCCGCAGCAGGTGCATGAGCACGGTCTCGGCGTTGTCGTCGGCGGTGTGGGCGGTGGCGATCTTGCCGGGGAGGGTGCGCAGGAACGCATACCTTGCTTCCCTGGCCGCTGCCTCCAGCCCCTTGGGGCCGGGCTGCACCCGCGCGCCGCCCACCTCCAGCGGGATCCGATAGCCCGCGCAGAAGTCCCGGACGAAATCCTCGTCCCCGTCCGATTCATCGCCGCGCAGGTGATGGTTAAAATGGGCGGCGGAGAGGGTAACGCCCAGCTTTTCTTTTAATAGATACAGTCCGAACAGCAGCGCCACGGAGTCCGCCCCGCCGGAGACGGCGCAGACGATATGGTCGCCGGGCCGGACAAGCCCGTCCTCCGTCAGGGCGGCGCACAGCTTATTCAGCATGCTTCCACTCCCGGTCGGCGAAGAGCTGGAACTGGGGCATCCACTGGAGCTTCACCGCGCCGGTCTCGCCGTGGCGGTTTTTGGACACGATGCACTCCGCGATCCCCTTGTCCTCGGTATTGGCGTTGTAATATTCGTCCCGGTACAGGAACATGATCACGTCCGCGTCCTGTTCGATGGCGCCGGATTCCCGGAGGTCGGACATGATGGGCCGCTTGTCGGTGCGGCTCTCCACCGCGCGGGACAGCTGGCTCAGGCAGATGACAGGGACGTTCAGCTCCTTGGCCATGATCTTCAGGGCCCGGGAAATTTCGCCCACCACCGTCACCCGGTTTTCGCTGTTTTTACTGTAGCCGGAGCCGGTCATCAGCTGGAGATAGTCGATGATCACCAGGCCCAGGTTGTCCAGACGGCGGCATTTGGCGTTGATCTCCGCCACGGTGACGGAGGGGTTGTCGTCGATGCGGATGTCCGTCTGGCTCAGGGCGGCGGAGCCCATGCAGAGCTTGCTCCACTCCTCCTCGGAGAGCTTGCCGGTGGCCAGCTTCTGGCTGTCCACAAAGGACTGGCTGGCCAAAAGGCGCATGGCCAGCTGCTCCCTGGACATTTCCAGGTTGAAAATGGCCACGGTCTTGCCGTACTGCCGCGCCACGCTCATGCCCAGGTTCAGGGAGAACGCGGATTTACCCATGGCGGGGCGGGCGGCAATGAGGATCAGGTCGGATTTGTTCAGGCCGTTGATCTTGGTATCCAGGTCCCGCAGGCCGGTGGAAAGGCCGGGGATGGCGGAATCGGACTGGCTCAGCTCGGCCAGCCGGTCGAATACCTTGTGCAGGGTGGTGCCGATATGCTCCAGGCTGTCGCCCCGCTCGCCCTTGCGCAGGGCGTAGATCTTCTTCTCGGCGGATTCCAGAATTTCCTCGGAGGAGCCCACCTGATCGGATACCATCTCCGCAATGTCCGTGGCCGCCTGGCCCAGGCCGCGAAGCATGGCCTTTTCCTGGACGATCCTGGCATACCGGCCCACGTTGACGGCGGTGGGGGTGATCTCCATGAGCTGGAGGATGTAGTCCCTGGAATTGTCGTGGTAGACGCCCAGCTCCTTCATTTTGTCCAGCACGGTCACCGGGTCGATGGTCTGGGAGAAGTTGAACATGGTATAGATGGTCTCAAAGATCTCCCGGTTCTGCGGCAGATAGAAATCCGCGCTGCGCACTGCCGTCATGACATCCGGCAGGCAGGACGGGTCGATCAGGCACGAGCCGAGCACCGCCTGTTCCGCTTCTGCGGACCAGGGCACCCGCCGTCCGAGCAGTTCTTCCATCCGCTCTTACTTTTCGATGACGAGCAGCTGCACGGTGCCGTCGATGCCGTAGCCGAACTTGCACTTGACTTCAAAGCTGCCGAAGCTCTTGATGGGCTCGGCCTGCACGATGCGGTTCTTCTCGATGGAGACGCCGTGCTGCTCGCGCAGCGCGTCCACGATCTCCTGCGAGGTGACGCTACCGAAAAGACGCCCGTTTGCGCCGGCCTTGGCGCGCACCGTGACGATCACGTCCTTGAGCTTGGCGGCGGCTTCTTCGGCCTCGGCGCGCTCGCGCGCTTCCTGCGCCTTTTTCGCCTTTTCCTTGAGCGCCAGGGTGTTGAGGTTATCCTTGTTCGCCTCTACAGCGAGACCGCGGGGGAGAAGGTAGTTGCGGCCGTAGCCCTCGGAGACTTCCTTCATCTCGCCCTTTTTGCCCTGTCCGCGGACATCCTGCTGGAAAATAACTTTCATGGTATATGACCTCCTTCGGTCTGATTGTTTTTCGTTGGAGATTTATTCGGTCGCCCGGTATTCGTCGATGGAGGCGAAGAGCTTGTTCACCGCGTCGCGCACCGTGCAGTTTGCGATCTGCGCCCCGGCGGCTGAGCGGTTGCCGCCGCCGCCGAGCGTTTCAAGCAGCACCTGCACGTTCACATCGCCGATGCTCCGCGCCGACACCGCAACGCCGCCGTCGCCGGTGGGGTAGAGCACGGCGCTCGCGTTCACGCCGGAGATGTTCAGAAGCTCGTCTGCGGCCTGCGCGGCGACGATGCGGTTCTGCGTCTCCTGCGCGGCGACCACGGCGATGCCCTTGTAGATGCGCGCCTGCTTCATAATGTCGTAGCGCTCCATGGTCTCTTCCATGCCGTTCTGGAAAAGCTTCTTCACATGCGTGGTGTCCGCGCCGCTGCGGCGGAGGAACGCCGCGGCGTCAAACGTGCGGTCGCCGGTGCGGATCGTGAAGTTCTTCGTGTCGAGCACGATACCGGAGAGCACGGCGTCCGCCTCAAAGGGGAGAATGTCCGCCGGCTCGCACAGCTCCTGCATGAGCTCCGTGACAAGCTCGCACGAGGACGAGGCGTTCGGCTCATAGAGCGTGAGCGTGGCGTTTTTGATATACGTCGCGGCGCGCCGGTGGTGGTCGATGACCGCAAGGCGGTTGCTGCACGCGGTGAGCAGCGATTCGTCCTCCACCTGCTCGGGGCGGTTGGTGTCCACCACAACGAGCAGCGTCCGGCTGTCGGCCTCGAGCAGCGCCTCCTGCGGGCTGATGAAGGCGGACTTATATTCCTCCTCGCCGCGCAGCGCGGTGAGCAGCGGCCCGACGGCGTTTTTGCCCATGTCGAGCACGATCTTCGCCGGGCAATGGAAGCGCCGGGCGATGCATCGCACGCCCACCGCCGCGCCGACCGCGTCGAGATCGGCGTACCGGTGCCCCATGATGAACACCTGCGAGGCATCCTGCACGAGCCGGGAGAGAGAGTTTGCCATGACGCGGGACTTGACCTTCGTGCGCGTTTCGACCTCCGCGCCGCGCCCGCCGAAAAATTCAAAGTTGAATTTGTTCTTCACAACGGCCTGATCGCCGCCGCGCGAGAGCGCCATGTCCTCGGCAAGCGTGGCGAAGGAGTAGTCCTCGTCGTAGCTTGCGCCGTCGAGCCCGACGCCGATGCTCACCGTGGCGTGGATGCCTGTGAGATTGACGATGGAGTGGATGCTCTCAACGAGTGTGAAGCGGTTTTTCGTGATCTCGTCCAAATGCCGCTTTTCAAATATGAAGATGTACCGGTCACGATCCACGCGCCGGAGAATGCCGCCGCGCCCTTCGCACCATTTCTCGATCGCGATATCGAGCTGACCGCGCAGCTCGGTGCGCTGGCGGTCGGTGAGCGGCTTCATGAGCTCGTCGTAGTTATCCACGAGCATGACCATCACGACAGGGCGCGTGGCAAGATATTCCTGCTTCACGTCGTCATACTCGGTCACGTCCACCCAGTAGGTGATGCCCATGAATTCGTAGGTCTCCTCGCGCTCTCCGGCGCGGACCATGTTGCCGTTGACCTGGTACTTTTTCCCGTCAACCTCCAGGAGCTCGGCCATGCGGCTCTTGCCCTCGAGCAGCCACTTGCTGTTGAACTCCGGCACGAGCGAGGCGAGCTTCGCGTCAAATGCGGGGCTCGTCCGGCCGCACATCTCCCAGAACGGCTGGTTGCCCCAGACAACGCCGCTGTCGTTCAGGCGGAATACCGCCATCGGCAGCGGGAAGTGGATGAGCGTGTTGTTTGTGGCGGATTCGGCGTTATAGGTGACGCTCTCAACGAACGCCTGCAATTCCTTCTGGCGCGCTCTCGCGCGGATGAGCGCGTAGATCGCGAGCAGCACCGTAACGGCCGCCTCGCCATAGGCGATATAGCGGTTGAAGCGGGCAAAAAAGAAGGTTACAAGCGCGAACAGGAGCATGATGACCAGGCACATACGAATGCCCGGCTCGGCAAATTTCTGCGGTTTGCGGCTGTTCAAAGTATCCTCTCCCCATGCCCGCTGAAACCTTAAAGCGGGCATATAAAAATACAGAATATAATATATCACAAATCTCCAAAGAATGCGAGACCTTTTCGCCGCATTCTTCCGCTCTCTGCATATTTTTTCGCGTCAATGCAGAAACTTCCTCCGTAAAAAAGAAAAAAGGAGCTTTTATACAAAGATGAAAGCGGTCATTTTGGCGGGAGGAAGAGGGACACGGCTCGCGCCGGTCACCCACGGCGCGGTGCCCAAGCCCATGGCGGAGCTGCTCGGTGCGCCGATGCTCGAAAGAATTATCGCGCTCTTGAAGCGCTGCGGCTTTCGCGATCTCTGCTGCACAACGGCGTGTCTGCCTGAGCAGATCGAGCGGTATTTCGGCGACGGGAGCGGCTTCGGCGTACACCTGCAGTACCGGCGCGAGGAGCACTCGCTCGGCACCGCGGGCGCGGTGAAAAACTGCGAGGATTTCATCGCGGGGGACAATGTGCTCGTCATCAGCGGCGACGCCGCGTGCGATTTTGACCTCCGCACTCTCTGGAACGAGCACCGGCGCGCGCACGCCGCCGTGACGATGGCGCTCTATCCGCACGAAGCGCCGCTGCCCTACGGTCTCGCCGTGACGGACGGGGAGGGGTGGGTGCGAAGCTTCATTGAAAAGCCTGCATGGGAGCGCGTTGTGACCGACCTCGTGAACACCGGCATTTACGTTCTCTCCCCGGAGGTGCTTCGTTTCATCCCGGCGGACACGCCCTTTGACTTTGCGCGCGATCTCTTCCCGCGGCTGATGGCGTCCGGGCGCGGCATCCGCGGCGTGCCGATGGAGGGCTACTGGCGCGATATCGGCGACCCCGGCTCGTATTACCGCGCAAATCTCGACGCCTGGGAAGGGCGGCTCCGCCTGCCGGAGCAGGAGAGCGGCGCGATCGAGCGCGCGCCGGACGCGTCTCCGGAGCGGGCGCGGTATGCCTGCCGGGTATACTGCGGCGCGCCGCACCGCGCGCGGCTCATGCGCGCGCTCACCGCAGGGCTCATGGAGGCGGGGGCCGATCTCACGGACGGGCTGACGGTGCGCTCGGTTCCGGGCGGCGTGCACATTGCCCCCTGCGCCGACCGCGCGGCGCTCTGCATCGAGTCCGACAGCCCGGACACCGCCCGGCGCTTTGAAGCGCTCGTGCGCGATGTGGAGCGGCGCACCGAAAACGAAACCGGCGGAAGCGCTTGATGCGCTTCCGCCGGTTTATGATGCTGTTGTTGGCGCTTCAGCGCATGCCGGTGCTGCCGAAGCCCGCTGCGCCGCGGCCGGTTTCGGAAAGCACCTCCGTCTCCTCGATCTCAATATCGAGGCACGGCGTGATGACGAGCTGCGCGATCCGCTCGCCGTTTTCCACGGTCTGCGGCTCGGTGCCGTTGTTCTGCAAAGATACGCGCAGCTCCCCGCGGTAATCGGCGTCGATCACGCCGACGCAGTTGGCGGGGCGCAGGTCCTGCTTGGCCGCCAAGCCGCTGCGG
>ENA-OUQC01001088-OUQC01001088.1-human-gut-metagenome-genome-assembly--contig:-NODE-1088-length-15484-cov-4.814181_pt1 | contig 15484 bp, 13 predicted proteins | sample MGYA00237942_ERZ548815 | MGnify/ENA primary metagenome ERZ548815 (study PRJEB26490, sample SAMN05194722) | human gut metagenome | biome: terrestrial biome; feature: human-associated habitat; material... | reverse complement strand
CGGCCCGCCACATTCATGGCCACCAGAACGGCGATGAGCACAAGCTCCCGGGCCTGGGGCCTGCGGCCCTCAAAGATCAGGAAAAAGGGCAGCATACATTCCAGCAGGATCAAAAGCGAAATGAAATAATACTTCCGCCCCTCCAGAAAATACACGCCTGCAAACAGCGTCAGCGGGATCAGCAGCAGGATCAGCACTGTGGCCGCCGCGGTGCGCTTGCGCAGCCGGCGCTTTTCCACCGGCGTCTGCACCGGTGTTCCGGGGCGCTCTGCCTTTTGCCCCACGGAAAGAGCAAACACCAGAAGAGCCGCCGCCAGCGCAGCATAGCGCAGCAGCTGGTCGCCGGCCAGTGCCGTCATTCCCTCCGCGCCGATCAGCTTGGACAGGTCGGTGACACGGATGGCCTGGACGATCAGCGCCAGCGCCCCCAGACCGGAGACGGCGGCGAGCGCCTTCCGCCAGACCGGCAGGCTCCGGGTGGCCGCGGCCTCCTTTTCCGGCGCAGGCGGCAGGCGGCGGTATTCCGGCAGTGCCGGCGTGTCTGGCGTTTTCCCACCGCAGGCGACGATCACATCCTCCGGCGTCACCGCCCGGGGCAGCAGCTCTCGGGCCATGCGGTTGGCAGCCGTAGTATAGAAGCTGTTGCCGGAGAAAAATGCTCTGGGCGTCCCCTCTGTGACGATATTTCCGTCAAAAAACAGGGCGCAGCGGTCTGCATATTTTGCACAAAACTCAATATCGTGGCTGACCATCAGAATGGCCACGCCGGAGCGCTGCAGCGTCTGCAGGATCTGCCCAAAGGACTGCTTGAACTCCGCATCCAGCCCCTTGGTAGGCTCGTCCAGCAGCAGGATATCCGGATCCCGCAGCAGCAGCTTGGCCAGCGCGGCCCGCTGCTGCTCTCCGCCGGAAAGATCATAGGGGTGGCGGTCCAGAAGCTCCGTCAGGCGGCACAGAGAGACCACCCGCTCCAGCGCCGCGTCCTTCCGCTCTGCCCGGGGCAGGACCTCCAGCAGATCCTCCCGGACGGTGGGGCGGACAAACAGCGTCTGCGGATCCTGCGGCAGCATGCCCACGGTCCCCCGGACCTCCAGCTCGCCCCGCCAGGGCTTTTTCAGCCCGGCCAGCAGCTTCAGGCTGGTGGTCTTGCCGGTGCCGTTGCCCCCCAAAAGCGCCAGCAGCTGCCCCCGGCGCACCTCCAGCGAAAGGCCCTTCACCACATCCGGCCGATCCTGATCATATTTGAACCAAAGCTCCCGGGCGGAGATCAGCGCTTCCGTCTCCGGCGGGGGCCCCTCCTCCGGAAGCGCCTTCAGCGGGTGCGCCGCCGCATAGTCCAGCAGCCAGCGCCGCCCATCCCGCACGGAGACCGGGCAGGGCGCCCCGGAATCCACAGCGCTCCAGATCCGCATGGCGGCAGGCATGGCAAGAAACATGGCGCTGCCGGCGCTTTTCAGCGCCGCGCCCACCTCCGCCGGCGCCCCCGTGCAGAGCAGCGCGCCCTTTTCCAAAACGGCCACCCGGGAGGCAAAGCCAAAGGCCTCTTCCAGCCGGTGCTCCGTCAGGATGACCGTGGTGCCCAGCTCCCGGTTGATCCGGGAGAGCGTCGCCAGAAAATCCGAAGCGGCGATGGGGTCCAGCTGGCTGGTGGGCTCGTCCAGAATGAGCACGCTGGGCTGCAGCGCCATAACGGCGGCCAGATTCAAAAGCTGCTTCTGTCCGCCGGAAAGCTCCGCCACATTTTTGTGGAACCAGGTCTGGATCCCAAAAAAGGACGCCATCTCCGCCACCCGGCGGCGGATGGTGGGCGTATCATAGCCCAGGCTCTCCAGCCCGAAGGCCAGCTCGTGCCAGACCTTATCCGTCACCAGCTGATTCTCCGGGCTTTGCTGGACGAAGCCGATGCGCTCCGCCTGCTCCCGCTGGGAAAGGCTGTCCAGCGGTCTGCCCTCCAGCAGCAGCTCGCCTGTCCGGCGTCCGTGGGGCGCCAGAACGGTCTTCAGCTGCCGCAGCAGCGTGCTTTTGCCGCAGCCGGAGGGGCCGCAGAGCACCAGAAACTCGCCCCGCTCCACCGTCAGCGAAAGGGAGCGGAGGGCCGGCTGGGGCTGTTCCGGATAGGAAAAGGTCAGGTCCCGGATCGTAAAGAGCTCCATTTGGCGTCCTCCTTCCAGTTCAGCATTACCGGCGTCAGGCAAAGGCAAAGATAGACCAGGGCGAAGCTCGCGGTCATGGGCGTCAGCGGGGCGCACTTCACCGTGGGATAATAACGAAAATACATTCCGCCGGCCATCCAGCCGGCGATCAGATCAAAGCCGCAGAAGCCCAGCCAGGCTAGCGCGGCCCGATCCCGGCTGTCCAGCCGATAGATGGAAAAGGCCGTCCGCCCCGGCAGGCCATAGCCCCGGGCACGCATGGAATCTGCCGTCTCGATGGCGTTTTCCAGGCTCCAGGTGACCGTGATGGAAAAGACCCGCAGGGCGTTTTTCATCCGGCGGAGCAGGCTGCCGTTTTGCGTGTCCCGGCCAAGGCAGGCCTGGGCCTCGCCCACAGTGTGCAGCTGCGCCCGGAACCGGGGGATGAACCGCAGGGCCATGGAAAGCACCAGCGAAAGCGCCGGGATGATCCGGCCGAAGAGATAGACGAATTTATCCGAGGTCATCACCATCTGATAGCTGGAAAACCACAGCACCACCGCCGCCAGCATGGCGGCCGCAGCCGCGCCGTAGAGGATGGATTCCAGCGTCAGCGGGTTGCCGCCGGGGAGATAGGTCAAAATGGTCGCGCCCTCATGATTGAAGGCCGGGTTCACCGCAGCGGCAAACAGCGCCATGGGCAGCAGCCCCGCCACAGCAAAGCGCACGGCCTTCCTCCCCCGCAGCGAAATATCATAGGCCAGTGCCCCGGTCAGGGAGATCAGAAGATAGGCCGGGTGCATCAGGCACATGGAAAAGAGCAGGACCATGGCATAATATAGAAAATTGACCGCCGGGTGATAGCCCGAAAAGGCGTCTTGCTTTCTCATTCGTTTCCTTCTGCGGCATAACCGCCGCCCACATCATTGCCAAGCTCGCAGGTATAGACCCATTCCACCACATCGCCGTCCTGCAGCTGATAGCGGCTGCAGCCATAGTTTGGGAACCAGCCGTTGACCCGATACATCCAGCCGGAGCGCTGGCCCGCGTCAAACTCATACAGGTTGGCGATGCCCTCGATATAAGCGGAATGATAGAGGGGCGTGTCGGAATATTCCATATGGATCTTCTGCTGTCTGCAGGTCCGCTGGAGCACATCGAACACGCTCTCGCCCTCATAGAATATAACAGAAACCGGCTCCAAAATCCAGCCATTTTCCGGGACCAGCTCGATTTTTTCCGGATCGCACAGCTCCAAATGGTCCAGAATGGAGGCGCAGGAGATGGAGATCGTGCAGGAGTATCCGCCGTCTGCCCCGGGGCGCTCCCCGCCCCGGAAAAGGGCCGCAGTCAGCGCCGCCAGCGCCAGCAGCACCAGCGCCGCGGCGATCAGCTTTCCCTTATGCTTCTTCCAGAACATTTCTGATCAACTCCGTTTTTTCCTATTGTTCCACCGCCTGTGCCGGCCATGCAGGCCGCGTTTTGCAGAAAAAAGCCGCCATTTTTTACAAAATGGCGGACCTTTGTTCAAGCAGCTTTTCCGCTTTGGAACAGGCCTTGGCGCACAGCGCCGCCCCCGCTTTTAGACGCGTGGGGCTTCGGAGCGAACGCCGGCCCTCCTGTTTTCGGAACGATTATACAGGATTTTCCGGGAGATTGCAAGCGGTTTGCGGAAATAACGAGAGCGCAAAAGCCCCGAAGCCAAGGGCTTCGGGGCGTGATGCTATCGTTATTCTAAAAATCACATACCGGTAATGTGATCAGCAAAGCTTACATTGAAAACGCTTTAGCCGGGGAGTTTTACAATGTAGTCTCTGCCCACGGTCTCCTTTGTCATTTCAGTGTCGGTCTTGCCCTCCCAGGTGTTGCTCTCAAAGTTAATCGTATAATTCATGTCTTTGGCTCCCAGTACCTCTCCTGCTCTTTTGGCACCATTCGTAACGGTGTTGCCCTTAATGGTCACCACCACTGCTCCATTCGCTGCCGCCGCAGTGAAGCGCATGGCACGGTCATAAGTGTCATCAATTGTATTGTTCTCAATAGAAACATTTCCGTGCATTTTGCCGATTTGGATGGCATTATAACCCACATTGGTAAAGGTGCAGTCGGTGATGCTCACTCCGTTGTTCTCCCCAATATAGACAGTGGGCATTTCTTTATCCACCGTGTCTTTAAAAGTGCATTTCTTAATGGTCAAATTAGACACATACGCACCGGCGCCAGCACTTTCGAGCAATGTCCCCGTAAATGTGCAATTCTCAACCGTGACACCGTTGTTCACACAATTGATGACCAGACCCTTATCCCCCGTAAAGCTGATATTCTGGAATGTCCAGCCGTTAACAGGCTTGCAGTCTTTTCCAAACCACAGGCCAATGGATGTACCTTCCATACCGACCAGCTTGATGTTCTTGACGCTGGTGTTCTTGAAATAGTGAATCATCTCAATCGTGCCAAAATCACCGGCCGCCAAATAAATGGTTTCGTCATCCGTTGCACTATTCAGTGCCGAGAGGAACTCTGCCTGATTGGTGACCTGCGGATTTTGTGCATCAGCATCATATCGATTGCTGAAACTATCATGCTCGACCGTATCCTGTGTGGCAAATACTGTGATGGTTACTCCATTGAGCAGCAATCCCTGGTATTCGTTTCCAGCTGTGGTTTTCATCTTACCTTGCAGCTTATAGATACCGCTTACAGCATCTACTCCGTTCAAATTGCCTGTAAAGTTATCCAACGGAACGGACGCACCGCGCTCATCAACAATAGAGAATTCGATCACATCCAGCAGCTCGTGACCGTGTATTTCTTTCTCAACGGTGTGACTCTTGTTGATCTGCACCTTCCATTTCAGCGCCAGATTGCCCTTGCTCTGAATACGGAAGCCTTCAGTCTGATAGACACAGCCCGGTTCCCAAAGGATACTTTCATTTTCCGCGCCTTGCGCTTTAACGAAATTCAATTTGCTGCCCTCTCCGGTCAGGCTGGGATACTTTCCCGTAGCATCATCCTTATCTGCCGCTACGATATCCACTTTTAAGGTACCCGCCTGGATCTTATTGACCCCCGTGGTCGCCGTATCCGTGAACCACGCGAAGGTGGAGCCGGCCAGCATTGCGAAGCAGATGAGCAGAGAGGTAAAACTCATGAGCAATGCGCTTTTTTTGCTTTTCAGTTTCATAGTTTTCGCTCCTTTTTATTTTTTTATGTAATCGGCAAGCGCCGGTCACAACAGAACGGTTTTCTGCGCTCGTTCCGTGGGAGCGCAGAAAAGGCCATGGCCTTTTGATAGAAAGCGTTGTTATTTTGCGTTACGGCGTGGGCTTTTGCTTTGCTTCGTTGAAGGCATCCTCCAGATCCGCATCCGGGATGCCCTCATCCTGCACGGCAATCACCTTGACCACCAGACCCTCAACAGCCATGCCCTGATATTCGTTGCCGGCTTCCTTCTTCATGTGGATATAGATCCGCACCGGGCCATCCATTCTGCCTGCAGCAAGCGTTCGGGTCTCAGAATCTAACGAAAAGGAGGGCGCGGGGCTGCCATTGCCCATGGTAGCGGTGATGGTCATGGAATCCAGCAGCTCCTTCTGTCCCGTCGCGCCGGTGGTATCCAGCTTCAGTCGGTATTTCAACGCCACATCGCCGCTGTTTTTGATATAAAATTCCTTTAGCTGGAAGGTGGCGCCCGGCTCAAAGAGATATGCACCGGCCTGATATTCTCCGCCGTCCGGCTTGACAAACTGGAGCGTTGTAGCGCCAACGATCTGGCCATCGTTCTCCTCCACGATGTCCACATCCAGATTACCAAAGGTATAGGTGTTGATGACGACTTCGGTATCCTGGAACCAAGCCATGGTGCTGCCCAGCATCAGCATGACCGTGATGATCGTCAGCAGCGCTCCGCCAAAAAGCGCGCTCTTGATCTTACGACTTGCCCGCAATTTGCATCCTCACCTTTCCTTTTATCTTTCCTGCCGCGCCAGTCGGTCCGAGCGGTAGATATTGGAAGCCGCGGAATCCGGCCGTTCCAGCTTTTCCCATTCGATGTTGGGCGTCAGCTGCGTCCAGTATTCGGGATCCACATAGAGCCGCGGCGTTCCCTTGCGCTCATACATATGGTAGTTTGTGGCCTCCTGCACATCCAGATAGAACCACCGGCTCTTGTCCATGTTGTCCGGCCACTGGACCATGCCCTCCAGCAGAGAATCCTCCTCCGGATAGCGGTTCAGCAGACGGTTGCAGATGGCCATGACCTCGGCGCGGGTGATGGGGTTCTCCGGGCCGAAGGTGCCGTCGGGATAGCCATTGATGATGCCAAGGCTGACGGCGTTGTCGATATAAGGCTCCGCCCAGTGTCCGTGGACATCGGGGAAGTCATTTTTCACTACGGTTTTCGCCGTCAGGATCCGGGAGACGATGGTCACAAACTCGGCGCGGGTAATGGGCCGGTCCGGCTCAAACACATTGCCGGGACAGCCCTCCACGATGCCCGCCCGGGTCATGGTGGAGATGGCGTTGTTATACCACATGGTCAGCGCCACATCGTAATAGGGGTTGGACATGGTCCAATAGCGCTCGCGGCTGGCGTCGGTCATCAGGCGGAAGAAGATGGTGGTGGCTTCCGCCCGGGTGATGGTGTCTTCCGGATGGACCAGACCGTCGTCCCGGCCAATGACATAGTTGATATGTTCGGAGACCAGCTCCAGATTCCAGATGCCGCGATCGTCATCGTCGCCGCCGGGGGTGGGGCCGACGGGATCCGGCATATAGGGGATGATCTCCGCGATGAAGACCCAATCCACCGTGGCGGTCTTGCCGGCATATTCATTTCCGGCGGTGAGCTCCAGGGCGAAGGTCACATCGATCTCCCGCTCCCGGGAGCTGCCGGTATAAGCGCCAAGATAGACCATATTGGTATCGCTGCTGGTAATAGCAGGGTCCTTGCGGCCGCGAATAAAGTCCTTGGCAAGCTCCAGAATGTTGCGCTTTGCGCCGCCGATCTCGCCGAAGCGGGCGGTCAGCTTGACCTCGTCGCCGCTTTCATTGATCAGCTTATCATAATCATCGTTGGGGTTTTCCGAGCGGAGATACATTTTGACCACATCCCGGCCGGCATTGATGACCTTGACGCGGATGGTCTGGTCAAAGCTGTCGCCGGGCATGGCGTTTTTGATGGTGGGGAACAGATCGGGGTATTGCTCGGCTGTGCCGTCGCCGTCTTCGTCGCCATAGGTATACTGAATGCAGTTTTGGAAGGTGAAGGTCTTGGCCTTGGCGTCAAAAACAACGGTAGGGACGGGATCTGCCGCCCAGGTGACGGCGGCAATCCCCAGCGCCAGAATACAAACCAGCGCGGCCACAATGGCGATTTTTTTCTTTGTCATACGGTGCCCTCCGCTTCCGCAGGCCAGCTATCGGGAGACATGGTCTCGTTGTTCTTATACTGCGTCGCCTCGGCGGTGATCACCATTTTGGCTTGGCTGCCGGCATAAGCGTTGCCGATGCCGGGGGCAAAAAGGACCTGATCGAACATCGCCGCCGTATTGCCGCTTTCCAGCGGCTCCCGGTAATAATAATAGCCGTTTTTATATTCCCAAAGGGCTTCGTCGATATTGGGGACGATGAGCCGGGCGGGGTCGGAGCCGTCGCTGGGGGCGGGATTGACGGTGATCTCCACCTTGACGCGCAGCCAGCACTTTTCCGCTTCGTTTTTGATGGTGACGATCTTGGACGCGGCCTGGCCGGGCACCACGGCGGAAAAGTCGATGCCGCTGCCGTCTGCACGGATGACACCGTTGACCGCTTCTGTCTTCTCATTGATGCTGATCTTCACCTCGCCGGTGGTGATCACATTGCGCGTGCGGCCTTCCACGGTGGTGTTGGCCACGGTGGCAGACACCACGGCAAAGATCAGCAGGAGGGCGAGCAGCAGCAGGAGCGCCTTTTTGATTTTCACTGTGTTCACTCCTTTTTATTTGGTAGCAGAGCACGCATCGCCGCCCCGAAGCTCAGGGCGGTCATGCGTACCCTGCCCCGAAGGGCAGGGATACGGAAAAATCAGATTAGTTTCCTTTCTGAAGCGTAATCGTCTGAACGCTTCCAGTCCACTTGCTGATCGTTTTAAGCTCAGTCATCTCGGGCCACATAACGCTCAGCTTATCAGTCACGCCATTAACAACATCGCCTTCAGCCCAATCGCTAAAGCTATTGTTTCCTAAGGTAAGCGTAGAACCATCTTCAATGAAATAAATACCAACGCAAGAATCATTCACTTTATCCAGATTCTTAAAGGTATTACCGGTAATCGTAATGTCCATAATGACATGATCTCCGGCATCAGGCTGAACATGGATATAACGAGTTGCCTGATCATCGGTTTTGTTGTAATAATCATCTGCCGCCGCCTTCACCGCGCTTGCAATAAAGGTGCTGTTTGTAATCATCAGTTTTTCGATATCTTTAGAGGTTACCTGAACCACTTCCCACTGCGGATTCTCAAATGTACAACCATCGATTACAAATTCTTTGCAACCGTTCCGAAGATAGAAGCAGGATGCATTGCTATTCTTATTGCTGGGTTCGCGATAGGTTAAATCTTTCACTGTAACCTTTTCAGCATTTACGGTAATTGTCTTCTGGCTGATAACAGCATTTCCCTGTCCATCCAGCGTGATATCCTTTGCAATAGTCATGTCACTGGCCAGCTCCAGATCCTTCTCCAGCGTAACCGTAGCACCGGCAGGAGCCTCAGTAATGGCCTGCTCCAGAGAATCATAGCTGAGGGTCTTGCCGTTGATAACTACGCTCGCAGTAGGAAGCTTATCCGCGAACGCCTTAGCAAAGGCCTCCTGTGCGTTATCAAAGCCCTCTTTCTGGATACCATAGGCATTCACAACCACATTAAAGGTCGGCAGGTTTTTAACATCGTCCTGCGTCAGAGCGGGGTTGATCTTGACCTCAGTAAAGGGCGTGACAGAGTTTTCTGCTATAACAGCAGCGTTGGCATAGAAATAATAGACGGTGTTTTCGCCGACGACCTTCTTCACCATTGCAAAATCAGTTTCATTGGCGGTTCTGTTAAAGAAATCCGGATGATCATAAATGGTGGGAACCGTTACAGTGACAACCACCCAAGCAGGGCCTTCTACGACTTTGACCGTGGGAACCTTGGAATAGACCAGGCCGGGAAGGACTGTGTCATAAGTAAAGCCGCCATCCTTTTCAGTGCCCGCGTGAATTTTATTCTGCTCATCTTTTTCAGACTTCTCGGTGAGTTCAATATCCACGCCGCCGAAGGTGAAGGTGTTGGATTTGCTGTCGGTATCCGTAAAATAGGCCATGGTTGCGCCGATGACGGCGACAGCCAGAATACAGACCGCAAGCGCGATTGCTGTGACTTTCTTTTTCATCGTCTCTTTCGCCTTACTTTTTATTTTCACCGGAATCCTCCGGCGGGAAGGCTTCGTCCGAAGCCTGGGAAACAGAGTTTTCTTTGCCTGCCGTCTCTGCCTTTTTCTCGCCGGAGGGCCAGAAGGCCAGCAGGACGATCAGCGCCGCAATGGCGATGGCCACATAGGTTCCGGGCGGATGCTGGATATAATTGGCCGCGAAGCCCAGCAGCGGGATGGAAAACACGGGCTTTCCGATGAGGTTATTTTCGTGGACCAGCGTTGCGTCTTCCACATTATTGGCGTCGCCCTTGGTGCGGAAGCGCAGGACGGAGGGGTCTTCCTCGTCGGGCAGGACCTCCACGCAGCGGTGGGTCACCACCTGCTTTTCCGCGATGAGGTAAGTAATGGGGTCGCCGGCCTTGACCTCAGAAGGGTCGGCCTTTTTGACAAACACAAGCGAACCCACATGGTAGGTCGGCTCCATGGAGCCGGAAAGCACCGTATAGGCGTGCATCCCGGCAAGGCGCGTCCCCGCCAGCAGCAGCGCCACCAGTACGATGGCCGCCACCAGCACGGTGGACATGATATCCCAGATTTTTTTGACGGTTTTTTTCATATCAGCTTCCCGTAAAAACGCCAGTCGGCTCTGTTGTGGCGGCTCCGGTATTCTGTCCGGCCTGGCTTGCTGCTTCCTCTGCGGCCTGCTTTGCCTGCTCCAGCTGGGCGGCGAGCGCTTCCAGATAGGCCTGCTTCTGCCGGGCGATCAGGGAATCGGTCTGCGCATCCAGGGCATCTTGCAGGTCTTTCAGCTTCAGCTCGCCTTCCGGCCGGCCCCAGCCGGCTTTGATCACGAATTCATTGCGGTAGAGCTCGTCAAAAGCGTCTTCCCCGCTGACGGTGATTTCGCCATCGCTGCCCCGGACTGTGCCGCCGGGCACAGTGAATCGGACGCTTTTGCCCGGTGCGATGAAATCGCTGTAATAATCCTTATTATCATAGGTCACGATAACATAGCCGCTGGCTGTATTCTCCTCATCCGCCGTGACGGTGACGACGGTGGTGTCATAAACCAGCGTTTTGGCGACCTCAACAGTGTTCCACACGGTCTCATATTCCGCCATCAAAGCATCCAGATCCTGCTGCTTCAGTGGTGCAGCTGCTGGGTTTGTCTCGGTCTTCACAGACACCTCAAAGGTGGCCGTCTCGATGGCGCTGCCGCCGGCGGCACTCTGGGTGGCATACCACGCCGCCGTGGCAGGCAGGGCGGCCAAAAGCACCATGGCCGCCAGCGCACAGACCAGCAGGGCGCTGCGCCGCGTTCGATTTTTTCTTTCAGGCATGGGTTTCACCTCGCTCCCGAAACATTGGCTGCTTATTTCTTGATGACTGTGTTGGTGTCATAGATAAACAGTGTATTGCCGTTGGCCGTGGCGATGCGCTCATTGCAGACGCGGCAGTAGTAATCCACAGCACTTCCATTAGCCGCAGTCCAAACGCTGGCGCTGCTGCCGTTATTAAAGGCCTGCTCAGCAATATGCGCATGATCCGCCTTTGTGTTTGTTGCATCTTCTTCCAGCAGTGTCTGCTGACAGGCGGCACAGTGGTATACATGGAAGCCGTTTTCATACCGCCAATAGCCCTGCTCAGTATCTGCAAAGGCGTTAGCCTGACCTTTTGCCTGTTCATGGGAAGCATCCGTGCAAAAGGCCGGTGCCGTGGAGGCCCATGTGAAGCCGGCCTGCTGGCTCTTGATGACCAGCGTGAAAGGAGTTTCCAGCGTCTTGCCGCTATATTGCACATTGGCATAAGAATTCATCAAGCCCACAATGACAAATTCACTGCTGCGGTCACCTACAGCAAGCTTGATGATCGGCGATCCACTGCTCGTTGTACCAACGCTCTTGGCACTATCTGCGGTGCGAAGGTCTCTCTGCCCGCTTTGGAAATCCGTTTTCAGCTCGTTTGCAATATCAATAGAATAGACTTCCTCATCGTTCCGCAATCCTTCTTCCGCTTTTTCTGCTGCTGCGTAAACCTTTTTCTCAAAATCATTCATATCCATGATCTTAAATTGGATTGCATTCAACAGCTCCAGACCCGTTTGATTCGTTGTCAGGTTAGCAGCCAGCGTATCTCTTGCCGTCAGCAGCTCCAGACAAAACTCAATATCAATATCGCCGTCATTTTCCATCCAGATCGGATCAGAAACAAACACCGCGCCCGGCTCCCAAAGATCAGAATCATTTTTGTCCACGCGCATCATTTGAATGGCATTGGGCGTGATAGTGTTCCCATCTGCGGCGCCAAGACTCATCGTTTGGCTCTGTGAGCCCTGGCGAACATTAAGCAAATATTGACCAGTCTTGATCACTGTTCCGCCGGCAGTTACCTGATCGGAAAACCACGACAAGGTCGTGCTGACGAAAAGCATACTGCAGACCGCGATCAGGACGAGACAGCTGATCAGGCCCTTTTCCAGCAGGGAGCGTCTGCGAAGCGTTGTGTGCTTGCGCGGTGCCATGCGCTTTCCGTCCTGTGCTTTTGAACGAAACATCATACCTGAGTTCCTCCCTATCTTAATAATACCGTGTTTTGCATTATTCATCGTCTGTTTTCGCGGGGGTCTCTTCTGCGGGGGCCGCTTCCGGCGCGGGGGCCGCTTCTGCCGGGGCCTTCTCCGCCGCGGGCGCGCCGCCCTTCTGGGCATCCAGCTGGGCCTTCAGGGCCAGCAGCTCGTTCATCATGGCCTCCGACTTTTTGCGCTCCTCCGCGATCTGCTCCCGCTCACGGGTCAGGTCTGCCATCTGCTCCTTCTTATAGGCGCGGAAGATCTTGATAAAGTTGATCAGCTGCAGGACGATCAGCACGATAAACGGCGTCAGGATACAGCAGATATAGCCCGGGACCGTCTTGAGGAAGGTGAAAAACTTGCCCACGCCGGGGAGCTTGGTCTGGTATTTGCCGATCACAAAGGGGAAGGTCACCAGCGATTCATCATCCACATTGGTGGTGGTACCGTAGGTAATGAAGGCGGTATCGCCGTTTTCATCCGTGGTCACCGTGCGGATCTTATGGGTGACGATCTCGCCGAAGTTGCTGGTATTCTGCGAGGAGAAGGAAATAATGTCGCCCTCCTGAAGGGTGGCAGGGTCTACCTCCTTCACCAGCACCAGATCGCCGGCGGAGAAGTCCGTGGCGCTCATGGAGTCTGACAAGACGATAAACGCCTTGTAGCCAAACAGGCTTCTGTCCGCCCGGTCAAAGGTGTTGACCGAGATGATGGTAAAGATCATCATTCCCACGGCGATCAGCACGACTGCCCAAGTGAATATGTTCTTTACCACATTCCATACTTTTTTCATGATGATTGTCCTCTCTAACTGCGCTTCTCTTTTTCTTTTGCCGCGTGTGCTTTCGGCCCGGCTTCCGCACGGCCCGACTCAGTTTCATTATAGAATAGTTAAAACTGGTCATACTACCGCCTTGCTACCCAGAATTATAACATGGGCATGGGAGGAAATCAATAGCAAGCCGTCTTCCGCACAAGAAAATTATTGCTTTTGTTTGCAAAAAAGCTATTAATTTTGCTCTGTTTTATGGCCAAATTCACACTCATCTGTTTTCTGTTTTTTTCTGCCGCTTCGCGGCGCGCCGGAATGAAGGATCTGCTCCGGTGCAAAAAGGCATTTTTAACGGCGCGCTAATTTTGATGAAAGCTTTACAAAGCTGCGATATTACTTTTGATGTTTGTTCGGTATGCTAAAGCTGTAATCAGGAAAACCAAACGCTCGAAAGGAGATCATACAAATGAAAAAAACCATCAGAACCGCTGCTGCAATCCTTGCCTTTGCTCTCACTGCGCTGAGCCTTGCCGGCTGCTCCAAGAAAGACGCCGTCTCCACCGACGGCTCCACCTCCATGGAAAAGGTCATCGGAACGCTGGCGGAAGCGTTTCAGCAAAAGGAAGGCATTACCGTCACCTATAACCCTACCGGCTCCGGCACCGGCATCCAGGCGGTCTCGGAGGGCCGCTGCGACATCGGTCTTTCCAGCCGCGCCCTGAAGGACGAAGAAAAGCAGACCCTCACTGAGACCGTCGTCGCTCTGGATGGCATCGCCATGATCGTGCATCCGGACAATCCGGTCTCCGACCTGAGCGTTGCCCAGATCGCCGACATTTACACCGGCAAGATCACCAACTGGTCTGAGCTGGGCGGCAGCAACGCGTCCATCGTCCTCATCGGCCGGGAAGCCGGCTCCGGAACCCGGGACGGCTTTGAATCCATCACCGGGACCAAGGATGCCTGCCAGTATCGGCAGGAGCTGACCTCCACCGGCGATGTGATCGCCACGGTGGCCCAGAACCCGGACGCCATCGGCTACGCCTCTCTGGCCTCTCTGAAGGACAGCGTAAAGGCCCTGACGGTGGACGGCGTCGCGCCCACGGAGGCCTCCGTGCAGGACGGCAGCTATGTGATCCAGCGTCCCTTCGTGCTGGTGACCCGCACCGGCCAGGCTCTCTCCCCCAGCGCCCAGAAGTTCTTTGACTTCGCGCTGAGCGCGGAAGCGGCGCCCTATATCCAGACTGCCGGCGCTGTCCCCATGAACCACTGATCACGATATGAAACACAGAAACACGCTGGAAGATGCCGTTCACGGCATCTTCCTCCTGTTAGGTTTGCTGACGGTGGGCTGTGTTCTGCTCATCACGGTCTACCTGATCCTGGCCGGCGTCCCGGCCATTGCAAAGATCGGGCTGGGCCGGTTCCTGCTGGGCCGTGAATGGGCCTCCACGGCGGCAGAGCCCAAGTTCGGCATCCTGCCCTTTATCCTCACCAGCATCTATGGCACCTGCGGCGCCATTGTCATCGGCGTTCCGATCGGATTTCTGGCGGCAATCTTTCTTTCCAAGATGGCGCCCAAGCCCGTCCGGAGCGTTTTGGAATCGGCGGTGAGCCTGCTGGCCGGCATCCCCTCTGTGGTCTATGGCCTGGTGGGCATGCTGGTGCTGGTGCCTGGGATCCGCAAGCTGTTTCACCTGCCGGACGGCTCCGGCCTTCTGGCGGCCATGATCGTGCTGGCCGTCATGATCCTGCCCTCCATCATCAAGGTCTCGGTCAACGCGCTGGACGCCGTGCCGAAGGAATATGAGGACGCCTCGTTGGCGCTGGGCGCAACGCCGGTGGAGACCTGGTTCCGCGTCTCCGTCCCGGCGGCCAGAAGCGGCATCGCCGCGGCAGTCGTGCTGGGCGTGGGCCGGGCCATCGGCGAAGCCATGGCCGTCATGATGGTCTCCGGCAATGTGCCCAATATGCCGTCGCTGTTTGAGAGTGTGCGCTTTCTCACCACGGCGGTGGCCAGCGAGATGTCTTATGCCTCCGGTCTGCAGCGGCAGGCGCTGTTTTCCATCGCGCTGGTGCTGTATGTGTTTATCCTACTGATCAACGCCGCGCTGAACTTCTTCTTCCGGCGGGAAAAGGAGAAATGATATGCTGACAAATAAACGCTCCTTCCAAAGGCGGCTTTCCAACGCTGTGCTGCGGGGGCTCCTGCTGCTTTCCGCCGGGCTTACCGCCGCGCTGGTGCTCTTTCTGGTGGGGTTCGTCCTTTACCGGGGTCTGCCGCATATCACCTGGCAGCTGGTCTCCACCAGCCCCAGCTATGTATCCGACACCATCGGCATCCTGCCGGACATCTGCAATACGCTGCAGATCCTGCTGGCGGCGCTGCTGATCGTCTTGCCCCTGGGCGTTGGGGCGGCGGTCTATCTGACGGAATATGCGCAGAATAAAAAGGTCGTCGCCCTGATCGAATCTGCGGCGGAGACCCTTTCCGGCATTCCCTCCATCATCTACGGTCTGGTGGGTATGCTGTTTTTCGTGCAGAAGATGAATCTGCAGGCGGGCATCCTGGCCGGCGGACTGACGCTGGTGATGATGATCCTGCCCACCATCG
>ENA-OUQC01001087-OUQC01001087.1-human-gut-metagenome-genome-assembly--contig:-NODE-1087-length-15491-cov-3.395958_pt1 | contig 15491 bp, 11 predicted proteins | sample MGYA00237942_ERZ548815 | MGnify/ENA primary metagenome ERZ548815 (study PRJEB26490, sample SAMN05194722) | human gut metagenome | biome: terrestrial biome; feature: human-associated habitat; material... | reverse complement strand
GAAGAATTCGACCTCGTTCTCTCCCGGCTCGAAGGGTATGTGCATTACGTTTACCTCCATCTCATGGGTGAGCCGCTGCTGCACCCTGAGCTTACGACGCTCCTTGCCCTCGCCAAAGCGCGGGATATGAAGGTCTGCATCACGACGAACGGCACGCTGCTCCAAAAGCGTGCAGACGAGCTGCTTGCCGCCGAAAGCCTGCACAAGATCAGCGTCTCGCTCCACAGCTTTGAGGGGAACGACGGCGCGGACGAGCAGGAGCTTGCGTACTTGACGCAGGTGTGGGATTTTGCCGTAAAAGCCGCCGAAAAGGGCGTCATCGTCGCGCTGCGCCTCTGGAACGACGGCGGCGCGGATGCGCGCAACGGCGAAATTCTCGACTTTCTGCACGCGCGCACAGAGGAAAGCTGGCCCGAGATGAGAAACGGCAGCTTCCGCCTGCGCGAGCGGCTGTATTTAGAGCGCGCGGGCAAGTTCGACTGGCCCGACCTTTCGGCAGGCGAGTCCGGCGCGCAGTTCTGCTACGGCCTGCGCGACCAGCTCGGCGTGCTCTGTGACGGCACGCTTGTTCCCTGCTGCCTCGACCACGAGGGCGATATTCCGCTGGGGAACCTCTTTACCCAGCCGCTTTCGGAAATCCTCGAAAGTCCGCGTGCATGTGCGCTGCGCGAGGGCTTCTCGCAGCGAAGACCCGCCGAAGAACTCTGCCGCCGCTGCGGTTTTGCCGCGCGCTTCAATAAATAAGACTTATGAGAGAACACTGGGAAAACTTAACTGCGATGACCGCGCCGCTTCTTGCGTGGTATGATTTGAACGGCCGCACGCTGCCGTGGCGCAGCGTCGTCACACCATACCGCACATGGGTCTCGGAGATCATGCTCCAGCAGACGCGCGTGAGCGCCGTCATTCCGTACTTCGAGCGCTTTATGGCAGAGCTGCCCGACGCCGCGGCGTTAGCCACCGTGCCGGAGGAACGGCTCTTGAAGCTCTGGGAGGGGCTTGGCTACTACTCGCGGGCGCGGAATCTGCAAAAGGCGGCAAAGGTCATCGTCTCGGACTTTGGCGGCGAGTTGCCGCGCACTTGTGCAAGTCTCAAAACGCTCCCCGGCATCGGCGACTACACCGCCGCCGCCATCGCCTCGATCAACTTCGGCGAGCCGGTCGCCGCGGTGGACGGCAACCTCCTGCGCGTCGCCGCGCGCGTCAGCGGTTGCGCCGACGACATCATGGACGCGAGGGTACGAAAGCAATTCACCGCGCATCTCAACGACGCCATCGACTTAGCCCGCCCCGGTGCGTACAATCAGGCGATGATGGACCTCGGCGCGACGGTGTGCCTGCCGAACGGCGCGCCGAAGTGCGAGATCTGCCCCGCGCGAATGATGTGCGAGGCGTACAAAAACGGCCTCACCGAAGTCTTACCCGTGCGCGCGAAGAAAAAGGCGCGCAAGATCGAGGAGCGCACCGTGCTGCTGCTCTTTCAAAACGGCAAGGCCGCGCTGCGAAAGCGCGCGGACACGGGACTTCTCGCCTCACTCTGGGAATTCCCGAGCGTTTTGGGGAACCTCGACGAGGCGGGCGTTTCGCTCACGCTTGCGCAGATGGGGCTTTCGGCGCAAACTGTCGAACCCACGGGCAGCGCGAAGCACATCTTCACCCACATCGAGTGGGATATGAAGGGCTACTTCGCCGACGTGACGGGCGAAAACGACGATCTATTCTGGGCGGACGCCGCGGCGTTCGACGCCGCCGCCATCCCCACCGCATTCAAGAAATTTGCCGCGCTCGTTCGCGCGCGGCTGCAATAAGAGAGGGAGAACAACGACCATGGCACAGCTTTACTTCAAATACGGCGCGATGGGCTCGAGCAAGACGGCCAACGCGCTGATGGCGCGCTTCAACTACGAAGAGCGCGGGCAGAAGACGCTCCTCTGCAAGCCCCAGCTCGACACGCGCGACGGCGACCACATGGTCTACTCGCGCATCGGACTCAAGCACCCGTGCATCTACTTCCACGAGATGCGCGCCATGGCGGACGAGGAGCTGGAGCAGTACGCCTGCATCATCATCGACGAGGCGCACGAGGGCACCCAGACCGAACTGGGGCAAAGCGTGATCAAGGAACTGAAAAAGCCCAAGACCAAGGTGCTTTCGCTCTCCGGCACGCCGTTCAACCTGCTGGAAAACGACCAGTTCAAGGAGGAAGAAATATTCACCTGGGACTATGTCATGGAGCAACGCGCCAAGGCCGACTGGGACAAGACACATTTCGGCGACCCGAACCCATACATCGGGCTGCCAGCCATGAACATATACACCTACGACCTCGGACGGCTGCTGCGCGACTATGCCGACGTGGACGTGGCGTTCAACTTCCGCGAGTTCTTCCGCGTCAACGAATCCAGCCGGTTCGTCCATGAAAAAGACGTTGCCGCATTCCTCAACCTGCTCTGCAAGACAGACGAGCAGAGCGCGTACCCATTCTCCTGCGACAAGTACCGCGACACATTCCGCCACACCCTGTGGATGGTGCCGGGGGTGAAAGCCGCGCTCGCGCTGCAGCGCATGCTCGAGGTTCACCCGGTGTTCCAGAACTTCACAGTGGTCAACGTGGCGGGCGACGGTGACCCGACAGAGGAGGAGAACGCCAAGGCGTTGCAGCTGCTGCGCTCCAAAATCGGCGACGACCCCGACGAGACACGCACCATAACCCTCTCCTGCGGACGGCTAACAACCGGCGTGACAGTACCCGAATGGACTGCCGTGCTGATGCTCTCCGGCTCGTTCAACACCGCTGCCGCAAGCTATATGCAGACCATATTCCGCGTCCAGTCGCCTGCCACCATCAACGGGCGTGTCAAGGAGCAGTGCTACGTGTTCGACTTCGCCCCCGACCGCACGCTCAAGGTGCTCGCCGAGACAGCGAAAATCTCGACACGCGCCGGCAAGACAACAGACAGCGACCGCCAGGCAATGAGCGAGTTCCTCAACTTCTGCCCCGTGATAAGCTGCGACGGCTCCCAGATGCGCGAAAAGATGAGCGTAGACACGCTGCTGCGCCAGCTCAAGAAAGTATACATCGAGAGAGTCGTAAACAGTGGCTTTGAAGACAGCTATTTATACAATGACGAGCTTTCAAAACTCTCGGAAATCGATATACAAGACTTTAACCGTCTGAGAAGTTCTCTATCGACCAAGTCCTCTAACACACGGAACTCTATAGAAATAAACAATCAGGGTCTGACAAAAGAAGAGTACGAAGAAAAAGAACGCCTCGGGAAAAAGAAAAAGAAGAAGCAAGAACTCACCGAAGAGGAGAAACGCCGCCTCGAGGAACTGAAGAAAAAATACGAGATAAAGCGAAGTGCAATCTCGATTTTGCGTGGCATATCCATACGCATCCCACTCCTAATATATGGAGCTGAACTCAAAGACAATGAAAAAATTACGATCGATAATTTCACATCATTGTTCAAAAACGACATTGAGTCGTGGAATGAGTTCATGCCTCAAATTAAATTTGAAGAGACAGACTCTTCTGGAAGAGTTCGTAAACGAGAAAGGACCTTGACTATAGAGGAATTCAACCGTTTCAAGAAATACTACGACCCGGATGTGTTTGCAGCTGCCGCAGAGCGTATTCGCAACTTGGCACATTCAGCTGACCACCTCTCTATAGAGCAGCGTATTGAACGTATCTCACAGCTGTTCACAACGTTCCGCAACCCGAACGTTGAGACCGTGCTGACACCTTGGCGCGTAGTCAACATGCACATCTCCGACGCGCTCGGCGGCTACTGCTTCCTCGACAAGGACTTCAAGGAAACGATTGCAGAGCCGCGCTTCGTTGACCGGGGCAAGGTGACGGCCGAAGTATTCAACCCAGACACGCGCATCCTCGAAATCAACTCCAAGACTGGCCTGTACCCCCTCTACATGGCATACTCCACATACCGCGCTCGCCTCAAAGAACTAACTTCCTCTCCTCAATCGATTGAGGAAGAATGGGAGGTATGGAACAAAGTAATAGCTGAAAATATTTTTGTCGTATGCAAAACGCCCATGGCAAAGAGCATTACCAAGCGCACTCTCATAGGCTTTCGCAAAGTACGAACCAATATGTACGCGCCGAAAGACCTTTTCAACAAAATCAAAAACCAACCCGAACTTTTCATCAAAAAAGTTCATGACTTAGTAGGAGAAAACGTGAACATAAACGCTATAGTTGGCAACCCTCCATACCAGGAAGAAGGCATCAGCAGCCGAAAAGCCCCAATATACCACCTGTTCTACGACGTTGCATTTAAGCTTGCGCCAAAAGTAACCCTAATTACTCCTGGACGCTTCCTGTTCAGAGCTGGTCAAACGCCGAAAGAATGGATGGATAGAATACTGAACGACGAGCATTTCAAGGTCGTGAGGTATGTCAAAAAATCGACCGACATTTTCCCAAATGTAGACATAAAAGGGGGCGTTGCAATCACTTACAGAAATGAAAATCAAAACTTTGGGGTCATAGGAAATTATTCAGAATACGAAGAACTGCGCTCAATCATTCAAAAAGTCAAAGAACACCAGAGTTCTCATGAAGGGGCGTTTGCAGACCTTATTTCCTCTCAGGGCATCTACAAGTTCTCCGATACCGCATTTGAAGAACACCCTGAAATCTACAATGTACAAGGTACTGGAACAGCATCAAAAATCACATCTAACGCTTTTGAGCATCTTCCTCTTGTATTCCTCGACACAGAACCAGAGACACCAACAGATTATATTCAAATCTATGGTCGTTCCAACAACAAGCGAGTATACCGTTGGATAGACAAACGGTATGTGCTACCAACAGACAACTACCTCGAGACCTACAACGTATTCGTGCCAGAAGCCAATGGCAGCGGAGCCATCGGCGAAGTTCTCAGCACGCCGGTTATCGGCGTGCCGGTTATCGGCCACACCGACACCTTCCTAAGCATCGGCAAGTTTGCCGATGCCCAGGAAGCTGAACGGTGTTTGATATACGTCAAGGCAAAATTCACCCGATGTATGTTAGGTACATTAAAGGCAACACAGCACAATCCTCGCGACACTTGGGCAAACGTCCCGTTGCAGGACTTCACAGCAGAATCAGATATAGACTGGTCGCAGCCGGTAGAGGGCATTGACCGCCAGCTGTACCGCAAATACGGGCTGACCGACGACGAGATCGCCTTCATCGAATCAATGATCAAACCCATGTAATCCCCAATGCCATGCAAAACAAACAATATATAATCCCCAAACTGCCTCTGTCTGTTGACGTTGAGACCAAAGCGGTCATGAAACAGACAAACCTTGCAAGCCGCAAGCTTGCAGAACTCAAAGGCATTGTCCAAATAATTCCACAACCCTCTATCCTGATGCGCACCTTGTCTCTTCAGGAGGCCATGGACTCGTCGGCTATCGAAAGCATCATCACTACACACGATGAGCTTTATAAGGTTGAAATCGGGATTGGAAAGCTACAAACACCTGCGGCAAAAGAGGTCAGCACATACGCAGATGCCCTTTTGGGGGTCATTGACAAGGTCAAGGAACATGGATTGATCACAGAGAACACAATAAAGTGCATAAACCAAGGTGTCAAACATACAGATGCCGGGTATGCAGCAAGCCCCGACAAAGCCCTCGTCAATGACAGAACTAAGGAGCGCATATATGTTCCTCCAACCTCAATAACAGAGATTGAAGCACACATGGCAAACCTTGAACAATTTATAAATGATGACTCTATCAGCGACTTAGACCCGTTGGTAAAAATGGCAATTATACACCACCAGTTTGAGAGCATACACCCATTCGGTGACGGGAACGGCAGAGTCGGACGTGTACTGAACATCCTTTACCTTATGGCAAAGGGGCTGCTCGATTTGCCGATACTGTACCTGAGCCGCTTTATCATACAAAACAAAGGCGAATATTACCGTTTGCTCCAATCTGTACGCGACACAGGCAACTGGGAAGATTGGATTCTGTTCATGCTCAAAGGTGTTGAAAAAACAGCGAGTAAAACAATCGAATTTATAAAGGGAATGGCAGAAATGATGATGCGTCACAAGCACCTCATACGAGAACGCCTACCGCGCATCTACTCTCAAGACCTAATAAACAATCTATTCCGACACCCGTATACCAAAATCGAATTTGTGGTGAATGAACTGGGCATTTCAAGACCGACAGCGGTTTCATACCTCAATCAGCTCATCGATGAGGGAATACTCGACAAATTCAAAGTGGGGAAAGAGAACTTCTACATAAACAAAGCCCTCTACAATTTCATCCTCCATGCTTTTCATTCACCCAAAAACTCTGCCTCAGACCAGGTAGTTTCAAACATGGAATAGCAAGACAACGTGTAAAGAGTTTTTACACGTCACCAGAACATGTAAAAGAATCGCCGTTTTCTTTACGCATGATCATACACAATCTATACACAAGCACACTCACGCTGTTCGTCTATATTGCCAACACGCTGAAATTAAACCGATTACGCTTCACACCACCATATAAGAACACCATCAAACACACTGATGGCACGATAAAGCAGGGGCAAAACAGACCAAATAACGTGTAAAGAGTTTTTACACGTCGCCAGAACGTGTAAAAGAATCGCCGTTTTCTTTACACGCCCATGGTGTCATGTAAAAGATTTCCGATTTTCTTTACGCATAATCATACAAACAGCTCTCGTAAGCAGGGACACAGCGTGCCGTGTCCGGATGAAGTCTTTGCAAATCAGCGATATACATCCTTGATATTCTTCGGACACGGCGTGCCGTGTCCCTACCCAGCCGAAAACAAACCTGTCCAATTCACGAGGCTTGAACATCGGTTGGTGCGGAGGGGCGGGATTTGGGAGAGTGGCATAATTTTCGTAACTTCGCGAAGTCAGGCGGTGTCACATCCCGCAGCGGCCGTGCGTCATCATATTGTCGCGGCATGGCTGGAAACACCGCAGCTGCGCATGGCAAGCATGGACACGGCGCGGAGGTGTCCGCAACCAAGCCAATAAACAAGCAAAAGCGACTCGCACTGTGAAGAGAAGCATCAAGATATTACTCGTGCCAATAGTGGCGGCTGTGGCGGCGGCATCTCCGCTGACAGCTGCCGCCCAGGTCAACGCTGAGCAGATGGTAAACATCGGCAGGAATGTCCTGTCGATGGAGGACTACATGCTCGCCATACAGTATTTCAACCAGGCTATCAAGGCCAAGCCGTACCTCGCGGAGCCGTATTTCCTGCGTGCGCTGGCCAAGCTGAACCTGGAGGATTACCAGGGCGCGGAGCAGGATTGCTCGGCCTCGATAGAGCGCAACAAGTTCAGAGCCGAGGCGTACAAGCTGCGCGGCTTCTGCCGCCAGAACCTGCACCGGGATTCCCTCGCAATAGAAGATTACGACATCGGGCTGAAGTATGAGCCGACGGACAAGTATTTCATGTTCTACAAGGGCGTCGCGCTTCTCAACCTGGAGCGTGCCGGCGAGGCGGACACGCTGCTGACACGCGCCATTGACAGCAACCCGAAATTCAGCGAGGCGTATTCGGCGCGTGCGCGTGCCAGGCTCGTCACGGGCGACACCATTCAGGCGATGCAGGACATTGACCGCTCAATCGAGCTGTCAAGCACCGACATCAACAACTACCTGATGCGTGCCGACGTGCACGTCAAGCGCAAGGAGTGGCAGAAGGCGGCGGCAGACATGGACGAGGTGATACGCCTCGACCCGCAGAACGCGGACATGTATGTGAACCGGGCGTGGCTGCGGTACAACATCGACAGCTATGCCGGCGCGTTGGCAGACTACAACTATGCGCTCGAGCTGGACCCAGACAACACGGCGGCGACGTATAACCGCGCGTTGCTGCGCCTCGAATACCTCGACATGGAGGGCGCATACGATGACTTCTCGCGGGTGCTGAACCGCGACCCGGGCAATTTCCACGCCCTCTACAACCGCGCTATCATCGCGCTCAACCTGCACAAATGGAGGCAGGCGATAGCCGATTTCACAGCCATACAGAAGCGTTACCCAAAGTTCTACCCCATATATTACGGCATAGCCCAGGCGCGGCAGGGGCTTGGCGACCAGCGCGGCGCGATACAGATGATGCTGTACGCCGACGACATGGTGCGTAAGTATGTTGACAACCCGCGCCGCAACCCGCTCGACCGCCCGGCCATAGAGGCTGGAGTAACCAATGACCGTGGCATGGAGCAGGGCGAGGGGGAATCGGAAATCGACGTGATGGAACGCTTCAACCGCCTCGTGACGGTGAACGAGACGGAGGACGTGGAGCTGAAATATGCCGACAAGATCAAGGGGCGCGTCCAGGACCGCTCCACACGCATTGACCCCGAGCCGATGTTTGCCATATCCATTTATGACGGCCGCACGTCGCTGCGCCCGATGTCGAACTATTTCAAGGAGATAGAGGACATCAACCGCTCGCGTCTGCTGCCGCGCACCCTATATATCACCAACAGCGGCGGCGCACTGACACAGCAACAGGCCGACGAGCTGTTTGCCGTTGCCGATGACTTCACCTCGATAATAAGCACCGGCAATGCGCGTCCGATAGACTACCTGGGACGCGGAGTGGTACATTCGCTGCTCAAGAACTATGACAGTGCGCTCGCCGACCTGGACAAGGCTGTCGAGATGAACCCGCAGTTCACCGCCGCCTACCTGGCCCGCGCCACGGTCAAGGACGCGCTGTCGCGCACGGCTACGGCAACCGACGAGAAAAGTGCGCTGCGTCCCACGGCAGCTGACGCCATGGCAGACCTCGACAAGGCCGTCGAGTTGAACCCGCGCCTCATCTACGCATGGTTTGACAAGGGCAACATATACTATAATGTAGGCGACTACACCACCGCCCTGCAATGCTATTCGCGTGCCATAGAGCTGAATCCAGAGTACGCCGAGGCATATTACAACCGAGGGCTTACCTACCTCGCTCTTGGCAACCGCCAGTCGGCATTCGCCGACCTGTCGCGAGCCGGCGAACTCGGCATCCTTCCCTCATACAAGGTGCTGAAAGGCATGAAGTAAGGCGCGGCACAACAGCCGAAAATGATTTTTTCGCACAGCAAGGGCGAGTTTATTTGCCGCAATGCGAAAAAATGCGTATCTTTGCGCGATATTTGCCGAGGAGAGCGTGGCGACAACCGTTGCCATGCCGTCAAAGGCATAACAACAAACACAGACACAGCTGATTATGAACATAACTTTTCCGGACAACAGTGTCAGAGAATATCCCGAAGGAACTACCCCCCTCGAGATAGCACGCAGCATAAGCCCGCGCCTGGCGTCGGACGTGCTTGCTGCCAAAGTCAACGGTGAGGATTGGGACCTGTCACGCCCCGTCACAGGCGACGCGACAGTACAACTGTTCAAATGGGATACGCCTGAGGGCAAGCACGCTTTCTGGCACTCCTCGGCACACCTGCTTGCGGAGGCTCTTCAGGAGCTGTACCCCGGCGTGAAGTTCGGCATCGGCCCTGCCATTGAGAACGGCTTCTATTACGACATCGACCCGGGTGAGAACAAGCTAACCGACGACGATTTCGGCAAGATAGAGAAGAAGATGCTCGAACTGGCACAGCGCAAGGAGGCTATCGTGCGCCGCGACATATCAAAGGCAGACGCGCTGAAGATGTTCGGCGACCGTGGCGAGAAATACAAGTGTGAGCTGATCAGCGAGCTGGAAGACGGACACATCACCACCTATACGCAGGGGGCGTTTACCGACCTCTGCCGTGGACCTCACATACCTGACACTTCACCCATCAAGGCAGTCAAGATACTCTCGCTAGCCGGCGCATACTGGCGCGGCGACGAGAAGCGCGACCAGCTGGTGCGTGTATACGGCATCACATTCCCCAAGAAAAAGATGCTCGACGAGTATCTCGCCATGCTCGAGGAAGCCAAGAAGCGCGATCACCGCAAGCTGGGCAAGGAGATGGAGCTGTTCGCGTTCTCGCAGACCGTAGGACAGGGACTTCCGCTGTGGCTGCCCAAGGGCGCGGCTCTGCGTGACCGCCTCGAGCAGTTCCTGCGCAAGATACAGAAGCAGTACGGATACCTGCAGGTAATAACCCCGCACATCGGCAACAAGCAGCTGTATGTGACCTCCGGACACTGGGCAAAATACGGCAAGGACTCGTTCCAGCCTATCCACACACCCGAGGAGGGCGAGGAATATATGCTCAAACCGATGAACTGCCCTCATCACTGCGAAATATACAAGACCTCTCCGCGCAGCTACCGCGACCTGCCGCTGCGCCTGGCAGAGTTCGGCACCGTATACCGCTACGAGCAGAGCGGCGAGCTGCACGGACTGACCCGCGTGCGCGGATTTACGCAGGACGACGCGCACATATTCTGCGCCCCCAACCAGATCAAAGACGAGTTCCTAAAGGTGATGGACATAATCCTCTACATCTTCAAGGCTCTCAAGTTTGACAACTACGAGGCACAGATTTCGCTGCGCGACCCGAACAACAAGACAAAATACATCGGCAGCGACGAGAACTGGCACCTGGCGGAACAGGCTATCATAGAGGCCTGTGCCGAAAAGGGGCTCAACGCCCGCACCGAGACTGGCGAGGCTGCCTTTTATGGGCCGAAACTCGACTTCATGGTACGCGACGCAATCGGCCGCCGCTGGCAGCTCGGCACAATCCAGGTGGACTACAACCTGCCGGAACGCTTCGGGCTGGAATATACCGGCTCTGACAACCAGAAGCACCGTCCGGTCATGATACACCGCGCCCCATTCGGCTCGATGGAACGTTTCGTGGCCGTGCTGCTGGAGCATACCGCCGGCAAGCTGCCGCTGTGGCTCATACCCGAACAGGCAGTCATCCTCCCCATTTCGGAAAAATACAACGACTATGCCTACGAGGTGCGCAAGCAGCTCGACCAGGCAGACGTGCGTGCCATGGTAGACGACCGCAACGAGAAGATTGGCAAGAAGATACGCGACAACGAGCTCAAGAAGATACCATACCTGCTCGTTGTTGGCGAGAAAGAAGCCGCCGAAGGCCTCGTGGCAGTGCGCCGCCAGGGCGAGGGCGACAAGGGCGCGATGACAATACAGTCGTTTGCCGACCTTATCAACGCAGAAGTTGCCGCCATGACAGACTGAAAAGAAACAACTAAAAACAAGATAACAACAAACACATCCAGAAGCTACTGAATGGAGAAAAAACCCCAATTCAACGGACCACGGCGACCGGGCGGCTCACGCCCTCGTCCCGGACAGCGTCCGCGACCGGGCGACCGGAACAACAAAGACCCGTATGCAACCAACGAGCATATCCGTGCACGTGAGGTGCGTCTCGTGGGCGACAATGTGGAGCAAGGCATTTACCCGATAGACAAGGCCTTGCGCATTGCCCGCGAGCAGGAACTCGACCTGATTGAGATTTCCCCCACGGCAGACCCGCCCGTATGCCGCATCCTGGACTACCAGAAATTTCTCTATCAGCAGAAAAAACGCCAGAAGGAACAGAAGCAGAAGGCTGCCAAGGTCGTTGTCAAGGAAATACGCTTCGGTCCGCAGACTGACGACCATGACTACAACTTCAAGCTGAAACACGCCAAGGGATTCCTCTCCGAGGGGTCGAAAGTCAAGGCATACGTGTTCTTCCGCGGACGTTCCATCCTCTTCAAGGAACAAGGAGAAATACTCCTTCTGCGCTTTGCCAACGACCTCGAGGAATACGGCAAGGTGGAGATGATGCCCGTACTCGAGGGCAAGCGCATGACCATCATGCTCTCGCCCGTCAAGGCTCAGGCATCCAAGAAGGAGAAAGCCCCCCGACCCGAAAAGAAAGAGGACAGCGACAAACCAGCAACAGAAAACAATTCCACACGAGAATAAAATTAACAGAGACCGTAGGCACCCAGTGCCGAGGTGAATTACAAACAACTAAATTTTCTTCACAACAATGCCAAAGGTTAAGACCAATGCCGCCAGCAAGAAGCGTTTCGCCCTTACTGGAACGGGCAAAATCAAAAGAAAGCATGCCTACCACAGCCACATCCTGACCAAGAAGTCGAAGAAGCGCAAGCGCAACCTCGACCACACAGGACTGGTAGAAAGTGCCAACATCAAGGCTGTTCGCGAACTGCTCGCCCTCAAGTAAGCACAGCGGCATAACGCCTGACAACAAAATTCAATCTCATCTCAATTTTTATTAACCGGATGCGGAGCACACCAAGAGCAATCTTCACACTGCCGCTCACATCCAAAAAATCGAAAAAGAAATGCCAAGATCAGTCAACCACGTTGCATCACGTGCCAAAAGAAAGAAAATACTGAAACTCACACGCGGCTACTACGGAAGCCGCCGCAACGTATGGACCGTCGCCAAGAACACATGGGAAAAAGGTCTGACCTACGCCTACCGTGACCGCAAGCAGAAGAAACGCAACTTCCGCGCACTGTGGATACAGCGTATCAATGCTGCCGCACGCCTGCAGGATCTCTCATATTCCAAGCTCATGGGCCTGATTCACAAAGCAGGTATCGAGATCAACCGCAAAGTCCTCGCGGATCTCGCAGTCAACAACCCCGAGGCTTTCAAGGCTATCGTAGACAAGGCAAAGAACGCCTGACACCCCATTCAGGTTGACATTCCACCTGAACAAGCATAGCAAGGCTCTCCACGACCGCATGCCGTGGAGAGCCTTCATGCACACAGAACCCCACCGCCAATTATGCACAGGCACAAAATAAAGGCATGCCTACATCGTTAGTAATGTAGTTATATTCAGGTTATCCGATTATCCGACAATCAAACTATATGAAGGTTCTACAAGTCAACAAGTACCATTACCTGCGGGGTGGTGCAGAAAGGGTGTTCTTCAATACCATGGATTTGCTGTCATCCCATGGGCATGTGGTCATACCGTTCTGCACGCATTACCACAAGAACCTGCCGTCTGAATACGACAGATACTTTGCTGACGCACCTGAAATACGAGAGCAGAGCATCACAGGAAAAATCAAAGCTATACCGAGATTTTTCCACAACAGCGATGCCGCCCGCAAGCTAGATCAGCTTCTGTCGGACACAAAACCAGACATCGCACACCTGCACAACATCTTCAACGGCCTGTCAATGGCCATCCTGCCAGTGTTTGCCAAACATGGCGTACCGGTAGTATGGACCTTGCACGACTGTCGCATGGCCTGTCCTACGCCTGACTGGATGAAATACGGAAAGAATTGCGAGAACTGCCGCAAAAGATTGTTTCTGAACTGCATCAAACACCGATGCTGCGACAACAATGCCGCAATCAGCCTATTCAGCATGCTGGAAATGATACACAAGGATTTCCTGTTCAATTACGACAAATACATCTCACGATACATCTTCCTCAGCAGAGAATACCAACGCATCATAAGCATACACCGTCCCCATTTCAGTTCAAAAGGTTTGATTCTGCACAATTTCACCCCAATATCTGGCATAGTAAAGGAAACAGAAGACTACCTGCTGTATTTCGGGAGGGTCACAAAAGAAAAGGGAGTGAGAACCATTTTGGAAGCAGCAAAACAGGCATCTTCAGTAAAAATAAAGATTGCCGGAACAGGGGAAATGAGAGAATACATACAGCAACACGCACCTTCAAATGTGGAAGCGTTAGGCTTTTTGAACGGAGAGCCGCTCACAAAAGCTATCGGGCAAGCGAAAGCCGTTCTCGTCCCTTCGGAAAGCATGGACAACAACCCTATGTCTGTAATCGAGGCAAACATGCTTGCCAGGCCGGCGATAGGCACCCGAATAGGCGGAATACCGGAAATAATTGTGCCGGGCAAGACCGGATGGCTCATAGATGTCGGAGACGCTGACGCTCTCGCCCGCTGCATGGAGGCCGCATGGAACATGCCACAAGGCGAGTATGCCGCCATGCGAGAGAACTGCCGCGCATTCGCCATGGAAAACTTCTCGCCCGAGAGCCATTACAAGCGGCTTATGGGGATATACGAGGATGCGATTGCGTCCTCTAGAAAATAACCCACACAACCGGAGCACAGCAAAAGCACGGCATCTGCACTTGGCGGTATCGTGTTTTTTTCCTACTTTTGTGACATAGAAAACAATCCTATATGGTCTACTTCCAACCCAAGGGAATGGGTGTGGCACTCGTCACCCCGTTTCAAGCAGACAAAAGCGTTGATTATGAGGCTCTGAAACGCCTTGTTGAGTATGTCATCGACGAAGGCGCAGACTTCATCGTCGTACAAGGCACGACAGGAGAGACAGCCACCATGACGCACGACGAAATTGAGCGTGTGTCCGATGCCGTGCGCCATTATGCTGCCGGCCGCGTTCCTCTGGTCATAGGCATTGGAGGCAACTGCACAGCGAATGTATGCCACGAAATAAAAAGCCGCGACTTGGACGGCTACGCGGCAGTGCTGTCAGTAGTTCCCTTCTACAACAAGCCCCAGCAAGAGGGCATATACCGCCATTACACAGAAATAGCAAACGCCTCTCCCCTGCCGGTAATATTGTACAACGTACCTGGGCGTACCGGGGTCAACATGACAGCAGAAACCACTCTGCGCCTTGCAGAGGTCGACAACATCATCGCCGTCAAGGAAGCCTCGGGCAATTTCACTCAGATAGAGCAAATCATCAAGCACGCCCCGAAGGGCTTCAACGTCATCTCCGGCGACGACGGCATCACCTTCCCGCTAATAAGCCTTGGAGCGTCAGGTGTAATTTCCGTACTCGGCAATGCCTGTCCGCGAAAATTCTCGGAGATGGTACACATGGCTCTTTCGGGGAATATGGACGGAGCACGCCGCCTGCACCACGAGTTTGCCGAAGTGTTCCGGCTGCTGTTCGTTGACGGCAACCCCTCCGGCATAAAATGCGCCCTGGCACATCTGGGATTGGCGCAAGAAATACTGCGTCTGCCGCTGGTAAGCGTCACAGACCACACGCGGCAGCTGCTGCGCCAGGCGTTAGTGTCGATAGGCTACAACAGCCGCATCTGATCATGAGGTGATAGACAAAGCCACAGTCCAACGCATAAAGGATGCCGCCGACATCGTCGAGGTGGTAAGCGATTATGTGCATCTGACCCGGCGCGGCTCAAACTACATGGGGCTGTGTCCGTTCCACAACGAGCGCACTCCCTCGTTTTCCGTCAACAAGCGGCGCAATTTCTGCTACTGCTTCTCATGCCACAAAGGCGGCTCACCTGTCAACTTCATCATGGAGAAAGAGGGTCTGGATGCCAACGGCATCTCCAACCTGCTGAACAAGAAGAGCGGTGTGCTGGGTATCTTCGGTGAATCCAGTGACATGCGCGACCTGGAAAATGCCGTAGCTGCCGGCAATCCGAAGGCTGTTCTGGCTGAAGAAATGTACTTCTACCGCATCAAGAAATATATCGGTGCCTATGCCGCAGCCATGAACGGAGTGGATG
>ENA-OUQC01001086-OUQC01001086.1-human-gut-metagenome-genome-assembly--contig:-NODE-1086-length-15499-cov-3.582880_pt1 | contig 15499 bp, 13 predicted proteins | sample MGYA00237942_ERZ548815 | MGnify/ENA primary metagenome ERZ548815 (study PRJEB26490, sample SAMN05194722) | human gut metagenome | biome: terrestrial biome; feature: human-associated habitat; material... | reverse complement strand
ACTTTTTCAAATCCCTTCGTATCCGGGAAGAGAAAACAGAATCTACATAAAAACAGGAGAAAACAATGTCTGAATTATATGAAAAATCCCTGGTCAAGCTGGAGCTGGATCAGGTGCTTGCGCTGCTGGCCGATTGCGCCGGGAGCGAGGGCGGAAAGCAAAGCTGCCTGAATCTGCGGCCTTCCTCCGACTTGGATGAGGTGGAGCAGCTGCTCCAGCAGACTACCGCAGCCTATGATTTAAGTACGAAAAAGGGTTATCCTTCCTTCGCCAGCGCCGCCGATGTATCTGCCAGCCTGGAGCGGGCGGACAGAGGAGGCTCGCTCCAGCCCAAGGAGCTGCTGGTTATTGGCGGGGTCCTGCGCTGCACCCGCAGCGTAAAAGACTATATCACCCCGGAGGAGAAACAGACGGTGCTGGATCCGCTGTTTCATTCCCTGACCCCAAACAAATATCTGGAGGAACGAATCCTGACCTCCATCCTGTCCGAGGAGGAAATCGCGGATACTGCTTCGTCGGAACTGGCGGATATCCGCCGCCATATGCGCATCCAGTCCGGGAAGATTCGGGACAGCCTGCAAAAGGTGATCTCGTCCCCGGCATACAGCAAATTTCTGCGGGAGCCGATCATCACCATCCGCCAGGGGCGTTACGTGGTGCCGGTGAAATCCGAATGCAAGAATGATGTCCCCGGCCTGGTGCACGACGTATCCGCCACCGGCTCCACCTATTTTGTGGAGCCAATGTCCGCGGTGAACGCCAACAATGCCCTGCGGGAGCTCCAGTTGAAAGAAAAGAAGGAGATTGAACGGATCCTGGCAGAGCTGTCCAGCGAGGTCGCTGCCCATGCGGAGGATATCAATCTGGACTACTCTCTGCTGGTGCAGCTGGATGTGGTATTCGCGAAGGCGAAGCTTGCCTTTAACATGCGCGCCTGGGCGCCGATTATGAATGATACCGGCAGGGTCGAGCTGCGCAACGCCCGGCACCCGCTGATCGATCCGAAAAGGGTAGTGCCCATCTCTCTGCGGCTGGGCACGGATTTTGACACGATGATCATTACCGGCCCCAACACCGGCGGCAAGACGGTCACGCTGAAAACCATCGGCCTGCTGACGCTGATGGCGGAGTGCGGCTTACATGTCCCGGCAGGGGACGGGAGCGTGCTTTCCACCTTCGACGCCATTCTGGCGGACATCGGTGACGAGCAGTCCATTGCCCAGAGCCTTTCTACCTTTTCCAGCCACATGAAAACAATTGTGGATGTGGTGGAGCAGTGCGATAATCGCACGCTTGTGCTGTATGACGAGTTGGGAGCAGGCACCGACCCGACCGAGGGCGCGGCGCTGGCCATTGCGCTGATCGAATTCAGCCGCAAGATGGGCAGCCGGGTGGTGGCGACCACTCACTATGCAGAGCTGAAGCTCTATGCCATGCGCACCAAAGGGGTTATCAATGCCTCCTGTGAATTTGACGTGGAGACCCTTCAGCCCACCTATAAGCTGCTGATCGGCATCCCGGGAAAATCCAATGCCTTTGCGATCTCCAGAAAGCTTGGCCTGCCGGAGGACATTCTCAAGGAAGCCGGCGACCTGGTGGGCAAGAGCGATAAGGACTTTGAGGATGTCCTGGCCCAGCTGGAGCAGCAGCGGCAGCAGATGGAAAACGCCCGCATGGAGGCGGAGAAGCTGAAGCGGGAGACGGCCCAAATCAAACAGCAGAGCGAGCAGTATCAGGAGCAGCTGCGCAAAGAAAAGGAAAAGGCCATGGAGGCTGCCCGGCGGGAGGCACAGGGGATCATCGACGAGGCCCGCGCCGCCGCCAATATCGCCTCCGAGGAGCTGAAGGCGCTGCGAAAGCAATTGCAGGACAGTGCCGACACCACCGGCATCAACCAGCGGCAGGCGGAGCTGCGCCGCACTTTGAACGAAACAGAGGACAAGATCCGCGCCAAGCAGCCCCAGCCTGCCCGGCCCCAGTCTACCCGGGAAATCAGGGTAGGCGACACTGTGGAACTGCTGAACCTTGGCGTGAAAGCCAGTGTGCTTGCCATCAACAAAAACGGGACCTATCAGCTTCAGGCGGGCATTATGAAGCTGACAGCCAAGGCGGATGAGATCTATCTGCTTGAAAACGATAATCCCTACAAGGCAAAGGGCGGCCATCCGGCCCATTCCGGCCGGGAGATGAAGATGGCCCCCATGTCCTCGGAGATCGATCTGCGGGGCATGGACACGGTGGAAGCGATCTGCGTACTGGATCGGTACATGGATGAGGCCATGCGCGCTAAGCTTTCCACGGTCCGCATCATCCATGGCAAGGGCACCGGTGCGCTGCGGCAGGCGGTGCACCAGGATCTGAAGCGGAATAAGTTCGTGAAGAGCTTCCGCCTGGGCGTTTACGGCGAGGGCGAGGATGGCGTGACCATTGCGGAATTTGCATAAAGTTTGCCCGACAATCCTGCTCAGAAGAGCAGGATTGTGAAAAAATGCACAAAAAATATTGGTTTTGTGCAAAGCGTCTGAAAATTGATTGACTTTTTCAGTGAAAATGGTATTATAGAAGCAGATTCATCGCGTTGCTATCGGCGTGGTGTAAAGGAGTGTTATGGATATGTTCAACAAAGAAGTGGTTGTGCGCTGCGAATCCGGCCTGCACAACAGACAGGCAACCTACTTTGTACAGAAGGCCAACGAGTTTGAAAGCAGCATCTGGCTGGAATCCGAAAACCGAAAAATGAACGCCAAAAGCTTGCTGGGCATCATGTCTCTGGGAATTGTCACCGGCACGCCGGTCACGCTGAGCGCAGTTGGTCCCGATGCGGAAGCAGCTGTGAACGCGCTGGAAGAGCTGCTCCAGCGGGACGTTTATTGATTCACCTGGGATGCTCTGATCCTTCCGTTTCTCGGTCGGTTCAGAGTATCCATCTTATGACCGTCTCGATGCCAACGGATGCATGGAGGCGGTTTTTTTATGGAGCAAAAACATGACCTTTGACGAACTGAAGGAGAAGGCATTGTCCCTTCCTTACGCCCCCGGTGTTTATATCATGCGGGACAAAACCGATAAGGTGATCTATGTCGGCAAGGCGAAAAAACTGAAGAACCGGGTCAGTCAGTATTTTCAGGATACCGCCTCCCATACGCCGAAGACGCGGATGATGGTGAGCAAGATCCATCATTTTGATGTTATTGTCGCGGCCAGCGAATTTGAGGCGCTGGTGTTGGAATGCTCGCTGATCAAGCGGTATATGCCCAAGTATAATATCCTGCTGAAGGATGACAAGGGCTATCCCTATCTTCGGCTGGACATGCGAGAGGTTTATCCAAAGATCACGCTGGTCAGCAGGATCTCCGATGACGGAGCGCATTACTACGGCCCCTTTGGCAGCCGCGGCGTGACTCATGATGTGATGGAGGCGGTTCAGAAGACGCTGAAGCTCCCAACCTGCACCCGGGAATTTCCGCGGGATGTGGGCAAGGATCGCCCCTGCCTGAATTACCACATGAATCAGTGCGCCGGATGGTGCCAGCCCTCCAGGACCTGCACACAGTACCGCGAGACCATGGAGCAGGCAAGGCAGCTGCTGTCCGGCAACTACAAAGAGGCGGCAGAGGAGATCCGAAAGCAAATGCTTGCGGCAGCGGAGAACCTGGAGTTTGAGCTTGCCGCCGCCCTGCGGGACCGCCTGAACGCGGTGGAGGCGTTGGGACAGAAGCAGCTGGTGACCGCCGGTACACTGGCGGATACCGACGTGGTCGGTTATGGCCAGACGGAGGTAAAGGCTTGCTTTGCCGTGCTCCATTTCAGCAACGGGAATCTGTTGGATAAAGAATATGAGGTTTTCCCCACGCCGGATGACCGGGAGGAGGCCGTGTCCAGCCTGATGAAGCAGTTCTACCTCAGCCGGGGGTATGCGCCGAAGCATGTTTTGCTCCCATTCCCGCTGGAGGACGGCGACCTGTTTTCCCAGCTGATCGAGCAGCAGTACGGGCGGACAGCCAAGCTCCGGGTGCCCCAGCGGGGCGACAACATCCGCCTGGTGGAGCTTGCCTGCAGGAATGCAGAGGAAGAGGCAAAACGCGTCACCGACAAGGAGGAGCGCGCCAACGCCATCCTGGTGCTGCTGGGGAAGATGCTGAACATTCCCACGCCGAAGCGGATCGAATCCTTTGATATTTCCAACATATCCGGCACGGATATTGTGGCCAGCATGGTGGCTTTTCAGGATGGAAAGCCGAAGAAAAGCGACTATAAGCGCTTCAAGCTGGAAGGATTGGACAATCAGGATGATTACGCCTCTATGCATCAGGTGGTCAAGCGTCGGTTTGTCCATTATAAGGCCGGAGACAAGGGCTTTGATACCCCGCCGGATCTGCTGCTGATCGACGGCGGTATCGCCCACGCACAGACGGCCATGAAGGCGCTGGAGGAGGTGGGGGTGGATTTCCCGGTGTTCGGCATGGTAAAGGATGACCGGCACCGTACCCGCGCCCTGGTCACCACGGACGGGAAGGAGATCTCCATCGATACTAACCAGGCCATTTTTTCACTGATTGGCAATATCCAGGAGGAGACCCACCGCTTTGCCATCACCTATCACCGGCAGCTGCGCAGCAAGCGCCTGCGCTATTCGGAGTTGGACGGCATTGATGGGATCGGCCCCAAACGGAAGCAGGAGCTGCTGCGGCATTTCAAATCCATCAAAGCCATTGGCGAAGCGACCCTGCCGGACTTGGAGCGGCTGCTGCCGAGAGACGCGGCTCATGCCGTGTATCAGCATTTTCACCAGGAAAATGATTTGTGATCTGACGGAAAGGAGCGCTTTATGCGTGTCATAGCAGGAAAAGCAAAGGGAACCCAGCTTCTCACACCCGACGGTATACTGACCCGCCCCACCATCGACCGGGTGAAGGAGGCGCTGTTCAGCATCCTCCAGTTTGATCTCCCTGAAGCGAAGGTGCTGGACCTGTTCGGCGGCACCGGCCAGCTGGGCATCGAGGCCCTCAGTCGGGGAGCGGCCAGTGCGGTATTTGTGGATTCCAGGCGGGAGGCTTGCCAACTCATCCGTTCCAATTTAAAAAAGACCCATTTGGAGCCGTACGCCTCCGTGGTCCAGAGCGATTATCTGGAATACCTGAATCGGTGCAGGGAGCGGTTTGATTTGATCCTTCTGGACCCGCCTTATGCGGAAGTTTTTTTGGAAAATTCCATAAAAAGGATAACAGAAATTGACATTTTGCAATCCAATGGTATAATAGCAGCAGAACGTCCCCTGGGGAAAGAGCTTCCATGGGAGTTTCAGGGCTTCACCCGCTCCAGGGATTACAAATACGGCAAGATCCTGCTGACGCTTTACCGTAAAAATTAGGAAAAAGTTGGATATAATATGAAAACAGCCATTTATCCCGGCAGCTTCGACCCAATCACCAGCGGGCATCTGAATATCATCCGCCGCGCCGCCAATATTTTTGACAGGCTGATCGTGTGTGTCATGGTGAATGCCGGAAAAAATCCTATGTTCACTCTGGAGGAGCGGGAAGCGCTGATCCGACGGGTGACGGTGGACCTTCCCAACGTGGAGGTGGACTGCTCCAGCGAGCTTTTGGCGGATTATGCCCGGCGGCGGGGCAGCTGTGTCATTGTGAAAGGGCTGCGGGCTGGTTCTGATTTCGAAAATGAGTTTCAGATGGCGCTGGTCAATCGTAAGCTCAACCCGGAGCTGGATACGATGTTCCTGACCGCTGCCAGTCAATATATGTATTTAAGCTCCAGCATGGTGAAGGAGCTTGGAAATTACGGCGCAGAGCTGTCAGACTTCCTGCCGGAGGAGATTATCCCGGATTTCCGTGAGAAACTTTGCAAAAAAATGGAGGATTCACAATGAGCAACAACAGCACAGAAGATATTATCGGCACCCTATACGATATGGTGCAGGATGCACGTTCCATGCCGCTTGCCGCTGATAAGTGCATTTTGGAGCGGGATAAGGTTTTGGATCTGCTGGATGAGATCATTTCTCAGCTTCCCGCAGAGATCAAGCAATCCCGTACCATCGTGGAGTCCCGCAATGAGCTGATCAGCCAGGCGCGCCGGGAGGCGGAGGGCATCCTGCGCAAGGCGAACGACCAGGCCAATGAGCTGATTGCCAAGGAAGAAATTTACAAGGAGGCCAAGAAGCGCAGCGAGGAGCTGGTGGCACAGACCCAGGAACGGATCAATCAGCTGCGCAAGGCGGGCAATGAATACATGGAAGAATCTCTGCGCCGCACCGAGGAGACCATCTCTCAGGCACTGCACGAGGTGCAGGACACCCGTATGAAATTCCTTGCCGTTACCGAGTCCCAGGAGCAGCGCAGAGCTGCCCCCAATGTGGATATCGACGTCTGATCGATACAGAGCATTCGCCCGCCCCGAATCATCAGGGCGGGCGCTGTTGTATCAAAAAGGAGCTGTTCGCTCTGGAACAGCTCCTTGGCTGGAGATCAAAAATCGATTATCCGTCGTTGTCCGTCGTACAGCAGTTCCCTTCGCTCTTCCTGTCGCAGCCCTTTGGTGTGAACTGAGAGGCGGGGAAGGGGATGCGGCTGAACATTTCGCAGGGATCCTCCGTGCAGCCGGGGTTATCGCAGCATTCCTTGGTGGGAATGCTGTAATCCAGCACCGGCACGATCAGCTGGGCATCCCGCTCCAGGCGGATGATGGAGAACTGGCCCAGCGTGACGAAGAGTCTGCGATTCTCCGGGTTCAAGCAAAGCTCCTCATCAAATAATGCTTTGACGGCCTCCGGGGCTTGCAGCGGCGCGGAATCTTTGCACCGGCAGTCACACAGCTCCCGCACCTTGGAGCCAAGCACCATGGGATCAAGCACCTCCACCACGGCGGTGGGGCGGTTGGCGTAGCTTCTGGTCAGGCCGTCGGGGCCGTTGATGCGGGTATCACTGCGGTAGATGTGTGCGCAGCTGTCCTCCCCGCACAGCACCGCCCGCTTGGAAAAGACAGCCAGGCCGGACAGGGCGGCCGGACGGGAAGCGCCCACCACCGTGTCCGCAATGATCCGATAGTAGAATGTGACGTCGATGCAGTAGTGGTTTCGGTCAAAGGCCACCGGCTCCACATCAATGTAGGTACTGATCAGCTCTGCGCACCGCACTCTGGTTCCGGCGCTGCTGTCTAGAAGCGCCTGAGAGGAGACAGTCAAATAGACGGGCAGATCCTCGATACAATCCTTGTCACGGCAGGAATCCGTGATTTTTCGGGTGTGGATCGACATGGCCTGACGCAGCTCTCCCGGATCACAGCGCAGGGTGTCTTGGCATTGATCTGACATGGGAATCCCTCCTGAAAACGTGTTTGCATAAGCTGCAACCGCTTATAAGACAGTTTATGCATCGCTTCGCTTCCTGTGCACTTCCGCTTTCCGGGAGAAAAATCGCCCCGCTGCCTCTTGTGGCAGCGGGGGAAAAGCGTCAGCAGGAGAAGCGATATACGGTTTCTGTGCGGTACTTCTCACCGGCCCTGGTCACCGGCTGCGCCCACTCGGGGTGATGGATGGAATCAGGATAGAACTGGGTCTCCAGCGCCACGCCGCTGCGCTTGCCGTAGACAATGCCGCCCTTGCCGGTTTCCTCCAGAAAATTACCGGCGTAGAACTGAATGCCGGGCAGATCGGTGTACACCGCCATGGTTCTGCCGGATACGGGATCAGACAGCACGGCGCAGGGATTGCAGAATACCTCGAAGTTGTGGTCATAGCCGCCCTGCAGGTTCAGCGGCTCGTAATCCTGGCCGATGTCCCGGCCGATGGCCTTGGGGGTGCGGAAATCCATGGGCGTTCCCTCTACACTGCGCATTTCGCCGGTAGGGATGCTCTGGTCGTCTGCAACGGAAAATACCCGCGCGGGGAGCATCAGCACCTGATCCATGGCGGTATCGGTGCTGCCTTGCCCGGCCAGGTTGAAATAGCTGTGGTTGGTCAGATTGAAAATAGTGTCGTGATCGCTGACAGCGTCATAGGTAATGTGCAGGCCGCCCTGCTCATCCAGACGATAGGTGACATCGATGGAGGCATTGCCGGGATAGCCTTGGTCACCGCTAGAGCTGTCCAAGTGGAGGGAAATGGAGCTGTCGGAGCAGGCAGTGACAGTCCACATCCGGGTATGGTAGAAGTCCGGGCCGGAGTGCAGGTTATTGGCATTCTCGTTAGGGGTCAGGGCATAGGTGCGCCCGCCGAGGGAGAATGCGCTGCCCTTGATACGGTTGGCGCTGCGGCCAACGATCGCGCCCAGGAAGCTGGTACCGCCTAAATATCCGGCAGCATCATCGTAGCCCAGCGCTACATCCACACAGTTGCCATCCGCATCAGGGACATATACACTCACAAGCGTTGCTCCCAGATCCGATACGCCGACAGTGATGCCGCCGCCGGAAATGGTGTATAAAAAAGTTTCTTTTCCGTCAGGGAGCTTGCCAAAAGTTCTTTTCATAATAACTCCTTTCATTTTGGGGGCAGATTGATCCGAATTATGTAAAGACCGCTTCGCACAATTATACTATATTCGGCTCGGCTTTTCAATCAGTTCTTTCAGATGGATTGGAGAAATCCGAACTTTCTCCGTTTTACAGAGCACTGCCTGGAAAAATTTAATTCGATACTTTTTGACTTAAATTGGACAGAATACAATATTTTGTGCCTGGCTATTGACAAAACCACAATATATAGTATATAATGTGACCCGTACACATCAGCGTGCGCTCGTGCGAAAGGAGGAACTCTGCATGAAAATTATCAAGAGAAACGGAACTGAAGCCGACTTTGATATTCGGAAGATCAATACCGCCGTGACCAAGGCCAACGCGGCGGCCGATGAAAAGGTCCGCCTGACCCCGCTTCAGATTCAGCGGATTTCCGAGCGCGTGGAGGTTGCCTGCGAAGAAATGGGACGCAGCCCTTCCGTAGAGGAAATTCAGGACCTGGTAGAAAAATCCATTATGGCGCATGGCGCCTTTGAAGTTGCCAAGGAGTATATCACCTATCGCTATACCCGCAGTCTGCTCCGCCAGTCCAATACCACGGACGACCGCATTCTCAGCCTGATCGAATGCAACAATGAAGAGGTCAAGCAGGAGAATGCCAATAAGAACCCCACTGTCAACGCCGTGCAGCGTGACTATATGGCGGGCGAGGTCTCCAAGGACATTACCAACCGTATTCTGCTGCCCCCGGAGATCGTGGCTGCCCACGAGAGCGGCATTATTCATTTTCATGATTCTGACTATTATGCCCAGCACATGCACAACTGCGATCTGGTCAACCTGGAGGACATGCTGCAAAACGGCACCGTGATCTCCGGCACCCTGATTGAAAAGCCCCATTCTTTCTCCACTGCCTGCAACATTGCCACCCAGATCATCGCCCAGGTGGCCTCCAACCAGTATGGCGGCCAGTCCATTTCCCTGACCCATCTGGCGCCATTCGTGCAGATCAGCCGGGAGAAGATCCGCAAAAGCGTGCAGAAGGAGATGGAGACCTTCGGCGTGACCGCCTCTGAGGAAGCGATCTCCAAAGTGGTGGAGGATCGTCTGCGCGATGAGGTGCGCCGGGGCGTACAGACCATCCAGTATCAGGTGGTCACGCTGATGACCACCAATGGGCAGGCACCTTTTATCACTGTTTTCATGTACCTCAACGAAGCCAGAAACGAGCAGGAGAAAAAGGATCTGGCCATGATCATTGAGGAGACGCTGCGCCAGCGCTATGAGGGCGTGAAGAATGAAAAGGGCGTGTGGATCACCCCGGCCTTCCCCAAGCTGATCTATGTGCTGGAGGAGGAGAACATCCGGGAGGGGACTCCTTACTGGTATCTGACCAAGCTGGCCGCCCAGTGCACCGCCAAGCGGATGGTGCCGGACTATATCAGCGAAAAGAAGATGCGGGAGTACAAGCTTTCCAAGGGAGAGACACCGGGCAACGGCGATGTGTACACCTGCATGGGCTGCCGCAGCTTCCTGACGCCGGACCGTTCCGGCAACGGCTGGGACAATGTGGCGCGGGCCAAGAATTATGAGCCGGGAAAGCCCAAGTACTACGGCCGGTTCAATCAGGGCGTTGTCACTTTGAATCTGGTGGATGTGGCCCTGTCCTCCGGCAGAGATGTGGGCAAATTCTGGGAGATTTTTGAGGAACGGCTGGAGCTGTGCCATAAGGCTCTGCGGTGCCGTCACGAGCGCCTGAAGGGAACGCTCTCCGATGCAGCCCCCATTCTGTGGCAGTATGGCGCGCTGGCCAGACTGCAGAAGGGAGAGCCCATCGACAAGCTCCTGTACGGCGGCTACTCCACCATTTCCCTGGGCTATGCGGGCCTGTATGAGTGTGTCAAGTATATGACCGGCAAATCCCACACCGACAAGGAGGCAAAGCCCTTTGCCCTGTCCGTCATGCAGAAAATGAATGACAAGTGCCTGGAGTGGAAGACGGCGGAAAACATTGATTATTCCCTGTATGGCACGCCACTGGAATCCACTACCTACAAGTTCGCCAAGTGCCTGCAAAAGCGTTTTGGCATGGTCCCCGGTATCACGGACAAGAGCTATATCACCAACTCCTACCACGTGCATGTGACAGAGAAGATCGACGCCTTTACCAAGCTGCGCTTTGAGGCGGAATTCCAGCAGCTGTCGCCCGGCGGCGCGATTAGCTACGTGGAGGTGCCCAACATGCAGCAGAACATCGACGCGGTGCTGGAGCTGATGCAGTTTATTTATGAGAATATCATGTACGCGGAACTGAACACCAAGTCCGACTACTGCCAGATCTGCGGCTACGACGGGGAGATCGAGATCCAGGAGGACGAGAACAAGCTCGTCTGGGTCTGCCCCCAGTGCGGCAACCGGGACCAGAGCAAGATGAACGTGGCCCGCCGTACCTGCGGCTACATTGGCACCCAGTATTGGAACCAGGGCCGTACCCAGGAGATCAAGGACCGCGTCCTGCATCTGTAACAATAAGATAACTGCCAAATTAAAACCTCAGCCGTGTTTCGTCGTGATGCGCGAAACACGGCTGAGATTATTTTTTCTTTTGCAGAAGCCCGATGATCTGGCCGGAGAGGATCACCGTCAGAAGGGAATAGGCGATCCGGCGCAGGGGAATGTAGCTCAGCGACAGAGCCAAAACAGCCAGGTCACTGGCCAGATAGATCCACTGAATCGGAATTCTTGTCACCTTGGAAAGACTCATGGCCAGTGCGTCGTCACCGCTGGTGGCACCGCCCACCCGCACGCAGACCCCGCTGCCCACGCCCACAAAAACGCTGCCAACAAGGGAAGCAGTCAGAGGCATGGAAGCGATTTGCGGGTACAGCGGCGGAAACTGCTCACACAGAAAGTATACGGCGGAGTATCCCAGCGAGGCCATAGCAGAATAGGCCACAAAGGTTTTTCCAAAGGTTTTCCAGCCAAAAAGATAGCACAGGGAATTCAGAATCAGGTTGGACACGGCGGGGGAGAGGCCGAACCAGTGCTGAAACAGCAGCACCGCGCCCAACACGCCTCCCTCAGTAATGTTGGCGACCGCATGAATATTGTACATTCCAAACGCCAGGAAACCGGCGCTCAGGAAAGCAACTGCGCAGGAGCGCAGGGATATCTCTTTTTTCATTCCGACTCCTTCAAATAAAATACACGCCTTTTTTTCTCCGCATTCGGCGGCTCGATCCCGGACAGGCAGAATAAGCCGTACAGGCTGCCCAGGCGCGTTTCCTCCTGGGTAACATCCTTGCCTGCGTTGCGAAATTCCGGGTGGGTGCGCAGTACAGCGCGGCCTCGATCGGTAAGAGCGAGGACGCGGACCATATCCGGGACGCTTCCGATGTCCGATTCGCTCAGGCCCAGGAATGCACACAGGATCATGCGGTCGATCCTGGTGCGGGTATAGCGCTTGGATTTGGTGGCGTCGATGATGGACGAAAGGTCGGAACACACGCGGGATGCCTTCAGCAGCCTGCGCCACAGGCCCTCCGAGCCGAAGGGAAGCCGCGCGAATTCATCCTCCGTCATGGTGCGCAGCCTCGACACAATTGCCCGCTCTCCGGCCCCCAGGGTGTGCAGCGGCGCATCTTCCAGCAAGCCGGCGGCGCAGGAGGGAACAGCGGAGCGCCAGCTGCCGCCGTTCAGCAGCCGCTTCCGAATGGCTGCTGCAGAGGGCGCGTCCGGCATCAGTTCCTCCGTGTGATAGGCTCCTTCCCGATGGACCGGCAGAATATCCATACTGCCATTTGAAGCGAGAATGGCTTTGACATACTCCACACCAAGGATATCATTGGGATCGCTCAGTGTCCGGGCAATGCCCATCTGCCGCAGCGCCTCCTGACGGGCTGCGGGAAAGGAGCAGCCGGAGGAAAGCACCTGCTTCAGCAGCGGCGGAAAAGCGGAGGAGAGCAGCGCCTGGGCCGTCTGCACCAAATCATCCCGTTCCATGGATTCTGTACCGAAGCAGAGCACGTCGCAACACCGGCTGAGGATCTCCACGCCCCCCATGGCGAACCCCTCTGCCGAGGAGAGGGCAACAGTGGGCGGCAGCTCTAGCACCAGGTCAGCCCCGGCACGGACGGCTGCCTGCGCGCGGATGCTTTTATCAATGATCGCAGGTGCGCCCCGCTGGACGAAATTCCCGCTCATCAGGCAAATGATTGTGCTATCCCTGCCATATTTTTCCCGAATCAGCTGAAATTGCCGCAGGTGCCCGTTATGAAACGGATTATATTCGCAGATAATGCCGACGGTTTTCATAACGAAATACTCCTTTGGTAAAAAATTTCTCTTTGGGGGTTGAGAAAAAGGGAAAAATAGACTATAATATCTGAAGCTATGGAAATTATACCATATTTTCCGTAAAAATGTAATACTAAATTATTTAGGAGGCAGTTCCAATGAATGTTCTGGTTATCAATGCCGGCAGCTCCTCGCTGAAGTATCAGCTGATGAACCCGGAGACCGGCGATGTATCCGCCAAGGGCCTGTGCGAGCGTATTTACATTGACGGCCGCCTGACCCACAAGGTCGGCGACAAGAAGGTGGTCAAGGATATCCCTATGCCCACTCATTCCGAGGCCATTGAGGCCGTCCTGCAGATTCTGGTCGACCCGGTGGACGGTGTGATCAAGTCCGTGGATGAGATCGATGCGGTTGGCCATCGCGTGCTCCATGGCGGTATGAAGTTCTCCGACTCCTGCATCATCGACGACGCCTGCATCAAGGCAATCGAGGAATGCATTCCCCTTGGCCCCCTGCATAACCCTGCTAACCTGATGGGCATCCGCGCCTGCCAGGCGGTTATGCCCGATACGCCTCAGGTGGCCGTCTTTGATACTGCCTTCCACATGACCATGCCCCCCAAGGCTTACCGCTATGCCATCCCCACTGAGTATTACAAGAACGACGACATTCGCCGCTACGGCTTCCACGGCACTTCCCACAAGTACATCGCCCGCCGTGCTGCCGAGTTGATGGGCACCAAGAACTTCAAGATGGTCAACTGCCATCTGGGCAATGGCTCCTCCCTGTCCGCCGTGAAGGACGGCAAGTGCCAGGACACCTCCATGGGCCTGTCTCCTCTGGCCGGTGTTCCCATGGGCACCCGCTCCGGCGACATTGATCCCTGCGTGGTGCAGTTCATCTGCAATAAGTACGGCATGAGCGTGGACGACTGCCTGACCATGCTGAATAAGAAGTCCGGCGTGCTAGCCCTGTCCGGCGTTTCCTCCGACTTCCGCGACCTGACCGCCGGTGCCGAGTCCGGCAACGAGGACTGCAAGCTGGCGCTGGAGAAGTTCTATTACGAGGTCGCCAAGTATGTGGGCGCCTACACCGCCGCTCTGAACGGCATCGACCTGCTGACCTTTACCGCCGGCGTGGGTGAGAACGATGCCGACGCCCGCGCGGCCATCTGCTCCTACCTGAGCTTCATGGGCGTGAAGATCGACGCCGAGAAGAACAAGGTTCGCGGCAAGGAGATGAAGATCTCCACCGACGATTCCGCCGTTCAGGTATGGGTGATCCCCACCAACGAAGAGCTGATGATCGCCCAGGATACCGCTGAGCTGGTCAACGCCGCCAAGAAGTAAAATCTTTTCAGTTTCTGAGCCGCCGCATTTTCGCGGCGGCTCAATTCATAAGGAGTGTGCATATGGAATCTGTTGTTGAGCGCTTTTTGCACTATGTCGCCTTTGATACCCAGTCCGATGAGGCCTCGGACAGCTGCCCCTCTACCGCCAAGCAAAAGCTGCTGGGGCAGTGTATCGTAAACGACATGCTCAAGATGGGCATTGCGGACGCGCATATGGATGCGCACGGCTACGTCTATGGAACCGTCCCCGGAGATCAGAGTCTTCCGACCATCGGCCTGATTGCCCACATGGATACCTCCCCGGATGCCTCCGGCGCCAATATCCGGGCCAGGATCGTCCCCTACGACGGAGAGGATATCCTCCTGAATGAGGAGCAGGGCATTTACCTGAGGGAATCCGACTATCCCATCCTGAAAAACAGCCGGGGAAAGCATCTGATCGTCACTGACGGGACTACGCTGCTGGGGGCGGACGATAAGGCAGGCGTTGCCGAGATCCTCACGGCAGCCCAGCGCTTGATCGAAAACGGCGGCAGACACGCCACGCTGAAAATCGGCTTCACCCCCGACGAGGAGATCGGCAGGGGAGCGGATCTGTTTGATATAAAGGGCTTCGGCGCGGATTACGCTTATACGGCCGACGGCGGCACGGTGGGGGAGATCGAATATGAGAATTTCAATGCCGCCAGCGCCAGGGCAGTATTTCACGGACTGAACATTCACCCCGGCTCCGCCAAGGGCAAAATGGTAAATTCAATGTACCTTGCCATGGAATTTCAGGCCATGCTTCCGGCGGCTCGGAAGCCAGAGTATACCGACGGCTATGAGGGCTTCATTCATCTGACGCATATGGAGGGTGAGGTAGAGCAAAGCTGCCTGGAATATATTCTTCGGGACCACGATTTGGATAAGCTCAACGCCCAAAAGGCGGTTATGACCGCCGCTGCCGATTTCCTGAATGTAAAATACGGCGCAGGCGCGGTAGAGCTTACCATCAAGGACAGCTACCACAATATGAAGCAGTGCATCCTGCCCCACATGGAGATCGTTGATCGGGCAAAGGCTGCCATGAAAGCGGCCGGAATGCAGCCTCGGGAGGTTCCCATCCGCGGCGGTACGGACGGGGCGAGACTTTCCTATAAGGGGCTTCTGTGTCCCAATCTGTGCACCGGCGGCGAAAACTACCATGGCCGGTTTGAGTTCATCCCGGTGGAGGACATGGAGCAGTGCGTTGACATGCTGGAGCACATTCTCAGGGATTTTTAAGCAACAAAAGGAACAGGAGACTGCCATTCGGTAGCCTCCTGTTTTCCTGTATCAAGGCAACACCGCGCAATTGTGTCTGCGAGCCGCAGCCGTCTTTTTGCCCCACTT
>ENA-OUQC01001084-OUQC01001084.1-human-gut-metagenome-genome-assembly--contig:-NODE-1084-length-15509-cov-5.323864_pt1 | contig 15509 bp, 11 predicted proteins | sample MGYA00237942_ERZ548815 | MGnify/ENA primary metagenome ERZ548815 (study PRJEB26490, sample SAMN05194722) | human gut metagenome | biome: terrestrial biome; feature: human-associated habitat; material... | reverse complement strand
GGGACGGGAAACGCCTGTCAGCGCGATTCCAATAAAAAAGCGCCCCCGCAAAGGCTCTGCCTTGCGGGGGCGCATCTTCTTTGTTTACTGCACGGTGAGCCTGCCGCCCTCCACGCCCACGGTGAGCAGGGTCTCGGGGGCCAGGTCGTGGCCGATGATATAGCGGGCCAGCAGCGTCTCCACCTGCTGCTGCAGGCAGCGGCGCAGAGGCCGGGCGCCATACATGGGATCGTAGCCCATCTGGATCAGCAGATCCTTGGCCTCGTCGGTGACCTTCAGCTTCAGCTGACGCTCCGCCAGCCGCTTCTGCAGGCCGGCCAGCATCAGGTCGATGATGCCATGCATATTCTCCCGGGTCAGGGGCTTATAGAAGACGATCTCGTCCAGCCGGTTCAAAAACTCCGGACGGAACTGCCGGTGCAGCAGGCCCATGACCTCCGCCTTGGCCGATTCCTTCAGCTCGCCGTCGTCGCCGATGCCGTCCAGGATCTGGGGAGAGCCCAGGTTGGAGGTGAGGATGATGATGGTGTTCTTAAAGTCTACCGTGCGGCCCTGACTGTCGGTGATGCGGCCGTCGTCCAGCACCTGCAGCAGCACATTGAACACATCGGGATGGGCCTTTTCCACCTCGTCAAACAGCACCACGCTGTAAGGCCGGCGGCGGACGGCCTCGGTGAGCTGGCCGCCCTGATCATAGCCCACATATCCCGGAGGGGCGCCGATCAGGCGGGAGACGGAATATTTCTCCATATATTCGCTCATGTCGATGCGGACCATGGCCCGCTCGTCGTCGAACAGGGCCTCGGCCAGCGCCTTGGCCAGCTCGGTCTTGCCCACGCCGGTGGGGCCGAGGAACAGGAAGGAGCCAATGGGCTTATCCGGATCCTGAATGCCCGCCCGGGAGCGGAGGATGGCGTCGCAGACCTTTTCCACCGCCTCGTCCTGACCGATGACCCGCTTGTGCAGGATGCCGTCCAGATGGAGCAGCTTCTCCCGCTCGCTTTCCACCAGCTTCTGCACGGGGATGCCCGTCCAGCGGGCCACGATGCGGGCGATCTCCCCCTCGGTGACCCGGTCCCGCAGCAGCGTGCTGTTCTGCTCGGTCTCCTCGGCGATGCGCTCCTCCGCCTCCAGCTGCTTTTTCAGCTCGGGCAGGCGGCCATATTTCAGCTCGGCGGCCCGGTTCAGGTCATATTCCGCCTCCGCCTTTTCCAGCTGGGCGGTGACGGTCTCGATGTCCTCCCGGAGCTTCTGGACCTTGGAGATGGCCTGCTTTTCGTTTTCCCACTTGGCCTTCATGCTGTTGAACTGATCCCGCAGGTCAGCCAGCTCCTTCTGGATGTCCTTCAGGTGCTCCTGCGCCAGACGGTCGGTCTCCTTCTTCAGGGCCGTCTCCTCGATCTCATGCTGCATGATCTTCCGGTTGATCTCGTCCAGCTCGGAGGGCATGGAATCCATCTCCGTGCGGATCATGGCGCAGGCCTCGTCCACCAGGTCGATGGCCTTGTCCGGCAGGAACCGGTCGGTGATATAGCGGTCGGAAAGGGTGGCGGCGGCGATCAGGGCCTGATCCTGAATTTTCACGCCGTGATAGACCTCATACCGCTCCTTCAGGCCCCGGAGGATGGAGATGGTGTCCTCCACCGTAGGCTCGGAGACCATCACCGGCTGGAACCGCCGCTCCAGCGCGGCGTCCTTTTCGATATAAAGCCGGTATTCGTTCAGGGTAGTGGCGCCGATGCAGTGCAGCTCGCCCCGGGCCAGCATGGGCTTGAGCAGGTTGCCTGCGTCCATGCTGCCCTCCGTCTTGCCTGCGCCCACGATGGTGTGCAGCTCGTCGATGAACAGGATGATCTTGCCATCGCTGCTCTTGACGGCGTTGAGCACGGCCTTGAGCCGCTCCTCAAACTCGCCCCGGAACTTTGCGCCGGCGATGAGCGCGCCCATATCCAGCGCGAAGAGCTTCCGATCCTTCAGGTTTTCCGGCACATCGCCCCGGACGATCCGCTGGGCCAGGCCCTCGGCGATGGCCGTTTTGCCTACGCCGGGCTCGCCGATGAGGACGGGGTTGTTTTTGGTCTTGCGGCTGAGGATGCGGATCACATTGCGGATCTCGTTGTCCCGGCCGATGACCGGGTCCAGCTTCTGGGCCCTGGCCCGCTCCACCAGATCCTGACCGTATTTCTTCAGAACATCATAGGTCTCCTCCGGGTTGTCGGAGGTGACGCGGGCGTTGCCCCGAACGGCCTTCAGCGCCTGCAAAAAGCGGCTCTCGGAGATCTCAAAGGTCTGAAACAGCCGCTTCAGGCTGTCCTCCGGCTTTTGCAGCAGGCCCAGCATGATATGCTCCACGGAGACGAAGTCGTCCTTCATCTGGGCGGCCTGCTTTTCCGCGGCGTTCAGCGCCTGATCCAGCGCCTGCGAGATATATATTTTATCCGCCTCCCGGGCCGTTCCGGAGACCTTGGGCAGCGCGCCCACCGCGCCGGACAGGGCGGAGGTGAAGCTGTCCACCGGGACGCCCATCCGGTCGATCAGCTGACCGATGAGCCCGTCCTTCTGCTGCAGCAGCGCCAGCAGCAGATGGGCCTGGCAGACCTGCTGGTTGCCGTTGTCCACGGCAAGGCTCTGGGCCGCCTGGATGGCTTCCATGCTCTTTTGGGTGAAACGATTGAGATCCATAATCAAAACCTCCCTTAAATCGAGACGCTCTCTTTTATGCTTCTTTTTTATACTTCTTTTCGGGCAGGGCGCCCGGGGCGCTCACAGCGCCGGATACTGCTTCAGATAATCCTGATAGACCCTTTCCACCGTGACAGCGGCCAGATGACCGTCGTCCAGATGGTTAAAAAAGCTCTTCATGCCGGCGTGCATGGCCCGGATATAGGCCGCCAGAACGGCGCCCTGCTCCTTATCGCCCAGGCCCTGGGGCAGGCGGAACCGGCGGGCAAAGCGCCCGTCCTCCACCAGACTGTCCTGCTGCCCGGCGTAGTGGGTCTCGATCCGGGACCAGAGCTTGAAAAACTGCCCCAGATAGAGCAGCAGGGCGCTGCTCTGGCTGCGCAGCGAGACCCGCAGCGTCCCCTCTCCCGGGGCGGCAGGATCCAGCTCCACGCTGTAGCGCACGGTGGGATTATATTTATAGCTGAGCGCCGAGCGCAGGCTCATCATGCTTTCCGAGGGCTGCAGCAGCGTTTGAAACACGCCGCCGCCGGTGAGCAGGCGCTCCACCTGCCCGAAGATCTCCCGCATGCGCATCTCCGGCGTCACATAAGAGACAGCCTCCGCCAGCAGACGGTTGATCATGGCGGAGCGGCTCAGGCCGTTGGCATAGGCCTCCCGGTCCACCTCCCGCACCACATCGTCGGAAAGAACGATGGAATATACACTTTTGCTCATGCTGTCGCCTCCTTTTGGCTTTACTGCTATTCTATCACCGCGCTTAAAACTTGTCAATAGGTTTATATAATTTTAATTGCAAATTAAGTGTAAACAACGAAAGTTTTTGCCGCGCGCACCCGCGCTCCGCCGCCGGCATAGAAATGGAGTGCGGGGATATTTACCCGCCAGCCGCCGGGTTTTTCCTGCGGCCCTCTGAAAGGAGCAGGTCATTTCATGGCACAATTCACCAATCAGGCGACCCTTTCCTATAACGGCCTTACCGCCAATTCCAATATCGTCACCGGCACCATCACCCAGGTGCTGGAGCTTCGGAAGGCCGCCACCCCCCAGACCTACCGTCCCGGGGATATCATCACCTATGTGGTCACCATCCGCAATTCCGGCGCCGCCGCCTTCACGGGCCTCACCGTGACGGATACGCTGGGCGCCTATGCCTTCGGTTCCGGCACGGTGACTCCCCTGACCTTTACGGGAGACCCCGTGCTCTATGATAGCAACGGCGTGCCCCAGCCCGCCCCTGCCGTTACCGCCGGCCCGCCTCTGGTCATCAGCGGGCTGAGCGTCCCCGCCGGCGGCAGCGTTACGCTGGTCTACCGGGCCAGGGTCAATTCCTATGCGCCGCTGGGCACGGCAGCCGCCCTCACCAATACGGCCACCCTCACCGGCAGCGGCCTCACCGCGCCGCTCACCGCCCAGGAGACCGTCACCATGGCCCAGGGCCCCGCCCTGACCATCCTCAAGGCCCTGAACCCCACCACCGTGGTGGAAAACGACCAGGTCACCTATACCTTCACGCTGGAAAACGCCGGCAGTGAGGCCGCCGACGCCGCGGCGGGCATCGTCCTCAGCGATACCTTTACGCCGCCCCTCAGCGATCTTTCCGTCACCCTCAACGGCAGCGCCTGGCCCGCCGCCGGCAATTACACCTACAACGCCGCCACCGGCGCCTTTGCCACCGTGGCCGGCCGGCTCACCGTCCCCGCCGCCGCCTATACCCAGAACGCCGCCACCGGCCTCTGGAGCCTTACGCCCGGCGTCACCACCGTCACCGTGACCGGCACGCTCTGAGCAGAAGCAGCAAAAAGCCGCCCCTCCGGGGGCGGCTTGTTTCTGTTATTTTTGATGGATGTTGAGGATCAGCGCCAGCATCCGTGCAGGGGCCTGAGAGCGGTTTTGAATGCTGTGGGCCGTGCCGGAATGGGCGTAGGACGCGTCGCCGGGCCGGAGGACGAAGTCCTTCCCGTTTTCCGTCAGCGTCAGCTCTCCCTCCAGCACATAATAGACCTCCGCGTCGGTATCGTGGACATGGGGGCCGATGCTGTCGCCGGGATCGAAGAAAAACTCCGTCAGCAGCGAGGCGCTGTCAAACATCTGCTCCGGCTCCAGAATGTGCCGGTTCTCCAGCCGTCCCTGCCCGCCGCGGATGTTGTCCCGCACCTGCAGGCGCTGGTCCTCCTTGCGGATCACCATAAAAAAGCCCTCCTTTTTTTGTCTGCATGATAGCACGGCCCGGCTCCGCCGTCAAGGGGCGGCGCTCAGCTCCGGGGCCGCTGTGCGCCAAAGGCGCGCCCTCTGCGCAAAAGCAGCAAAAGCAGCAGCACAGCGCCGGGCAGCAGCCCCAGCCCCGCCGCCAGCAGCGTCCGCACCAGCGACGACCATAGCGGCGCCGTCCCGTGGCAGAAGGTGTTTACCACGGAGACGCACTCCAGACAGACCCCCAGCCCCACCGCAAGGCAAAGCCAGGGCTGCTTTTTGCCTTGCAGCGCGGGCAGCAGACACAAAGCGCAGGGAACGCCCGCCAGCAGCTCCTTGGTGCGGGGACGCACATAGAGCGTCCGCTCCAGCCAGAGGCGCAGCGCCTCCTCCGGCCGCAGGCTCAGGGCGGAATCGCCGGAGCGGACGGCAACCAGCACCCCCGCCAGCGCCAGCAGCGCCGCCACCGGGATCGCCCGGCGCAGACCGGCCTGCTTCAGCTCCCCGCGCAGGCCCCAGGCCAGCCCGCCCAGCGCCGCCAGCAGCGGCACGCCCTGGGCCAGCTTAACGCCGGAAAACACCGTGCAGCCCAGGGCAAAGCTCCGGGCGGAGAGCAGGGCGGAAACGCTCAGCCCGCCCAAAAGGCTCCAGCCCAGCACCGCCGCCAGCCCGCCCAGCGCCAGACGCCAGACGGGGCCTTTTTTCGGGGCGGAAAGGGCCCTTGCCAGCGCAAGCGCCAGCCACAGGGGAAAGCTTATGGCACACAGCAGGGCAAAAAGCTTCAGCGCCGGCACAGGCCGCCACCAGAGCAGCGCCCCGCTCAGCACCGCCGCCGCCAGGCAAAGCCAGCTCTCCCACTGCCGCAGCCGGGGCAGCAGCGTCTCCGCCAGCCCGATCCAGAGGGCCGCCGTCAGCCAAAAGGCCGCCCAGCAGAGGGGCAGGCGCGTTTCGGCCTGAACGCAGGAAAAGCCCTGACCCAGCGTCAGCCCCCGGGCCGCCAGACGGGCGGAAACGCCGGAGAGCAGCGCGGCATAGGCCTCCGGGTCGGAAAGGGGAGGCTCCTGCCCCCGGGAAAGGGGCGTCAGGAGCAAAAGCCGCATCCCCCGGTCCAGCACCGCCCGGCAAAGCAGATCCTCCACCGGCTGCGTGCCGTCCTCCGCCGTGCAGCGATCGGCATAGGAGGGATAAAGATACAGCGCCCTGACGCAAAGGCCCGTCCAGCCCTCCGGGTCAAACTCCGCCGGCCGGAGCACATCCCGCCGGGTCAGATCCTCCGCCAGCGCCAGCGGCGCAAAGCGCTCCGTCAGCGGCGCGCCCGCCCGGGGAAGCACAAAGGCGCAGCCGCCCAGCGCCGTCCCGTCGCCGCCGTAGGCCAGGCCCAGCTGCTCCATGAGCCGGAGCAGCGCGGCGTCCGGCTCCCGGTCCAGCATCAAATATTGCAGCCCCGCCGCCCGCAGCGGCCGGAGCCATTGCTCCGTGGAAAGGCCCGCCTTCTGGGAAAGGGTCTGGGCGTCGCTCCAGCGGATGGCCGCGGCCACCTGCGTTTCCCGCCGCTCGCCGGCAAAGCGCAGGCCAAGCAGCAGCAGCGAGGCCAAAAGCCCGCAGAGCAGCATGGCCCGCAGGGGGAGCGAAGCCTTGATGTTCTGTTTCATGACCGTTTCCTCCGCAAAAGCGCCCGCAGGATCTCTCCCGTGGGCACCATCTCGCCCATGAGCAGCAGATAGCACAGCAGCCCCAGCGCGCCCAGCCCGCCGCACAGCAGCACCAGCGTGGGCTTGGAGCAGCCGGCCGGGATCAGCCGGGCGCCCAGCGCCCAGACGCCGGCTCCCATGGCCAGCGAAAGCGCCGTTCCCCAGAAAAGCTGCTTGCCGGGCAGACGCAGCCCGGCCTGCCGGGCAAAGCGCACATAAAGCACCAGCCCGCCCGCCAGCAGGGAGATCGAGGTCCCCGCCGCCAGCAGCCGCGGCTCCCGGGGCCAGACCGCCCGGCATACCGTCCCGGAGACGGCGCACAGGCCGATGGCGCCCAGCGACACCAGCAGCGGCGTCAGCCGCCGGGAGATGGCAAAATAGGCCTTGCTCAGCAGATCCAGCATGAAAAAGCCCGCCATGCCAAGGGCATACATGGAAAAGATGCCGCCGGTGAGGAGGGTATCCTCCGGCGTGAAGCTGCCGCCCTCAAACAAAACGCGGATCACCGGCGTCCCAAACACGGCAAACAGCAGCGAAACGGGAAGGATCAGCAGCAGCGTGTTTTTCACCACATAGACCACATACTGCCGGTATTCCTTATCGGGGAGCTGGGCCTGCTTCTGGCTGAAGCGGGGGAACATGACGATGCTGACGCTGTAGATCAGCGTGGTGGTCAGCGGCTCATAGAGTTTGTCCGCATAATAAAAGGCGCTGACGGCGCCGCTGCCGAAGCCTGCGGCAAAATGGCTGTTCAGCAGATAGCAAAACAGAAAGGCGGCGGAGGTGACCACGGTGGTCAGGCCGGTGCGGGCAAAGTCCCGCAGCTCGGGCATCCGGAAATCCGGCGTAAAGCGGAAGCGGTAGCGCTCCCGTTTCGCTGCGGGCAGCAGCATGCAGAGCTGCAGCAGCCAGCCCACCGCCGTCAGCAGGGCAAAGCCCGGCAGGGAGAGCCTGTCTCCCGCCAGCGCCAAAACGGCGCACAGCGCCAGGCTGTAAAGCAGGCTCAGCGAGCCCTGCAGGGCATAATGCTCCAGCGACTGCAAAAGCGCCAGCAGCAGATAGGTGAACAGGATCACGGGCAGCGCCGGCAAAAGCGCCCCGAAGCACCGGCGAAACAGCGGCGCGCCCTCTCCCGCCAGCAGCGCGGGCAGCCCCGTCAGGTTCAGCCCCTCCAGCAGCAGCGTCAGCCCCAGGCAGCAGGTCATGGCCGTGGAGATCAGCCGGTTGGCCGCCGCAAAGCCCTCCTCCCGGCTCCGGCGGAGCCCCTGGGAGAAAATGGGCACGGCGGCCACGCAGAAGGCGTGGGCCACCGTGGTAAACAGGGAGACGGAATAATTGTTGGCCAGCGTGAACAGGTCCATCTCCGGTCCTGCGCCAAAGGCGCGGGCCTGCAGAATGTTGCGCAGCACCGCCAGCAGCTTGGCCGCCAGCATCACGGCCGTCACGCCGGTGATGGCCCGGACGGCTTTCTCGTCAGACCTCATGGGAAAACTCCTTTTCTCTGGCGGAGCGGTCGCTCCGCATTGACAAGCAGTCAGGTATTCACTATAATAAAATATCATTGTCAGGAAGATTTGTAAAGGAGAATGATCGTGGAGCAGGGAAAAAAGCGATGTGAAAGAGCGTTCTGGCTGCTGCTTTTGGCCAGCCCGCTTTTGGATATGATCAACGGCATCTGGACCTATCTCCGCTGCGGCGGCGACGGCGGGATGCTCAGCAGTCTGGATATCAAGGACATCCCGGGCATGAGCCCCAGCTTTTTGCTGCGGGTGGCCTTTTTGCTGGTGATGGCGGTCTATGTGCTGCTGTGCCGCAACTGGCGGGCCGTGGGGATGTTTGCCGCCATCGGCGTCACCTGGTGCGGGACGGTGGCCTATGAGCATTTCCGCGGGGCGGAGTTCAGCCTGCGCGCCGATGTGCAGTATATCGTCCGCTTCTGCTATTGCCTTCTGGTGCTGGTGGTCTATTTCACCATGCTCAAGGGCGGCGACGGCCCCGCCTGCAAGCGCCGGGTGGATCAGGTGCTGTGCCTTTCGCTGCTGGTGCTGGGGCTGGGCGTGCTGATCCCCTATATTCTGGGCATGGGCTTCTTCACCTATGCAGATCCCCTGGGCTATCGGGGCAGCCGGGGCTTTTTCTATGCCGGCAACGACATTACCGCCGTCATGATGCTTCTGCTGCCGGTGGTGCTGGCGGGCTGGATGGGCCGGGAGAAGGGCGCCGCCGGCCGGGCCGGCTGGCTGCAGGCGGGCTCCGCGGGGCTTGGCTTCGTGGCGCTTTTGATCATCGGCACCAAGACGGCGTTTCTGGCGGCCGGCGTGACGCTGGCTGTTTTGGCGGGCTACAGCCTGCTCCGGGGCCTCCGCGCCCGCAGCTGGACATTTGGGCTGCGGCTGCTGGCCGTTCTGGCCATTGTGCTGGCGGTGCTCTGCCTGATGATGCTGATCTGCGAGACCAGCCCCATCACCACCATCTGGAAATCCCTTTCCGCCACCTCCCGCTATATCGAGATCGCCGACACCGAGACCGTCATCTTCAGCGGCCGCACCTCCTATCTGGATCAGGCGCTGGCACAGTTCCGCCAGGCGCTGCCCGTTTCCGCTCTGGTGGGCATCGGCCGGGGCAGCCAGGGGCACATCATCGAGATGGATCCGGTGGAGGTCCTGGTCTACTATGGGCTGCTGGGGGCGCTGACCATGCTCTGGCTTTATGTGCTGCAGGGGGTGCGGGTGATTATCGACCTGTTCCGGGCCTTCCGCCTGGAGGCGCTGGCCTGCGCCGTTTCCCTGGGGCTTTGCGCCAGCTACTGCGTGCTGGCGGGCCATGTGCTGTTCAGCGTAACGGCGGGCTTCTACTTCGCCTTCATGCTGGCCTACGCCCGGGCCTTCTGCTCTAAGGACGGCCGGGACAAGACCACCCTTCTGTAAGCGCAGATAAACCAGCGCCCTCCGGCGGAGCCGGAGGGCAAAAGAAAAGAATATCGTATTTTTTCGGGAACGGCGTGGCTTCGGTCACGCCGTTTTTTGTCCGCAGCTGGCAGCCGGACGGCCGCAGCCTGCTTGCCCGCCGCGCCCTTTCCCGGTTTGTGCGGATAAAAAGCCCGCTGACCCTGCACATACGGCATCGTCAGCGGGCGGGGTGAGAATGCTCCGGTTCCGTGATCCGGCCCGCAAACCGGAAGTTATTTCTTCCCGTTATTTTTGATCGCTTTCAGAATGCAGATCCCCATTGCCAAAACAGGAAACAGCACTCGAAGCGCCAAAAATCCTTGCGGATCTCCAAAACCAATATTGGCATCTATCAGCAATCCAAGAAGCCATGCCGATAAAGTACAAATCACAGCGGTCGTGCAAGTCATAGGTCATCCCTCCGTAAATCCAAATGTTCCAACTTCTTCAAAAATACCGTTCTGCCTGCCGCCCTGGGGCGGCTCTCGTGGCCGCAGGACGCCGGCCGCCGAAGGCTCAGTCTCCCACATCAAAGGCCTCCAGCTTATCCTTGGGGGGCAGGGGGCGGCTGTCGCCGTGGCGGACCTGCAGCATGGTGACCATGGACAACAGGGAAAACAGCAGCGCATAGGGAAACAGCACCCGGTAGCCCAGCCCCAGATGGTCGATGAGCAGGCCGGAGAGCAGGGGCGTGACGATCTGCGCCGCCATGGAAAAGGCGTAATAATAGCCGGTGTAGCGGCCGGAATCGCCGGCGGGGCTCATCTCCACCACCATGGGGAAGGAATTGACATTGATGGCCGCCCAGCCCACGCCCACCACGCCGAACAGCACATACATGAAGGGCGTCTGCTGCCGGAGGAAGATGGCGGCGGCATAGCAGAGGGACATGAGCCCGATGCCCAGCAGGATGGTCTTTTTCCGGCCGATCCGGCTGGAAAGGCTGCCCAGGGGGAGAAAGCTGGCGATGGCCACCACCGTGGCCGCCATCAGATAGCCGGAGGAGGCGCTGAGGTCGGCCCCCCAGACAGCCACGCAATAGCGGGAAAAGGCGGTGGTGACGGCATTATAGGCCGTGAACCACAAAAAGACGGAGAGCAGGATGAACAGAAGGCTCCGCTTCACCTCCGGGGCCATAGGCTCCTTCCGGCCCGGCTCCCGTCCGGCCTCCGCCTGCTCCGACCCGGCCACCTCCGCCCAGGTCTCGGCGTCCAGCCTGTTTTCCTTCGTGGTCAGGACAAGGATCGCCACGCTCACCAGCATAAAGCCCGCCACCGCCGCAAAGATGGGCGTGAAGGACTGGTCCGCCGGATAATAGCTGGAGCCGTCGGCGGCCTTTTCGCTCTTGAGCAGGAGCATCATCATCAGCGTGGAAAAGATGCCGCCGATATAGCCCACCAGATTGATGATGGCGTTTGCCTTGGAGCGGAGGGGCTTTGGCGTCACGTCGGGCATATAGGCCACGGCGGGGGAGCGATAGGTGCTCATGACCACCAAAAGCGCCACCAGACAGCCCAGAAACACCGGCAGGCTCCGCTGCCGCTCCGCCCAGGCCAGGGCCATCATCAGGGCCGCGGCGGCCAGCGTGCCAAAGAGGATATAGGGCGTGCGGCGGCCCAGCCGGGTATGGGTCCGGTCAGAGAGCGCCCCGAACAGAGGCAGCATAAACAGGGCCAGAATATTGTCGATGGACATGATGGCGTTGGTGGTAAAGGTGCGCAGGCCAAAGACATTTTCCAGCAGATGGGGGATCACCTGGTCGTAAAACTGCCAAAAGGCCAGAATGGACATAAAGGCAAAGCCGATCAAAACGGTGCGCCTGGTGTTCAGCTTCATAATGGAGCCTCCTTCGGGAGCTTGATAGCTCGATTATACGACAGCTTTCCCCCTTCTTTCAAGCCGCCGGGGAAGAAAAGTTTTGCGCCGGCGCATTTCCCGTCTGATTTCCTGACCTTTTCCGAAGACTTCCGCGGTTACAATGGAAAAAAAGCGAGAGGAGCGGGAGCATGGAGCTTTGGAACAAACAAAAACAGGAGGGCCGGCCCCAGGCCCTGACGGTTCAGCGGAAGCTTTTGCGGCAGTGGCTGCGGCGGGGGCTTTGCCTTGGGCTGGGGGCGCTGTTTGCCGCCGCCCGGACGGCTTCGGACATCCGGCCCCTGGGCGTGGCCTACTGCGCCGCGGCGGGCCATCCGGCGGAGGCGGCTCTGGGGGCCTTTCTCTACTATGTTTTGCTGGGGGGCAGCAGCGGCCTGATCTATGGGGCGGCCTGCGCCGTGGTGCTCACCTGCCGGCTGGTGCTGGAGGGGACGGCCATGGGCCGCACCCGCTGGTTCTTCCCCGTCTGCGCCATGATCTCCGTATGCTCCACCGGGCTGGTGCTGGTGGACAGCCTGCGGCAGGGGGCGGCGCTGCTTTGCCAGACGCTGCTCTGCGGCGGCTTTGCCCGGATGCTCCGGGAGGCCCGGGAGGGCCCTTCGCCCATGACGGGCTGGGGCCGGCTGACGGCGCTGCTGGCAGGGATCCTGGCGCTTCTGCCGCTGGCCCCCGGCGGGCTGGTCCTTTCCCGGGTGGCGGCGGCGGGAGTGGTGCTGGCCTGCGCCTGCTGCTGCGGCGCGGCCTCCGGCGCGCTTTTAGGGGCGGCTTACGGGGCGGCGGTGGATCTTTCTCTGGGCCGAAGCCCCTTTTTCGCCCTGCTCTGGTGCGTCTCCGCGCTGGGCGCAGGGGCGCTGAGCCGGAGAGACCGGCTGCAGGCAGCCCTGAGCTTTTCCATTCTGTGCGGCGTTTTGTGCCTGTGGCTCTATCAGCAGCCCGGGGCGGGCGCGGCCTTTTACGAGAGCCTTCTGGCGGGAGCGGCGCTGGTGCTGATGCCGAAAAAGCTCTGGCTCCAGGCGGAAGCGGCCTTTGCCGCCCTGCTGCCGGAGACGGGCCTTCGCCGGCGGCACGGCGAAGCCGACCGGGCCCTGCAGGGGCTTTCCTCTGCGGTCCTGCAGCTGGGACAGGCCATGGACGGTCTGCTCCACGGCGCCGCCGCCGATCCCGGCGACCTGAGCCGGGTCTTTCGCTCCGCCTGCGAGGTGAGCTGCCGCAGCTGCAAGCGCTGCGCCCAGTGCTGGCAGCAGGATTATGAGACCATGCGCAATCTTCTCTGCGATCTGGCGGAGCCGCTGCGGCAAAGGCACGCACTGGCCGCGGCAGATCTGCCCGCCTGGTTCTCCGGCAGCTGTCTGCGGCCGGAACGGTTCTGCGGCAGCGTCAACGACGCCTATCGGGAGGCCCTCCGCCGGGAGGCCCGCCAGCGGCAGGAGCAGGAGCTGCGCACGGTGATGGGAAGACAGTATGAGAGCCTTGGGGCGCTTTTGGAGGTGGCCGCCGCCCGGGCCGGGGCGGGGACGGAGCTGGATCCGCAGCTGGAGCACCGGATCCGGGGCATCGTCCGGACCTATCTTCCCGGGGCGCGGGTCGCCGTCTCTTTGACCGGCGGCAGGCTCCAGATCGAGCTTTTGGTGAAGGAAGCCGGGCCGGAGACGCTGGCGGAATGTGAGACGCTGCGCCGGTCGCTGCAGAGCGCCCTGCGGGTGACCCTTCTGCCGCCGGAGCCGGTGGAGAGCGCCAAGGGCGCGGCGGTGCGCCTGCGGCAGCAGGAAAAATGCGCTTTGCAGGTGTGCTCCGCCGTGCGGAAGAAGGCGGGGGAAAGCGTCTGCGGCGACGACCACCGGAAGCTGCACACGGAGGACGGCCGGGCGGCGGTGCTGCTGTCCGACGGCATGGGCACCGGGCAGCAGGCGGGGCTGATCTCCCGGCAGGCGCTGGATCTTCTGTGCTCCTTCGTCCGCTCCGGCTGCAGCCTCAGCGAAAGCGTAGCGGCGGTGCTGCCGGTGCTGGCGGCCCGGTTCACGGAATGGGGCTTTGTGACGCTGGATCTTTTCGAGGTCAATCTGTTTTCCGGCCGGTGCGGGCTTTTGAAATACGGCGCGGCCCCCAGCTTCCTTCTGCGGGAGGGCAGGCTCACCCGGTTTGACAGCCGGGCCCTGCCGGCGGGGCTGGCCGGGTCGGAGCAGGCGGAGCCGCTGCAGCTGCGGCTCTCTCCCGGCGACCGGCTGATCCTTCTTTCCGACGGCGCTTTTTTGGAAAACGCCACCGAAGCCCTCCTGCGGGAGCAGGGCGCGCTGGAGGGACAGGCACTGGCGCAGCTTTTGCTGGAAACGGCGGCAAAGCAGGGCGCAAACGATGATATGACCGTTTTGGTGGCCGATCTTCAGCTGGCGGAGACGGCTTAACCGGTATAAATTTCCCTCTGCGCGGCATACTGAAGGCAGAAAAAGGAGGCGATCATTTTGGTAAAGGGGATCTCCCGTCAGGCTGTGGTAGTGCGTTCGCCGGAGAGCGGCGCCTTTGAACAGGCCATTTTTCTGCTTTCGGAGGACCGTTCCGGCGCGGCGCTCCATTCTCCGGAGGAGCTGCTGGCGCTGGCAGACAAGCTGGCGGCCCGGTGCGGCGCCGCGCCTGCCGGCGTCCGGCGCAGGCTCCGGCCCGATCTGTGGCACGGCCTTTGCTTTGCGCTGGGCGCGGCGCTCACCGGCGGCGTCTGGCTGCTGACGGCCCTGCTGCGCTGACCGGGCCGGAAAGGCGCGCGTCTCTCCGCAGAAAAAAGCCCCGCTCCTCCAAATTGGAGAAGCGGGGATCTCTTTTTGTAATATTTATTCTGAAAATTACTCCGCGAAATAGACCACCTGGCCGTTGACCACGGTGACCCAGGCTTCGCCGCCGATGGTGGTCAGGGGATCGGCCGTCCAGATGACCACATCGCCGTCCTTGCCCGGCTCCAGCGAACCCACCCGGTCGCCAATGCCGGTCAGGCGGGCGGGATTGATGGTGATGGCCCTCCAGGCCTCCTCCATGGGCAGACCGGAGCCCGCCGCCAGCCCGGCGCACATGGGCAGAGCCTGCAGGGGGATCACCGGCGCGTCGGTGATGATGGCGATATCCACGCCGGCCTCAAAGAGCACCCGGGGCGTCTCAAAGCTCTTGTTCTGCAGCTCGATCTTGCTCTTGCCGCCGAAGGTGGGGCCGACAAAGGCGGGGAAGCCCTCCTCCGCCAGCTCCCCGGCGATGAGCGCGCCGTCGGTGCAGTGGTCCAGGGTCAGCTTCAGGCCAAATTCCTTTCCGATGCGGATGGCGGTGAGGATATCGTCGTGCCGGTGGGCATGGACCTTCAGGGGCAGCTCGCCCTTCACCACGGGGATCATGCTCTCCAGCTTCATATCGAAGGCCGGGGCCTTGCCCGCCTCCTTGTCCTCCAGATAGCGGCGGGTCTTGAACAGAAGCTCCCGCAGCAGGGCGGCCACGCCCATCCGGGTCATGGGGGCCTTTTTGCCCGCCTGACCGTAGCAGCGCTTGGGGTTTTCGCCGAAGGCGCACTTCATGGCCAGCGGCTCCTTGACGAGCATCTTGTCCACCCGGCAGCCGGAAAGCTTGATGGCAGCGAAGGTGCCGCCCACCACATTGGCGCTGCCCGGGCCGGTGCAGGCGGTGGTCACGCCGCCCCGCAGGGCGTTTTTCAGGCCCTCATCCAGCGGATTGATAGAGTCGATGGCCCGCATCTGGGGAGTGATGGGATCCACGATCTCGTTGTAGTCGTGGCCCTCCCAGCCCATGCCCTCGTTGTCCAGACCCACATGACAGTGGGCCTCCACGCAGCCGGGGGTCACCAGCCGGCCGCCGGCGTCGATGACCTGTGCGCCGGCCGGGGCGCTGACGGTCTCGCCCACGGCGAGGATCCTTCCATCGTCGCCGATGAGGATCTGGCCGCAGGGATATTCCGCTCCGGCCATGGTCTTGATGTGTCCGTTTTTGATGAAAAGCATTGAAACACTCCTTTCTTTTCTGTGGGTAGGACGGAACAGTTCTGCGCCTGCGGGCGCGGAGACCCCGCAGCCCTTTGCTGCGGGGCATTCGTCCACTTTCCACCGGCGGAAAGTGGACAGAAAGGCCGCCG
>ENA-OUQC01001082-OUQC01001082.1-human-gut-metagenome-genome-assembly--contig:-NODE-1082-length-15517-cov-4.196352_pt1 | contig 15517 bp, 12 predicted proteins | sample MGYA00237942_ERZ548815 | MGnify/ENA primary metagenome ERZ548815 (study PRJEB26490, sample SAMN05194722) | human gut metagenome | biome: terrestrial biome; feature: human-associated habitat; material... | reverse complement strand
CATCTGACGGCTTTGTTATAATACCACATCTCTTTCTAAATTGCAAGCCTTTTTTCAAAAAAATTTCAAAAAGTTTTGAGAAACCTATATATAGTTAAAATTCAACTAATTTTTCTAAATATAGAAACTGAAGACACAAAAATATCCGTATGCACGCGGCGGTACATACGGATATGAAAAAACTTTTTTGAATTTACGTCGTAAAAACAAGGTCACATTGCTTTTCAACAGGGTAGGAAGTGAAGTAGAGGTTCTCGAGCGGGATCCATTTTTCCACGAACATCTTGTGCCGCGCGGGGCCGTTGCGTTTTAAAATGCGTGCGCTCTGTGTCTCCGGCGAGGTCTTGAGAAAAATTTTGAGATCGTAGCGCCCGATGAGCTCCGGATGCGTAGAGTACGAGCCCTCTAAAATGTTCAGCGTCTTCGGCGTGACCTGCACCGCGTCGCCGAGGTCCATAACGCCGCAATCGAACACGCGGTAGGAAAACGACTCGCTCTTCGGAATCTGCTCCAGAATATCCGACAAAATACGCTCCCAGTGCACATTGCCGCCCGGGGTGGCGTAGCGTTCCGGCGTGCGCATGGACATCGGCAGGTAAAAATCATCGGCGTGGAACAGGTTGCAGTCGTAAACGCTCTGCAAAAGTGCCGCAAACGTCGTTTTGCCCGAGCCGCACAGCCCGTCGATTGCAACCGTCACCGGGGCTTTTTCCGCCGTCAACTTATCGATCGCGATGAATGCCGACAGAAAATCCGCATACGCCTTTTTCACCACGCGGTACGCCGGGTGATACGCACGGCGGTACGCTTCGCTGTGGTGCACGGCAGGGCAGCCCGCCGCGCGGTACGATTTCAAAAACGCCGTTTTCTCGGCTTTGTCGAACAGATCGGCATTTTCAAGCTCGTCCAAAAGTGATAAAAACGCCGTTTTGTCCGTGGGCGTGTCTTCGGAAGACGCTTTAAACATAGCAAAAAGTGTTTTCGGTGAAAGCTCCTGTAATGCGCTCAAGTTGATGCGCGCGTACTGCTCGCCGAGGGCTTCCGTGTACGGTGCATCAAGGTTGGCAATCTCCGCTTCCTTTAATAAATATAGATACGCGCCGTCGGGGTCGCTCAAAAAGTGGCCGCCGCCAAAGCTCGCCTGGTACAAAAACTTCACCGCGTCCTGCACTTCGGCTTCGGGATGCGTTTTCAGGTGGGCGCACAGCGCTTCAAATACGCGGCTCACAGCGCAGCAAGCTCCTTGTAGCAGTCCTTCAGCGCCGGGTACAGCTTCGTGTACATGCGGTAGAACGCCTCGTACTTCGGCACGTTTTCCTCAATCGGCTCCTGCGGGGCGTTGAGTCGAATAACGCGGCGGCAGCCCTCCTGTACGGATGGGTACAGCCCTGCGCCCACACCGGCGAGGATGGCAACGCCCAGCGCCGGGCCTTCCTTGGAAACGACTGTGCGCACGGCGCAGTTATACGTATCGGCAAGCATCTGACGCCACAGCTTCGAGGAACCGCCGCCGCCGCAGGCGAGCATGCCGTCAATGGAAACGCCCATGGTTTTCAGCACCTCCACGCTGTCGCGCTGGGAGTATGTTACGCCCTCCATCACGGCGCGGAGCATGTCGTACTTCGTGTGCATGGCGGAAAGGCCGATGAACGCGCCGCGGCAGTCCGGGTCAAGGTGCGGAGTGCGTTCGCCCATGAGATACGGCAGATAAAGCAGACGGTTGCAGCCGATCGGCGAACGCGCCGCCTGCTGATCCATCAGATAATACGGGTCTACGCCCATGCCGGCTGCGGTCTCTTTTTCCGCGCCGCAGAAGTTATCGCGGAACCACTTAAGGGACAGACCCGCACCCTGCGTCACGCCCATCACGTGCCATGCGCCCGGTACGGCGCAGCAGAACGTGTGCACGCGGCCCTTCGGGTCAATGGAAATATTATCCGTGTGCGCAAACACAACGCCGGAGGTGCCGATGGTTGTAAACGCCTTGCCGTCCTCCACAACGCCGGTGCCCACGGCTGCTGCCGCATTATCGCCCGCGCCGCCGACCACGATGGTGCCCGCCGCAAGGCCGGTGCGCTTTGCGGCTTCTTCGGAGATGACACCCGTCACTTCCGGGGATTCGTATACCTTCGGCAAGAGCGCCTTGTCAATATCAAGCTTTTCAAGCACTTCGTCGCTCCAGCAGCGATTCGGCACGTCTAAAAGCTGCATGCCGGAAGCATCGGAGACCTCCGTTGCAAAGTCGCCCGTCAGCATGTAGCGCACGTAGTCCTTCGGCAGCAGAATGTGCGCGCACTTTGCATAAATTTCCGGCTGGTTGTTGCGCACCCAAAGGATTTTAGATGCCGTAAAGCCCGTCAAAGCCGGGTTTGCGGTAATCTCAATCAGGCGCTCTGCGCCGACGCGTGCGGTGATCTCCTCGCACTCCTTTGCCGTGCGCTGGTCGCACCAGATGATGGAGCGGCGCAGCACGTTGCCGTCCTTATCCAGCATGACAAGGCCGTGCATCTGGCCGGAAATGCCGAGTCCCTTGATGTCTTTGTTATCGACGCCGCTTTCGGTGATCACGGCGTGAATGGTATCCGCCGCCGCATTCCACCAATCGAGCGGCTCCTGCTCTGCCCAGCCGTTTTTTTCCTGATACAGCGGGTATTCTATCGTTTTGCTCGCGACTACATTGCCGTCTTCGTCAAAAAGCACGGTTTTTGTGCCGCTGGTGCCAAGATCTACACCTAAAAGGTAATTCATATTAACGTCCTTTCTTTTCGGAAAATGATTTCAAATATATAGGGCATTCTGCCTCCATTTTATTTTGAAGCATTTTCCCATTTGTGTCAAGCCTTTTTTGTTGAAATTATGCAGACTATTTTAATTGAAACGCGCGGTTTTGTATGATACAATAAAAAACAAGAGCTTCGTCGGCGATTTATAGGGGAAAAGCCGTTTGAAGCGGTCTTTTGGTGTATTTGAAAGGATTGAAACAAAAATGGAGAAAAAACGATATGACGCCGTCGTGATCGGCGCGGGCGTTACGGGTAGCGCCATCGCCCGTGAGCTTTCGCGGTATCAGGCAGAAATATGCGTACTGGAAAAGGGCGAAGACGTCTGCACCGGCACCTCAAAGGCGAACAGCGCCATCGTGCACGGCGGCTTTGATGCCAAAACGGGCTCGCTGAAAGCCAAGATGAACGTCCTCGGCAACCGCATGATGACGCAGGTCGCGGAAGAACTGGATGTTCCGTTCCGCAGAAACGGCGCGTTTGTGCTGTGCTTTGACGAAAACGACATGCCTGCGTTAAAGGAGCTTTATGAGCGCGGTGTGACAAACGGAGTAGAAAACCTCAAAATTCTTACCGGTGACGAAGCGAGAGAAATGGAGCCTGCGCTCAGCGACACGGTCGTCGCGGCGCTGTTCTGTCCGTCCTCCGGCATCGTATGCCCGTTTGAATTGACCTTGGGCTTTGCCGAAAACGCTGAGAAAAACGGTGTTGAATTCAAATTTGAGTGCGGCGTGCAAAATATCCGCCGCGAAAACGACCTCTATATTCTCGAAACCGAACAGGGCGAGATCGAAACGCGCGCCGTCATCAACGCGGCGGGTGTGCACGCCGATGAAATTCACGATATGCTGCTGCCACACGCGTTCACCATCACCCCGCGCCGCGGCGAATACTGCCTGTGCGACAAAAACGCGGGCAATTTGGTTGATAAAACCATCTTCCAGCTGCCGACAAAGCTCGGCAAGGGCATTCTTGTCACACCCACCGTGCACGGCAATCTGCTGCTCGGCCCCACCGCCGAGAATATCGAAGACCGCGAGGACACGGCCACAACGCAGAGCGGCCTTGCATTCGTTTTGGAAAAAGCCGGTATGAGCGTGAAAAACGTGCCGAGCCGACAGATTATCACATCGTTCTCCGGCCTGCGCGCCTGCGCGGACAGAGGCGACTTCATCTTAGAGGAAAGCGCGCCGAACTTCTTTGAAGCCGCGGGCATCGAATCCCCGGGCCTCACAAGCGCGCCTGCCATCGGTGTTTATATGGCGGAAATGGCGGCGAAAGCGCTTGGCCTTACGAAAAAAGAAAGCTTCAACCCCGTTCGTCACGGCGTCGTGCACCTCAATTCGCTCAGCGTCGAAGAACGCGCCGAGAAAATCCGTGAAAACCCGCTCTACGGCAGTATTGTCTGCCGCTGCGAGACGATCTCCGAGGGCGAGATTGTGGACGCCATCCGCCGTCCGCTCGGCGCGAAAACGCTGGACGGCGTAAAGCGCAGAACCAGAGCCGGAATGGGCCGGTGCCAGGCAGGCTTCTGCTCCCCGCGCGTCATGGATATTCTCGCAAGAGAACTTAACTTGCCGCTGACAACCATCCGAAAGAACGAAAAAGGCTCCGAAATCGTTTTCGGGAAGACGAAATGAGGTTTATTATGGAAAATAAAATCACAAAATCGCTTGTCATCATCGGCGGCGGTCCTGCGGGGCTTGCGGCGGCGGTCGCCGCGGCGGAAAACGGGCTTCCGGCTGAAGACATCTTAATTTTAGAAAGAGACGGGCGTCTCGGCGGCATTTTAAACCAGTGCATCCACAACGGCTTCGGTCTGCACACGTTTAAAGAGGAGCTCACGGGTCCGGAGTACGCCGCGCGCTTTGAAGAACGCGCAAAGGCTTTGCATATCCCGTACAAGCTCGGCGCAATGGTGCTGAGTATTTCCCCGGAAAAGGTCGTCACGGCAGTCAGCCGCGAAGACGGTCTGTTCACCGTGGAAGCGGGCGCGGTCATTTTGGCCATGGGTTGCCGCGAGCGTTCCCGCGGCGCGCTGAATATCCCCGGTTTCCGCCCCGCAGGCGTGTTCTCCGCCGGCACGGCGCAGCGCCTTGTCAATATGGAGGGTTATATGCCCGGGCGCGAGGTCGTCATTCTCGGCTCCGGCGATATCGGTCTCATCATGGCGCGCCGCATGACGTTAGAGGGCGCGAAGGTGCACGTCGTCGCGGAGCTCCAGCCGTACTCCGGCGGCCTCAAGCGCAATATCGTCCAGTGCCTCGATGACTTCGGCATCCCGCTGAAGCTCAGCCACACCGTAACGGAAATTCACGGCAAAGACCGCGTAACGGGCGTCACCATCAGCGCCGTGGACGACAAATTAAAGCCCATCCCGGGCACGGAAGAGTATTATTCCTGCGATACGCTGCTTCTGTCCGTCGGTCTGATCCCGGAAAACGAGCTCACCCTCGGCGCGGGCGCACCGCTCTCCCGCGTGACGAACGGCCCCGTTGTCAACGAAAGCCTCGAGACCGGCGTGCCGGGCATCTTCGCGTGCGGCAACGTGCTGCATGTGCACGACCTTGTGGACTATGTTTCCGAAGAAGCCGCGCAGGCCGGCCGTGCCGCCGCAAAGTACGTGCAGGGCGGCAACAAAGAAACCGCAGAGCCGCTTTCGGGCGGCATCAAACTCGAAGCCAAGGGCGGTGTACGCTACACGGTGCCGAGCATCATTCACCCCGAAAATATGCCGGATACGCTCACGGTGCGCTTCCGCGTGGGCGGCATCTATAAAAATTCGTTCATCAGTGTCTATTTCGGCAATCAACGCGTGCAGCACCGCAAAAAGACCGTCATGGCGCCGGGCGAAATGGAGCAGGTATTGCTGAAAAAAGCAGACCTTCAAAATATTGATTTTGATACCGTCACCGTCACGGTGGAAGCGGAATAAGGAGGGCATTACTATGGAAACGAAATCGTTTATCTGCATCAACTGCCCCTTGGGCTGCCCGCTGACCGTCACGGTTGAAAACGGCGAGGTGAAAAGCGTTACAGGCAATACGTGTAAGCGCGGCGAGCTCTACGCCGTGAAGGAAGTTACTGCGCCCGCCCGTACCGTCACGTCTACCGTTCGCGTTTTAAACGGTGAACGCCCGGTTGTCGCCGTGCGCACGAAAACGGACATCCCGAAGGGTAAATTTTTCGACTGCATGAAAGCCATCAACGCAGCGGAGATCGCCGCCCCCGTCCATATCGGCGATGTCGTCATTGAAAACGTCTGCGGCACCGGCGTAAATGTCGTCGCTTCTGCGGACGACGAGTTGGGTTAAAAGTCTTTGATTAAACTTTCTTCAGAAAGTTTATAGGGTCTCGGGGCAAACCCCTAAGGCGCGCTCCGCAGAGCGCGAAATCCTTTTGCTTACCCCAAAATCAGGACTGGGAGAAACCAATGCTTCGCATTGCTATAAAACAATCCAGTGAATTGTTCGTCCGAGGGAGACCCTATTAAGGGGTCTCCCTATGAATTTGCACGGCAAATTCATAAAAGATAAAACTTTTAGAAAGAGAGAATAAACGTATGAACTATACCGATATCAACGCAAAAATCGTGGACAGCTGGGTGCAAAACGGCTGGGAATGGGGCAAGCCCATCAGCCATGAAACGTTTGAAAAAGCGAAAAACGGCGCGTGGGGCGTGTACCTCACGCCGACGAAAACCGTGCCGCACGAATGGTTCGGCGAGATGCGCGGCAAGAAAATTCTGGGTTTAGCCAGCGGCGGCGGGCAGCAGATTCCCGTTTTCACCGCCCTCGGCGCAGACTGCACCGTGCTGGATTACTCCGCAGAGCAATTAAAGCGCGAAGAAGAAGTCGGCGCGCGTGAGGGATACACGCCAAAGTGCGTCCGCAGCGATATGACAAAGCCGCTGCCGTTTGAAGACGGGACCTTTGACCTCATTTTTAACCCGGTTTCAAATTGTTATGTAGAAGAACTGGAGCCGGTCTGGAAAGAGTGCGCCCGTATTCTGAAGCCGGGCGGCGTTTTGCTTGTCGGGTTTGATAACGGCATCAATTACCTTTTTGATGACGACGAAACGAAGATTACGAATACGCTGCCGTATAATCCCTTAAAAGACGAAGCACTCTATAAAAAGTCGCTGGAGCTCGATTACGGCGTGCAGTTTTCTCACACGCTCGACGAGGAGATCGGCGGCCAGTTGCGCGCGGGATTTATGCTGACGGATATTTATGAAGACACAAACGGCGAAGGCTTTCTGCACGAGCACGGCGTGCCCTGCTTTGTCGCAACGCGCTGTGTGAAAAAGTAATAGCTGAATAAAAACCGTAAAAAGCACGGCTTTCCCGAAAAACGGCGGAAAAGCTGTGCTTTTTAAATTTTGCCGCAAAAATATTTTTTGAAATCGCACATTCAAAAATAAGAGCATAAACGAGAAAAACAAAGAATAAACGAGATTAGGATTCGCAGCTTAAAAAACCGCAAAAAAGCGCTTGACAAGCCGTTTTTCGTGTGGTACTATCATTTAGCGCCCATGGGAAAGCTATGGGCATTTTCAGAGATTTCGTATCGCAGCGCACAAAGCGTTTGCCGGTACCGAGATAATTTAAATCAATTTTGGAGGTAAACGCTATGTCCACTTATATGGCCAAGGCTGGTCAGGTTGACCGCAAATGGTATGTAATTGACGCTGCAGGCAAGCCGCTCGGCCGCGTTGCAGCACAGGCCGCAGTTCTTCTCCGCGGCAAGCACAAGCCCACCTTTACCCCGCACGTTGACTGCGGTGACCACGTCATCATCATCAACTGCGCTGAGGCTGTCCTCACCGGCGGTAAGGCTGAAAAGAAGTATTATTATCATCACACGGGTTATATCGGCCACCTCAAGGCTGTCCGTTATGACACCCTGATGCGCACAAAGCCGGAAAAGGCGATGGAGCTTGCTGTTCACGGCATGATCCCCTCGAACACCATCGGCAGAGCTGCAGAAGCAAGACTTTGTGTCTACGCCGGCAGCGAGCACAAGCACGAGGCGCAGAAGCCGACGGCTTGGGAACTTTAATAGGAGGTAAACGAATATGTACGATAAGGCACCTTATTTCTACGGCACCGGCAGAAGAAAAAGCTCCGTTGCACGTGTAAGAATTTACCAGGGCACCGGTAAGGTCACGATCAACGACCGCGATATCGACGATTATTTCGGCCTTGATACCCTCAAGACGATCGTTCGTCAGCCGCTCGTTCTCACCGGTACCGAAGAGAAGTTCGACATCGTTTGCCGCGTTGCAGGCGGCGGTGTTACCGGTCAGGCCGGTGCTATCCGCCACGGTATCTCCAGAGCTCTGCTCCAGTACGATTCCGAGAACCTCCGCGCTACGCTGAAGAAGGCCGGTTTCCTCACCCGTGACCCGAGAATGAAGGAAAGAAAGAAGTACGGCCTCAAAGCCGCTCGTCGCGCTCCGCAGTTCTCCAAGAGATAATCATCCGCAAGGATTTTTCTCGAGGGACGCAAAAGCGAATCTTTCAAACATTTCCCCGCAGACAAAGCATACGCTCGTATGCCTCGCCTGCGGGTTTTTGTTTTAAAACAAGCATCACCCCCGCTCCGCACAAAACGGAACGGGGGTGATGCTATTTATAATTCTATTTTACTCTGCAATTTCTGCGCTCAGCAGGTCTAAAATCGCGTCTTCCGCGTTCCAGAAGTACGCGGTTTCACCGAGGAGCACCGTGATGCCCGTGCGGTCAAAATAGGTGCGCACGCCGTCTGCCATGCCGCAGCAGGCGACCGTTTTGCCTTGCTTTTGCAGGCTTTCACACAGCTCCAAAACGGCCTGCGCGCCGGAAACGTCAATATTCGGCATGCCGCGCAAGGAGAAGATCACATGGTCGTAGGCGGGCATTTCCGCCATGCGGCGGTTGAATTCATCCACCGCGCCGAAGAACAGCGAGCCTGTCACGTACACAACGCCGGTCGTCTCCAGCACCGGCGGCTTGCCTTCCACCGTGCGCAGCTTATTCGCGTCAATGTCGGAGAAGCTTACGCCAATCTGGCTGGATTTTGCAATGTACAAAATCGCAGAGTACGCAACACCGAGCAAAATCGCGACCGTCAGGTCAAAGATCACCGTCGCGAGCATCGTGACGAGGAACTGGCTGATGCCGGATTTTAGCTTGTGGCTGAAAATGTAGCGGATGCCGCCCCAGTCGTTCATGCGCCACGCCGTTACCATCAAAACGCCGGCAAGTGCCGCAAGCGGCAGACGCGCCATCACGCCGCCGAGCAGAAACATGGAGGCGAGCAGGAAAACGGAGTGGAACACGCTCGCAAGGCGCGTCTGCTGGCCGGATTTCACCGCTACGCTCGTGCGCGCAATGGCTGCCGTAGCCGGCACACCGCCGAAAAGCGGCAGCAGAATGTTGCCTACGCCTTGCGCAATGAGCTCTTGGTCGGCGTTGAACGGCTCGTTTTTCATGCGGGAAGCCGAAGCACCGCACAAAAGGCTTTCAATCATGCCGAGCGCTGCAATCGTCACAATGGGCGAGATGAGGTTTTTCAGTATGTCAAGGTTCAGGCTGCCGAGGTCAAGGCGGTCAGCGAGCATCAGCGTGCGCGGAATGTCGCCCACCGTCGCAATGAAATCCATACGGAACAGGGCGGAAACGACCGTTGCCAAAATGATGCCCACAAGCGAGCCTGGTACGCGTGCGCCCCACTTTTTCGGCCAGACAATCATCACGACAACGACAAGCAGACCAATCAGCACCTCTTGGAAGTTCGGATGAAAGCCGAGGCGCGCGTAAGACGCGATTTTTGCCAAATTCGAGCTGCCCTCGGACGCAGTGCCGAAGAGATTATCGATTTGCCCCATCGCGATAATAATCGCAATGCCGGACGTAAAGCCCATGATGACGGGCATCGGGATGAAGCTGATGAGCCGCCCAAGCTTAAAAATACCAGCTAAAAGCAGCAGTGCGCCCGCCGCAAAGCACGCGAAAAACACGCCCTGCAAGCCGTAAGACGCCACAATGCCCACCAAAACGGCGCTCATCGCGCCTGTGGGGCCGGAAATCTGGAACGAAGCGCCGCCGAGTACCGCAATGACAACGCCCGCAATAATCGCCGTAACAAGACCCGCAGCTGCCGTAGCGCCGGAAGATACGCCGAACGCCAGCGCAAGGGGCAGCGCCACCGCGCAAACAGTCAGGCCCGCCATGATGTCTTTCATCAGCTTGGCGGTGTTGTAGTCCGAAAACTCCTGTTTCAGGCTCGTTAAATAGTTTTTTATCATGTTTCCCTCCAATAAATTGATTTTTCCGCATAATTTGCCGCTTTTTTGCCGCAGCCTATTAACTATACCATTAGGAGCCGCTTTAATGCAAGGAAAAAGATACGCCGTTTTCTCGCGCTTTTCTGTGCATACAGCCCGCGTGACACACCTTATAAAAATCTTTACTTTTTACAGGAAATACGCTATACTTTGTACAAAAGCAAATGCGAAAATTCCTTGTTTTAATCCAAACAAAGAGGTATGAAAATGAACGTGAAAAAAACGGAAAGAGAAGGCATTGTCCGCGCCTATCCCGAAAACGGCAAGCCGCTCGCGTGGTCTGCGTCGTCCGGCGTAGAGCTCATCGAAAAAGACGGCCTGTATTTTAAAGACTTGGAGAAGACCGGCGAGCTTCTCCCGTATGAAGATTGGCGTTTGCCCGTTGAGGAGCGCGCCGCAGACCTTGCTTCCCGCCTGACAACAGAGGAGATTGCGGGCCTCATGCTCTATTCGCCGCACCAAGCGGTGCCGCCCATGGCGTTCGGCCCGTTCGGCGGTACATATAACGGCCAAAAGTACGCGGAAGCAAATATCCCTGCGTATACGCTTACCGACCAGCAGAAGGAATTCATGAACAAAGAGCACATCCGCCACGTCCTCATGATTACGGTAGAAGACGCGAAGACTGCTGCAAAGTGGAACAATGAGCTGCAAAAGCTTGCCGAAAGCATGCCGCACGGCATCCCGGTGAATATTTCCTCCGACCCGCGCAACGGTGCGCGCGGCAGCGGCAGCGTAGAGTTTAAAACCGCCGGCAGTGACGTCAGCAAGTGGCCGGAGGGTGTCGGTTTTGCCGCGTGCTTTGACCCCGAGGTTGTCCGCCGGTTCGCGGAGGATGCGTCGAAAGAATACCGTGCGCTCGGCATCACCACGGCGCTCGGCCCGCAGATTGACCTTTGCACCGAGCCGCGCTGGATGCGCTTTGTCGATACGCTCGGTGAAAATCTTGAAATGACAAAGAAAATGGTCAAGGCGTACTGCGACGGTATGCAGACCACCAAGAATTCCGAAAACGGCTGGGGATATGACAGCGTAAACACCATGGTCAAGCACTGGCCGGGCGGCGGCACGGGTGAGGCCGGCCGCGATGCACACTATGCCTACGGTAAATACGCGGTTTACCCGGGCAATAATTCCGAAGAACACAGGAAACCGTTTACGGAAGCGGCGTTTAAATTAGACGGTCCCACCGAAAGCGCCTCTGCCGTCATGCCGTACTACACGGTTTCTTGGGGCCTCGACACCAAAAACGGCAAAAACGTCGGCAACTCGTACAGCGAGTATCTCATCAAAGATCTCCTGCGCGAAAAATACGGCTTTAAGGGTGTCGTTTGCACAGACTGGGGCATCACGCAGGATCCCGCACCCATTATGGATACGTTTGCAAGCCGCTGCTTTAATATGGAAAACATGACCGAGGGCGAGCGCTGCTTCGTTGCCATCATGAACGGCGTAGACCAGTTCGGCGGCAACGCGAAGATTGCGCCCATCATGGAAGCGTATCAAATCGGCTGCGAAAAGGTCGGCGAAGAAGCCATGCGCGCCAGAATGGAGCGCTCCGCCGCGCGTCTGCTCAAAAATATTTTCCGGTGCGGCCTGTTCGAGAACCCGTATCTCGATCCCGAAGAGTCCGCCAAGATTGTCGGCAACGCGGAATTCTGCGCCCACGGCTATGACGCACAACGCAAATCTGTCGTCTTATTAAAGAATCGCAATCACTGTCTGCCGCTCCAAAAGGGTATCAAAATCTACGTGCCGCAGCGCAAGCTCCGCACCATGAAGGGCTTCATGCGCAACGATATTCCCGCCCACACGGAAGACCCCGTGACGGACGAGGTGATTTCGAAATACGGCGTGCGCGTCCATACGCCCGAGGAAGCGGATGTGGCGCTTGTCTTTGTGGAAAGCCCTGCGTGCAACGCGTATTCTACGGAAGACGTCGCAAACGGCGGCAACGGCTACCTGCCCATCACACTCCAGTACCGCCCCTATACGGCGGTGAACGCGCGCGAAGTGAGTATTGCGGGCGGCGATTTCCGCGAGGATTTCACGAACCGCAGCTACCGCGGCAAAACGAACATTGCCTATAATGAATGCGACCTGGATAACATCCTAAACTGTCGCGAGGCGATGGGAGACAAGCCCGTCATTGTCTGCGCAGCGATCAACAACCCAATGGTCATGCACGAGTTTGAGCGTGAAGCGGACGGCATCGTCGTCGAGTTCGGGGTTTCCCGCGCCGCGGTGCTCGACGTCGTCTTCGGTGATTACGATCCCACCGGCCGTCTGCCCGTGCAGATGCCGAAGGACATGGACACCGTGGAAAAGCATTGCGAAGACGTTCCGTTTGACCTTGAAGTGCACGTGGATGAATTCGGCCACGCCTACGACTACGGCTTCGGCATGAATTATGAAGGCGTCATCGAGAAATAAGGGGTGGCATCTAATGAATACAGTAGAAAAATGGGGGCTTTTTGAAGTTTCCCTCAAGGGTCCGTCTGCGGGCAACCCGTTTACGGAGCAGTCCGTTTCCGCTACGTTCCGCAGCAAAAACGAAATCGTCACGGTAGGCGGCTTCTATGACGGCGACGGCGTTTATAAAGTGCGCTTCATGCCCTCTTTTACGGGCGATTACGTCTATGAAACGGTCGGCAGCTTCCCGGAAGCGGAGTCTGCCGGCGATTTCACCGTAACGGAGCCGACCGGCAATAACCACGGCCCGGTGCGTATTGCGAACACGTACCATTTCGCCTATGAAGACACCACGCCGTACTATTCCGTCGGCACCACGTGCTACGCGTGGGCGCACCAGCCGGAAGAAGTGCACAAGCAAACGCTCGAGGAGCTCGATAAGAGCTACTTCAACAAAATGCGTTTCTGCGTCTTTCCGAAGCACTACATCCACAATTTCCGCGACCCGGAGACCTTTCCGTATGAAGGTACCCCGGTCGATAATTCAAACCTCACCGAAGAAAATTTCTCGTATTCCGTCGATTTTTCCGGCAACAACTGGGATTTTACGCGTTTTAACCCCGAGCATTTTCGCCGCATGGAGCGCTGCATCGTAGAATTGCAGGAGCGCTGCATCGAGGCCGACATCATCGTTATGCACCCCTACGACCGCTGGGGCTTCTCCGTCATGAACCGCGAGCAGGACGACCTCTACTGGAACTACGTCATCGCGCGCTTCTCCGCCTACCGCAACGTGTGGTGGAGCCTTGCAAACGAATACGACCTCATGCGCGCCAAGAAGCTTGAGGACTGGGAGCACTACGCAGACCTGCTCTGCAAAAAAGATCCGTACAACCACATGCGTTCCATCCACAACTGCATACCGTTCTACGACCACACCCGTCCGTGGATTACACATTGCAGCTTGCAGCGCCAGGATCTCTACCGTCACGTGGAATACACCACCGATTACCGCACGCGCTACCAAAAGCCTATCGTGTGGGATGAGATTGCCTACGAAGGCAATATCGATATGGGCTGGGGCAATATCTCCGGGCAGGAGCTCACCCGCCGCTTCTGGGAAGCTTCCATGCGCGGCGGCTACGCAGGCCACGGCGAGACCTTCGTGAACCCCGAAGACATCCTGTGGTGGAGCCACGGCGGCAAGCTGCACGGCGAAAGCCCCGCGCGCATCCGCTTCCTGCATGAAATTCTCACGCAGACACCCGGCCTCGGCTTAAAGCAAGGCCCCGGCGCATTTGATGAGACCGTCGCCGTGCCGGACGAGATGATCCCCGTCACCGGCTACGAGATTCACTACTACGGCTTCGGCCGCCCGAGCTTCCGCGATTTCGTAAAGCCCGCGGGCGAAAACTGGCGCGTGGAGGTCATCGATACGTGGAACATGACCATCACCGATGCCGGCGTGCACAGCGGCAAGTTCCGCATTGCGCTGCCGGGCCACGAGTACATGGCCGTGCGCCTCACGCGCGTGTAAACATTCATAAAGCGTATAAATTTAAATAAACCGTAAAAGAGGGCACCCGCAGCGCTGCGCGGTGTCCTCTTTACTTGACAGAATCTTTCCCGCGCCGTACAATAAACCCAAGAGAACAAAGAAATATTCCGAAAGGATGACTATATTTTGGCGAATAAAAGAAAACGCCCCGCTGCTATGCGCGAGGAAGAGCGGCAGGCACAGCGCGCAGCCGCCCGTGCGGAGCGACGCACAAGGCGAGCCGCAGAGCAGGCCGCACAGAATGTCCCGCAGAAGACGGAAGCCCCGAAAGCGCCGCGAAAAGCAGGCGTGCCTCATAAAAAGAAGAAGATCAACAAGTTCCGCGTGGCGGTTGTCTGCACCGCCGCCGTGCTCGTGGCGCTCGTTGCCCTCGGCGTGGCCAGCGCTGCCGGTGTGCGCACACCCATCAGCAGTATTGCCGCAGACGGCGAGCCGGAGTTCTTCTCCACCGTAAAACCGCAGGCCAGTGCTGCACCGGCAGAAAACACCGCTTCCGCCGCGCCTACGCCGTCTTCCGCTTTCGACGGCGCGCTTTTCATCGGCGACAGCATGACGACGTGCCTGAAAAACTACGTCACGGACGGCGCAGGCAGCACCACCGCTTTGAGCGATGCGGAATTCATGACCCGCAGCGATTATTCGTGGGACGAAGCGCAGGACGAATTAAACGGCGGTGAGGGCGGCCTGTGGCTCGACGATGACACCGCTCTCACCGTCACGGAAGCCATCGACCGTTTCTCCGCGACGAAGCTTTACATTCAACTCGGCAAGGAAGACCTCACGTATAACGACGTCTCCGACGTCACGTCCACTGCGCAGGCGGTTATTTCCGCGCTGCAAACGAAGTACCCAAACCTTGAAATTACCGTGCAGGCCGTTACGCCCATGCTGGAGTGGATTGACTATCAGGGGCTCAGCAGCGGCACCATCGCGCAGTATAACGAAGCGATGCAGACCTATTGCACGGGCAAAAAGAACCTGAAGTTCTTAAACATCGCCGCATTCTGTACAGAGGGCTACCTTCCCGCGGAGTATTGCGCTGACCCCGAGGGCTTGTGCATCCACTTAAACGACGAGGGCTGCGCCATTTGGGCAGATTATCTCCTCGGCAACAAAACGCCGGAGCCGTCGTCCACCCCCACGCCGACCCCCGATCCGAACGGCGACAGCACCGATAACACCGATACAACGGACATTGCCGGCGACACCTATACGGACGATTCCGGCGATTATACGGACAACACAGGGGATTACACCGATGATACGGGCGACTATACCGACGACACCGGTGATTACACAGAAGAATAACCTACAAAATATGGTATGCAAAATGTTTGGTATACCATATTTTGTTTTTTTCAAAATTTATTGAAGTTTTTTTAAAAAAAGGCTTGCAATTTAGAAAGAGATGTGGTATTATAACAAAGCCGTCAGATG